>Ga0265334_10001303_pt1 | contig 12044 bp, 5 predicted proteins | sample 42023metaG_FD_192442 | JGI IMG/M metagenome (GOLD analysis project Ga0265334, IMG submission 192442) | Rhizosphere microbial communities from Carex aquatilis grown in University of Washington, Seatle, WA, United States - 4-20-23 metaG | ecosystem: Host-associated > Plants > Roots > Rhizosphere >...
ACGGCGCGGACACGGGGCGTGCTTTCTCTTGGCTACTTCTCTTTGCACGAGCAAAGAGAAGTATGCCCGCCCAACAGGGGCGGAATGAAAAACCTCCGAACCCCAGTGATGCAAAGAGGCGAAGCCCTCGACCATAGCGTTCATCGCGGCTCGCCGATGGCGAGCGTCGGGTTACGCTTCGCTCCAGCCCAGTCTACAGCTGCATTCAGCAAACAAAGCCCGCAATTGAAGCTCGCGATGAACGGTGGGTTACGCCGCTCCGCGACTAACCCACCCTACGATTTGCGATCCGTAGGCTTATGAATCGATCCTCCACCACTTCCGAAGACATATCACTCGCACACGAAGGATTCCTCGTCCTCGGCCGCTTCCGCTACCTGAAGATTTCACTGCTGCTCTGCATCGCAGCACTCACTGCCTACATCTGGGACGACCCAAAAGGCGGACCCGGTGGCGGCACCACGCTCGGCTACACGCTCGGCACCATCGGCGCGCTACTGATCGTATGGCTGACCTGGCTCGGCATCCGCAAACGGCGCTACTCGTCGAATCTCGGCACCGTCAAAGGCTGGACTTCGGCGCATGTCTATCTGGGCCTGTCACTGATCGTCATCGCGACGCTGCACACCGCGTTCCAGTTCGGCTGGAATGTGCACACGCTGGCTTACGTACTGATGTGCGGCGTCATCGCCAGCGGCATCTACGGCATCATCGCGTATTCGAGTTATCCCTCGCAGATCACCGCCAATCGCGCGTCCGGCACGCGCGACGCGTGGCTCACCGAGCTTGAAGAGCTCAACGAACAATCGATCAAGATCGCCGACAGCATCGGCCCGGAAGTGCACAAAGTCGTCGTACGTTCGGTCGAGAGTGCGCGCATCGGCGGCTCGATCCGCGAGCAGCTGTTCGGCACGCATCTGAAGAAGCAGGCCGGTGTGTTCGAATCGCTGCGGGAAAGCCTCGACACGCACCTGACCGCGGCAATTTCGGCGCCCGCCAAAAAGACCAATCTGATGGCGACCGAAATGTTCATGGCCGGGCAGCTTGCCGGCAGCGAACGTTCGGTGCAGGAGGCCGAGCGCATCCGCAAGCTGCTCGACCTGCTGGCGCGCCGCCGCGATCTCGTCGCCCGCATCAATCGCGACATCCGCCTACAAGCGCGCATGCAAGTCTGGCTCTACGTCCACGTGCCGCTGACGCTGGGCCTGCTGGCGGCGCTGATCGCGCACATCGTCTCCGTATTCCTGTACTGGTGATATCGAGCCCATGCGCGTACTGATCCGCACCTGGACACGAGAAGGCGGCGAGCGTTCGGCACAGGATCGGATTGTCGAAACCTTGCAGCTGCGCATCGGCCGCGGCACCGATCAGGACGTCGAACTGGCGGACCTGCGTGTGCCGCTAGCGCTGGCCGAGATCGTCATCGACGGTGCGCACGGTCTGGCGATTCACGCCAAGGGCGGCCATCGCGTCTGGATCAACGACTCGCCGGCTGAGGACGGGCGCCTCGCGCCGAGTGACACTATCGATTGCGGGCGCTATCGCCTGACGGTGCGGAAGCCGCCGCAGGAAGTCGATGCGCTCGTCGAGATCGAAGAACGTATCTCTGCGCGCGAGGAACGTAGCGAACGCCTCGCCGGCCTCAGTACCTCGCTGGCTGCAACGGGGCTTTCGCGACGTGGCTTGTCGTGGCTGCTGTTCATCGCAGTACTATTGCCAAGCTTGCTGATTCCCGCCTACCTCCGCTTCGGCACCGCCCTGATTCCGACAGTACACGCCGCGAAGCCGGTATGGCCGACCGACCATGTCTGGATACCCGGCCCATCGAGTACCGCGCATGCGTTTTTTCAGAACGACTGCGCGCGTTGTCATCAAAAGCCATTCGAGCAGGTCCGCAATGAAGCCTGCCTCGATTGCCACAAGGGCCTGCACCATCACGCCGAGGACGCCCGTTGGGCAAGCCTGCCGGTATTCGCGCAAGCGCAATGCGAGGACTGCCACGAGGAACACAAAGGACAGGCCAGACTGGTCGACACGCACAACACGCTGTGCACGTCCTGCCATGCCAATCCGCAGCAGAAATTCTCCGGCATCGATATAGAAGCGGCGCAGGATTTTTCCGAGCATCATCCAACGTTCCGGCCGCGCGTTGCGCGTTACGACGCGTCGGTACGCGAATTCCGCTTCATAACGGTCAACGACAAGCAGCCGCAGGAACTGCATTCGGACACCAACTTCATCTATCCGCACGACGTGCATCTCAAGGCCGAGGGCATCAAATCACCATCCGGCAATAAGGTGTTGAAGTGCGCAGGCTGCCATGAGATCGACTCATCCGGCGTCTCGTTCAAGCCGATCGATATGCAGCGCCACTGCGCGGAATGCCATCGCCTGGATTTCGATCCGGATGCGCCCGATCGCACCGTCCCACACGGCAGCGAAGCGCAGGCCATACAAACGATCCGCGATTATTTCGCGCGCGTGGCGCTGGCCGGCGGTGTGATCAAGCCGGACGCGCCGGCTGTCGTACAGATGATCCGCAAGCCCGGCGAACAGCTCGATCGTCCGTCCGCACAGATTGCGCTGGCATGGGCGGATCAGCAGGCGGACCAGACCATCGATGAAATTTTCGACAAGCGCATCTGCGGCTACTGCCATATCGTCGAGCGCACCGGCGACCTCGCCCTGCCCTTCCGCGTAACGCCGATACAACTACAGACCCGCATCTTTCCGCATGGCGACTTCAGCCACGCCGCGCACAAGCAGGAGAAATGCACGAGCTGCCATGCGGCCGAAACCTCGAAGCACAGCGAGGATCTGCTGATGCCGGAGCTCAAGCGTTGCCGCGACTGCCATGGCGATCCGGGGGCCGACAGCAAAGTGCAGTCGTACTGCACTGAGTGTCATGGCTTCCACATCGCGCCGACGCGGACGATGGACAAGTCATCCGTCGCGAGTGCATCTGCGCAACCAACAGCGATGACCAAACCATGAACCGCGACCTGCGGCCAACATCGCTCGTTGCAGCCATCGCTGTCGTGTTGTCGGCATGCAGCGGCGGTGGCGGCTTGTCATCCGACGGCTGCAGCGGTCACTGCGCCGATACACCGACCTCGCTGAGCACGACCGACGTACAGCAGATCATCGCGCAGGCCGTCGCCGAAGCACAGGCACGCAAACTGCCAGCGACGATCGCCGTGGTCGATCGTGTCGGCAACGTGCTGGCGGTGTTTCGCATGGCTGGTGCCAACGGCACTCCGCAAGCGGCGAATGCAGTCACCATTACCTCGGGCCGCGGTGTGCAGGGTGGGCTCGAAGGCGTCGGCATCATTCCGGATTCTCTCGCAGCCATCGCGAAGGCGATCACCGGGGCTTACCTCAGTTCCGAAGGCAATGCGTTTTCGACGCGCACGGCGAGCCAGATCGTGCAGGAACATTTTGATCCGGGCGAGCTCGGCCAGGCTGCGGGTCCGTTGTTCGGCGTGCAGTTCAGCCAGCTTCCCTGCTCCGACCTCAGCGCCCGCTTCAACGGCACCGGGCCGTCACCGGGTCCGCAGCGCTCGCCGCTCGGCCTGTCCGCCGATCCCGGTGGCTTTCCGCTGTACAAGAACGGCACGCCGGTCGGCGGCGTCGGCGTCATTGCCGATGGCATCTACAGTCTCGACCCGAACATCACCGATCGCGATCTGAATCCAGATGAGTTGATCGCGCTCGCCGCCGCGCGCGGCTTCGACGCACCTGCAGACCGCCGCGCCGATCACATCACCGCCGGCGGCAAATCGCTGCGCTATTCCGATGCGCTGACCTCGGATCTGCTGACGTCGCCGGCACAGGCGCCCGCCTTTTCCGCCATCGATGGTCCGATCGGAACGCTGTTGAACGTGACCGGCTATACCACGCTGACACAACCCGCTCCCATATCGCCCGAACCCGCGATTGCCGCGGGAACCGCGTTTGGCCAGCCGGGATCGGGAATCGTTCCGGCAACGCTCTCGGAATTCGCAGCGCAGGATGGTTTCGTCCTGATTAACGGATCGAACACCGAGCGTTATCCGCCGATCAATGCCAGCGATTCCGGCTTGCTCGGCGCCAATGCGCTGACGGCAGTCGAAGTGAAGACCCTGCTGGCGAACGCGTTGATGATCGCCAATCAGGCACGCGCGCAAATCCGCCAGCCGCTGAATTCTCAGGCGCGAGTAACGATCTCGGTTGTCGATACTTACGGCACGGTGCTCGGCATCGTGCGCAGCCGTGATGCCCCGGTATTCGGCACCGATGTTTCGTTGCAGAAGGCACGCACCGCCGCATTCATGTCGAACGCCGCCGCCGCCGGCGATCTGCTGAACGACGCGCCGGCGCAATACGCGAATGCCGCGGGTAATGCCGTGATCGCGCAGTCATCGCCCGGAGACTACCTGGTGAATCTGCGCAACTTCCTCATTCTGCCGAACGCGCTCGCCGACGGCGCTTACGCGTTCACCGATCGTGCCGGCGGCAATATGGCGCGACCGTTTTTTCCGGACGGAATCGATGGCAGCAACAACGGTCCGCTGTCGAAACCGTATGCGAGCTGGAGCCCATTCTCCGACGGCTTGCAGCTGGATCTGGTTTATAACTCGATCATCCAGCACGTTGTTTACACGCTCGGCGGGGGTGCCGATACGCAGGCCGGATTCTGCCCGGCTTTCCCGGTGGTGCCGGCGACCGGTAAGCCACGCGCCGGCAACGGCATCCAGATTTTCCCCGGCAGCGTGCCGATCTATCGCGGCACAATGCTGGTCGGCGGACTCGGCGTCTCCGGCGATGGCATCGATCAGGACGACATGATTTCTTTCCTTGGCCTGTACAACGCCGGCGCCGCACTCAACGGCGCACTCGGCAATGCGCCACCCTCGATGCGCGCGGATCAGCTCGCGCCGGAGAACATCAATCTGCGTTACGTCGAATGTCCGCAAGCGCCATTCCTCAACAGCACGGTCCAGAATCCATGCGACGGCAAATGAGGATCGCACTGGCTGTCGCGGCAGCATCCTCTTTCATTGCGTTGAACGCACAGGCCGCGGACCGCATCGTTGGCCCCGTCGCGCACGGCACCACGATGTTGAGCATTGTCAGGCCGCTGTGTCCGCCGCATGACGGCGTCTGCATGCACAATGCGGCGGAAGCGATTTTCAAATCCAATCCGGATGCATTCGCGGGTAATTCGCATGCGCTGAAAGCGGGCGCGACCCTGCACATTCCGCAGGATCTGACACAAAAGCTGACTGCATCGGGCAGCGCAGCGGCCGTCATGCCGAAGTCGCCGCCCTCGCCGGTACTTGCCCAACCGCAACCGACCCGGCCCGCCGCGCCACCCACGGTTGTTGCGACGGCGCTGCCGCCAGTCACAGTGACATCGAAATCCGATCTGCGCCGCCGCGCCGGCGAACCCGTCGAACCGGAGCGCGGCGCGCCGATGGGGCCGCTGCCCGACCCGAATGCGATGAGCCGGCTGGCACCGGTGGCGGCGCCGCAGGATTTGTGGAAGGAATACGACAAGGCGCCGATCCCCGATCGCTGGCGGCTGCTCGACAGCCTCGGCGTGATCCATGAGCATTGGTACGACCCGTATAACCAGAACACGCTGAAGGGAGACAAGCCGGTTCGCCACGGCGACGAGTTCATCAATCTGTCGGCAATCACCGACGTGATCTATGAATACCGCCGCCTGCCGACGCCGGTCGGACTACAGGGGACCACCGATCCGGGCTCTCTCGATGTGTTCGGCGGTTCCGGGCAAGGCACCTGGATCGGCAATCTGATCCTGTCCGCCGTCTATTACGAAGGCGACACCACGTTCAAGCCGCCCGAGTACGAGCTGCATTTCACGCCCGTCCTCAACATCAACTACGCACAGACCGAGGAAGCCGGGACGGTGCGTGTCGATCCAGCGCGCGGACGCTATCGCGAAGACCAGTGGATCGGAGTGCAGGAACTATTCGGCGATTTTCATCTGCGCAACGTGTCGGATCGCTACGACTTCGACAGTCTGCGCGTCGGCATCCAACCGTTCACCAGCGACTTCCGCGGCTTCCTGTTTCAGGACCTCGAACCGGCGCTACGCCTGTTCGGCAACCGCGACAACAATGTGATCCAGTACAACGCGATCTGGATCCGCCGCCTCGAAAAGAACACCAACAGCGGTCTCAACGACATCACGCGGCTTCCGCGCAACGACGATGTCTACCTGTTCAACCTGTATCACCAGGACTGGCCGGTGCTCGGCTTCACTTCGCAGGCCATCGTCGCGCATAACCGCAACCGCGAGGACGGCGTGCCGTTCTACGACGACAACGGCTTCCTGGTGCGTCCCGCCGCAATCGGCACGGAAAATCCGCGCCGCTATCACGTCACTTATTACGGCTACAACGGCGACGGCCATTTCGATCGTCTCAATCTGACAGTGTCGGCTTATCTCGCCGAGGGACGCCAGAGCAACGGCGTGTTCGCCGATGGCGCGCGTCGCGTCCAAAGCGTGTTCGGCGCCTGGGAAGCATCGATCGATCTCGATTGGCTGCGTATCCGCCAGAGCGGCGTCTACGCCAGCGGCGACCATAATCCTTACAACGGCACTGCCACCGGCTTCGATGCGATCTACGAGAACCCGCTGATCGCCGGGTCCGACACCAGCTTCTGGATCCGCCAGGCAGTGCCGCTAATCGGCGGCGGCGGCGTGGCGCTGTCCAGCCGCAACGGCGTGCTCGGTGATCTGCGATCGAGCAAGGATCTGGGCCAATCGAATTTCGAGAATCCAGGCCTGTGGCTGCTGGGTCTCGGCGCCGACGCGGATCTGCTGCCGGAATTGCGCCTGTCCGGCAATGCCAATCATCTCTGGTTCGACGATCCGGCCACGCTCGAAGTCGCGCGCAACCAGGGCAGCATCAACCGCAGCATCGGCTGGGATCTTTCCACTGCCCTGATCTGGCGACCCAAGTTCACGCAGAACATTGTCGCGCGCCTGTCCGGCGCTGTGCTGCTTCCCGGCGAAGGCTACCGCGATCTGTATCCGGACAAATCCGCGTATTCCGTGCTTGCCGACGTGATCTTTGCCTACTGACATGAACAAGATCGTCGCCAGTTTGCTGATTACCCTATGCAGCCTCGTCGGCTACGCGCTCGCCTCCGAGGAAACGCCGCGCGACATTCATTACGTCACGGCGCCGGCTGCCCCGCGCGGACAAGCGCCGGCCGAAGCGGAAAGCAAGAGTGCCGGTTGCCGCTCGTGCCACACTGCGACCGATCAGGCGACGATGCACCAGAATCCGGGCATCGTCATCGGCTGCACCGACTGTCACGGCGGCAATGCCCGGGTGTTTCTCGCCGTCGGGATAAAGCGTGAAGATCCTGCGTACTTGGCGACGCTGTCGCAGGCGCACGTGCTGCCGCGCTATCCGCAAGCGTGGAACTGGCCGCACAGCGCGAATCCCAAGGAAAGCTTCACGCTGCTGAATCGCGAATCGCCGGAATTCATCCGCTTTGTCAATCCGGGCGACTATCGCGTCGCGCGCGAAGCCTGCGGCGCCTGTCATCTGCCGATCATCGAAGCCGCCGAACGCAGCCTGATGTCCACCGGCGCGATGCTGTGGGGCGGCGCGGCGTACAACAACGGCATTCTGCCGTTCAAGCACTACATCAACGGCGAGTCTTATACGCGCGACGGCCAGCCGGCGGTGATTTCCGACCCGATCGCCGCGCCGGATGCGAACATGACGGCCAAGGGCGTGCTACCGCGGTTGTACCCACTGCCGCCGTGGGAAGTGACACCACCGTCAGATGTGTTCCGGGTGTTCGAGCGCGGCGGTCGCAACATCGGCACGCTGTTCGCGGAAACCGGCCTGCCGGACGTGACCGGCGAACTGCAACGCCTCGAAGAACCGGGGCGTCCGGATTTCCGCCAGTCGAATCGCGGCGGGGCTACAGGCCAACGCGTCGCGATCCCGATCCTGAATATCCACAAGACGCGCCTCAACGATCCGTTCATGTGGTTCCTCGGCACCAACGACCAGCCGGGCGACTATCGATCAAGCGGCTGCTCGGGCTGCCATGTCGTCTACGCCAACGATCGCGATCCACTGCACTCCGGACCGTACGCAAAATTCGGCAATGGCGGCTTGACGCAGACGCTCGATCCGACGATTCCGCACGACGAGCCTGGCCATCCCATCACGCACGGCTTCTCGCGTGCGATTCCGACCGCCCAGTGCATGAACTGCCACATGCATCAACCGAATATTTTCCTCAATTCGATGCTCGGCTACACGATGTGGGATTACGAATCCGACGCACCATTCATGTGGCCGAAGCAGGAGAAACATCCCACCGCCGAGGAGATCCACAAGATCAACGAGCGCAATCCGGAGGAAGCGGCGATTCGTGGCAATTGGGCGGATACCGATTTCCTCAAGGACGTGTCCAAGCTCAATCCGCAACTCAAGGACACGCAGTTCGCCGACTACCACGGCCACGGCTGGAATTTCCGCGCGATCTTCAAGCGCGACCGCCACGGCAACCTGCTCGACAAGTACGGACATATCGTCGACGACAACGATCCGCACAAATTCGACAAGAGCAACGATAAGGCGGCCGTGCACCTGATGTCGATCCATGTCGAAAAAGGCATGCAGTGTGTCGACTGTCACTTCGAGCAGGATGCCCACGGCAATGGCCACATCTATGGTGAAGTCGCGCAGGCCATCGAGGTCGACTGCCAGGATTGCCACGGCACCGTCGATCAGTATCCGACGCTGCGCACTTCCGGGCCGGCCGCCGCGCCGCCGCGCTGCCCCGACGGCACGCATGCACAGTCGGATGACATGCCATTACGCTGCATCGACGATGCTGATGGCCACAGCGTGGTGGACTCGATCCCGGCCGGACGCGACCTCAGCACCATGCGTACGCAGGACGGTCGCCGCCGCTTCGAGTGGCGCAACAATCAGCTCTGGCAGCGCTCGGCCGTGACGCCAGACCTCGAATGGCGCGTCAAGCTGGTCAAGGATTCGGTGACGCCGGGCAATCCGAACTACAACGAAAAAGCGGCGCGCGCGAAACTGATGAGCCGCGATACCGCGTCGTTTGCCTGGGGCACGCAGGTCGCGCCGCAGGATCGCGCGCACCAGAACAGCGAAATGCTGTGCGTGACCTGTCATTCGTCGTGGACCACGTCCTGCTTCGGCTGCCACCTGCCGATCCAGGCCAACTGGAAAACCGAGCGCAATCACTTCGAAGGCGGCGAGACACGCAACTACGCGACCTACAACCCGCAGGTCGCGCGCGATGATTTCTACATGCTGGGCAAGCATGGACCGGCGAAGGGCTTCCGCATCGCGCCGGTGCGCTCATCATCGGCGCTGGTGCTGTCATCGACCAATTCGAGCCGCGAGCATATCTACGTGCAGCAACCGCCGGTGTCCGCGATCGGCTTTTCGTCGCAGGCTTTCGCGCCACATTACCCGCACACCGAACGCACCACGGAAACCAAGACCTGCACCGACTGCCACCTATCGATCGATAATGATAACAACGCCTGGATGGCTTCACTCCTGGGCCTCGGCACCGGCTTCGTCAATTTCGTCGGCTACGACGCCTATACCGGCCTCGATGGTGGCATAGCGGCCGTGCAGGTGACCGAATGGGACGAACCGCAAGCAGTGATTGGCAGCTATCTGCAACGCTACGCGTATCCAGATCGCTTCCAGCGGCACCTCGACCATCATCGTGAGTTGGCGACAGCGGCGTTACACAGTACCGGTGACACCGTTGGCTGCCTGCAATTGCGCGGCGAATATCTGTACGTCGCACAAGGCAGGCGCGGCATGCAGGTATACGATGTCGCCAGCATCGCCAACAAGGGTGTATCGGAAAAAATCATAACCGCGCCGTTCTCGCCGCTCGGCCACGACACTCGCATCGACTCGAAGGACGCGAGCTGCGTGGCGCTGCCGACCAACCAGCCGATCAATCCATTGCGCAATACGCCGGCGATGCGCGAAGCGAACCTCGAACAGGCATTCCACGAGATCTATCACTATGCGCTGATCACCGATCGCGTCGAAGGCCTGATCCTGACCAACGTCGATACGATGCAGAACGGTGAGCCGCGCGATAATTTCCTCAAACGTGCGCTGACGTACAACCCGGGTGGCCTGCTCAAGGGCGCGCGGCACCTGACCATTGCCGGCGACTGGGTCTATGTCGCTGCCGACGCCGGCATCGTCGTACTCAACCTTTCTGAGCCGCTGAAGCCACGCGTAGCTGCCACCATCCCGACCCAGGATGTGCGCGCGACCGCCGTGCAATTCCGCTATCTGTTCGCAGCCACCGCCAAGGGCCTGCAGACGATCGATATCACGCATCCGGAAGCGCCGCGTGTGATCGACAGCGCGCTGGTACCGCTCGCTGACGCGCATCGCGTCTACGTTGCGCGCACCTTCGCCTACGTCGCGGACGGCGCCCAGGGACTGGCGATCATCGATGTCGAGAATCCCGAGGAGCCGCAGCTGTCGCAGCTCTATACCGCCGATGGGCGTCTCAGCGACGTGCGCGACGTTATCGTCGGCTCGACCAACGCATCGTTGTTCGCCTACGTCGCCGATGGCAATAAAGGGCTCCAGGTCATCCAGCTCACGGCGCCGGACACGCAACCGAAGTTTTACGGCTTCTCGCCGGATCCAAAGCCAGTATGGATTGCCTACTATCCAACGCCGCAGCCGGCCACCACACTGTCGCGTGGCTTGGATCGTGATCGTGCGGTCGATGAGACCGGCGGCCAGATTGCAATCTTCGGCCGCATCGGTTCGCGGCCGTTCAATCTCGAGGAAATGCAGCGCCTCTTCCTGGATTCCAGCAGATCGCCGTGGTACGCCACCGACGCGCCGACGGCCAGCGCAAAAGCCGCTCAGGTGAGCAACGGGCCGGCGACCGGAATGCCAAGGAATTAGGCGCTGTTATCAATTCCTTTGATTGATTCCTTAACTCGCATTCTCACTGCAGAGATCGAGCGCTGGTGTTGCCTGCAGCCATAACAGGGTCAGCGCCGGAATCAAGTCAGAGGGTTGTTCCAAGGGTTGAGTCAAGCACCTAAAAGCCCATCAAGGGCTTCGAGCAGGTGCAGCTCGACGAAAGCTGATCATCCCCGAGCGGCAATACTTCAAGTTACGGTTTCTAACGGGTGATATTTTTTGAACTGTGACCCAGTCGACACATTTCACTCACTTCAATCGGCCATAATTTCGATTATGGGACATAACATCGACGACAGGACATTAATAGTGGTTCTATCAATCGAACTTAACATCGGTTGTAGTTTCGGTAAATAGAACTAAAAAAGCGGGTAGGGATTTTATGAAAATTTTTCGTACGCTACTTTCGGGGCGAGCGGTCATTGCTCCTTCTCTCGTGGCTGTGCTTTTAGCATTCAGCTCGCAACCGTCCGTTGCCGCTTCGGACAGCAACATATGGAACGATTGGATCGCATCCATCAAGGCAACGCCTGGATATAAGGTTACCCAGGGTTATTCCAGCACGGGTGACTGCACGACGATGCTCGAGGTGTTCAAATCCTGTGGCATCAATAATCCGGCGGGCGGTTATGTCGCAATTGAGCCGCCGGTGGACAACGAATTCGTCGATCCCTGCTATAACAGTGAACATCGCTGCACTCCCAAGCCGAACGGTACCGGTGACGGTGGCACCAATATCATCAGCCACCTCGCGACTGTGGACGGAGCTCAGGTCGGACCGGTCAATGCGTTCTATCGTATCGGTGAAAATCAGGCGCTGGTGACTGTGATCAACCTGCCACCTCAGGTGGCTTTTTTCAGTTCGCAGACGTACGTCTATTCTCGCCCCACCAACAACTACAACTACAACACGGGATGCCGTCCGAAAGTCAAAAGCCCTGACCCGTGCCGTGTACTCGTCGTCGGAAGCGTCGGCAACGCTATCAACAATGCGTCGATCTTCAAGCAGTCCGGTCTGTCAATGACGCTTGACAGCAGCGGCGG
>Ga0265334_10001306_pt1 | contig 12040 bp, 11 predicted proteins | sample 42023metaG_FD_192442 | JGI IMG/M metagenome (GOLD analysis project Ga0265334, IMG submission 192442) | Rhizosphere microbial communities from Carex aquatilis grown in University of Washington, Seatle, WA, United States - 4-20-23 metaG | ecosystem: Host-associated > Plants > Roots > Rhizosphere...
AAGGCGGCGCGACTTGGGGGGAGCGAGCGCCGACGACCTTTGCACAGGACGAGCAGCTGGCCCTGGGCCCGCGCCAGTCGGTCGACCGCCAAGCAGTGATCAAGAGTTGGGACACGGTGCTGAAGTTGTACCGGCCACCTGGCCACGCCGGGGAGGTCGCGGAAACACCAGAGGCTGCCGCGCTGAGGCGGCAGCTCGTCGACCTCCTCGGCGAGATCTCCGATCTGCGGACGTGGGGGCTCGAGAGCGCACAATGGCTGTCGGGCTACGTGGTCAAGCTGGCCGATATCCTCGTGTCTGCGGCCGGACGGGCGCAGTCGTACGCCGACGTCCTGTTCACTGTCGTCGCGGCGCGCACCGCCATGGAACAGCTCGAGGAGGGCTTTGCGGAGCTGTCCGCGGTTCATCCGGCACCCTCGTCCCCGAGATCCGCGCTCTCTCCGGCGCCTTTGCCGAGTGCTCCCGCGTCGCCCCTGCCGCCGGCCTCTCCGCCCGTGCTGGAGCTGGCGCAGTTCGAGGCCCCGGTCTCTCCGCTTCTGCTCTCGCCGTTCCCGGCGCCGCGTGGTGCCCCGTCGCGCCCAGTTCTGGACGAGCCGTCGCCTCGCGACTCGGTGGCGGAGATCCGCCGCGAGTTCCGCGACGCCGGGCTCGGCGACCGTCTCGGCAACCTCTCGACGAGCTCGCGGCCGCGGCAGAACGTCCTTCGCGTGTACGACTTGGCCGACCGGTTGCTCCGCCAGTACATCCGGACGGTCGACGCGCTGGACCCGCGGTCCTCCGCGGTGCTGCGCGCCGTCCTCGTCCAGCCCGTGGACGAGCGCGTGCGCCTGCTGCGCCATTGGAACGAGTCCGGGAGCTTCGGGTCGCTCAAGACCCAGGACCGCCACTCCATGTGGGACGTCAAGGCCGACCGCGACGAGTTGCTCCAGCTGTTGTCCCTGGCGGTTTACCCCTACCGGACGCAGAGGGACGGTGGACTGAAACCGCTGGGTTTCTCCGACCTCGCCAGAGCCGTCGTCGCGACGGTCAGCCTGTTGCTCAGGATGGATCCCGACCCTCTGGTCTTGCCCACGAACGCCGACATGCCATTCGTCATTGTCGCCGTCGAGACCATTCTCGACCTTCTGAGACAGCCGCTGGAGGTGGCGCTGGCGAGGTTGGGCCCGGATACCGCTACTGCCGCGGCGGCGAATTCCAGCAGCAGCTCTTGGCCGCGCTGGTCTTTTGCCGACGACGGCGGCGCTCTGCCGTCGCCGGTGGGAGCCCAGTCTCCTCCCTCTTTCGGTGGCAGCTGGCTCCTCTCCCCGTCTCCGACCCCTTTTTCTTCTCCTCCGTCGTCGCCATCCTCGCTCTCTCCCGACCGCTACGGACAGAGTCCGCCGGGGCAAACGAGCAGCGCGTACGCGTCGCCGTCGTCCGAGTCACTCGCCGCACGGGAATCGTCGCCGTCGTCGAGTCAACTGCGATACGCCTCTCGCCCGACTGTCAGTGTCTCATACCCAAGCGCCGTCGTCGCGCCGACGCCCATTGTCCCGGCGTCGTCGTGGTACCGGGGCGTGCCCTGACGTGCCGCGAGACCACGGAGCAAAGCAAGCACGCAAAGACGCGCCCCCGGCAAAAATATCCACGCTTCACGTCGAGGCAAAGCCGAGGCAGAACGAACCAAAAAAAAAGTGCGATCAATCGCCCTGACACGGCCGTTTCGTTTCGTGTATTGTAGATCGCTGCGAAAGAAAAAACACCAACGCCACGTTCAGTTGAGGCTGCCTCAAACTGCAAGAAGGGACCACGGAAAAGAAAAAAAACAGGTCGACCACCAGAGAGCGAGAGATGAGACCGAGCAACTACTACGAAGGAGTCTGCTCGCCAATGGAGCAGGGTGAAGTTGTCCCCACCAAGGCCAAAAAGGGCGCCTCTTTCTGGACGCTGTTGCTGTGGGTGTTGGGTATCCTGGTCGTCCTGTACCTAGCCTACAAGCTGCTCGTTGAGCCCTCGGGTTCCAAGAGCCGTAATTCGCGTCACACCAAGGGAGTCGCGGCCGAACAGCCAGGGCGCAGTGCGGCGCTGCAGCCGGAAGAAGACGGCGACGACGAAGACGAAGAAGAACCGGGGTCGGCGCAGGTCGTCTCGGCCGCGACATCCGGCGAGAACCTGGCCAAGGAGACGATGGTGAGCCGCCAGCCGCGCGGCGCCCGTGCCAAGTCCACCGGCCGACTGTCCACCAGCCGCTTGGCACCGAACAGCGACGACGGTCGCCCAGGAGCGAGGATGGGGGACAAACAGTTTGACTTTGCAAACGGCATGCTCCGCGACCTCGAGCGGGACGACCGGGACACACCGCAGCCAGGGGACACGGCCGAGGACCTGTATTACAAGAGGCGCACCAAGAAACTGCCGCGCCCGAGCGACATGGTATCGGCGCGCCACCAGCAGCACGAGGACCTGTGGGCGGAAGCAGAGGGCATGCTGACGCGCAAGCCCAAGATCACGAGCCCGACCGGCGACACGTCGACCGACATTGTCATAACTGAGGAACCGCCGACAGACATGTGGTTCAACATGCCTGTCAAGGCCCAACGGGCGTAAACACGTGCGAAATGAGCTCACGGTTGTACTTGTCCCTCACCGCCAGAGTCACCCGCGCCGGAGGGACACGGACTGCGGCGTCAAAGTCGAGGGCGTACTGGGCAACTAACCGACCCACGTCTTTTCCGAACGCGGGATCGATCTGCCTGAGAAGCATAGCCTCGTCGCAACGGAAGCGGTCGACCAGCTCGACCGAGATCTCGCGCTCTGCCTGTTCGAGCGCCTGCATGTAAGCGGGCGTCTCCTGGAAACGCAACCACGCGCTGGGCTCGTGGCCCAATTCCATGCAAACGTCGCACGTGCCGCCGCACGGCCCGCTCCACCAAGGAGCAAGACAGCGCTCGAGGTACTCGCCGCCGTCCTGGCGCGGCTCACAGACACACCACCGGCACTCGCAGTACATGCAGTGCTCGTTGTCCGCGCAACGGCCTCCGGGCGGAGCGTGCGTGTCCTGCATCTGAAGCGCCGCGAGACAGGCCGAGCAGCTGCACAACGTGTCGACCTGACCGGAGAACTGCACCCAGTGTGCCACCGAGTCATTGTCGGACGTGGGCGGCCACAGTCGCTTACCCGCTCGAGCTACGACGTATGCGTGCAATCCGCGGGGCAGCACCACCATCTGCCACGCGCGGTCTGCGCTGACGGCGAGACCGCGCCGCGGCTCTGTGTCCTCGCCCCAGCTGCTGTCGCTGTCGCTGTCGCCGCCCGTGTAGCCCCCGGTGGCGTGGGTCGGCGGTCTCGTTTCTCCGGGGCCCCGCGCGGCTTGTTCGTGCTGCCAGCAGGACGTGTCCTGCTGCCGCTCGACCCGACGAGTGCATCTGCTGCCATTTTTCGTGGTCGCTGTGCACCGCGTGTTCCGCAGCTCGGACTCGTGTCTGCCGGCGATCCGACGACGACGGGGCATTTCCCGCGCGGGTATCACACGTGAATGAGCGTCTGCCTGACGTACCAGGCATACACCGTCGCTGTCGCGCAGGATGCTGTTTGTTTCCCTCGATCCTGCAAAAGCTCGGCAGACAAAAGGATAGGAGGTGCACGTGTTGCCGAGGTTATAGGACGCTTCGCCGACCGCGCCCGAGTCTTGATGACGACCTTGTAAAAAAAACTTTAATCAACAAGAGACCGAGAGAGAAAAAAAACCCCGAGGCACAGAGATAGATAGAGAGGAGAGGGAGAGAGTCGTCCAGTCCGCTTCGAGTCTCTCTGTGTGACGGAGGAGATGTTCGGTAACAATGCGCAGGGAAATTGGGCGCACCCGTCCATGAGACCATTTGTTCCGCAGCCGCCGCCTCCACCTTCGGCATGGAACACTGGCGGGGGAGGCGGCGCAGGAGCACCGCTCGCAGGCTTCGGCGCCATCCCACCGCCGCCACCGGCGCTGTTGGCGGCAGCGGCGGCCGCTGGCAACCCAGCGGAGCTCCGGCAAGACCCCGCGCCCAGGCGCGCCTGGTACGCGTCCAGTCAGCTGTGGCTGATGCTGCTGGCTGTGGTCACGCTGGCCGCGCTGGCCTACATTTACGTGCAACTGAGGCGCAACCACGCCAAGACAGAGGAGGTCGCCCGGAGGAACTCTGACCTGCTGACGCACGCCGACCTCCCGAGCCTCGAGCTGAACACCAGGGCTGCGAAACGCATCAAGCAAGAGGTCGTGGCGCTGACGGACGAACACAAGGACCGCATAGGCAAGGCCGGCGAGGAGGTGCGCCTGATGCGCGAGGAGGTGGCGCGGCTCCGCGCGGCCGCGCAGGCCGCAGAGGCCACCGCAGCCCAGGCGGTCGCCGCGGCCACCTCGCACTCGAGGGCAGCGCCGGCGGCGGCGACGCCAGCTGGACCACCGCCACAACCCAACCGAAGGGCAGCGGAAGCAGGGGGACAGACCCACGCTGGCAACTACAGCGCGCTCCCCCACCGGGCTCCCAGTTATCCGCCGCCCCAGCAGCAGGCGAACCTCCTGGCGGCACACGATCCTTTCGCATACGACGGCTCGAGACCTGCGCAGCCGCTGCCGCTGCCGCCCGCCAGCGGTGCGGGAGCCCTGGCCGTCGCGCCACGCTGGACCACCACCGCGGGAGCGGTGGGCGACAGACCGTCGGAGCAGCACCGCAGGCAGGAGGCGCCGCCTGGCCTGCCCGTGTATCGCCGGCCCCCGGCGCACCCAGAAGAAGACGACCGCAGGAGAGTGCCCGCCCCGGCCGGAGCACCACCCTCACCACCCTCACCACCACCCCGTCACGCGCGGGAGCTACCGTCAGAGGCAGTGCACAGGAGAGAAGCGGTGCTCCAGCCGAGCCGCCCAGCGAGTTACCCGGTGCGATCGACGTTACCCATGTCCGACACGGCTCCGGTATCCGCCCCAGAACAAGCGCGCCGGGTCAAGCAGCCAGACGGCGGCGTGTCGCCGCCTCGGTCACGGCCCCCAGCCCCCGCCGCCGCCGCCACCACGCCGTCACCACCGCGCAGACGGCCGCAAAGCGCGCCGAGGAACACCCGCAACGAGAGGGACAAATCGCCAGACGGCGACGCACCACCACCGCCGCGACAGCAAGACGCCATCAGCGAGAGCCTGGCGCGGGGAGCGGCCGCCAAAGCGCGCTCGACGTCGCAGGCGTCTCACGGGCGGTTGGCGGACGACGTCTTGAGCAAGAGCCTCGACCGCCGCGACCCGGAGATTATTTCGAATTGAGCAACTGTGCGTGGCCCCGTTTTGCAAAAAACAGCGCGATGTCAGCCGAGCGCCGCGACGGTCTCGTCCTCGACGCCCAAGTAGTTCCGCACGTGCAGAAGCATCTGCTCGCGGGTCTGTTTCCCGCGCACGACAGCGGCGACGCGGCCGTCTCTCACAAAGACGAGCGTGGGCAGGGCGAGCAGCTGCAGAGGTGGTCCCGGCGGCGACTGGAGCTGGCCGAGATACCGCGCGGCGTCTTCTACCAGCGCAGTCTGGTCCGAGTCGAGACGCGCGAACGAGACGCGACCGGCCAGGGCCACGGCCAGCGGCTCCAGCACCTCGGCGAGTTGCTTGCACGGGCCGCACCACTGACCGTAGACATCTAGGACAAGGGGTCGGGTCCTGCTGTGCCGGACGAGCTCGCGCAGCGCTTCCGGTGTCTCCACCGACTCGAGTTCGCTTCCGCCAGGCGTTTGCCGTACCCCGGTGGCCGCCCCCGCCCCCGCGGCCGCCGCCGCCGGGCGCCCTTGGCGGGCCCTGATGCCCCGGCTCTGAAGGAACTCGGCAGCCTGCAACGCCGCGACCGAGGCCTCGTCTGCGGCCTTGGGGGCCAGAGCAAACGGGTGCTCGACCAGGTCGCCGGCCACGAACACGCCGGGAACATCAGTCTCCTGCTGGCGGTGCGGCACGGCGTATCCGCGGTCGTCGAGGTCGATCTGTCCCCTGAACAGCTCGGAGCGCGGGGTCGACCCGATGGCCTCGAACAGACCCTCGATTCGATCGAGGCGGCGCTCGGCCCCCGTCGGTCCCCTCACGCGGATGGCGCGCAGCGTCGCGCCGGGCGCCGGGCGGCCCTCGATGGCCACCACCTCGGTCGAGTAGAGCACCTCGACGTTGGGCCTGGCCAGCGCGCGGTCCCTGGACTGCGCGAGGCGGGCCTGCATGTGCGGCTTGCGCACGATCAGGACGACGTGGCGGGCGACGTTGGACAGGTACTCGACCTCGGCCACGGCGCCGTCGCCGCCGCCGACCACTGCGACTGTCCGTCCCGCGAACTGCGAGCCGTCGCAGATGGCGCAGTTGCTCACACCTCGGCCCCAGTTCTCGGACTCGCCGGGGATCGACAGCCGCCTGGGCTCCCTGCCGGTCGCCAGGACGACGGCGTAGGCGCGCAGCGTCTTGGCCCTCCCTGTGCTCCCGTCAGTCCACTCGATGACGCGGGGCCACAGGTCCAGCCGCACCCGCGTGACCGTGCCGGCCAGGCTTTCGACGCCGTTCGCCGCCGCCTGCCGACGGATGTCGTCCACGATCTTGCCACCCGGGGCGTCGATGACGCCGGGCCAGTTGCGCACCGAGTGGGACTGCGCGAGCGCCCCGCCGGGCTGGTCCCCCTCGATCACGCACGCCGGCAGCAGGTTCGCCTGGCCCGCAAATACCCCGGCCGTGTGTCCGGCTATACCTCCGCCGATGATGGCGACCAGGTGCACCCTCTCGCCGCCCGGGACCGTCGCGGATGCGGCAGCCCGGCGGGTCGGGGACGGGCTCCTCGTGCTGTGGCGCGACGGAGGGCTGGGCCCCGGTTCGCCGCCGCGGCTTGGCCTCTCGCTCCTTCTTGCGCGCAACATCTCAGAGAATTCACGGACGATCTGCGTGAGGCCGCACACCGTTGTTTGCTGTTGCTTTTCTTTCTCGTTCCAGCTTCTTGTGGAGAAAAAAAAGCGTCCACGGACGGCTTTATCGTGGTTTACTTTCCGTTGTTGCCGGGCAACTCGGCTTTCGCATGATCGTCTCGACATGGCGGCGAGTGAGCCCAACGTGTGGGCGTCCATGGAAGCCTTCCAGCGGGTAGCTCCGAAGTACCTGGAATGGAAGGGCGGCGAGAGGTCTCCCTGCGTGAGGTTGACGCGAGAGGAAATGGTGCGACGAGAGGTGTCGGCGAACCTCTGGGGGCTTCTCGCGCGAGCCGAGCGCGCCGGCGACCTCGGCCCGGAACTGCGCAGTTACCTCGATCGGCACGCGCTCGTCGACGAAGACATCTGGCCCGGTGGCACGATGAAGTACACCTACGAGGTCGAGCTAGGCGAGACAGGACGGCGTCACACGATCACCTTTTACCCCGGTTACAGGGCAGGAGATAACGAGGTCCCTCCGATCCTTGTGATTGAGCCGCCGCTGCTGCGGGAGGCACGAGCGCGGCAAGTTGCTTCTTCGTGACGATGAATCACATGGCTCGCGGCCTGCTCCTCTGGCGTATTCAACGCCGTCCAGCGGCACCGTTGTTGTGTGAAGCATCTCGCGCGCACGTCATCCGCACGCCACGTACGGACGCTTGCGCCGACGCTATGGCAAATTGTCCAGTAGGACGCACCGCGGTGCCAATGCTTGGTCTTGCGGACCCAGGAACTGAGGCGAGAACGTGGAGGCGCTGTGCCTGAAAGCAGAGAACGACGCTGGCGCACGAGCCGTCCCTGACAGTTAAGATAGAGATACCGTTTAATATTCGTCCTCCCTGGCGCGCTTTTGTGGGCGAGACCGCGTCGCGCGCGGAGGGAGCTGTTCCGCGCAGGCACCGCGGACAACCGGCAGTGCCTGGCCTGGCGCGAGGCCGAGCTCCCGTCTGTCGACCTTGTACTTGCGCATCGCGAAGCGACCCACCAAGTCGTAGAAGGAAAAGTGGTTCTCGACACCTGCCGGTATCGGCAGACTCAAAAGCTTCTCCACGTCCTGCTCGACGAGCCTGGCCCTGAGCAAGTAGCTGCAGTCCGACGGCGCCTGCCCCGGCAGAGTGTTTTCTGTCTCCAGCGTTCGCTCGTACTGGGCTGTGAGGTCCAAGTACGTGGACACCTGCGTCTGCAGGAGCTCCTTGAAGAACTGCGCCGGGGTGCGGGGCGCGCCGCCGGTCCGGGAGGCCCGTTGTTGCAGCGACCGCGTTCCTGTGTGACGTGGCCGCTGCGTCGGCCTGGAGTGGGCTTCTGGCTCTGCCAGCGGAGGGGAGACAGGTTGCTCCGGTGCTAGAGCCGAGGTGAGCGGTGCCCGGCCACTCCGCTGTGCCAGTTCTAGCAATCGCGTCCACGTTTGAAGAGGTCGCTGCGGCGGCCTCGCGTACGTTTCTGGGCGCTGTGGAGAGACAGGTTCGTCGTCCACCATGGACGAGTCGGCCATCGTGGTGCGTCTGCTTTTTCTTCCTCTCCGTCGTGCTCTCCCCGTGTCTACAAGAATTTGTCCTTGAATTTCACAAAAATCGTCGGTACTTTCCAGTGAGTGCAATTCTGGACACGCGCGAGACAAAGGTCCGCGACTCGAGGGGGGGCTTTTTGGTGTTACTTACTCGGCAGAGACAACGCGCCGCCTTTGGTGACGAAGGCTGGGCGAGATCTACGACGACGACGATGGTTGCACGGTCGCGCGATTCCGCCAAGACGTGTGGCGATCACCCAACAGCCACGTGGGCAGGGTTGTGGTGCCGACTATCACGCTCGCGGAGCGGCAGAGGCTTGGCTCGCTGGCCAGCTCGGCGCGGAAGCCCCGCACGCGGTGGTTACCCTCCCACACGTAGGCAGCGCCGCCTGGATGGCGCAGCAGCACGATGTCTTCGAGGTCCACGGTGCCAGGACGGAGCCGACGGCGAAAGTCGAGGCCCCACCCGTCGTGCTGGCGCACCGGCGCTTCCTTCCCGTCGAAGGTTTGCGCGGAGAAGTTCCAGCTCTCGCGCACCCAGCGCGTGTCCGGGGGAGTAGCGTTCCACAGGTGCCACCTCTGCGTTTCGACGGTGCGCACGACGGCGTCGTCGTCTGCCGCGGGCGGCAAGTGTTTGCTGACAAACGAATCGCCGCGCATGACGAGCGACACTGCGCGATCCGTCAGCGGTGGCACCGGAGCACCTGCCGAGGCGAGCATTGGTGTCTGGCCGCGAGTGGCGCGATCGCTGTTTTCCCCCCCTTCCTCCCCCGCGGCTATTGTTGTGTTGCTTGGCCCGCAAAGTACGGGCTCTGTGAAGAGGACTGTGCTCGGATTCAGAGAGCGTGAACTGTCTTTTACCGTTGGACGTTTCCTTTCCTGTCGGCTGCGTGGTAGCTTGCACGCAAAGGAGAGCTGCAGAGACACGTACCTCAGTACGCGTACCCGGCAGCGTTGGCGTTGCGACCTCCTCCGCTCTCGCCGATGGTCACCGGCGTCCAGATGTGCAGCTGCTTGTTCTTGGGCACCTTGAAGAGCGCGTTCACTCCCCAAATGATCGCATAGAGGATCGCGAAGAAGATGAGCAGGGCAAGAAACAACTCTGGGATCGTCATGCGCCCCACGGGAGTGGACAAAAAGGTGGCCATTGTTTTTCGATTTCTCTGGTCGCAAAGCGCTCTTGATGCTTTTTTTTCTTTCCTTGCACGTTCACACGGCGCCTGTTTTTTTCGGACAATTTTTTCCCCGTCCCCTCCCCCTACCTCCCCTCTCGTGGCGACTGGAACCCGTCCAGGCGCAAGCTGGAGCCGCGGCGCAAAAAAAAGACGACTCGCGCACGGCGCGCCGGCAGCCCGGAAAAATCTCGCCGACGAGAGGTGGGGGGCATTGCTTTTGCGAGCTCTACGTGCTGGACAACTCGCTCCGGAGCGGATGCGCCTTTGTGGAGTTTTTCGTGGCACGCGTGATAAGCGCGTGCCCTGCGCCGCAGCGCCACGTTACTGCGGCTCCGCGTTCTTTACTCGGCGTTAGCCAAGCAAAGAGTACTCGAGGTTCATCGTGGGATGTCTGGTGCGAAACAGCCCAGACCGAAAGCGCTTGGTGTTGCATCCTGCAGAGACAGCGGAGGCGCGACAAAAATAGATACCTCGGATGCTGAGGCTCGTGATTCTGCCCGCCGCGGCACGGGCGACAACGTACGCCACATCCTTGCTGACGGCACTGCAATGGTCAAGGTGGAGCCGGCAGAGGTTAGGTGCACATGCCAAGATAGCCAAGACGTCGTCGTCCTGATCGAGGAGACAGATAGACACATCGATCGAATTGCGCGCGCACCGTCAAGGACGAAGCCGTTAGCACAAGACTGCGACAGGCAGGAAACTGCGGAAGCTGGCCAGGAGGCAAGACGCCGCTGAAACTCCTGAAGGCCGACAAGGCCGTCTTGTGCGTCTTCCCACCGTCCTGCCGGGAAAAATCGAGCGCCACGTGCGTCGCCGAGCCGAGAACAGCGCGCAGCGCCAGGGACGTCAGGGATACGCACTGGGACAGACACAGGCGATCGAGAGGAGCTGGCGAGCCAGCGAGCACCGCGCCGAGTGCTTCGTCCGTCAGGCCAACGCAAGACGACAACGAGAGCGAACGCAGGCCGAGGTTCCCGATACACGAGTAGCCGATCGCTGACAGTGCTGACGATGCAAAAAGAAGGCGGGAACAATCGGGCACAACAACGAACAGACGACGACGGGTACCGCCGAGTTCCCCAGTCAGCTCGAGCGACGTGAGCCGCGTACACGCCGAGAGGAGCGGTACAACTCCGGCGTCGGTGAACGTGCCCACCTTGAGAGACACAGTTGACGAGGGTGGGTACAGCAGGAGCACGACCCGACACTGGGGAGTGTACCCTCACAAGACGCAGTTCCGACAGGCGCGAAGAAGAGCCCGCAGCCGCCAGCGCAGCAAGATGGGCATCGCTGAGCGCCGACAGGTGGCCTTGCGCTACTATAGGAATCACAACGCACATGAAGGCGGATGAGTTTTGTCGGCGGGTGCACGAAGGCGGGGATTGGGCAATGCACAAGACGTGCACCGGGGAAATGCTGCGATTGGTTCAAGACAGGAGAGAGCAGAGCGAGCGACTCGAGCTCCGAACAAGCACAGATTCGATCCCAGCCGGCCTGCGGCGTGCGAGGCACAGCGCGTGATATCTTTGGTGGCGCACGAATGAAATAAGAACCTGATCAATGTCGGCGATTCCGGGGTCGAGCGAGATGCAGAGGCGTCTGAGAGCTGTATTCGAGAGGTGTGACAGCAACGAGCGACCTGCCGACAGAGATGAGCGCAGCGTAATTCCAAGCGAAGACAACGACAACAACCTGCCTGTGCCGAGAACGGGAAGATGGTAAAGGAGAGTGAAACCAGAGGGAGCGCGCCTAGCGCAGTCAACGTGCCGGGCGAGACGCGACACCCTACCAGGTCTACAAGCCGGCAGACCCATCTCGTATCAGTCTGCGCCCGAGCGTTACCGATGTGCGTCAGTTCGGCGCAGTACTGCGGGATCGCGGCGAGCGCCAAGTCGATTTCAGGAATAGAGTACGGTGTAGCGTAGAAGTGTGCCAGTCCTAGTTCCCGAAGCTGGGCGCCTGAGCACACGGATGGCGCAAGCGCTGCCAGCAAGCGTTGCGCGTTGGCAGCTTACCGGCGAACACGAGTAAGGTCGCCAGTCCCCGGCCCCGTGTCGGTACTGACCACGAACGGAAGAGCGCGCGTGACAACGAGATCCCACGCCAACTCGGGACAGCACACCCTCCTTCTCTCTCTCCACCCCTCACCTTGCCACAGCCCGCTGAGATCGAGTCGGGTCAGGCGAGTCGATCGCCCCAACCTGCGGGCGAGCGTTTCCATGTCACCACCGGCGCTAGTGACGCCGTCGGACGACTTGGCACGCGGGCCAAAACCTGGTATGGAGCTCAGGCGCTGACCCGACATCATGGACCAGACCAAAGGGAGATGGGCGCGGTCAAACCTGTGGCAGTGGCAACAGAAGCAAACAAATAAGCGCAGCAGAGTCTCGGCGAGACAAAAAGAAAAGAGAGGAACTGCCATCGGCGGCGAGGG
>Ga0265334_10001307_pt1 | contig 12029 bp, 11 predicted proteins | sample 42023metaG_FD_192442 | JGI IMG/M metagenome (GOLD analysis project Ga0265334, IMG submission 192442) | Rhizosphere microbial communities from Carex aquatilis grown in University of Washington, Seatle, WA, United States - 4-20-23 metaG | ecosystem: Host-associated > Plants > Roots > Rhizosphere...
CGCGATCTTCTCCACCGAATACGCCACCTCGTTGAGCGACATGGGGCGTCCGGTGTATTTCACCACTTGGGACGGGACGTTGATGCCCGTGTGCATCTGGACCAGCTGGGAGATCACACCGGAGTAGGTGCTCTCGATCCCGATGAGCTTCTTGGCCTTCTTCAGGTACGGCAGGATCCCGGCTGCCGGGAAGGGGCAGAGGATCCGGATGTGGATGAAATTGACCTTGATCCCCCGCTTCTTGAGGACCGGCATGGCGTCTAGGAGGATGCCCAGGGTGGATCCCCAGCAGATGATCGTCACGTCGGCGTCCGGCTCCCCGTGGAAGCTGAATTGGTTCTCCTGCGGGATCTGCTCCAGCATCAGGCGGTACTTGTTCATCCGCTTCTCGTGCATCTTCATGCGCGTCTCAGGAAGTTCGGTGATGTGACCATAGTCGTCGTGCTCGTCGCCGGTCATCCAATAGGGGCTTCCCTCCTGGCCCGGGAAGGCCCGGGGCGAGGTTCCCTGCTTGTCGGGACGGAAACGGGGAAATCCGCGGTTCTCGGAGACCGCGTTTTTCAGTTCCTCGTCGGTGGCCAAGCGGCCCCGGTCGATCACCAGGCCCGTCTCGCGCAGGGCGGTGAGGGTCTGGGTGCTGTTGGCGAGGAACTTGTCGTTCAGCACCGTGACCGGGGTCTGGAACTTGTCGGCGTAGTTGAAGGACTCGAAGGCTGCGGCGAAATGGTCCGCGATCGAACCGGGGGCCATGACGATGCGGGGGTACTCGCCGTGCCCGCCGAAGATGGCGAACATCAGGTCGCCCTGCTCATGCCGCGTCGGAAGTCCCGTGGAGGGGCCTCCGCGCTGGTAGTTGAACACCACGACCGGCACCTCGTTCATGCCGGCCCAACCCAACCCCTCGGTCATCAGGCAATAGCCCGGGCCGGAGGTGGAGGTGGAGGAGCGCACCCCGGTGGTGGCCCCGCCCAGCGCCATGTTGATGGCCGCGATCTCGTCCTCGACCTGCACGACGGCGATGCCGAACTCCGGGTGGCTCTCGAGGAACGCGCTCTCGTCGGTGGCCGGCGAGATGGGGTAGTACGTGTGGAAGCGGCAGCCCGCCTTAAGCTTGCCCATGGCGGTGGCCTGGGCGCCGTTGATCAACAGGCGCGGCGGGGTGTTGGGCATGGGCTCCAGGTGGTAGGGGAACTGGTCGTGCAGTTCCTTCGGAAGGGCCGCCACGGCGTCGTAGGCCTTCTTGGCGCCGGCCACGTTCATGCCGATGAGCTTGGACTTCTTGCCCTGGTACATCTTCTCGAAGGTCTTCTCAAGCCACTTGATGTCCATGCGGAGCAGGGCGAAGGACGCCGCCACGGCGATCGTGTTCTTCATGATGGAGAGTTTCGCGTACTCGGCCCCGGTCTCCTCGGCCACGTGGCGGAGAACCAGGTTGAAGTCGATGGGCAGGGTGATGACCCCACTCTTGAGGTTCAGGTCGTCGAGCTTGATCTTGGTCGGGTCATAGATGATGGCCCCGCCCTTCACCACCTCATGGGCGTGGAGCTTTGCGGTGGAATCCTCGAAGGTGGCCAGGATGTGCACCTCATCCACGTGGCTGTGGATGGGCTCGTTGGAGACCCGCACCTGGAAGTAGGAGTGCTTGCCCTTGATGTTGGAGTGGTATTCGCGCTTACCGAAGATCCACAAGCCGCTCGTGGCGCAGGCGTTGGCGAAAAGGGTCGCGGAGGAATCGACCCCGGTGCCCTGGGGGCCCCCGATCATCCAAGAAACTTCGTTGACAACTTTCATGTTTAAGTCCTTCTTATGATTTAGCGCAGTACCCACTCCGGGCAAAAAACCGCCTGCGGATTTTTCCCGAGGGAGGTCGCAATGATTCTAAGGTTATTTGGCGAAAAAAACAATTTCAGGGGCAAGGGGCCTTCCAGGCGACCGCGATTTGCCGCGCAGGGCCCTGTGACGCACGTCATGGGTGTTGTCATCCCCGGGAAGCCGCCGCGGCCTGGTCCGGAAGCTGTTGGGTGGATGACTTGAGGATCCAGTTGCTGATGAAGTCCCAACCTTGGCGGCTGTTCATCCAAAAGTCCCTGAAACTCCTGATTTTACGGAGACGCTTCAGGATATAGGACGGGCGCAAGTAGAAGGCCCGGTAGGCCCTGGACCGGGCGGCCTGGAGCTGGTCCATGGTAAGGGTCGGAAGGGCCAAAATGGGCTGGTTGAGCTCGTACTTGGAGTAATCCCCGGTGGTGATCCAGCCTTCCTTCTTCCCCAGGGCCTCCAGCTCGGTTTTCGGGAAGGGGATGGCGCAGTAGAACTGGGCGTAATCGGGGTCCAGTTCCTTGACGTATTGGATCGTCCGCTCGATCGTCTCGGGGGTCTCACCCGGCAAGCCGAATATGATATGGGTCAAGACCTCGATGCCGGCTTCCTTGGTCTGGCGCACGGCCACCCGGGCCTGGTCGGCGTCGGCGCCCTTCTTCATGTTGATCAGGATCTCGTCCACGCCGGACTCCACCCCGTAGGACACCCCGATGCAACCCGAGGACTTCATCTCTCGAAGGACCTCAGGGTCCACGTGGTCCACCCGGCTGTTGGCCATCCAGCGGATTTTCTTCTCCAGGCCCCGGCGCTTGATCTCGGCGCAGACGTCCATGACGAAGGGGCGGCTTTGGTTGAAGGTGTCGGACCACATGGTGAAGTTGCGGACCCGGTGCTTGACCAGGCACTCCTCCATCTCGTCCACCACGTTGGCCGCGCTCCGGAGCCGAAGCTTCTTGCCGTAGTACTGGAAAGCCGTGCAGTAGATGCAGTTGTGGGGACAGCCACGGCTCGTGATGATCAGGGTGTAGGGCTCATTGATCACCGGAAGGGTGTACTTGGCGTTCTGTAAAAGGTGTCGGGCCGCGAAGGGTAGGTCGTCGAGGTTCTCATTGAAGGGCCGGTCGGGGTTATGGTGCGCTTCCCCGCCGAGCCCCTTGAAGCTGACGCCGAGCACCGTGGAAAGGTCACGTTTCTTCTCCACGGCGTCCACCAAGTCCCGCGCGGTGAGTTCCGGCTCTCGCCGGATCACGGAGTCCAAAGCGCTGCCCTTTAAAACCTCATCGGGCAGGCTGGTGGCATGGTTGCCGATCACCGTGAAGTGGGCCTTTGACGCTTCCCGGGCCATCGTGATGACCTGGAGGTCCGAGGCCGATGTGGCGGTGGACATGTTGAACAGGACAAAACCAGGCTGGTCCTCCGCCAGGACCTTCTTCATGCCGGCGATATCCACGTCCTCAGCGATGCAGTCCAGGATCCGCACCTGGTGGCCTTCGCTCTCGAGGGCACCCGCCACCATGGGCAGGGAGATGGGCACCATCACATATTGGAAGGAATTAAGCCTCTGCTCACAACGGCCTTCCCGGATGTATTTCATGCCGGTGAGGGTGGGGGGATTGATGACCAGGACCTTCACGCGGGCCTCCAGGAGTATTTCAACCCTTGGATTATCCCGCCCTTAGACCTTTGAATTCAAGGCAATGCCCCACCTTTCGGAGGCCAGGCTTGGGCCCTGGAAGCGCTTTGGCGCGGCAATAGGCGACAGAAAGCCAAACATTTTGAACCACTAAGGTCACAAAGTTCACAAAGGGAAGGTCATCAAGGCGGTTTAAAGCCCAATAGTCTTCCGAGTGACCTTGGTGAACTTGTTTTCGATCTCAGACGAAGTCTGACGGGCAACAGTGAAATTTGTATCTAGAGCCGTCTTGTCGTGCCGTTAAAACCAAAAGCTTTTCTTTGTGACCTTGGTGAACTCGTTTACGCCCTCAGACGAAGTCTGACGGGTGGTGGTGAAAAAATGTTGCCTTTAGTGTTTTTTTGTTCGATCAAATTTAACGGTGTTCTTGGTGGTAAATGCCTTCGCTCATTCCTCCGGTCCTTTCCCGAGGTTCGAGAGGTCCACCCGGTAATCCATCCGGGCTTTGACGCCCGTCCCCCGGAAGGTGCCCCGGACGGCGTCCACTGAATCCGAGTCGGGCCCAGTCGCCACGGCCAAATGGCGGTCTCCCGTGACGAACCCGGTGGAGGGGTCGTACCCCCGCCATCCCGCGCCGGACAGGTACACCTCGACCCAAGCGTGCATCTCATGTCGGTCCGCCGCCTCGGGGTCGTAACGGTACCCGCTGACGAATCTCGCCGCCAACCCCCAGGCGCGGCAGACGTCGATAAACAACACCGCCAGGTCCCGGCAGGCGCCCTCGCCCTTTCGGAAGGTCTCCCCCGGGGACCAGGCGGCCCCCTCCAGGCGGATCACCGAGTTGAAATGTAGGCGCACCTGCTCCGTCCCGTGGGCCAGGGCCTGGAGCGTCAGGCCCCCCGCTTCCTCCAGGATCCGTTCAGCCCAATCGGTCACCCCCGGGTCTGGTCGGTCCCGATGGAGATACGGTCCAAGGGCCGACCGGTCGTCTTCCACACCGTAGGCGGCTGGAAGTTTGAGAAGTCCCGGGTCCGTGACCAAATAGTTGAAGGGATTCGTGGAGTCGGATCTCACGACGGACCGGGCCAGGACACTAAGACCCTCGTGGTCGGCCCCCGTGAACCAGGCCAGGGCCTGGGCGTTGCCGAAGGGATCCCAGGATTCGGAGAAACCCGCCGGTTCGGGTTTGATCTTCCACTCGAAGGACTCAAGCTCCTGCCCCGGGCCGCATCGGGGCCGGAGGCGAAGCCTCAGCGGCTCCAAGGCGACGGGGCCGTCGTACCGGTACTGGAGGTGATGGCGGATCTCATAGCGCATGGCCGTCAGGTCCTCTTGATCCGGTCCAGCGCCGCCTTGGCCCAATCCGCCGGGCAAAGTTCCACGGTCTCCCTCACGCGCTTGCGCCACCACTCCGACACCACCGCCAGGTCCTTCTCCTCGAAGCGCATCTCATGCATGCGGCCGGTGCCCTTTCGGTACAGGACCACATCGATGGGGAAATCCACGTCGGTGGCGCTGGTGCGGGTGGCCTCGAAGGCCAGGTAGCCCACTTTCATGGCGATCTCCATGGACACCTCGTAATGGATGCCCCGGTCCAGGAGCGGCTTACCGTAGCTCGACTCGCCGATGGCGTAGTACGGCGTACCTTGGGTCACCTCGACCCAATTGCCCTCGGGATAAATGAGGTACAGCTTGTGCTCCGGGTCCGCCGAAAGCTGGCCCCCAATCAGCGAGAAGAGGTTGAACTTGTAGCCGTTGCGCTCCAAGGCCTCGCGGTCCTCCCGGGCCACCCGCCGCAGCTGCTCCGCGAAACAGTTCACCGCCTTGTAGATCTTGTCGAACTTCCCCCCCGGGGCCTCAAGTTCCTCCTCGAAATAGGTGAGGGCTTTGTCCCGGGCGGACCGGAGGCCCGAGGTCATTAGGAAGAACGAATGGTCCCCCTGTTGGTGCACCGAGACCTTCTTGCCGGTGATCTGCTCGGTTCCGCTGGTGATGCGGGTGTCGGCCAGGGCCACCAAACCGTCCTCCACCATCATGGCGACGCAGAAAGTCATTGGTCCGCTCCCGGGGCGGGGGCGCCGGCCGTCGGGATCCGGGCCAGGTACACCTCGAACAGGCTATCCCCCACCTTGTTGAGTTTCGCCTCGAAGGCGTCCAGGTACTCGTGCAGGCCCGATTGGATGATCTCGCCCACCTGGGCGTAGTCCAACTCCGCGCGCAGGCGGCCCAATTGCTGTTCGGCCTGGTTGTTGTATCGGCCCGGCGGCGTGCCCGAGAGGGCCCGGAGCGATTCCTCGGACTTTACCAGGCAGTATCGAACGGACCGTGGGAACTCCAGGTCCAGCAAAAGGAACTCGGCCACCCGGGCCGGGAGGATCTGGTGGTATTTGCGCCGGTACATCTCGCTGGCGCTGGCCGACTTGAGCAGGGCTGTCCAGAGGATGTTGTCGTAGGGTGTCCCGACGTCCTCGACCTTGGGCAAAAGCAGGAAGTACTTCACGTCCAGGATGCGGAGGGTCTTGTCCGCCCGCTCGAACATGCGGCCCAGGCGGATGAAGTTCCACCCCTCGCCGTGCGACAGGGTGGCGTCGGTGACGCCCCCGAACAGGTGGCTGGCCATGCGGATCTGGCGGCAGAAGCCGTGCAGGGCGTCGGGGCCGGGTAGCCGATGCTCCACTTCCCGTACCGCGAGGTAGGCTCCGTTCACCTGTTCCCACATCTCCGAGGACAGGGACTCCCGCATGGTGCGGGCGTTCTCCCGGGCGGAGGCCAGGCATGAAAGGATGGAATTGGGGTTGAGGGGGTCGGCGATGAGGAACTGTAGGACATTCTCGCGGTCGTAGGCGCCGTAGCGGCCCTCAAAAGCCGCCGCGTCCCCCGTGGTGACCACGAGGGCGCGCCATTGGCCATCCGCCTCCCCCGGCAGGTCGAGCTGGAGGTTGTGGTGCACATCCAGGATTCGGGCCAGGTTCTCGGACCGCTCGATATACCGGCTCATCCAGTACATGGAATCGGCGATGCGGCTGAGCATCTCAGCCCGCCTTCCGGGCCGGGATCGTCCCCAGCACCCAGGTGTCCTTACTGCCGCCCCCTTGGGACGAGTTCACCACCAGCGAGCCCTTCTTGAGGGCCACCCGCGTCAGTCCCCCGGGCAGGACATAGACCTCCCGGCCGTGGAGGATGTAGGGCCTCAGGTCCACATGACGACCTTCCAGGCTGTCGTCGAACAGGACCGGCGCCCGGGAAAGGGCCAGGGTCGGCTGGGCGATGTAGTCGCGCGGGTTGTCGCGGATCAGAAGGGCGAATTTGTCCTGTTCAGCCTTCGTGGAGTGGGGTCCCACCAGCATCCCGTAGCCGCCGGCTTGGTTGACCGCCTTGACCACGAGGCTTTCGAGATTGCCCAGTACGTGATCCCTCTGTTCCTTGTCCCAGCAAACGAAGGTCGGGACATTGGAAAGGATGGGTTCCTCGGACAGGAAGTACCGAATGAGGTTCGGTACGAAGGTGTAGAGGGCCTTGTCGTCCGCCACCCCGGTACCGGGAGCGTTGGCCAAGGCTACCCGGCCCGCCCGGTAGACTTCCATCAAACCCGGCACCCCGAGGGTCGAGTCGGGCCGGAAGGCCAACGGGTCCAGGTAGTCGTCGTCGATGCGGCGGTAAATGACGTCCACCCGCTCGTAACCCTTGGTGGTTCGCATCATCACATAGCCGTCCAACACCACTAAGTCTTGGCCCACCACCAATTCCGCCCCCATTTGCTGGGCCAGGAAGGCATGCTCGAAGTAGGCGGAATTCATGGGGCCCGGGGTCAAGACCACGATCTTGGGACGGGAAACGCCTTTAGGCGCGATGTACTGGAGGGTATCCAAGAGTCGGTGGCCATAATCGTCCACCGGGCGGACCGGCAGGTCCTGGAAGGCCTGGGGCAAGGTGCGTTTCAGGACATCCCGGTTCTTGAGGACGTAGGACACGCCGGAGGGGCAGCGGAGGTTGTCCTCCAGCACGAAATACTCTCCCGAGTGGTCCCGCACCAGGTCGGTGCCGGTGATGTGGATCCAGACATCCTTGGGGGGCTTGAGTCCCACGCATTGGGGCCGGTATCCGGCGCAGGTGGCGATCATCTCAGAGGGCACGACCCCATCCCGGATGCACTTGCGGCCGTTATAGACGTCGTGGACGAAGAGGTTGAGGGCCCGGATGCGCTGGATCAGGCCCCTTTCGAGGCGGCTCCACTCGGCGGCCTCGATGATCCGGGGGATCACGTCGAACGGGAATATCTTCTCGGTGCCTTCACGGCTGCCATAAACCGTGAAAGTGATGCCCAGTTGGAGCAGTTCGGCCTCGGCGGCCTTCTGTTGGCGCACTAAGTCGCCGGGCGGAAGGGCCCGAAGGCGCTCCAATAATGGGGCCACCCCTCCCCGGGGCTTGCCCGGGGCCTCGAACATCTCGTCGAAAAAGGTCCCAGTCTCGTAATGGTCGAAATCCATGGGTCCCTCCCACTTGTTGCGATTGTTGGGTGGGGTTAAAGCAAGTCCGGGGCCAATGAAAAGTGCCGCTTTAGGGGTCGTAGGCGCCCCTGGGGACCCATTTCGTTACAAAGCAGGGCCGTTTCCACATATATGTCGGTTAGACGATTAGGAATCAGTCAGCAAAGGCTAATTCGAAAGCACTCTTTCGGTTTGAACTAATCATTTGATCGTTAGCGGCTCATCGAAGAAACCAACAATCGGCTCATTTTTGCCAAGATGTACAATTTCAAAATTTTCAACCAACCAATAAGTATCATTACTGCCGTGAAGATCCAGTTTAGCCATTCCCCAACCCCTTTCCCCTCTAAAGACAAAACAAAATACGCCATCACCAGGGTTTGTTTCAAAACTTACCCAAGAACTAAAAAAGTCATAAACGCCATTAATTTCACCGTATTGCTTAACGATTACAGGGTTGGTTTTGACAATCAATTTCGCTTTTATACATGTGGGATTTACTCCAAAGGAATAAGTTGAAGCTACAAAAAGCACAAACAAAAAGAAAGCCCACCTGAATATTTTAGTTTTAATAACAGCCCTAAAAATATTTAATTTCCGATTCCACTTACTGTAGTTCATTTTCCCACCTTCAGATGGAAGCATCATGAAGTGTAGACCAGGCCAGGGATTCGAAAGTTAGATCTCGTTTAGATTTCATTACAATCCCTGCCATCGCGATTGCGTTTTAATATCAAGCCTTAGTCATGTCTACCGTCTCGAAAAGATCCGTAAACTTCACCCCCAACGCCTTGGCGAGTTTCTGGACGATCTGAATGCTGGGGCTGAACTCGGCCTCGTAGTCTTCGATGTAAGCCACGGTCCGAAGGCTGACATCGGCCCTTTCGGCCAATTCCTTTTGCGAAAGCTTCTTTTCGCTTCGGTATTCGATGACGTTCCATGCCAAGCAGGCACGGGGGTCCGGGTCCTTGAGGGCCTTATAGACCTCGGGTCTATCGCGCTTTAAACGCCGCATGCTTTCTTCATGGGTAATCATGCCCTTGATTTGGGGCACCTTGTGGCTCTGGGTTTTCATGACTTCCCTCCCTCAATCTGCCGGACGTAGGCCTCGATGGCCTTTGTTTCATCCGGCTTAGGCTCCCCTTTGCGCGCTAAATGGGCGGCCAGGACGTACAGGGTTTTTCCAACGGGGTCGAAGTAATAATAGGTAATGCAGGATTCCCCCGTCTCTGGTAAAGAGCGTCCTTTCCAGCCTCCCCTTTTCCCTCACATCCGCGAAGATCTTTTTAATCTGAATTTGGTAACCCACAAACTCCCTGGCGCCGATATGGCTACGGCTAAAGCGTTGGAAGTGGGGTGTTTCAAAGTAACGCATGGATTAGGCCTTATTAAGATGATATGCAGTATTTTGCACTATGTCAACTGAGGCAAGTTAATGTTATTACCTAAAAGGTGCCGGAAACATGATCAGGAGATGTTTTTCCACTTCCAGCAGGCGGTAGAACGGTCTTCCCCCACCGATACCAATGCATCCGATCCAGAAACCTTGCACTTATCCTCAGCCATTGGACAACGGGTGTGGAAGGCGCAACCGGAAGGGGGTGAGGCTGGGTTGGGGGGATCGCCTTCCACGGTCACTGACCGGGTTTGGGCGGATTCGAGAAGAGCCTTGGTATATGGATGCTTCGGGGACTTCAAGACTTCGGCGGTCGGGCCAGATTCCACAACCCGACCCAGGTACAACACCACCATCCGACTACAAAGGTAGGACACCACCCCCAGGTCATGGGAGATGAAGAGAAAAGCCGAGCCGGAGGTGCGGTTCAAGTCCGACAGGAGGTTCAACATCGAAGCCTGCACCGACACATCCAGGTTCGACAAGGGCTCGTCCAAAACGAGGACTTTGGGCTTCAACACCAGGGCCCGAGCTAAGGCAATGCGCTGGCGCTGGCCGCCCGAGAATTGGTGTGGGTACTTCTCGGCGTCACCCTCCGAAAGACCCACCCTGACCAGAAGCTCCCGAACGGTCTTTTTCCAATACGAGGGGTTCCCTTCCCCCAATACCTGCAGGGGTTCCACCACCGCTTCCCCGACCTTCATCCGGGGATCCAACGAACCGAAGGGGTTCTGGAAAACCATTTGGTAATTCCGACGCAAGCGCCTCAGTTCCTCTTTCGGGATGGTTGCGAGGTCCCGCCCCTCCCACTGCACCGTTCCTTGGTCAGGATTTTCTAAGCCGATGGCCAAGCGGGCCAAAGTGCTTTTGCCGCAACCTGACTCCCCCACCACGCCCAGGACCTCCCCAGGCGCTAAGTCGAGGTCCACTCCCCGAAGGGCGGCCACATGGGCGGTGGGGTTGCCCAACAAGCCCCGAGCCACTGGGTATGAACGGGTTACACCCCGGAGGGATAGAAGCATCGGATGGCCTGTCCCTTCCGGACCTCGGTCTCACCCGGGTCCTCCTGTCGGCAACGGTCCTTCACGGAGGGGCAGCGGGGGGCGAAGGAACAGCCCGTCGGCATTTGGTAAGGGGTGGGCGGGGCGCCCTCAATGGCGGGCAGGCGTTGGCCCGGCTTACCCTCGGTGGGACGGCAAGCCCAGAGGGCTTTCGTATAAGGGTGGGCTGGATGCTCCAACAAATCCTTCACGGGGCCCCGTTCCACCACCCGACCCGCGTAAAAAACCGCCACTTGGTCGGCGAAGCCCGCGGCCAGCGCCAAGTCATGGGTCACCAAGAGCACCGCCAAATTGCGGTTCTCGGATTCATGGCGGAGCAGGTCGAGGATCTGGGCCTGCACCGTGACGTCCAACGCGGTCGTGGGTTCGTCGGCGATGAGCAGGGAGGGTTGGCCCGCCAGGGCCTGGGCGATCATGACCCGTTGGCACATGCCTCCGGAGAGTTGGTGGGGGTGCTGGTCCGCCACCCGCTCGGGGTCGGGCAGGCCGGTCTCGCGGAACAGCCGAAGGACTTCGGCGCGCGCATCGGCGGGCTTCAGGTCGCGGTGCGCGGTGATGGCCTCCGCCACCTGCTCGCCCACCCGGAAGGCCGGGTTCAGGCTGGTGAGGGGATCCTGGAAGATCATCCCAATCTCGCCTCCCCTCAGGCGGCGCCAACCCTCGGCATCCCGTTGCGAGAGGTCCCTACCCTGAAAGATGATCCTTCCACCGGTCAGGGCCAACGGAGGCTCGGGTAAGAGGCGCAGGATGGAGAGGGCCGTGACGGTCTTGCCGCAACCCGATTCGCCGACCAGGGCCCAGCGCTCGCCGTCGGCGAGGGAAAGGTCCACGCCGCGCAGGATCTTGCCGGAGGGCTGGCCGGGGGTTTCCGGAAAGGCCTCGACCTGGAGGTTTTCGATCTGGAGGAGGGCTGGCACGGGAAGGTTATTCGAGGACCGACGGGTCCACGAGGCGTTCGCAACGGACCTCAAGGGAGGGATAGTCCACCATGGCGTATTGGCCCAGGAAGAGGGGGCCCGGGTTCACGACGGTGGTCGGGCCCATCTTGACCGTTCCTTGGCCCGAGGTGGCCCTTCCACAGACCAACAGCTTGGGGGCCACCCGTTCCACCACTTCGTTGACGAAGAGGACGCCCAGGTGCTCGCCGTCGGACACGTCCAGGCGGCAGACCGGCGGCGTATAGGTCATCAACACCTTCTCGCCCGGCATGTAGGGCAGGCGGCGCAAGGCGAACTCGGCCCAGGGCGTGTTGTAACGGAGCAGGAATTCCCGGTCGTCCTCACCCACGTTGATGTCGCCCCCAAAACCGGTCACCTGGAACGCTTCGTCCTGGTGGGTCTGCTCATGGGCGGGCTTGAAGTTGTTGTAGATCTGGGTGAAGGAATAGACGGTCTTGAAGTACACCGACTCGGGGGCGTCACTCATGCCGGGGATGACATAAACGGTCTTTTGGCTGTCGGCAAGGAACAGCATGAACTGGCGAAGGTGGTCCTCGTCAACGAGACGTTCGGCCTGGATCTCAGGGGATTCCATCGAGGGCTTGCTGTGGAAGCGACGGGCGTTCTCGTACTCGTCCATGCGGGCGGCGCCCTTCATGGACCCGCCGCAATAAAGGATGATATCAGGCTGTT
>Ga0265334_10001310_pt1 | contig 12010 bp, 9 predicted proteins | sample 42023metaG_FD_192442 | JGI IMG/M metagenome (GOLD analysis project Ga0265334, IMG submission 192442) | Rhizosphere microbial communities from Carex aquatilis grown in University of Washington, Seatle, WA, United States - 4-20-23 metaG | ecosystem: Host-associated > Plants > Roots > Rhizosphere >...
CCGCGCGGCGCGGGTCGAGCTGCACACGGACCGCGGGCTTCTGGGCTCCGCCGATGTAGACCTGGCCGACACCCTGGATGCGCGACAGCTGCTCGGCGAGCAGGCTGTCAGCGTAGTCGCTGATCTGGCTCAGCGGCAGCGTATCGGAGGTCAGCACGACGATCATGATCGGGGCATCCGCCGGATTGACCTTGTAGATCGTCGGCGGCGCCGGCAGATTGGTCGGCAGCTGTCCGCCAGCGGCATTGATGGCCGCCTGCACGTCCTGCGCGGCGCCATCAATGTCCCGCGACAGGTCGAACTGGAGCAGCACCGAGCTCTGCCCGAGCGAACTGGTCGAGGTCATCTGCTCAATGCCGGCGATCAGCGAGAAATGGCGCTCGAGTGGTGTCGCGACATTTGAGGCCATGGTCTCGGGGCTCGCGCCGGGCAGCGAGGCCGAGACCTGCAGCGTCGGAAAATCCACCTGCGGCAGCGCGGCGACCGGCAGGCGCCGGAATGCGACGGCGCCCACCAGCAGCAGCGCGGCCGCCAGCAGCCAGGTCGCGACCGGACGACGGATGAACGGCGCCGAGATGCTCATGGAGCCGCGGGAGCGCGCGCTGTCGCATCGCTGACGATCACCGGCATCCCCGGCTTCAGCGACATCTGGCCGTCGACCACCACCCGTTCACCCGACTGCAGTCCCGAGCGGATGATTGCGGTCCTGCCCTGCACCGACTCGATGGTGATCGGGCGCATGGCCGCCGTGTGGTCCGCGCCAATCACGTAGGCGAAGCTCTGTGTCGGACCGCGGTTCACCGCCGCGAGCGGGATCGTAATGGCAGCGGGAATCACGCGCAGCAGCACGCGCACGTTCACGAACTGCCCGGGCCACAGCCTGCGGTCGGTGTTCTCGAATCGCGCCTTGAGCGCGATCGTACCGCTGGCGGCATCGACGTGATTGTCCGCGACCACCAGCACGCCGGTCGCGATCAACGCGTCGGTGTCCTGGCTCGTGGCCTGCACACTGAGCGTGTGACGAAAGGCATCCGACGCTTCCGACAGACGCTGGAAGTCCGCCTGCGGCACGGAGAACGTGACGGCTATCGGCGCCAGCTGGTTGATCGTGATGATGCCGCCGGTGTCGGTCGCTGACACCAGATTGCCGGCGTCGAGCAGTCGCACCCCGACCCGGCCAGTGACCGGCGCGCTGATCCGGCAATAGCCGAGGTTGACCTGCGCCGCATCGACCGCCCCCTCATCGCTCAAGACCGTGCCGGACAGTTGCTCGACCAGCGCCCGCTGCGCGTCGATCTGCTGACGCGAGATCAGGTTCTGTGCGGTGAGCTGCCCATAGCGATCCAGATCGAGCTTCGCGATCGAGAGCTGGGCCTGGTCGCGGCGCAGCGTACCCTGGGCCTGCAGCAGCACCGCCTGATACGGCGCCGGATCGATCAGTGCGATCAGCTCACCCGCGCGGACGTCCGAACCCTCCTGCACGGCGACCTGCTGCAGGCGGCCGCTCACCTGCGCACGGATCGTGACGGCCTGCCAGGACTGCGCCGCGCCGAGCTCGCTGATGGCCACCGGCACATCGCCGCGCGTGACCAGGGCGGTCGCGACCGCGACCGCCGCCGGCGGCTCGGGCGCCACGGCGCCACGATGGCCCGCCGCGAGCCAGTAGATCAGTCCGCCGGCGACGACCGCGGCGGCCAGTAGACCGAGGTGGTGCCGGCGCAGGATTGCCATGCGCTGATTCTAGTCCGGCGCCACCGTCCGCACAGCGCGCTGCGGCTCAGGCCTGTGCCGCCGCCTTCAGCTTCGCGACCTCGGCAATGACCTCATCGGCCACTGCCCGCGGTACCGGGTCGTAGTGCGAAAACTCCATCGTGTAGGACGCACGGCCGCTCGTCATGCTGCGCAACTGGCCGATGTACCCGAACATCTCGGACAGCGGCACCAGCGCCACGACAGCCGTATTGGTTCCGCGCTCGAGCTGCTCCTGGATCATGCCGCGGCGCCGATTCATGTCACCAATGACGTCGCCAAGATTGTCGGCTGGGGTCACGGTCTCCACCCGCATCACTGGCTCGAGCAGTATCGGCGACGCCTTGCGCAGCGCTTCGCGGAACGCCGCCTTGGCCGCGATCTCGAAGGTCAGCGCGTTGGAGTCGACATCGTGGTAGCTGCCATCGGTCAGCGTCGCGCGGAAGTCGACGGTCGGATAGTGCGCCAGAACCCCGTCTTCCTTCTGCATGCGCAGGCCCTTCTCGACCGCCGGAATGAATTCCTTCGGCACCGAGCCGCCGCTGGTCTTGTCGACGAATTCGAAACCGGCGCTGCGCGCGAGCGGCTCGAAGATGATCCAGACTTCGGCGAACTGGCCCGAGCCTCCGGTCTGCTTCTTGTGCGTGTAGTGCTCTTCGACCGTCTTGGTGAAGGTTTCGCGATAGGCCACCTGCGGCTCGCCCATCGTGCCCTCGACACCGAATTCCGTGCGCATCCTATCGAGCGTGACCTCCAGGTGCAGCTCGCCCATTCCGCGCAGGATGGTCTGGCCAGTCTCGCGATCGGTCTCCAGGTGCAGTGAGGGATCGGCGCGCACCATCTTGCCGAGCGCCGCGTTGAACTTCTCCTGCTCCGCCTTGAGCTTCGCCTTGACCGACACGCTGATCACGGGGTCCGGGAAGCGCATGCGCTCGAGCACTACCTGATTCGCGGAATCGCACAGCGTATCGCCGGTTTCGGTGTCGGCCATGGACACGAGTGCGACGATGTCACCGGCGCGCGCCTCCTCGATCGGATTGGCCTCCTTCGCGAACATCTCGACCATCCGGCCGATCCGTTCGCGCTTGCCGCGCGTCGAATTGTGGACCTGGGCGCCCTTGGTCAGCACGCCGGAATACACCCGGATGAAGGTCAGCGCACCATAGGCGTCATTGATGACCTTGAACGCGAGCGCCGAGAACGGCTCATCATCCGAACAGATGCGCTCGCCGATCGGCTGGCCGTCGGCGTCGACGGTCTTGATCGAGGCCACGTCGGTTGGCGCCGGCAGATAGTCGACCACCGCGTCGAGCACCTGCTGCACACCCTTGTTCTTGTACGAGGAGCCGCACAGCACCGGGGTGAAGGCCGACGTGATCGTGCCCTTTCGCAGGCAGCCGCGCAGGACATCTGGCGAAGGTACCGTGCCGTCGGTGATATAGGCTTCCAGCGCCGCATCATCCAGCTCGAGGCAGGTGTCGATCAGTTCGGTCCGGTACCGCGGCACATCGGCGAGCAGCGCGCGGTCGGTCGGTACCGTGATCTGCAGGCGGTCGGCCAGGTCCGGCGTCACCTCGAGAACCTGCCACACCGAGTCCTTGTCGTCCGAATCCCAGACCAGCGCCTTCATCTCGACCAGGTCCACCATCCCCTTGAAGTTGTCCTCGGATCCGATCGGGATCTGCACCGGCAGCGGCCGGGCACCCAGGCGCTTCCTGATCATGTCGACGCAGCGCAGGAAATTCGCGCCGCTGCGGTCCATCTTGTTCACGTAGCAGATTCGCGGCACGCCATAGTTGTCTGCGAGGCGCCAGTTGGTTTCGGACTGCGGCTCGACACCCGCGACGCCGTCGAATACGACCACCGCGCCGTCGAGCACGCGCAGCGAGCGGTTGACCTCGATCGTGAAGTCGACGTGCCCCGGCGTATCGATCAGGTTGATCTTCTTGTCGCGCCAGAACGCCGACACCGCGGCGCTCTGGATCGTGATCCCGCGCTTTTGTTCCTGCTCCAGATAGTCGGTCGTGGTCGAGGTCTTCAGGTCCTTGGTGTCGTGGATGTCGATGATCGTGTGCTTGCGACCCGTGTAGTACAGGATCCGCTCGGTCGTGGTCGTCTTGCCGGCATCGACGTGGGCGATGATGCCGATGTTGCGGATGTCGGAAAGTGCTGTCGTACGGGGCATATCTGGTTCCACCAAGAATAAGGAATGATCGGGACGATTGCCCGCCACCGCTTGAATCCGCAGCGGGCAAATCGGCGCGGCAGGATACGCGGATTGCGGCCGGTTTGCTAAGGAGTCTGCAGCACTGCCGTGCTGCACGGTGCAAGTATGAGGCAAAGTCGCGACTAGTATGCCAAGTTTATGAATTTAATATTATTTTATCCCGTGCCTCGTGCCGCCGGGAGAATGAGGCGGCCCGCCAGCCGGCCGCCGGCCCCTCGCCAGGCCGTAAGTCCATCGAGTTCAGGCAGCAAGGCCAAACAGCCTGGCGGCATTCCCGGACAGGATCAGCTGCTTTTCATGGTCGCTGAGCGCGCTGTTGCGGATCACCTGCAGGGTCAGCGTCGTGTTGTCATCGCTGCCATACAGCACCCTTTCGGCACCGATGGCCTGGACGAGCTCCTGGAGCGCGCTCTCCCCGCCGTAGAGCGCCGGACCGGTGTCGACCATGATGTTCTTGTGCCGCCGTCCGATGACTGCCGCGTGCGTACGGTCGTCCGTGGTCGCGAGTCCAGACATTGCGACGAAGGTCAGGTCTGGGAACTCCTCCGCGAGCACCTCCAGGCGCCACCACGCCTCGTACTCCTTCTCGCGGGTATGGATGAACGGAATCATGTTCAGCGCCTGCACCTGCTTCAGGATCGGGCGCATGAACGGGTGGTCGATGACCGTACCGTCGTCCGCGTGATGCCAGCCCACCGCCTTGAGCTTCAGCTCGTGGCTCATGCGTTCGAGCTCCCGCAGCGACGCTTCCCCGTGCTGCACCTCGACAGTGCCGATGCCGGCGGGAAAACGGGCGGTATTCTTCGACACCAGCCCGGCGATCATGTCGTTCATCGCCCGGGTGTCGACAATGCCCTCGGTCCGGCGATAGCGATAGCCGGCCGACGGGATGATCTTCGCGATGCTGTAGCGGTCCATGTACTTCAGCAGCTCGTCGTAGTGCTGCTCGACCATCTGGTCGCGGGTGCCGAACGGGGCATAGTTGCTGGTCCGCGGCTCCACATGAATGTGGATGTCGATCGGCCGGTCCCAGTCCGGCATCGCCGCCGCGAACGACGCTGGAACGGCGGCCATCAGACCGGCCGCCCCGACACCCTGGAGCGCCTGGCGGCGCGATAGCTTCTGGTTCATCAGTGACTCCCTTGCGATGTGGTGTCGAGGCTCCGCAGCGATGCCGGAAGCCCGTAGAAAATAACGTATTGCAGGCGGGGACGACGACAATTTTGGACCGGCACGCACCGGAGTACACGCCCGGATGACTGAATGTGACGGCATGTGACGGCATGTGACTGCTTGCGCTGGCCATCCTCGTACTGCAACACTAAAGTCGGGCATCGCAGCCCTGCTGACACAACTATTGGCTTGCGATGGTCAGGCGTGACATTGATGGTCAATCCTATCGATACCTCCTGTCACCGTAAGCGACGATTAGCGCGAAGGACTATCACGGCTCGCGTGAGCTCGCGAGACCCCATTCGTTGCCTGCTGGCATGCATCGTAATGCTTGGCATAGCGCCGTCGCGTTCGGTCGCCGTCGACATCGGCAGCCCGGCGACCGATGAACCCTACCTCAAACGACTTCAGGCTCTCGCCTTGAAGCCGGGGTGCTGGCAGGTGAGCGTCAATACCGCACAGGTGGGTGCTCTCGCACACGCGTCGCCGGATACCTATCGCCAAAGCATGCCGAATGCGAGTCCCGAGCAAATTGCCAAAATTGTCGCTACGGTAAACGCGCAGATCGACCAGCAGGCGGCGGCGGCTCGCAAAGGCACGAACCGGTTGGAAACACACTGCCCTTTGCGACCTGATTTCGCAGCGGAAATAATCGGTCAGATCGACGTCAGCCTGGGTGGAGTGAATTGCACGCACTCGGTAGATTCCACCGCAAGCGCGATTCATGTCCACCGTCTATGCCCCCCCGGCAACGGCGTAGGCGGAGCGGAGCAGAAAGCAGATTTCGAGCTCGCGGATTCGAAGAACTTCCGGGGCACCATCCAGGCGATCAGCCATGCGGGGCGAACCGTAGTTACCACCCGAACCTACGTCGGCAAGTGGACCGGCGAGTCGGCCCCGCACATTGCAACGCCTTCCGCGGCGATCCCTGGTTCCAGCCCATTGGGTCCGGCAGCGGTAGCCAAGGTGGACCCGTTTCGAATCATTGCCACCAGCGACGGCACGCCGATCACCGCGCGGCAGGGTTTGGCAATGATCAGTTCCGTGCCGCCCGCGGTTCGACGCGACTACGACGCACGACTGCCAGAGCTTCTGCAGAAGCTCTACACGCAACACGCTATCGCCATGGAAGCAGTGAGCATGCATCTGGACCGCCAGGCGCCTTGGCAGACGCAACTTCGAAATACGCAGATGCAGATCTTTCAGGGACACCAGAACTATGCCGGCGATCCCAATATTCCGCCAGAGCTGATGGCGCAGTGGGTTGATGCTCATGACCACATCTTGTGGAATGCCTACTTCAGCAGGGCAGCCTCGAAGGAAGACAAGCAGGCGCTGTTGAAACAGGAACAGGATAAATACAAGCTGACGATTGTCGATGCAGGGTTTTTCTTCGACGACACTCACAAGCGTTGAGCTGCCGAATACTCCCGCGCCTTAGCCGACCGCGTGGTCGATAGCGCGCTTGGAAGTGATGAGTGGTGCCCGCAATGTCGCCACACGCCTCCATCAGGCCCGAGCATGCAATCATGGCGACAGCGTCCATGGCGACTGCGTCGCAGCGGCGGGTAAACTCACAATCATGTCGACCAGGGGGATGCATTGAAAACCTTCGTCAAACTCTTGGCCACCGCCACGGTGTCGGTCAGCGCGATCGCGGCGCACGCCAGCACGGTCACGTTCGATTTCACCGGCACCGTAACGAAGGCCACGGGAATTTATGCGTCCGCTGGCGCGACGGTTGCCGGTACCTTCAGTATCAATACAGACGCAAGAATCCTGGCTTTCAGCAGTGGTACCGTCGGGTCCACCGCGGCTCCGTGGCTTGCTCGGGCGCAAGGTGGAACTTTCTACATCCTTCCAACACTGAGTGCGCTGGTGACCGGGTCCACCCTGACCAGCGGCGGCGTGAGCTTCTCCGACACGACCCCAAGCAGCTTTGGTAACGATGATATCGTCGAGGCTTTTGCAAATAGCCCCGGTCCGCCAAATAGCTATCTATTCGAGGATCAGAGCTTCTCGGATTCCAGCACCTGGCAGGAGGGCTATTTCCAACTGAACGGAGGTACCGGAGCCAGCGCGCCGTACGATGCAAACGGACTGCCGCTGTTCGCCAACGCAACCATGCGTAACGGCTCCCTGATATCTTCTACGGGAAGTCGAATCGATTACACGATTACTTCGATGACGCCCGTGCCGCTGCCTGCGAGCGCGTGGCTGCTGCTGAGCGCGCTGGGCTTCCTGCGGCTCCGCCCGGGCTTACGATCGACTTAATTGGTCGGAGCGCCGAGATTTGAACTCGGGACCCCTTGCACCCCATGCAATGAAAAGCTCCGAAGTCTGCCGCGGTCTTCTGCACTTCCAACATAGCATAACCGCCTGAAAAGCCGGGTAAATAGGCGAATTTCGCCACTCTTCCGCAGAAGCGTGCAGCAAAGCCCAGAAGCGCATAAACTGTACCTGGTTTTATCAGGTACAGCTGGCAGCGCACTTTTGGGCTTATGCAAGGGGTCGCGAAATGAGCAGAAAGGTCTGGACCGAGGTCTGGTTAAAGAGCCTCGGGAAGAAGCCGCCGCCGCAGCGACGGGACTACACCGAGGCGGGTCGCAGGGGTCTGATGCTTCGCCACCATCCGGGAGGCGCCCTCGCCTTCGTGGTGCGCTATCACCGCGGCACCGAGCAGGTGCTGGTGCAGATCGGCAACTACCCGGAGATCAGTCTCGAGCAGGCGCATGACGCGCACACGGCAATCCGCCGCCAGCTCGCAGCGGGGCTTGATCCCGCAGAGGAACTCGAGCGCGAGAAACGCGCGCGCCAGGCCGCGAGCGAACGGCGTCGGACAGACGATGCTGTAACCGTCCGCAACGTGATCGCCGAATGGGGCTGGCACTTCGCACGCCGAGAGCGCAAGCGGCCCAGAGAGGCCGTGCGGTTGCTCAAGGTCTATGTGGCACAACCCTGGAAAGGCCAGCCCGTGCGCGATCTGGTGAAGCGTGACGCGGTGCTACTGCTCGATCGGATCACAGCACGTGGCAGTCTCGTCATGGCCAATCGTATCCGGGACCTCGCAAATCAGGCTTTCAACTTCGCCATCGGGCGCGACCTCATCGAAGCCAACCCGTTCGCCGGCATCAAGAAGCCGGGCGGCGCCGAGGCCGCCAAGGAGCGCGCACTCAATGCCGATGAGCTGCGCACCTTTTGGCAGAGGCTGGAGGCGCCAGAGACCAAGATGTCGCCGATCGTACGCTTGGCCCTCAAGCTGATCCTGGTCACCGCTCAGCGGCCAGGGGAGGTCATCGGCGCGCGCTGGGAGGAGTTCGACCTGGCGGCCGACGCGCCTCTGTGGCGCATCCCCGCGGCGCGCGCGAAGAACGGCAAGGCACACGAGGTGCCGCTGTCGGACCTCGCCGTTGAGATCCTCGGGCAGATGCGCACGCAGGTCGACGGTGAACGCCCCTGCATTGCGCCGAGCCACATGTCCCAGCTCGCAGCCGATGAGTCGCTGAGCGAACGCGCACTGAGCCGCGCATTACGGAACAACCACGATGATGATGGGAAGTTGTTCGGTGTACCGGCGTTCACACCGCACGATTTGCGGCGGTCGGCTGCAACTCAAATGACGCTGCTCGGTATCCAGCGCCTGCACGTCGCCAAGGTGCTCGGCCACGCCGACAGCGACATCACCGCGGTTTACGATCGCTCAACCTATGAGGTCGAGAAGCGCGTCGCGTTGCAGACCTGGGCCGATCACCTGCGCGCGATCATCGCGGGCAAGAAGAGCGGCAAGGTCGCGCCGATCCGCAAGAGCGCGGCATGACGCTCGAGGAGCGCATCCGGGACGAGCTGCGCCAGTACCCGACTGAGCGGGTAGACCAGTTCCTTGCGCGCTTGCGGACCCTCTGGCAACTGGCGAAGACCGCACCGAAGCCCCCGACAGATGCAGAGCGCTTGAAGAAACTTCAACGGCTCAAGGCAGCCTGTGACGAGTTCCTCGGCGCGGCAATCGCGGCGGACAGCGCGCTCTACAAGGGCGAACCGATCGGTAGGGAAGTCGGGCGTCTGGCGCGTACGAGCACGGAACCGGAACAAGGCGCCATCCGCATCGGCTCAATCCTCGATCGCTATATTGCTGGTGATGAGGCCACGGCCAGCTTCAGCGGCGACGGACTCGATGAGGCTCGGGAGCGCGTGATGCAGCTCCGGGAGAACCTGAGTCACCTGATCGGACGCCTCGAGCAATCGGAGCGCCGCGGTCGCCAGGGCGCGGACGCAGACGGTGTGCTGGCCGAGATCGCCCGCATCTATCAGGAAATTCTCGGGGAGTCGCCCACCACCACCATGGGCGGCCCGTTCACCAACATCGTCGCGCTACTCCTGGATCAGAACAACGTCGAGCGGCCCGTTCGAGCCGCAGTCGCCGCGCTGACGAAATAAACACTAAAAATCGTGCCTTTTGTCGGCCACAAAAGCGGCCGCGCGGCGCCATGCTTTTCCGCAGTTCACTGCGGAGATGCACAGTATGCTCGATCAGCGATTGCGAACGCGAGAGGTGGCTCGCCTCGAGGGAGTCACCGTGCGTACCGTCTATACGATGGTTCGAGACGGACGCCTGCCGGCGCCCGATGAGCCCCATACAATTCGTGGTCAGCCTGACTACTGGCTGGAGTCCACAATCCGCCGCGCCCGCCAGGAGCGCCAGGCGCGAATCAATGCATGCCGGCAGGAACCGACCGCGGCATGACCCCGACCGCAAAAATGCGAAGGGCCGCCCCCGGCAAGGGGCGGCCCGACGTTCACCAACACCACCACCACCACCACGAGTCCCGAGCAGGAGACCATGATGACCACACGCATTATACCGTTCGCGCGACGTCGGCCCCAAAAGTTAAGCCCTGCCGCCGAAGCGCCCGCGAAGCGCGACCGGCGGGAGGATATCTACTGCCGCCATCTCGATATTTTTTATTTCAATCATGAGTTCTACCCCGGCTCCCCGACGTGCCCTTGTGGCAAGCGCTGGAGCCAAGCGTGATGACTCCGCCTCGCGACATCACGAACGAGCAGTTCCTCAACTCGATGTTCAAGGACGCTCCGGACGGCACCCACACGATCGTCACGAGCTTCCAAGGCGATCCGAACACGGCCGGTCGGCGCGCGTGGGCTGGCCAGCCCTGGACACCTGGCATGTCGCTGTCGTGCGGCTTCGATCGCGAGTTCCAGAGAGGCAACACGTATACGACCGTGTCGCTGTTCACGCCGGACCCGACGACCGGCGAGTGTCGGCGCCTCAAGACCCTGTTTCACTCGCTTCGCGCTGTGATGATCGATGACGTTGGTACCAAGGTTGATCGCAAAAAGATTCTGTTAGCCGCCAGCGCGGTGATTGAGACCAGCCCCGGCAACGAGCAGCACTTCCTACTCATCCGCCAGGACGCCGCGGCGCGCAATCGTGCGGCTGCCGAGCACCTGGTCGACGCCATGATTCGCGCCGGGTTGACCGCCGATAGCACGGACCCCGGAATGCGCGGCGTGACGCGATACGGACGTCTACCGGTCGGCGTCAACGCCAAGCAGAAATGCGTAAATCAGCTCGGCCATCCGTGGCGCGTGCGTTGCCTGTCATTCAACCCTGGGCGCCGCTACACGATCGAGCAGGTCGCCGCCGCCTACGGCATCGATCTACGGCAGCCCGCTCCGCGCCGCAGCCCTGCGCGCAAACGGACGCCGGCCGAGACCAGAAACTCCGACAAGCAATTCACCGCACTGCTCGAGTGCCTGCAACGTCTCGGTCTATATCACCGTCAGTGCGGCGCGGGCCCGTGGCACGAGATCACCTGCCCTTGGGTGCACGAGCACACCGACCAAGCCGACAACGGCGCAGCCGTGTCGGAGCCCGCATTAGAGAACGGATGGAACGGCGCGTTTCGCTGTCACCACTCGCATGGTGACCGGCTGCACATTGGCGAGTTGCGCAGATTCATCACTCGGGCGTTGATCGAGCACGCCCGCCGGAGGGCAGCATGAGCGCAGACATCATCGATATGGACGCAGTGCGGAAAGCGGCCGAGCTGGCGGCGCCGCAGGAAATGGCCGAGGCCGTGCGCGGCGAATCCATCGTTATGAAGCAAGGGCAGATCCCCGAGATCGCCGCCAATGTCGTCGGTGTCCTGGCCAGTAAGGCGACCGAGCACCGACTGTTCCAGTACGGCGCCGGCCTGGTGCGCCCGTACGTGTCGCGCCGCGAGGGGCCGCCAGACGCGGACGGAAAGCGCGAGGTGGGGCACACGTTGGCGCTCGCGCCGATCACCCGGACGGTCCTGCAGAGTGTGATCGATCAGTACATCGAACTGCGGATTGAGCGGCGCGCGAAGAACGGGATGTTCTACACGCAGCGCACCGACTGTCCCGAGAAGTTGGCGAAGCTCATCCTCGAGGCGCCGGACTTGCGCGAGACCCATAACTGGCCGCGCATTGAGCGTATCTCTGCGGTGCCGCTGTTCGACGGCACCCACCTGGTAGATGAGCCTGGTCTACACGGTGCGACCTGGCTTGATTGTCCCCGCGGCATCACGCTTCCACCGCTGACCAAGGCAGCAGCAGAAGCTGCCTTACAGCGCCTGGTCAGCAAATGGCTGAGCGGCTTTCCGTTCGCATCACCGAAGGATGCAACCGCCGGGATCGCCGGCCTGATGCTGGCAGCCCTGCGGCCCAGTCTCGGCACGGCCCCGACAGTACTCATCGATAAACCTAGTTACGGCGCCGGCGCCAGCACGCTCGCGAAAATTTATGGCGCGGTGCTGACCGGACTGGTGCCGCCGGTGATGGCAGCCGGCGACGATCCGGCGGAGCTGGAGAAGATCGTCA
>Ga0265334_10001311_pt1 | contig 12007 bp, 13 predicted proteins | sample 42023metaG_FD_192442 | JGI IMG/M metagenome (GOLD analysis project Ga0265334, IMG submission 192442) | Rhizosphere microbial communities from Carex aquatilis grown in University of Washington, Seatle, WA, United States - 4-20-23 metaG | ecosystem: Host-associated > Plants > Roots > Rhizosphere...
GATCCGGCCCGCTCTGCGACCCCCCGTCCACGGTCACCGTGCCCCAGGCCCTGCACACAGGCCGACGGACCGCAGCACCGTCCACAGCTCAGCGAGGCGCAGGCACCGTCCTCCGTCCACAGGCCGTCCGACCTCCGGCTCCGTCCACTGCCCGAGATGACGACGCCCCCGGAACCGACGCGGCGAGAAGGCTGCGGCCATGCCCGACCGCACCGACCCAAGGCTGCCTGCCGGCCTGCTCGCACTGACCTGCGCCCTCGTGGCCCTCGTGGTCGCCGGTGGCCGCGTGATCGCTGTCGGCGATCCGTTCCCTGGCCGCGGCCAGGGCTCCAAGGTCCATTCGGCACCCTCCGGGGCAGAGCGGGTGACGGCCGGAAGCCAGGCGGCCCAGCTCCTGCCGGATGCCCTGCCCGCAGCCATCCAGACGTCCCCGGCCGGAGCGTCGGACCTCGCCTCCCCGCAATCGCCGGCTCCGAGTACCGGGACCGCAGGCCCAGCCCCCGGGAGCTCCCCCGGAGGCTGGGCCTGGCCGTTGGTCCCCGTCCCCGCCGTGTTGCGGGAGTTCATCACCGGTCCGGAGCCCTGGTCACCCGGGCATCGAGGAGTCGATCTCGCGGCCGTCCCTGGCCGGCCGGTGCGGGCGGCGTCGGCGGGAGTCGTCAGATTCGCCGGCGCGGTCGCCGGCCACCACGTGCTGGTGCTCGCCCACGACGGCGGGATCCTGACGAGCTACGAACCGGTACGGTCCGAGCTCCCTGTGGGCACCAGCGTTCCGGCGGGAGCGGTCATCGGGGTGTTGGACGGCAGCTGGCCCACGCACTGCGCCGATCGTTGCCTGCACTGGGGCGCCCGTCTCGACGGACGTTACCTGGACCCGTTGACGCTGCTGGGTCTGCACCCGCCTGCCCCCGTGCTCCTGCCCCTCGGGGGTTGAGGGTGCTCGGGGACCGGTTCTGAGCGACCCAGAGTCGGCCACCGATGCCGGGGCGACCCCGGGAACCCCGGGAACCCCGGGAAACCACAGGAACCCGAGACGATCACCGAGCCCCGAGGCGGCCGCCCGCGGAGGAGCACGTCGGACCGCCGACCACGGAAGACCACGTCGGACGACCGCCTGAGGGCCGGCCGTCCTTCTCGCGTGCCGATCGTGCGGACGGACACGACCCGGCCGGTCGACGGTCCCAGCTCTGCTGAGGGCTCAGCTCACCTCGGCGAGCTTGGCCCTCAACTGCAGCACGGCCTTGGTGTGCATCTGGCAGATGCGCGACTCCGTCACCCCGAGCACTCTGCCGATCTCGGCCAGGGTCAGCCCCTCGTAGTAGTAGAGGGTCACGACGATCTTCTCCCGTTCGGGAAGCTGGTTGATCGCCCTCGCCAGGATGAACTTGGTCTCCTCGGTCTCGAACGCGGCCACCGGGTCTTCTGCCCGCGTGTCGACCAGGGTGTCCACGAGGGAGAGCTTGTCCCCCTTCTCGCCCCCGATGGTCAACAGTTCGTCGAGCGCGACCACGTTCACATAGGACACCTGCGAGAAGATCTGGTGCAGATCCTCCAGGGCGATGCCCAACCGGCTGGCGACCTCGGCCTCGGTGGGTGTCCGGTGCAGCTCCCCCTCGAGCGCCGCGTAGGCCCGCTCGACCTCCCGGGCCTTGTAGCGCACGGACCGGGGGATCCAGTCAATCGCCCGCAGCTCGTCGATGATCGCCCCACGGATGCGGGAGATCGCGTAGGTCTCGAACTTGATCGACCGGTCCACGTCGAACTTCTCGATCGCGTCGATCAAACCGAAGATCCCGTAGGAGACCAGGTCGGCCTGTTCGATGTTGGGTGGCAGACCGACGCCCACCCGTCCGGCGACGTACTTCACCAGGGGTGAGTAGTGCAGGATCAGCCGCTCTCGGATCGCCGCGTCCCCACTGGCCTTGAACTTCTCCCAGAGGTCCCGTAACGCGGCCTCGTTCGCGGCGACGGGATCGACAGTCTCGTCCCGCCCGTTGTCGCCGGCCACGCTCGCCCCTCCCTATATGCACAGACCGCGGTCGCGCTCGCGAGTATCACCATACGTTATTGCCCCATCACGCTACGCGCTCAGGCGCGCGGATGGGCCTGTCGGTAGCCCATCCGGAGTCTTTCGACCGACACATGCGTGTAGATCTGGGTGGTTGCGAGCGTGGCGTGGCCGAGCAGTTCCTGGACGCTGCGCAGGTCCGCGCCGCCGTCGAGCAAGTGGGTCGCGGCGCTGTGGCGAAGTCCGTGCGGGCCGATCCTCGGCGCGTCGGGAACCGCCGACACCGCCACGTGCACCACCTCACGCACTCGGCGCTGGTCGATCCGGCCTCCCCGGACCCCGAGGAAGAGTGCCGCAGAACTTCCCGGAGTCCGCAGAACCGGCCGTCCCCGATCCAGCCAGGCCGTCAGGGCCCGGAGGGCAGGCACTCCGAACGGCACCACACGCTCCCGATCCCCCTTGCCGAGAACTCGGACGACCCGCCGCTCCTGGTCGATGTCGTCGACGTCGAGACCGCACAGCTCACCGACCCGGATACCGGTCGCGTACAGGAGTTCCAGCAGCGCCAGGTCCCGCAGCGCCACCGCGACCGCGCTCGCCGACCCTGACTGGTCGTCCGTCCCGGAGGGGTTGTCCAGCATCTGCGCGGCCTGTCCGGCGGTGAGCACTCCGGGCAGGGAGCGACCTGCCTTCGGGGAACGCAGGCGCTGGGCGATGTCGGTGCCGATCCGGCCGGTGCGGAACAACCAGAAGCAGAAGGTCCGTACCGCCGCCGCACGGCGGGCCAGGGTGGCCCGGGCAAGCCCTGCGTCGCTCTGCACGGCCAACCAGTCCCTGATCCGTGCGAGCGTGAGGTCCGCCGTCCCCGTCCCACCATCAGCGGCGACATGCCCCAGCCAGGACCGCAGGTCGCCGAGGTAGGCGCGCCGGGTGTGCGTCGATCGGCCCTGCTCGGCCTGCAAGTACTCGTCGAAGTCGACCAGTGCCGTCTCGAAGGCGTCCGGCAGCGGTGGAGAGGATCCCCGCACTGCCCCGGATTCCCCCGATCGGCTCACGGGGTGGTCATCGGCACGCACGCACCCACGGTGGCGGTCCGGGCGGCGGGTCTCAAGGGCCCGCGCCGGCACGGCTCCTTTCCGAGGGCGTCGGCTCTGTCAGGGGACCCCCCGCCCCCGGGCCCGGAGCCACCCCGCCCCGTCGCGCCGCGCCAACCCGCGCAGTTCGAGAAGTCCCAGGCAGGCCAGCACCGAGGCCTCCGGCAGCCCCGCCACCTGACACAGGGAGGCCACGGCGACGGCCCTGCGCAGGGGCAGCGCGTCGAACACCCGCAGTTCGTCCGGCGAGAGGCCGTCGTGGTCGGCCTGGGGCGGGGCCACCGGTTCGGCCAGATCCGTGCCGATCGGGGAGACCAGTTCGAGGACCTCCCTGGCCTCGGTCACGCAGACCGCGCCGTCCCGCAACAGGGCATGGCAGCCCGTGGAGGTCGGTGAGGTGACGGGCCCCGGTACCGCGGCGACGGTGCGCGCCAACCGCGCGGCCCAGGCAGCCGTGCTCAACGCTCCTGACCGCCAGGCGGCCTCCACGACGACCGTCACCGTCGCGAGCGCGGCGATCAACCGGTTACGCGCCAGGAACCGCCAGCGCGTGGGTGCCGCACCAGGCGGGACCTCGGCGATGACCAGGCCGCTCTCGGCGATGCGCTCGATCAACCGCGCATTCCCGCGCGGGTAGCCACGGTCCACCCCGGAGGCGAGTACCGCGATCGTGCATCCCCCGGCCGCGAGCACGCCCCGGTGCGCGGCCCCGTCCACGCCGTACGCCGCTCCGGAGATGACCGTCACCGCCAGATCGGCCAACCCGGCCCCGAGCTCCGCCGCCACGTGCTCGCCGTAACCGGAGGCCGCTCGGGTGCCCACCACCGCCGCGGCACGAGAGGTGGCGAGCGCAGGGTCCCCCTCGCCCCGCGCCCACAGGCAGAACGGGGCAGCGGTACCCAGGCAGTCCAGTGCGTGCGGCCACCCGCGATCGCCGGGCACCAGCACCCGGGGAGCACGGGAGCCGGTCGGGACCAGGTCACGTTCCGCACGAACGTTCGGCAGCCGCACCCGCCATCGCTCCAACCGCGGGTCGCCTTCCCGGACCGCCCGGAGCGCCTCGACCGGCCCGAGGCGGGCGACGAGTGCCTGTGCCCGGCGGTCCCCGGGCTCGCTGATCCGCGCCCAGGTGATCCGGGCCAGTCGCTCCTCCTGGGACACGGGCAGCCGCTCCTGCCGGGACACGGGCAGAGACTGGTCCCGGGGGACGGCGGTCATCGCCCTGCCCTCCCCCGCCCACGCAGCACCAGCGCCCGTCCGATGGCGTCCCGGTCAGGTGAGTTCCGACCCTCCAGGTCGGCCACGGTCCACGCGGTGCGCAGAATCCGGTCGTAGCCCCGCATGGTCACCTGACCCCGGTCGAGCGCCCGATCGAGGTCCACCCGGGCCGCGGCGGACAGGCGGAGGGACCCCCGCAGCAGGGCGCCCGGCAGTTCCCCGTTGCACGTCCAGGGCGTGCCGGCGAGTCGCTCCGCGGCGCAGGCCCGGGCCCGTGCCACCCGGGCCGCGACCACGGCTGTCGATTCGACCGGACCGGTCCGGACCATCGAGGTGCGTGAGACCCCGCGTACCTCGACCTGCAGGTCGACCCGGTCGAGCAGGGGCCCGGACAACCGGCCGAGATACCGCCGTTTCGCCAAGGGAGTGCAGCGGCAGTCGAGCCCCTTGCCGACCGCGAGCCCGCAGGGACACGGGTTGGCGGCCAGCACGAGCTGGAACCTGGCGGGGAAGCGGGCACTGCCCAACGCACGATGGATCACCAGCTCGCCCTGCTCGATCGGCTGACGCAACGCGTCGAGCGCCCGCGGGTGGAACTCGGCCGCCTCGTCAAGGAAGAGCACTCCCCGGTGAGCCCGGGAGGCGGCCCCCGGACGGGGCAGACCGCTTCCGCCACCGACGAGGGCAGCCACGGTCGCGGTGTGGTGCGGGCTCTCGAACGGCGGCCGACGCACCAACACCGTGGGACCTGCGAGCAGACCCGCGACCGAGTGCACGGCAGTCACCTCGAGCGCGTGGCGGTCGTCGAGGTCGGGGAGCAGACCGGGCAGACGCGTCGCGAGCATCGTCTTGCCGGCCCCGGGAGGCCCGAGCAGGAGCAGGTGGTGCCCACCCGCGGCGGCCACCTCCAGAGCCTGTCGCGCCTCCACCTGCCCCAGGACATCGGCGAGGTCGGGACCAGCGCCCAGAACGGGAGCAGCATTCAGCTCGGGACCGGCACTCCGATCGCGATCAGCTACCAGATCGGGATCGGGGGCCGGATCGGACACCAGGGTCCCGTCCCCCTCTGCCTGCTCACTCGGTCCCTGGAGGTCGCCCCGATGCAGGGTCAGGAGATCTCCGAGGGTGCGTACCGGCTGCACCACCGCACCCGGGACCAGACGCGCCTCGGCGGCGTTCTGCGCGGGAACGACGACCCGAGGGTAGCCGGCACGCACTGCGGCGAGAACTGCCGGCAGCACGCCGTCCACGCGCCGCACCCGCCCGTCCAGTCCGAGTTCACCCAGGTGCACCGTGGTCGCCACCGGTTCACGCGGGAGTCGGCCGGCCGCCGCGAGCACGGCCGCGGCCATCGCGAGGTCGAAGGAGCTGCCGGTCTTCGGCAGAGCCGCGGGGCTGAGGTTCACCGTGATCCGCTGGGCGGGCAGTGGACAACCGATGTTGGCGGCCGCGGCCCGCACGCGATCCCGAGCCTCGGTGAGCGCCGTGTCCGGGAGACCCACGAGGGTGAAGGCGGGCAGTCCGCGCGCGATGTCCGCCTCGACGTCGACGACATTGCCGTCCACCCCGATGAGTGCGACCGCGAGGCACCGGGCCAGGGTCACTCAGCCCACCCCCCGGAAGTGGGTCACCTGAGCCGCGCCCCGTCGGGGAAGGGTGATCGCGACCACGTCGATGCGGATCTCGGGGAAGGAGACAACCTGGGCGGCGAGCCAGATCGCGGCGAGCCTGCGGATCCGGAGCTGCTTGGGCACGGTGACCGCCTCGACCGGAGCGCCGCAGGTGTCACTCCGCCGGGTCTTGACCTCGCAGAAGACCACGCATCCGGCCTCCAGGGCGATGATGTCTATCTCGCCCTGACGGCAACGCCAGTTGCGGTCGAGCACCCGCAATCCCTGGGTCTCCAGGAACGTCGCCGCGACCCGCTCGCCGTACCGGCCCACGGCCTGCCGGACCCCCATGGCGACCACCTCCGCCACGAGCGTGGCCGGAGAGCGGTCCTGGTGGAGCAGGCACCGGCGAGCTGGGGATGCCGGCGTCGGACGACGTTCCTGTGGACGACTCGTCCAGGTCGAACGACGTCACGGTGGACCCGCCCGACCACACCCCTCAGGCCCCGGGGAATCCGTCGGACTTCGGTAGCTCCAGCTCGCTCTTGGCGAGCTCTTCCACGTTGACGTCCTTGAACGTGAGCACCCGCACCGACTTCACGAACCGGGCCGGCCGGTAGATGTCCCAGACCCACGCGTCCGACATCAGCACCTCGAAGAACACCTCGCCGTCGGCCGAACGCACCTTCAGGTCGACCGTGTTGGCCAGGTAGAAGCGCCGCTCGGTCTCCACCACGTAGGCGAACAGACCGACGACGTCGCGGTACTCGCGATAGAGCTGGAGCTCTATCTCCGTCTCGTAGTTCTCGAGATCCTCCGCACTCATCGTGGCCGGTCGCTCCCCAGGTTCGCGTCGCCGCAGCGAGTGCGGCGATCCGGTGGCTCAGTGTGTCCCTCGCCGGCTGCGGCGATGCGGGCGCATCCCATCATGGTGCAGCACCGACGCCGCGGGCCGCCCGCCGGGCCGATGCGGCGTGGCGGTCATGGGTCCTCGTTCCCCGCCACCCCGTCATGCCCCGTCAGTCCCTGTCAGGAGGTCGCCGTCCAGCGACCGGCAGGTGTCCGTGGGCGCCGGTGGCACCGCCTCGAACGGCAGCACCTCGGGCTGCGGCGCCCGCTCCCCCACGCCGGGCAGCGACCACGACCGCCGATGCTGCGGGCTGGGTCCCAGCAGGCGCAATGCCGCGACATGGTCGGGCGACGCGTACCCCTTGTTCGCCGCCCAGCTGTACGCGGGGTACTCACCGTGCCGGCAGCACATGAGCGAATCCCGCTCCACCTTGGCCAACACGCTGGCCGCAGCCACTGCCGCACAGGTCAGATCCGCCTTGACCCGGGTGATCACCGCCGGGCAACCCGCCCGCCCCCACGGGTCCACGCCCCGGACCAAGGGGAGCGCGCTGCCGGACGGGAAACGCCCGGGCCACCCGGAGCCCGACCGCTCCGCCGAGGGACCGGACGTCGCCGTCGTCTCCCCGAACTCGAACAGGGACTCCTGCCCGCCGGGACCGATCCCCCCTGCCGACAGGGCGGGGACGGGCACCATCGCCTCGCGCGGGAGGTCGAGCAGGTCGTCCCCGTCGGCAGGATCGACCTCCCCGGCAGGATCGAACAGGCACTCCTGTCCGGGCACGCCCTCGACCTGCGGCGCGGCCACGCGGCCGGAGCGCACGGGATCGGACAGCCAGTCGTGGCTGCCGTCCAGCAGGACACAGCCCGGTGACACCGCCAGCGCCGCCAGCGCCCGCCGTCCGGCCAGGCGCAGCGCGGGCACGATCCCGAGCAGGTCGATCTCCGCGGGCTGGGCGTGGCCGACCGCGAACGCGAGCGCCCAGGCCTGGATCCGGGGAACCAGGGTCTGGCGGGCGGTCGGGGTGAGCAGCTTGGAGTCCCGCACCCCCGCGGGGGCCGTCGGCGTGGCGGCGTCGATCACCACCACCCCGACGGAGACCGGCCCGGCCAGGGCTCCGCGGCCGACCTCGTCCATGCCGGCCACCGTGAGGTGACCGGCCCGCAACAAACGTCGTTCCTCGCGCAGGCTGGGTGTCCGGTTCGTGGACCGGCTTCGGGCCGGCGTTGCCCGGGAGGCCGCGACGAGCCGGTCCCCGGAACCGGTCACGGGGTGGGCGACGGGTTCGGCACGCCCTTGAAGACCTTGGACTCGTCGGAGAGGAACTTGGCGCGGTCGAAGGGCCAGATCACCACGAACGCCTTGCCCACGACGTCCTTGATCGGCACGGAGCCGTCCGCGGGACCACCACGGTGCCGACGGGAGTCCGCCGAGAGGCTGCGGTGGTCACCCATGACCCAGATGTGCCCGGCGGGCACGGTCACGGTGAACGCGTCGGAGGGTCGGTCCCCGGGATAGATGTACGACTCGTCCAGGGGGTAACCGTTGACCGTCATCCTGCCCTGGGCGTCGCAGCAGGCCACGGTGTCCCCCGGCAATCCGATCACCCGCTTGATCAGGTGCTGGTTCGCGTCCGTGGGCAGCAGCCCGACGAACATCATCGACTCGCGGAAGGCATGCACCACCGCGTTGTCGTGCTTCGGCTCCGGATCGCCCAACCAGTGGTCGGGGTCCCGGAAGACGACGATGTCGCCACGGTGCAGCGGGGAGTGCGCGGGCGTCCACTTGGACACCATCACCCGATCCCCCACCAGCAGGGTGTTCTCCATCGACTGGGAGGGGATGAAGAACGCCTGCACGAGGAACGTCTTGATGAGCAGGGACAGGACCAGCGCGATCCCCAGGACGAGCGCCACCTCACGGGCACCGCGGAGCACCCCCCGCAGGACGCCACCCGGGCCCGGCTGCTCGGAGTCGGTCCCGTCCGTCGCCTCGTCGGGCACCACGGTCTGCGCCTGTGCGGACCCGTCGCCGTCCGGCGCCTGGGCCCCGGCACCGTCCGTCGAGACCGCCGGCGTGAAGAGGTCCTCCTGGGCCGCCCCGTCACCTCGGTACGGCTGGCCGGCGGGGTACGCCCGATCGCTGGGGTACGGGCCTGCCGCCCCGGGCGACTGGCTCCGGGGTCGGAAGAGATTCTCCCGGGACGGCGACTCCGGATCCCGCTCAGGATCGGACGAGGGGTCGAACGGACCAGTCACGGGATCTCCTCGGACGCCGCATAGGGGGCGGGCAGACCGCCGATCTGACTGGGCGGCCAGTACTTACCGACGACCCGGCCCACGATTTTGTTCCGGGGAACTGTTCCCCCGCCGGGGTCCCCGAGGTGCATACGGGAGTCCGCCGACACGTCCCGAGCGTCCCCGAGCACGAAGTAGCGCCCGGACGGCACCAGCACGTCGAACTGGATCCGGCTCGGCGGCACGGACGACGGCAGGTACCGCTCGACCAGCGGCCGTCCGTTCACGGTGATCCGACCGTCCGCGTCACAGCAGCGCACGCGCTCGCCGGGCAACCCGATCACGCGCTTCACGTAGTCCCGCTCCCCCTGAGGCAACCCCATCGCCGTGGAGAGGGAACGGCCCGCGGAGGCAAGGGAGGACCGCGCGGCCGGGGCCGGGTCGAAAACCCCGGCGCCGTTGAAGACGATCACGTCACCGCGGTGGATGCTCCCCCACCGCACCGGACCGGTCTCCACGATCACCCGGTCGCCCGGTTTCAGGGCAGGTGCCATGGACGACGAGGGCACCACGAACGACTGCCACAGGAACACCCGGGTGAGGGCCACCGTGAGCGCCGCCAGGGCGATCAGCACCGCCAGACGTGGCAAGGTGATCACGGATGCGGGACCGCGCCGCCGGCTGGCGGAACGGTCCCGGGTCTCCACAGGGTCGGGTTCCCCGACATCCGTGATCGAGACGTCGGGGTCCGCAGCATCCGCCGCCGGGGCACCAGGCACGGGACGAGTGGTCACGCGCGAGCGCTCCCGCGATCCGTCAGCGACCGGCCGAGGGGTTGTTGACGCGCTTCTCGCGAATCTTGGCGGCCTTGCCACGCAGGTTGCGCAGGTAGTAGAGCTTGGCCCGGCGCACGTCGCCGCGGGTCACGACCTCGATCTTGTCCAGGATCGGGGAGTGCACGGGGAAGGTGCGCTCGACGCCGACACCGAAGCTGATCTTCCGGACGGTGAATGTCTCCCGGATCCCGTCACCCGAGCGGCGGATGACCACGCCCTGGAACACCTGGATCCGGGAACGGGTGCCCTCGACGACCTTCACGTGAACCTTGAGCGTGTCGCCGGCGCGGAAATCCGGGATCCCCTCCCGGCTGGACTCGGCGTCGAGGCTCTCCATCACGGTGAGCGTGCGGGCCGCGGCGTTCTCCACGGTGGACATGGTTGGTCACTCTCCGGCAGGTGCCACAGGTCACCCACGCAGGTCGGGGTCCGACGGTCAAGCGTGCAAGTCCCGGGATCGGGACGAGGTCCAAGGCCTCAGCTCCCCTGTGGCAGGGCAGGCCGACCGTGGCACGGAAGTTCAGTCTGCCACAGGGCGTGTGACGGTCCGAAATCGGCCGTCTGCCGGCACCAGTCCCTGCTCGGTCGGCACCCAGCCCTCCTCGGCCAGCACGGACCGGTCGCGGGCATCGAGCGCCGACGGGGCGAGCGCGGCCACGAGGTCGGGCCTGCGCTCGGCGGTGCGGCGCAGGCGCTGCTCCCGACGCCATGCGGCCACCTGGGCATGGTGCCCGGACAGGAGCACCGGCGGGACGTCGAGCTCCCGCCAACTCGCCGGCTTGGTGTAGAGCGGGTACTCCAGCAGGCCGTCCTCGTGGCTCTCCTCGACCAGACTCTCGCTGTTGCCCAGCACTCCGGGCAGCAGCCGCACCACGGCCTCCACGACGGCCAGCACCGCCACCTCGCCACCGTTGAGCACGAAGTCGCCGAGGCTCAGCGGCAGCACCGGCATCCGCCGGGCGGCGTCCACGAGGACGCGTTCGTCGATGCCCTCGTACCGGCCACAGGCGAAAGCGAGCCAGGGCTGCTCCGCCAGCTCACGGGCCGCGGCCTGCACGAAACGTCGCCCCGAGGGTGCGGGCACGATCAGGGTGGGCAGGGCCTGCGGGTCCCCCAGGGCGGCGCGCCCCGCGGCGAGCACATGGTCCAGGGCCTCACCCCACGGCTCGGGGCGCATCACCATGCCCGCCCCCCCACCGGCCGGGGTGTCGTCCACGGTGCGGTGCCGGTCGTGGGTGAAGTCGCGCAGGTCGTGGACGACCACCTCGACGACCCCGTCCTGCTGGGCCCGCCCGATCAGGGACAACCGCAGCGGGTCGAGGTACTCGGGGAAGATCGTGACGATGTCGAGCCGCATCACGGAGTCCTCTCCCCGCCGCCGTCCCTCACCGTGTGGTCTCCCCGTCCACGACGGCCTCCCCCACAGCGCCGGTCCCGGTCTCGTCGGCGCTCCCGGCAGCGCCGTTCTCGGCCTCGTCGTCGTTCTCGGCCTCGTCGTCGATCTCACCGAGCAGACCGGGCGGGGCGTCGACGACGACACGCCCACCCGGCACGTCCACCGTGGGCACGATGGCCCGCACGAACGGCACGAGGTGGGTGCGGCCGGAGGGATCCCGCAGGAGGAGCAGGTCCTGGGCACCGGGGTGCTCCAGCCCGACGATCTCGCCCAGCTGGGCCCCCGCGGGATCCACCGCGGCCAGCCCGACCAGTTCGTGGTCGTACCAGGCGTCCTCCTCGGCCGGTTCGCCGTCCACGTCGGCCAGCAGCAGGCAGCCCCGCAGCTCGTCGGCCTGCTCACGGTCAGCCACCCCGTCGAAGGTGAGCAGGAGCACCCCGTTGTGGTCCCGGACGCCGGTCAGCGTGAGCCGTTCGGGCGTCGGCACCCGAGCACCTGCCGGTACCGGCCTGGCGCTCGGGCCGCCACCCCGCGATCCGGCACCACCGGAGGCACGGCGTGCCCGCGGGTCCACCGGCCGTTCCACGACCAGAACGGCACCCGCGACGAACCGCCGCTCGGGCGCGTCGGTGCGCACCTCGACGGTCACCTCGCCGCGGATCCCGTGGGCCCGGCCGATCCTCGCGACGACACGTTGCATGGGAACTCCCTGTTCGACTTTCCGATGCGGCTGGAACTGATCCGATGCAGCTGGAACC
>Ga0265334_10001315_pt1 | contig 11978 bp, 9 predicted proteins | sample 42023metaG_FD_192442 | JGI IMG/M metagenome (GOLD analysis project Ga0265334, IMG submission 192442) | Rhizosphere microbial communities from Carex aquatilis grown in University of Washington, Seatle, WA, United States - 4-20-23 metaG | ecosystem: Host-associated > Plants > Roots > Rhizosphere >...
CGCGAATGCTGGATCTCAGGGTTCACCCCCACCCGGTCCGGTCGGTCCAGGGTGGCGATGAAGGCCAGGACATGGCCCGCGGTGGCGAGGAAAATATCGCCCCTCGGTTCGTTGGGCTTGGGCTCGATGGCGAAGGTGAAGTCGTAGCCCTGGGCGTCGGCGTGGGCGCAGAGGAAGTTCATCCCCTCGCGGTAATGCTTCATCATCTCGTCGGGGGTCTTGGAGGCGTCGCACTCCGTGCCTTCCCGGCCGCCCCAGAAGACGTAAACCCCGGCCCCCAGTTCGGCGGCCAGCTCCATGTTGCGCATGACCTTCTGCAGGGCGAAGGCCCGGACCCGGGGGTCATGGCTGGTGAAGGCGCCGTCCTTGAAGACCTTGTGGTAAAAGAGGTTGGTGGTGGCCATGGCGCACTTGATGTTGTAATCGCGCATGACCTTCTTGGTCTCTTTGATGATCTTGGCCCGGAGGACCGGGGAGGCCCCGAAGGGGATCAGGTCGTCGTCGTGGAAGTTGAAGCCGTAGACATTTCGGCGCCCGAGTTCCTTGATGTTGTCGAGGGGGGCGATGCGGGGACGGGTCTCCTCACCGAAAGGGTCGCGGCCCCGGTTGGCGTTGGTCCAAAGGCCGAAAGTGAACCGGTCCGACTTCTTGGGCTTGTAGTTGCTCATGGAAACCCCTTGGAACAAGTGATGTAACCGGTTCAATCGTATATCAGCCTTATAGACCGGTCAATTCAAAGCATTTAATCATTTCATGTAACCGGTACAAATAAACCCCAATTAAAAGGCGTCCTAAGGACGCCTTTTCCGGGATCCACCCACCGACTCAACCCAAATGTTGGAAAAGCTCCCCTGCCGCGACCATCACCATTTTCCAACGTTTGTCCTTGTGCCACAGCTTGATGCTTTTCACCCGGATGTTCAACTTCAGGGCGTTCTCACGGAAGATCACGTTGAAGGCCTCCAACTTGACGAGCTTGTCGTGGCTGTAGGCCGCCCGGAACCAATCCAGGTCGGGGTGATAAACATCCTCCCAAGCGCCCTGGAGGTCCGCGGGGATGCTCAGGAGCGGGTGGGCGTTCTCCAAGCGGACCTGCTCAAGGTTGGAGGAATAGGTTTGGAGGATCTCGCGGACGGCTTTACGGATCGCCACCCGATGTTGCAGTTTCCTCCAGGCGTAAAACGAGAGGCCGATGAACGCCACGGCGGCCACCAGGGGCCAATACCCCATCCGGAGACCGTAAGCCGCCGCGAGGCCCAACAACAAATAGGTCGGGACCAGGATGACCATCGGCGTCGCGTGGTAGTCGTAGGGATTTTTATGCACTTCGGTTCCTTTCGCGTCCGGGCTTCATCACCGTGGATCTCAACACGGGGAAAATCACTTCTTCGGGGCGGCGGGCCATTGGTCCTTGGGGACATCCTTATAGACGTCCTCCATCTTCTGGAAACCGTCCGCGATGACCGTCGAGACCATATTGTCCTTGTCCACGGCGATCGGGTCCAGAAAATAGCTCGGCACGTCGATTTTCCCGTTGTTCGTCTTTCCCGTGGGAGGGGGCAAAGGCTGTTTTTTCGCCAATAGGACCGCCAGGTCGGCGGCCTTCGCCGCCAGGAACCGCACCGGTTTGTACACCGTCATGGTTTGGGTGCCGGCCACGATGCGTTGGCAACCCGCGAGCTCCGCGTCCTGGCCCGACACCAGCACCTTGCCGGCCAGCTTCTGGGCCGCCAGGGCCTGGATGCTCCCGCCCGCCGTGCCGTCATAGGAGTCCACCACGGCGTCCACCTGGTTGTTGGTCCGGGTCAGGATGTTTTCCATGTTTTTGAGCGCGTTCACGGCCAGCCAATCATTGGACCACTGGTCCCCCACGATCTTGATGTCGCCCTTTGCCGCGAGCGGATCCAGGACCAACCGTTGCCCCTTCCGGAAGAGGATCGCGTTATAGTCGGTGGGCGCCCCGCCCATCAGGACGTAGTTGCCCTTGGGCTTGCGCTTCACCAGTTCCCCGGCCTGCATCTCCCCCACCTTGATGTTGTCGAAGGACACATAGGCGTCCACGTCGGAATCGAGGACCAGGCGGTCGTAGGCCAACACCGGAACCCCGGCCTTGTGGGCGGCCTCCACGATGGAGGCGCAGCTCTTGGCGTTGTGGGCGATGACCACCAGGCATTGGATCCCCTGGGTCAGGAGGTTCTCGGACTGGGAGTTCTGGAGGGCGTCGTTGGACTCCGCGGATTGCACCAAAACCTCCGCCCCTTGCTCCCCGCAACGCTTCGTGAAGATGTCCCGGTCCTGGGCCCAGCGGGCGGCCCGCAGGGTGTCCATGGAGAGGCCGATCTTGATCTTGGCGGAGTCCTTGCGGCCGCAGCCGACCAGGAGCACCGGCAACAGGACCACAATCAGCCATTTGGACTTCTTCATGTTCATGTCCCTTCAGGACCGGTTGGACGGCTCGACGGAATATTATGGTGCTTGGAAGCCCCCCTCCCAAGTGGAAAACCCGGCTTTTTCCCTGTAATCGTTTGTAAAGACAACAAACACCCGTAACCGCGATGGACCCCATCGGGTCGACTCAGGGTGGTCGTCTTTTTCAGGGGGTCCATTTTGAGGATGACGTTGAATGTCGGGTTTTCACCTGGTTCCGGGTTTGCGGCCCGCCATGTCGATTCCCACGGCCAGGATCAAGATGCCGCCCTTTAGGATCGGCTGCCAGAACGCCTCGGTGTTCATCAGGCTCATGCCGTTGTCCAACGAGGCCATGACGAGGCCGCCTAAGAGCGCCCCCCAAACGGTCCCCCGACCGCCCATGAGGGAGGTCCCTCCGATGACCGCGGCGGCAATGGCGTCCAACTCCATCATTTTCCCGGCGTCCGACGTGGCGGAACCCACCCGGGCGGTCAGCACGATCCCCGCGACCCCCGCCAGGACCCCCATGAGGGCGAACACCTGCATGATGCGCTTCCTGGAATCAATGCCGGAGTAAAAGGCCGCCTCGGGGTTTCCGCCGATGGCGTACAGGTGCCGCCCGAAGGGCGTATGGGCCGCCACCGCCGATAGGCCGGCCGCCAAGACCAGGAGGAGAAGTACCGGCAAGGGGACGCCCTCATAAGAATTGGTGACGGCCGTGAAACCCAGGACCAGGACCGCCAAACCGAGGGCTCCCCAACGCGCCGGGCCCTGGGATTTGGCCGCCCGCCAACCCAACAGGAGCGCGGCGAGGACGGCCAGGACCCAACCCAGGTTCAGCGGCAGGTACGACTGGCCGATGTAGAGGTAATCCGGCGTCGGGGAAATCGCAACGCCCCCGGTGGCGCCCAATAACGCGCCTTGGCAGATCAACATGCCGCCCAAGGTCACGATGAAGGGAGGGATCGAGAATCGCGACACCAGGAAACCTTGGGAGAGGCCGATCAAACCGCCGACAGTCATCGGCAAAAGGAACGCCGCCCAGAGCGGCCAACCATGGTTGACGAACATCATGGCGGAAAGCGCCCCCAGGAACCCCGTGAGGGCCCCCACGGACAGGTCGATCTGGCCCGCCACGATCACCAGCACCATCCCGACCGCCAGGATGGAGGTCACCGCCATCTGGCGGAAGAGGTTCGACAGGTTGCGGGGAGTGAGGAAGATGCCGTCCGTGGTCGTGGTGAAGACCACCCAAATGGCGAGCAGGGCCCCCACCATGGTCAAGGCTCGCCAGGGGATCTTTATTTTTCCGGTCGCTTCATAGGCCACGATCCACTCCTTGCCGTAAGTTATGAGTTAGGAATTGGAGGTCAGGAGTTGTTTAAGGCCTTAAACTCCTAACTCCTCACTCTTAATTCCTAACTAAGCTTTCAAAGCGGCGGCCGCCAGCACCTTCTCCGGTGTGGCATCCCGCCACCCGAACAACCCGGTGGGTCGGCCCTGGTTAAGGACCACGAGCCTGTGGCTCAATCCCATCAGCTCCGGGAGGTCCGAGGACACGAGGATGATCGCGACCCCCTTGGCCGCGAGTTCGCCAATGAGCGCGTAGATCTCGGCCTTAGCCCCCACATCAATTCCCCGGGTCGGTTCGTCCAGGAGGAGGACCTTGGGTTGGGTCAGGAGCCATTTGCCCAAGACGATCTTCTGTTGGTTCCCGCCGGACAACTGGTTCGCCTTGGACGCCAGGCTCGGTGTCTTGATGCGGAGGGTTTCGGCCTGCTCCCGGCACTCAGCCTCGATCCTCCCGTGGTCCAGGAATCCCCCCCTCACGAGCCGTCCCAACACTGCGAGGGAAAGGTTCTCGCCCACCCCCGCTTCAAGGACGAGTCCATAGCGCTTCCGGTCCTCGCTCACCAGGGCCACCCCGGCGGCGATGGCTTCCCGAGGCGACTGGAAAAGGGGACGGTCCTTCCCTTCCAACCAGAGGGCCCCCTCAGCACGGCTCCTCGCGGCGCCGAAAAGGGTGGATAGGAGCGCCGTCCGTCCCGCGCCCATGAGGCCGCCGATGCCCAGCACTTCCCCGGCCTTGACCTCGAAGGAAACCTTCTCCACGACATGGCGCCACGGGTTGGCCGGGTCCTCCAGGGTCAGACCCCGGACGCCCAACACCACGGCGCCGGTGGGATCCCGGGGACGGGGGTACAGGTCCTTCACTTCGCGGCCCACCATGTGGGCGATGACCTGGAGCTTTGTGATCCGATCCACCCGTTCGGTCGCCACGGATTTGCCGTCCCGGAGCACCGTGACCCGGTCCGCCACCTGGAACACCTCCTCCAACCTGTGGCTGATGTAGATGGAGGAAACGCCCTTAGCCTTGAGATGTTTCAGGAAGTTCAGGAGGATTTGGGTGTCGGATTCCGTGAGGGCCGCCGTGGGCTCGTCCAACACCAGGATGCGGGCGTCCTTGGAAAGGGCCTTGGCGATTTCGACCATCTGCTGTTGGCCAACCCCCAGTTCCTTCACCGGACGGTCCAATGCCACATCCAACCCCGCCAACCCCAAGGCCCGCGTAGCCTCCTGGCGCACTTGGGGCCATTGGATGAGTCCCCCCCGGGTCGGTTCGCGGCCCAACAGGATGTTTTCCGCCACCGAGAGCTCCGGCACCAAGGCCAGTTCCTGGGCGATCAGGGCCAGGCCCTTTTCCTCAGAGTCCCTCAGGTTATTGAATTGGAGCCGTACCCCATCCAGGGTGATGTCGCCGCCATAGGTCCCTTGGGGGTGGACACCGCAGAGGATCTTGATCAGGGTCGATTTGCCGGCGCCGTTCTCCCCACAGAGGGCGTGGATCTCGCCCTTCTCCAAGGTGAGGGAAACCCCGTCCAGGGCCCGAACCCCGGGAAAGTCCTTGGTGATGTCCTTCAACTCAAGCAATGACAACGCGTTTATCCTTAAATGGTTCTAGGGACGGCTTGCCATTCCGCGCCACGGTTTCCGAATCTCACTTCTTGTAGACGTCCTGCTTGGAGTGGTATCCATCCGCGATCACCGTGGAGTCCATGTTGGTCTGGTCCACTTGGACGGGCCTCAGGAGGATGGAGGGCACGTCCTTGAAGCCGTTGTTGACCGGGGATGTCTTGTCCGCCAATTGTTGTTTGCGGGCCAGGGCTACGGCGGCCTCGGCGGCCTTCTCCGCGAGCTTGCGGATCGGTTTATACACCGTCATGCTTTGGGTGCCCGCCACGACCCGTTGGCAGCCCGCCAGGTCCGCGTCCTGGCCCGACACCAGCACCCGACCCGCCAATTTCTGCTCGGCGAGGGCCTGGATGGCCCCCCCAGCGGTCCCGTCGTTGGATACCACCACGGCGTCCACGCGGTTATGGTTGAGGGTGAGGGCGTTCTCCATGATCTTCAGGGCCTCCACCGGGAGCCAATCGTTGGCCCACTGGTCGGCCACGACCTTGATCTGCTTCTTCTGGATATAGGGCGTCAGGATGTTCATTTGGCCCTGGCGGAAGAGTTTCGCGTTGTTGTCGGTCGGGGCCCCGCCGATCAGGACGTAATTGCCCTTGGGCCGCCGTTTCACCAAGTACTCGGCCTGCATCTCCCCCACCTTGATGTTGTCGAAGGAAACGTACAGGTCCAGGTCCGAATCCAGGATCAGGCGGTCGTAGGCGATGACCGGGACGCCGGCCTGGTGGGCCGACTTGACGATGGTGGCCGCGCTCTTGCCGTTATGGGGGACCACCACCAACACGTCGACCTTCTGGGTCAAGAGGTTCTCGGCCTGGGAGTTTTGGAGCGAGTCGCTGGAGTTGGCGGCCTGCACCAGCACCTCGGCGCCCAGGGCCTTGCACTTGGCCACGAAAAGGTCCCGGTCCTTCTGCCACCGTTCCTCCTTGAGGGTATCCAAGGACAGGCCGATCCGGATCTTACCTGTTTCCCCCGCGGCCAAAGGCGCCGTCCAGAGGGTCAGGAGGGAAATGAGGATCGCCAAGGGGACGAGGGTCTTGCGCATGCTGGAAGCCTCCGGGGATGGGGTCCGTCTGAAGCTTGGTCAATATACCGCAGGCCTTTGGGGGTTGTCAGGGTTCTTTGGGGCCGGAGGGCTTGTGGCGTCCCAGGTTCAGAGGAAGTCATACCCAAACCCTGCCACGATATTCCAATTTCGGAAATCGGCGTTCGGGATTTCGGACGACAATTCCGCGTTAAGCCTGAGGTCCAAGAACGTGTTGCTTGAAATATCCGTTTGTAGCCCGAAAACCCCGGAAAAAACCATGGCTTTGGATAGGAGTGGGCTGTTGATGGGCGTATCGTCGGGCGCCAATTCGGTTTGTCCCATCGGGAAGTTGAAGCATGGGCCCAGGAGGAGCGCGCCGCTTTTCGTGAAATAGTGCTTGGCCAAGACGGGGACCTGGAGCGTATATTGACTGGTCGAGAAATGGACGTGCACACCTTCAGAGGTGGTGTATTTCAGTTGGGTGTATATGGCGGCCAACCCGATTTCTCCCTGAAAAGCCAGCCAGGATTTCCAACCATAGGCGAAAAAATACCGACCCGCCCAGGAATATCCGCTTCCCAAACCGACGGCGGTCTTCCCGTTGAAGCCGCCGAACCCGGCTGCCCCCGCGATGATCCCATGCCGGAACCAATGTCGATAATGGTACCGGTCCGAACCTTGGGTCGGATCGCCGGGCAGGTTCGTCCGGATGGACCGGAGCACCTCGGCTTGCCGGAGCGGTTGGATGGACTGGTCCAGCTGGGTGTTGGCGGGGTTGATCCGCAAGCTTCGGGTATAGGCGTCCAACGCGTCGGAATTCATCCCGACCTTGAGGTAGGCGTCCCCCAGGGCTTGGTAGGCCTGCCAGTGGGTGCTGTCCAACCTCACCGCGTCCCGGTACCGGCCAATGGCTTCCTGGTACCGACCCGCCTGGGCGAAGGAAAGCCCGGCCCGGTAGGCCTGTTCGGCGTCCTGGCCGAACCCCAAGGCCGGGAGGAGCAGGAGGAGAAGCAGAAGCGTCGAAATTTGTTTCATGGGACTGGATTTTATCACAGCGGCCTTGCAACTGACGGAACGGGTCAAAATCAAATCAGCCGTGGGCACACCCTTCCGGGGCTTACATTTGGGATTTTTTCAAAAGGGACTTCGTTAGAAAACCGGCCATTGACAAACGCTCCGGCCCGAGTAACATATCAATAAATCTTGATATAGTGAAATAACATGCTCCTCGAACGGTTCAAGGCTTTGTCGGACGAGACCCGGCTCCGCATCTACGGGGTCCTCCTTCGGCATGAGTTGAACGTCAACGAGTTGGTCTCCGTGTTTGGGATGGGACAGTCCCGCGTCTCCAGGCACCTGAAGATCCTGACGGACTGCGGTCTCCTCCAGTGCCGAAAAGACGGCCTGTGGTCGTTCTACTCGGCGGACATGGGGCAGGCGGGCACGGATTGGTCGGAACTGATCAAAAAGGACGGGTACCCCAAATCCCAACAGGACCAGGAGGTGGCCGCCCGCGTCTACAACCGTCGGACGGAGGACCAGGCGCGGTTCTTCGACACCGTGGCCGAGAACTGGGAACAGCTGAAAGAGGAGCTCCTGGCCGGATCGGGCATGGAAAAGAGGTTGGAACACCTCATCCCCCATTGCGGGGTCGTGGTGGACCTGGGCTGCGGAACCGGGGACCTGCTGCCTTTGCTCAGCCGGAAGGCCAAGCAGGTCATCGGGGTGGACAATTCCCCGGGCATGTTGGAGGAGGCGCGCAAACGGCACCACCTGGACGAGACCCGGGTGAGCCTTCGGGTGGGCGACCTGTCGCACCTGCCGTTGCGGGATGAAGAGGTGGACTGCGCGGTCATGACGATGGTGCTGCACCACATGTCCGAGCCTGAAAAAGTCGTTCTCGAGGTGGCCAAGGTGCTCAAGGCGGGCAAGACGTTCGTCTTGATCGACCTGTCCAAGCACCGGGATGAGAAGATGCGAAGCCGGTACCACGACCGTTGGCTGGGTTTCAAGCCGGACGATATCCGCTCTTGGTTGACGCGGGCGGGGTTGGACGTGGAGGAAGAGGAGACGTTCCCCTTGAAAAACGGCCTGGAGGCGTTCGCCCTCCAGGCGCGGAAAAAACGCAAATCATAACGACGCCCACCAAAGATTCTTTTAAAAAAATTGGAGGATGACCATGGGTGACTTCAAGGTGAAGGATATCAGCCAGGCCGATTGGGGCCGAAAGGAGATCGAGATCGCCGAGAAGGAGATGCCGGGCCTGATGGCCGTGCGCGGGAAACACGCGGCCGAGAAGCCCTTGAAGGGAGTCCGCATCTCCGGGTCGCTTCACATGACGATCCAGACGGCCGTGCTGATCGAGACCTTGGCGAGCCTGGGCGCGGACGTTCGCTGGGCCAGCTGCAACATCTTCTCGACCCAGGACCACGCGGCGGCCGGCATCGCGGCGGCGGGCGTCCCGGTGTTCGCCTGGAAGGGCGAGACGCTCGAGGAATATTGGTGGTGCACCAAGCGGATGCTCACCTTCCCGGGCGGCAAGGGCCCCATGCAGATCGTGGATGACGGCGGCGACGCGACCCTGCTCATCCACTGGGGCTTCAAGGCCGAGAACGACCCCAAGTTCCTGGACCAGAAGACCGACAACAAGGAGGTGCAGATCATCCTCAACCTGCTTAAGGAGACCCTCAAGACCGAGCCGGGCTTCTGGCATAACGTCGTCAAGGAATGGAGCGGCGTTTCGGAGGAAACGACCACCGGCGTGCACCGCCTTTACCAGATGTTCGAGAAGGGCGAGCTTTTGGTGCCCGCCATCAACGTGAACGACTCGGTGACCAAGTCCAAATTCGACAACCTGTATGGGTGCCGCGAGTCGCTCATCGACGGCATCAAGCGGGCGACCGACGTCATGATCGCCGGCAAGGTGGCCGTCGTGTGCGGCTACGGCGACGTGGGCAAGGGCTGCGCGAAGGCGCTTGAGGGCATGGGAGCTCGGGTCATCGTGACCGAGATCGACCCCATCTGCGCCCTGCAGGCGTCCATGGAGGGTTACCAGGTGGCGACCGTGGAGGACACGCTGGGCCTCGCCGACATCTACGTCACCACGACCGGCAACTGCGACGTGATCCGCATCGAGCACATGGAGAAGATGAAGACCGAGGCCATCGTGTGCAACATCGGGCACTTCGACGACGAGATCCAGGTGGAGAAGCTCACCCGCTACCCGGGCATCAAGCACGTCAACGTGAAGCCACAGTACGACAAGTACATCTTCCCGGATGGGCACGTGATGTACCTGCTGGCCGAGGGGCGCCTGGTGAACCTGGGCTGCGCCACGGGCCACCCTTCGTTCGTGATGTCCAATTCCTTCACCAACCAGACCCTCGCCCAGCTGGACCTTTGGAAGAACAAGGGTAAGTACAAGGTGGGCGTTTACCGGCTGTCCAAGGAGCTGGACGAGGAGGTCGCGCGGCTTCACCTGGAGAAGATCGGCGTGAAGCTGACCCGGCTGACCGACAAACAGGCGTCCTACATCGGCGTGCCGGCCAATGGGCCGTACAAGGCGGAGCATTACCGCTATTGAGTTCTAGGTGGATGTTTCGGGGTCCCGCGGCATCACGGACCCCATCCTGATGGCAGGAAGCGGCGGTCGCCCAAAAGGCGACCGCCGCTTTTTTTATGGATTCATCCGGGATTCGTTGGGAATGTGACTTCTCACCCCGGAAACCGCTATGACCCGATTGAAATCAGCAACCTCGGAATATCCATTTCGTAGGGGCGACCCGTTGGGTCGCCCGCCAAGAAAACCCGGGGAATCCAGATCGAGCGACTCACCGGGTCAGGCGCCTGCCACGTCCCAAAAAAAAGGGCGGCCTTTTGGCCGCCCTTCCTTTCGTTCATCCAACCTTCGAGTCATCGATGGCTCGTCGCGTTTGACGGAGTCCCTTGACTGGCCATCCGCTATCAGCAATCCACCGTTTGTTAGAATCCCGCGTCCTTGCGGAGGGCGGCGGCCTTGTCGGTCTTTTCCCAGGTGAAGTCCTTGTCGTTGCGCCCGAAGTGGCCGTAGGCGGCCGTCTTCTGGTAGATGGGGCGGCGCAGGTTGAGGGTCTTCATGATGCCGCGCGGCGTCAGGTCGAAGTGCTTGCGGACCAGCTGGGTCAGCTGTTCCTGGGGCAGGCGGCCCGTTCCGAAGGTGTGCACCAGGACACTGGTGGGTTCCGCCACGCCGATGGCGTAGGAAACCTGCACCTCGCACTGGTCGGCCAAGCCGGCCGCCACCAGGTTCTTGGCGACGTAACGGGCCGCGTAGGCCGCGGACCGGTCGACCTTCGAGGGGTCCTTGCCGGAGAACGCGCCGCCGCCGTGGCGGCCGTAACCCCCGTAGGTGTCCACGATGATCTTGCGTCCGGTCAACCCGGTGTCGCCCAGGGGTCCGCCGATCTCGAAGTTGCCGGTCGGGTTGACGAAGATCTTGGTCTTGCCGTCGATCAGGTTTGACGGGATCACCTTGCGGATCACGTGCTTGGTGATGTCCGCCACGATCTTCGAGTGCTTCATGGGCGCGTGCTGGGTCGAGACCACCACGGCGTCCACGCGGGCGGGCTTGCCGCCGATGTACTCCACGCTGACCTGGCTCTTGCCGTCCGGCCGGAGGTACTTGATGATCCCCTTCTTACGGACACGGGCCAGTTCCTCCACCAAGCGGTGGGCCAGCATGATCGGCAGGGGCATCAGCTCGGGGGTCTCGCGGCAGGCGAACCCGAACATCATGCCCTGGTCGCCGGCTCCGCCGGTGTCCACGCCCATGGCGATGTCGGGGGACTGGCGGTTGATGGCCACGGACACCCCGCAGGTGTCGGCGTCCAGGCCGGCCTTGGCGTCCAGGTAGCCGATCTCGCGGATGGCCTTCCGGGCCACCTCGCTCCAATTCACTTGGGCCTTGGTGGTGATCTCACCGGCGATCATCACGAGGTTGCAGGTCAGCAGGGTCTCGCAGGCGACCCGGGAAAAAGGGTCCTGCTTCAGGCAAGCGTCCAGGATGGCGTCCGAAACCTGGTCGGCCACCTTATCCGGGTGTCCTTCGGTCACGGATTCGGAAGTGAAGAAGAAACGCTCCCGGCCCAGCGGTGAGAGAGAAGACATGTCCATTCCTCCTGAGTGTTCGACGGCCCGCGAGTCCGGGCGCGCGTTCAAGGCTGGCCCTTCGGGCCACCACTCGGGCAGGGTAACAACCCCGTCCAAGTACACAGCGGGACCAGGCTAATGCCCGGTCCAAAGCGGCTGGTAAATCAAAAACCCCGGTCCCCCAATGGAACCAGGGTTCCCTCCGGCGACAAGCCCGGGGAACTTCAAGGGGTCAGGACACTCCGCAAGGCATGGACCGATATCGACGACCGAAACAGCCGTTCAACGCGAACGGTTATTTCAAGCCGGTGGTCACGATGCCCTTGATGAAGTGCTTCTGGCCCGCCAAGAAGATCAATATGATGGGAAGGGAGATGATGAGCGATGCCGCCATCAGCAAGTGATAATCTTGTCCATAAAGGGAGACGAAGTTCGTAAGCCCGAT
>Ga0265334_10001316_pt1 | contig 11977 bp, 11 predicted proteins | sample 42023metaG_FD_192442 | JGI IMG/M metagenome (GOLD analysis project Ga0265334, IMG submission 192442) | Rhizosphere microbial communities from Carex aquatilis grown in University of Washington, Seatle, WA, United States - 4-20-23 metaG | ecosystem: Host-associated > Plants > Roots > Rhizosphere...
TACAGTCACGATAGGCGCGCGACAATGGCGAGACGGTGTGGTTTGGTTGCGACCAAAATAGCTGCCTCACGTGGGGCGGCAGGCGCTGTCAATTGGTGCCAGGACTGGAACCGTCGTCCATGGACGGATCGTAGATTTCTCGTGCACGGTCGCGGGATCCTGCCCCGTCTCGAAAGAGAGAGAAAAAAAACACAGAGCCGGCATGAAGAGCCGGGAAACAGGACCCCCCACCAAGAAAATGCGTGTTGCTGCGGAACAGAGCAAACAACCGGCCCAGGCAACGGCATTGAGCAGGCCGCGACCATCTGTGTTCGCCCATCCTCCGGCCTTCGTCTTCTCGATGCTCCGACCTCTGCTGGGACCGCGATCGCTCGTTCCATCTGTCGGGGTGTCGCGTGAGTGGTTGGAACGAAACAAATCAAACTGTGCGCGCGAGACCAAGGGCGGCAGCCTCTGCTATGCTCCAACCGCGCTAGTCCCAATGGACTTCTCCGACTCTCATTATAATACACGGACCGGGGAGATCCTCCCGTCCCCGGTGCCCGACGCACCGGGTACCTGCGGAGCCTTCTGCGACAAGCATTGTGCCTCTGCGCTACAAGGGTATTTCGACGCCTGCGGTCGAGCACGGACCCTGAGCGTGGAGCTGAACATGAGACTGCCTTACAACAGCGTCTCCTTTGATCTACTAGTCTCTGATGTCGACATGCGGGCGGAGGGACCAGACTGGAAGGTGGACGTTCCTGAGCTGGCGGCAGCAGAGTTTCCCCCGCGACGATGGCAAGAAGACCGGTCTCGCCACCCTGTTGAGGTCCGGAACCGTACGACCGGTATGCACGAAGTACCCGCTGAGTGCGCCCGCGAACAAGAGTTGGGGGGTCTGGTATGTTGCCTCCTCTCCCGCGACCCAGGGTTTCGAAACGCCAACCTAAACATCTCCGTGAGGGCAAACTGGCGATCGGAAGCGGACCGCGAGGCGGCCTGGCTCACTCTCTGTGGCGTGCCCACGGACCCGGACGTCCGACGAATAGTCGACATCGGCCGTCACGTTGCGACAGTCTCGGCGTCGCTGCGTGATGGACAAGGCTCGCAGTTGCCGCAGCTCGTTCCGTTGCTTTTCAACGTGTACAGAGTTGACGTACCTGAAGAGGCAGAGGAACTTCGCGGTTTGCCCGTGGCGACAGAAGCCGAACGGACCGACAGGCTGGCCGGGGATTTCGTCCACAGTCTCTTCGGCCGGCCCCAGCCCGGCGCAATGTTCTTTGACCAAGTGGTAACGATCGCGAGGAATCCGCGCGATCCTTGGCACGAGCTCTCCGTCAGCGACTTGCAGCGCGACTGGATGTCAGCGTCGCCGGCCGTCCGGCGCCGGCAGATTGTCGGGCGGCACACCCCTGCGTACTGGACGCGCCTGCTTCTCGCTGGTCTGCCAGCCTGGGTTCGCCCGGATCCCGACGCCAAGCCTGACGCGCCTGCCCCTGACCCGTTTGCCGGCCTTGACGTGGCACAGCGATGCCAGCTGGCGGCGTACGCGTTCCACGCCGCGTACTCGATCGATGGAACCGCGATCGTCGGCCTTCCGGCGAGCGACCTCGTCGAAAGGTTAGGTGACATCATGCGTCGCGTGACTCCTTCGGACACGGACCTACCGCCATTGAGATACGGCCTGTCCTCCTCGCCGAATCGCGGCCAGAATAGGGCCTTGCAATGGTGCAAGGCTGTCGTCGCTGTACGCGACCAGGTGGCCGCGGATCACGCGCGGGATTGCGAGGCCCTGACTGACGGCTACTCGGGCTGCTACAAGTCTATCCCGCCGATGGCCGCCGCAGACTTCTCGGACAATCACTATGATGGCCTGAATCTCGTGATCCGTCGGGGGTACGCCTGGCGGCTGCAAACGTTCCCGACCTGCCAGACGGTGTGCGACAAGTACTGTTCCAGGTTCGCCTCCGAGTATGTCGGCGCGTGGCAGCGCGCATCTACCATCGAGATTGCCCTGACGATGCTGCCTCCCTATGCGAGCACCAAATTTCAGCTCTTGGTTCAACAACCCACCACGCTGGTCGTTTCGCAGGCCTCGGCGTGGGGGCCCACACAGTGGAGGGTACAGTGGAGCGTCGCCACAGAGATGGCGCCGCGCGCCCCCGTTGAACGGGTGGACGGGAACATCCCCGATGCAGTCGCGCGGTGCCTCGGAACGAGCTCGACTCCTCTTGTCGAACGGCTCTGTTGTCTCATGGGCCAGGAAATCAACGTGCTCGGAGAGGATTCGTCCCTTCGCTTGCAAGCGCAAGTGTCGGCCGCCTGGAAATCCGAATCCACGTCGAGCACAGTTTGGCAGCGGATCTCTGGCAAGAACGCGCCACCGTCTGGGGTCGACCCGATTTTGCTGGGGAAACACGTCCAGGCGTTTCGAATCATCGTGTTGGATGCGAACGACGAACCTCTCCCTCTCGCGGAGCTGTCGCCGCTGCTTCAACCACCGGGTCTCCCAGATTTCCCCCGGTGGTGGTGGTACCGGCCGCAGAATGCCGAGCTGAGTCGGGCATTGCGCGCAGGGCTGTTCCTTCAGAACTTGTTCGAACACCGGGCTGACGGTACGGCCTTCCAACAGACTCTCGAGGTTCTGGGCCGTGGTCCAGCTAACCAGCACTGGATGCCCTCTGTTTTTCCCAAGTTAGAAGCCGAACTACCGATGCACTGATGCGGGGCTCCGCGACCGACAGAGCGCGGCACCATCCGCGCGTCTTCTTGCTCGTTTTTTTTGGCTGCACGATGCCGTCAGGTCTCCATGGTTTGCTCCCGAAGGAATAAAAACTGCCTTGAGCGCACCGTGACAGCGAGAGAGATGAATTACTAGTATCTCGCCAACTGCGACCCGAAAACGTGCGTGGGCACGCGGCGGCAAGCCCAGAAACTATGGATTCAGTCACCCGCTGGACCGGACCGCTCGGACAAGTGGGAGCACTTTGAGTCGTTCTTTCGATCCGGCGCCCTGTCCACCATCATGTGGGTATTTCCAGACGTCCTCGCCCAGACGGCGGGGAACCCTGTCTTCCGTGCCCCGACCCCGCACTCTGCTGTTTCGTGAGCGCCTTTGGCTCGCTCGATTTCGCGCGCGTGTTCGCGGGACTGCGCAGGTACCATGTCCAGCACGTCATCACGGGCTACAGCGACAACGAGGGCGAACAGGTGCGAGCCTTTTGATCAGCTCCTCCTTCTCGACGATCCAGCAGGGTTGGGCAGCTTCGTGCAGGCGGATTACCGCACGCCCGCCAGTCGCATACCGGGGCGCGGCGCGCCCGTCATCCAGACCGTCCACTTCATACCTCCTTTGTCGACGTCGCCCAGGTTCTTCGGGCCGTGCGTCACGAGCCTCTAGCCGAGCAGTGGGACCGTGTCTTCCTCTAGAAATTCGGCCTCGACGGTCTGCTCGACCAGTTTTGGTTCCCGAACCGCTAATACGCGCCGTCGGCCCTCGTCCGAAAGGCCGACACGGGCGGCGGCGACGGTTCGCCGCTCGCCGGGGTGGGGGTATCTGCACGCAGAGCGGCCGGGCTTCTTGGAGCGCCGACTTCGCCGGTTCCCTCCGGACCCTCCTGACGAGGGGGCGCCCCTTGTCCATCGTTTCTCTCTTGCCAATCATGATTGCGTCCTGGGCTGCGACGGAGCAATTGCGTCCTTCCTCACATTTGTCAAATGACAGCCGTGTGGAACCAACAACCAAAATGCTGAACCCGGAGGTCAGTCAAGCAATAGCAATCTTTTTTTGTTTTGACTATTTGTGCCTCATTGTGTCTCCTGTGCCTGGCAGCGGCGGCGCGATGTCGTCGATCTTGTGTCGGATTCGGAGCTCAGTCTCGATGGAAACGGTGGCCGCGTGGATCTTGCGTCGTCGGATTCGGATCTGAGCCTCGAGGGAGTCGGTGGTGGTGGTGGCGCACGCTCTCGCCCCAGTGACGGCAAGCGAGAGGAGGCCGACAGCGGCATCATCAACAGCAACGGCATCCCCCCTGTTCCCATGGAGCGCGTGATGCGGCTCGTGGGCTGCGACGAGGCGACGGGCTGCGTCGGCTCAGTCCAGCCGTCGGCGGAACAGTGGGAGTTCGTGCGCTGGGTGGTGACCCGCTGGTCGTGTAAGGACGAGGACATTGCCCGCAGCGGCCGCTGCTTCGACGCGGCGCTGCCGCGCATCATCGACGGCGAGTTCGGGATGGAGGCCGGCTTTGGCCTGTTTGACACGATGGGCGTCGGCAAGACCGTGTCAATGCTACTGGCCCTGCTGGCGTACGACGCGCTCGTGCGGGAACGCGAGAACAAGCAGCAGCAGCAGCCGCCGCCGGCGACCCGCGCGCGCCGACCCCACCTGATCGCCGGCACCCTGTCGATCCTGGAACAGGTCGCGACGGAGGCGCGGAGGCTGGCCCCGGATCGGCGCGTGCAGGTCCTGCGGGCCGGGTCGCCCAAGGACAGAAAGACGGGCGCGCGCGTCGTCGACCGGACGGCCTGGCTAGTGGTGACGGGCCACTCGACCGTTCTGGCCGACTACCAACGCTGTCTCGTCCGCGAAGAGATTGAATATGACCTGCGGCCCTTCCGAGACGAAGCCTCGTGGGGCTGGAGCGGCTTGACCGAGGCCAGTGCGCTGAAGATGCTGCTGTTGCACCCGGGCGGCAGGCTCCGCCTGCTCTTGTGCGACGGCGTCGGCGAGAAGAAGAAACGATCGCCCGGCGGCAAGAAGCGCACTCGTCGTTCCTCGGAGGACGATGACGACCACGACGACGAGAGCGACAGCGGCGGTGACGGCGGTGATGACACTGACAGAAAGAGGAACAGGATCGGCGGCGGTGGCGGCAGCAAGAAACGCGCCAAGATGGAGGGTGGCGGCGGTCGCGCCGCGCCCAGCGATGACGCGTCCGCCGAACGCGGTCAAGGCGAGCGCCCGAGTCTCGCTCACGTCGAGCGAGCTTTTCAGCTAAGGGTGCAAGACGTCGCCAACGACAAGCTGTCGCAGGACAACATCCCCAAGCTTTGCAAGGTGCTCGAGCCTCCTGGTCGATGCGCATCAATGGTTTTCCTTTGTGCGTGTTGTTTTCGCGCAGGTTCTCATGTTCCTGCGCTCCCGAATGGGCGCCGAGCCCGGTCTCGAAGCTCCGCGGAGCGTCGAGGTCCATGTCCAGATGTTCCAGCGCGATCGCTCGCAGCTGTTTTCCACGGATTTCTGCGGCTTGATTGTTGACGAGGCCGAGGTCCTCATCAACGCCTTTGCCGTCTCGACTAACCAACCGTCGAAGCTAGGCGGACCCCGCGTGAGCTACCTGGCAGGCACCCGTCACCACCACGTGGGCTTCAAGCCGAGCCGGCACAAGCTGGGCATCGCGGTTCGCGCGCTCAGCTCGACCTTCAGGGGCATGTCGACCGGCGTGCCCATGCGCAACAGCGCGGCCGACGCCGGCAGCCTGCTGGCCATGATCCGCCTCTCGTACGGCGAGGCCTTCTTTGCCGTCGACGGCGCCGACGTCGAGGGACGCAAGCGGGTCCTCGGGCTCGTGTCGGTCCGCAGGGTGCGCCGGAGCATGGCCAAGTGGTCGGACGACCACCTGGAGGCCTCGGACCTGCAGAACTTTCTCATCTTCCACCTCATCAGCCTCGCCTACTCGGTCCTCAAACAGGAAGAAGCCGCCAAGGACCAAGCCCGCGCCCGGGCCCGCAGAGGCGAGGGCCGCGACCCGGGCAAGGTGCTCAAGGCGCTGCGTGAGAGGATCTTGCAGTGCATCGCGTACTGCCGTATGGCCTCCGTGGCGCCGCTGCTTCTCGACGCCGACGACCTGGCGGCCAAGTTCTCCATCCACGTCCGGCAGAGCGACCTGGAGAGCGTCGAGCAGAACCCCAAGCTGGCGCGCGTCCTGGCCGACGTCCGGTCGGTGCTGCAGGCCGACGGGGCAAAGCAGAGCGTGCTCGTCTTTTGCGAGTTTCGCGCACTGCTGCAGGCCGTCGAGCGGCACCTGGGTAGCTCGGGCCGCGGCCCGCTGGCCAGGATCATCGACGGCTCGACCAGCGCGGAGGAGCGCGTCGCCCTCGTGGACGAATTCCAGACGGGCGAGAGCTTCCGCGTCCTGTGCCTGGGCAAGGCGGCTGGCAACGGCCTCAACCTGCAGCGCGCGTCGCTGGTCGTCCTCACGAGCCCGTGGTGGAACAACGCGCAGGACGAGCAGTGGGTGGGCCGCGCCGACCGCAAGGGCCAGACCAAGGAGGTCCGTGTGGTCACGCTCTTCACCCGGTCCTTCATCGAGAAGTGCATGGTCGTCCTCGGATCGAAGAAATCGGACGAAATCCACCAGCACGTGGGAGGCGTGAACGCGCACGTCCGCCTGCGTGGCGACGCCCTGGTCGATGACAAGACGATGATGCGCGGCGAGGACGACGGCGCCGGCGGCGAAGCCAAGGCTTCCGAGACCCAGGTGTTTCGCGACTTTGTCGACGAGATGATGCAACATTGGACGGCCCCTGAGCGTCAAGAGCAGCTTGCCGTTTTGACGCGACGTTTTCAGTACATTTGACGCGCTCTTCTCGGGTGCGCTTTCACCGCAGCCGGAGGCAGGGTGGTGGGGGGGGGGGGGGCGCAGAGAGAGTCCGCGGGATGACTCGCGGCACGTGATGTCATAGACTAACGTAGTTTTGCGACGCGCGCCCTTCCTCCGGTGCTTACTAGACCTTCCCGGTGCTCACTAGAGGTAGCGGGGCTCAAGGGCATCGTGATTCACTCACAGGGTTGATCGGTGAAGAAGTGATGGCGTGTACAGAGTACAAAATGGAGATCGATCAGGAACGCGCACGGCTTGGAGCAGGGTTGCCCTGACATTACTGGCTGTGACGACCGCTGGCACGTCTCGACTCAACCCGTAGCGAACCCCGACGTTCCATCATACAGGTCGATCGATTCGCTTCCTCCAGATCCTGCTCCGCGCCACCGCTGTCCGTCCCACCAAGGCATGGGCGTTGGATTTTCGGTACTCCAGAGCTCGAACTCGACGACTTCTGGCGCTGGCAGCTCCACGGACAACTCGCTGGGCCTCGCATCGGCCAGGCGACCGTGCAATCGCATCCGCGGCTCGAGACAAATTCCATGTGACGAAGTCACGAGCCGCTCTACGACGAGCTATCCACGAAGCCTCGAGACGTCGTCCCTAAAAAACGTTCGGATAGCCTGATAGCGGTCGGGATCGGCAATTCTCAAGCCCGCTACGAAACGTCTGAGCGCCTCGTCTTCGCCTCGCCCGGTGAAAGCACGGTCCGCCGTTTGTTGTTCGCTCGGGAAGCCCGCGCGCAACGCCTGCCTGAGTTGGTCGTCGTCCAGTTGTTCAAGCGTCGCGTCTTGTTCCCGCGCGGCTCTCCACTTGCGAGAGTCCTGCCACCCTTCCTCATAGTCACTGATCATTATCGCGAGAGGCTGATCGAAGCGCGTTGCACGGCGCTGGGTGGTGTGGATAGCGGATCTGCGGAACGCGGCGACTGCGGCTCAGCTTCTAGAGAGGGGAGACAAGATGGATCACCGACCTGGTCAAACTCTGACGGGTAGAGAGGTCTGCCGGGGCGACGGCCCTTGGTCGCCACCAACTTGTGTGTTTCAGGTAGATAACCGTGGAGCAGGTTCGAGCCCCCGACTGTGCCCTTTGGCACACAGATCGCACACTTGGTCCCACAAGGCGCCGTGCCGCGCGTACTGGCGGTCGAGCTCGCCGGTCAGCGACAGTTCCGCCACCACGATCCAGTAGTCGGCCGCCGAAATTCGAAAGCCCGCCACGATGTCGATTCCGTACAGGGGCATTTGAGGCGGTACCGGGCGTCATAACCACGCAAGCTTTGTCGGCTTTGTGGTTTTCTCTGTCTTGACAACACATCCTGCTCTCTTCCGCCTCAGCATCGAAGCGTTTCCGACTCGTTGGGGATACTGCTCTGTCTGCGCGCGCATACTAGTACTTTTAATACGGCGGTTTAGCGCGAAGCGCACCGGGCCCAGGTGGTGCACACGACGCCGACAAGGAGTTTGCGCGAGACTGCGATCGCGCGCCAGTGATTTATGCGCATAACCCTGTCCGTCACACAATGAATCTGAAGTGAAGTAGCAGCAAAAGACTTGCTCAGCGAAAAGAACCTGCACGTCGCTAACATCGAGCCGGCGGTGCAAGCGGCGGCGAGGGCGGTTCGCAGGTTGTCGGAGAAGTAGGACAAGCAAGTGCAGACATCTGAACGGTGATCGCCGTGCGCGAAAGCCGAGTTCGCAACGCTTGCAGCGCCTCAGCACCAAGGTTGCAACAGTCAATCAGTGTCAACGACGACAACCACGAGAGGCGCAACCGCGGCAAGTCGACATCGGCAATAGCACACGAATCAACCACAACACGAGCTAGTCGTGTTGCAGGCACCAGATGAAACAAGAGGCCGACTGTCGAGCGACGCAGCGTCAGCGAATGCATGTGAGGGAAGCTGAGAAGCGCGGCCCTGGATTCGGTGCCCACACAAGAGTCAGTCAATTCGATATGTGTGACTGAAGGCAGCGTAGCCAGTGAAACAAACGATTTCCAGTCCGCGTTGTGTAAATCCAAATGCGTCGTCAGACGCAGCCGAGGCCGTGCGAGTGCCGGCACCACCAAGCCGGCCCAGAACCGCAAAGAGATGCGGGGCCAGCTTGTGGCGGCGGCGGCAACAGCACCCCACGTTTTGCAAACTCGGTTCAAAGCTGGCCAGTCAGAAATGGCGAGAAAGCCCGATCGACAGGCGAGCTGAAGCACGCCGACATCTAGCGGATCCGCGAGCGAGACCACCACAAGCCCATGGTCAACAAATCGCACGAGTGCCTGAAAAATAGAATAATAAACAGACTAACACACCCGACAACGACAGTCGGGCGTTGGACCCTTGCGGAATTGGAGCCCGTGCTGCCGACGCTGTAATGTGCCTCCAGCCAAAAGTCGCCGAGCGGCACGCTGACGTCAAAGGCAACTCGCACGTCATCCAGGCGAACAAAACAGCTCTCGCCTGCCACACGTGTGCGTGCGCAGATATTTCGAGGTACCTGGTTTCAGCTCTCGAACGAGGTGAGACGGCAAGGGTAATCCCAGTTTGAAACGCATTCGACGAATTGGAATCTCTGAGCGAGGCAATGGATAGAGCAAATAGGAAACGTCGCAGACCTCTCAAATCAACGGAATAGGCGCGAAGGAAAAGCGGAAGGCCAATGTCTGAGAACTGTTGCGTTATCACATGGGCAGAGGTCTCGTGTGAAGAATTCGCCACACGACACGAAAGACACTTACTCTCGACCATGAACGCAAGGTCGAGAGGTGAAGCAAAAGTAGCCATATGGTGGAACCAAAATAGAGAGTGCCGACGGAAATCCAGTCTCGCGTATTTGATTGTGCGCCTACAGCCCCGAACGGGACAAGATCGTCGCAGGGCGACGGGGGCGGCAATCACGATTTCGCGCATTGCAACGGCGGCGGCAGGAGGAGGAGGATCTTCAAAACCAGGCCAACTCCTGGGCACGCCGACATATTGGGCCAAGCGTGTGACGCCCAGACTTTCGCATCGCCGCGAGAGTGTCCAGGATGCGTAGAGGGCCACGGATTCATCCCGCGACTTGGCGTAGTCTCGAATTCGGGCTCGAGCGAGCGCGATCCACGCTGCCAGTGCTTCTTCGATCAGTCGATCAAAGTAGTCGACCAGCGCCACGTCCTGGACAGTCTCGATGTCGCAGATGGGGTCCCGTACAAGCCTAAAGAGACTCGCTCTGTCGGGTCCCGGAAAACCGAGAACTAGTTCGGAGAGCTGTGGCGGCTCGAGGCTCGGCAGACCGCGCGGACGGCGGCGCCTCCTGAGAGCCCAGAGAGACTTTGAGTCCTGCTGGCGCGCGCAGGAACAGCCGATCGAGCGTTCTGCCAACGAGGACGAGGAGGAGGAGGAGGAGGGAGAGAAGGGACGAAGACGCCGCGATCCACTCTCCACGGCTGTCGAGCGCCGAGGTGAGCGCACTTGACGAGCGGATGTCCGGCTATTCTCAGCCCAGCATGCTGGAACATCACAACGAGTCCACGAGCCCGCAGATGAGGAACGTCGCCAGACCTCTCGTGGTTTCCTCGCAGGACGTTGACCATGGATGCACGTGCTCCTGCGCGGTCGGGTGACGAAGACTCCAAGGGTTCGGGTTCACTGGCTGATAAATCGCGACCTTCTAGCGTTCAGTTGCTCGGACCGGCAGCTGATTTCCGGACGCAGCTTGTACGCTGTCGTCCGCGCGCTGGCCGGACAAGCCAGCGATCGGACCGACGACCTGACTGGCCCCGCGATGCCTCGAAAGGGAGTGGCAGAGGCCATACTGCTGGCGGGTTGCCACGGGACGATTCACGAAGGGCTGGAAACGTCGTCCGACAAGAACTGCGACTTTTTGCTTTCTGTCCTGTGCAAATGGACAGCGGGCGCCTCGCAGCCGTCAGCGGCGCGCTGGTGGAGCTGCGCTTGGCGAGGGATGTGGCCCACCTGGTCGCCTTTTACGACTGCCCCGCCGTCGTGTGGGAGAGCCAGCTGAGTATGGGTCACTATTCCACGCTGCTCTACGTTCCGCCCTGCGCCTCGCGGACACGGGGCGAGGTGCACGTAGTGGTGAGACGCGGTGACGTGGCCGTGCTGGACGCAGACACTGGCATTCGCCTTCTAGACCAGGGCTGGGCGCCCGTATGCGTCGTGAACGTGAGGGTTTGGGCCAGCGACGTGAGGGTTTGGGCCAGCGACCGCCTCCGCGCGTATAGCGAGGATCTCGAATGGCCGCGGCTGCTGTACTCCTCGGCCACAGACCAGATTGCTGCGCTGGAGAACTCGGCCGAAGGAGTCGACACGGAGCGCTCCTGCACGTGCTCGTGGTCCGAGGGGCGCTCTAGGTGGATCCGGTTTTCCCCCGAACGACCCTGCTCTCTTGGCCCGAGCTGGGCGCGAGTGCTCACCGAACACGCGTCGTCGTGGTCGGCGGCTCGCGGCACCGTCTCTGCCCAGGTGTCCGCCGGGACGTGTCGCGACGCCCGGGCGATTGAAATCCTCGATACTTCGGGTGGTGCTCCGTCGCGCGTCGCGCGGTGTGCGACCGACGGCGCCACGCCGACGTGCCTTTCGCTGGATCGACCGGGTTTCCTGTATTACCTGCTCGCCGAAGTCCACACTGTCGTATGCGTCGCCATTTAACCAAGGACCGGCAAGGAGCTGAAGTCGCACCACTATCAATGCCCCGCATCAATATGCTGTACAACCATAAACGCAGACTCCTCTGAGCGCGACCGAAGCGGCTTCAGATGAGAAGCTTGCTGGCGACGAATTTCACTGACCACGGTGCCAGCTGCCAGCTGCCTGCGACAAGTTCTGGCAGCAGAAAGATCGTGAAACAAGTCAATCCGCAGGGGATGGACACCGCGCGCAAGCTGCAAGAGGACAAACGCATGCGAGTTACGGACTGTTCTACAGTCGCCTTCGGTGTCAGCCTCGAATTGCGCGCTTACCAACGTGAACGGGAAGAATCCGCATCGGAGTGCACGTGGGGCAGGGGTACTGCGACCAGACTGTGTGTGGGCCCGTATGCGATCGGGACGTTCCCGTTTTGTCGCTTGCATGCGGCGGAGTACGAATCGCGCCCTAACTGACGACGCAGCCACCATTTGGTCGTTATTGTAAATAGAACTGCGGATTCAAGTCTGTCTTTTCCAGTTTCACAGACACCGTGAGCACGAGCGCCGCACGAACCACCGGCAACAATGCCCTTCTCCCTCAAACAGAAGGGCCGAGCGAATTGTCACCTCACGAACGCACGAAGATTTGTGAGCCCAGTCGTTGTAGCCGACGAGCATGAGGTTCGTCTCGGACAGGTCTGGCTGGGAGGGTGGCTAAAAGGGATGTTAGCAAATACCCAAGGGATATGTCGCAGGCGATGCGGTGA
>Ga0265334_10001318_pt1 | contig 11971 bp, 11 predicted proteins | sample 42023metaG_FD_192442 | JGI IMG/M metagenome (GOLD analysis project Ga0265334, IMG submission 192442) | Rhizosphere microbial communities from Carex aquatilis grown in University of Washington, Seatle, WA, United States - 4-20-23 metaG | ecosystem: Host-associated > Plants > Roots > Rhizosphere...
AAGGCAATCAGGTGGCGGGCTACCGCGGATATGGTCCGCCGCCTCCACCTCCCCCAGGCGGGCGTTATGGTCCTCCGCCTCCGGATGATCGCTACGGTCCGCCGCCGCCCCCGCCCCCCCGCGGCAACTGAGACTTATAGCGGACGTCCCCGGGTGAGCGGCCCCATGGTCGCGACGATCGCCGCCACCACCATCCAGCACGCGGCGATGTAAACGAACACGCTTAAATAACCATAGGTCGTGAACAGAAACGCGATCACGAGCGGTCCCGCCGCATTGGAGAGCCGCCCGATTCCATACGTGAATCCGGTGCCGGAGCTTCGAATCTCTGTCGGGAAGCATTCGGCGGTGTAGGCATACAGCAGCGGCGCGAAAGCCTGGATGAACATTGTCATCAGTCCGCCGAAAATCACGATGAAGAGCGTGTTGAAGGTCAGCCCGTAGAGGATTCCGCAGGTTGCGATCAATATAGCGAAGATGACGATCCAGTATTTGCGCTGCCAGCGGTCCGACAAATATGCGGCGATGAATGCACCGGGCACCCCGCCGATCTGAATGGCAGATGCCCAGGCAAGCGAATCCACCAGCTTGAATCCGTGCTCGACCAGAAGCGTCGGCACCCAGGCGGAAAATCCATAAAAGCCAAGCGTCTGGAAAATCCAGGCCGACATCAGCATCGCCGTGCGCGGGAGAACATGCGGCGCGAACAACTCGGTGAAGCGGCCGTCGCGCGGCGTGACAATCGCCGTATTGGGCGGCGGTAACGGCCCAACTGCCTCGGCAGCAGCGTTCTCGATGCGCTCCAGCGTCTCGTCTGCGGCGGCGAATTGGCCGCGCTTCTCGTACCAGCGCGGCGATTCTTCGAGGTTGCGCGCGAGCAGCGGAAAGATCAGCGCGGTCGCGCCCCAGAGGAACACCAGCCGCCAACCGAAGGGAAACGCCGGCACCAGAAAGCGCGCCACCAAAGCGGCTGCCGGAATCCCGCAAAGCCCGATCCCCATCACCCAGCCTTGGAACGTGCCGCGTGCCCGGGCCGGATACATCTCTGCAATGTAAGTGATTCCGATGGCCGTCATCGCCGAAAGCCCAACGCCCGTGAGAAGGCGCGCCCCAAACAGGCTGTAAGGCTCCAACGCGAACGCATTCAAAAGCGAGAACAACGAAAACCAAGTGACCGAGAGAATGAGCCCGCGCTTTCTCCCCACACGGTCGGAAAGCCAGCCGCCGGCGGCCGCACCCAAGAACATCCCGAAGAACGTGCCCGAGGTGATGAGGCCAACGGTGGGGATGGACAAACCCCATTGGGCGCGGATGGCGGGCGCGGAAAACGCAAACGTGTTGATGTCGCCGAGCTCGAAGAAGAAGCAGAAGCTCAAGAGCCACATGATTTTGCGATGGAATGCGAAGATCGGCAGCCGGTCCAGCCTTGCGGCAGCGGACACACGCTGGATGTCATGCACGTTCATCGGCCCTCCCGGCGTCGTCGCTGCATTCCGCAACTCACGGATGCAATTCTCAGTCTTCGCGTTCTCGCTTATAAGGCTTTGCCCGGCAAACTGCGTTTGCAGCGCAAAGAAAATCGATACTGCGACACGGATCGAACTTGCCCATTGTGCAGAGTTGCGGAGATAAAGCGCTGCCGCAACCGCTTTTCGAATGGCTTCGCCGCGTCTCCTGAATGATGTTCCTGAAGGTATACAGCGTATTATGCGTGAATTGGTCAGTGAGCAAATTACCTGCCGGTTGATCACCAAACCCGCCCTGCACATCATGGAAGGCCGTTTACCGGCAGACCTCGTCGCCAAGGTCAACGAGCATATCGATCGGGTCAGGGAAACGGCGGCGGACTATTCGTCCGCCCTCGTCGGGCAAATCAAGCAAGGGCGTAAATCCGCGCAATTGCAGATGGACTTGAGCGAGACGATGCCTGCGGTGCTTGCGGGCGTCATCGTGCAGATCGCGACGGAATATCTAAGAGAGCAGGGGTTCCACGCCAACGTCGTGCCCAACGATATGTGGAGCGTCCACAGCTATGAGGGCGACTATAATCCGCTGCACGACCATGGCGGGAACACGGCTCTCGGCCTTTCTTCGATTCTATATCTGAAGGTTCCGCACGCGATCGCTAAGAAGCCCGATGTCGAATATGGGCGCGCCCCCGCCCTGAACATGGCGAACGGGAATTGCGACGGATTCACCCAATTCGTCTGGGGCGCAACCGGCATTCGGGATTTCGCGCTGCTGAGGCCGCCGACACAGCAATATGTGAAGCCCGAAGAAGGCAAGCTGCTCGTCTTCCCGAATTGGCTGCTGCACCGTGTCGAGCCGTTCTACGGCGAAGGTGAACGGCGTACGCTCTCCTGCAACATGGATGTCGCATTCGCCGCCGCATGACCCGTCTTTTGAGACGCGTCGACGGCTATCCACACCGCGTCGCGGTGTGGAATGGTGGGCGCGACAAGGATCGAACTTGTGACCCCTACGATGTCAACGTAGTGCTCTCCCGCTGAGCTACGCGCCCTTACCCGTGACCGGGGCCGCCTCTATACAATTGGCCGCGCGAGCCTGGCAAGGCAAAGGCACCTTTCGCCAAGATCGCTCTTCCATAAATTCCCGATGTCGATTTTTCCCCCGAGAGTTTCAAGCGAATATGACGGCGTCAGCCTCACGCCGCGATCATGCGCTCGACTTCCTGCACCAGGTCGCGCAAGTGAAAAGGCTTCGACAGCACCTTGGCGTGCTTGGGCGTCTCGGCGGCAGGATGAAGCGCAACCGCAGCAAAACCCGTGATAAACATGATCTTGAGGGCAGGATCGAGTTCGGAGGCGCGCTTGGCCAGCTCGATTCCGTCCAGGCCAGGCATCACGATGTCCGAAAGCAGGAGGTCGAAATGCTCGTCCACCAGCCGCCGATAGGCCTCTGCCCCGTCACCGAATGCAGCGACCGCGTGGCCGGCGCGCTCCAGGGCCTGAGCCAGGAACCGCCGGAGCGAGTCGTCGTCTTCCGCGAGCAGGATATGAGCCATGCGCCTTACCGATAGGGATAGTTTTGGCATCTTTATAAAGCGCAATGCGTAATTGCCAGCTAATAGGGTGGAAAATGGTTAAAGCCTTGATCCGGCGGCCATCGGGTGATTCACTGGAAGCTCCGATAAGGCGATTGAAGGCGTGATGAACGGGAGCGGCAAGGATGTGCCGGAGGCCTCTGAGTCCGACGGCGTGCTTGAAGACCTCACGCTTCGGCCGGTTGAGGTCCTCGTGCCGGAACGGCAGACAGCCCCGTTCATTTTCGCGTCACCCCATAGCGGGCGGCTTTATCCCCGGAGTTTTGTCCGGCAGAGCCGGCTCGATGCAGTCACTTTGCGCAAATCCGAAGACGCCTTCGTCGATGAGCTGTTCGCGTCCGTTTCCGCGCTAGGTGCGCCGCTGATCGCGGCCCGGTTCCCGCGCGCCTTCGTCGATGTGAACCGGGCGCCGGGTGAGATCGACCCGGCCATGTTCGACGGTCCACTCGCCTCCGCCATCGGGCCGCGGACACCTCGGGTTGCGGCAGGGCTCGGCGTCATACCGCGCATCGTCCGCGATGGCGTTGAGATTTACGGTGCGCGGCTGCCGGCCCGTGATGTGCTCTCCAGGCTCGAAAGCTTCTATCGGCCCTATCATTCGGCGCTGGCGCGCTTGGTTTCGGAGACCCGCCAGCAATTCGGCATAGCTATCGTGATCGATTGCCACTCCATGCCGCCGACCTCGCGCGGCAGCGATGTCGTGATCGGCGACTGCTATGGCGAGGCGGCGGCGGCGGAGCTGATTGTGTCCGCCCAGCGCGGACTTGTGGAGCTTGGTTTCTCGGTGGCCCGCAACGCGCCGTATGCTGGGGGCTTTACCACCAACCTGTATGGCCAGCCGGATTCGGGCCTGCATGCGCTGCAGATCGAAATTAGCCGCGCGCTCTATCTCGATGAGGCGCGCATGGAGAAGACGCCGGGCTTCAGCCTCTGTCGGGAGCGCCTCACGCGCTTTGCCGCCCGCCTGATGTCGGGGGCGTGGTCCGGGTTGGCACGGCGCCAGGCTGCCGCCGAATAGGATTATCCCGCCACCAAGAAAAAGGCCGCCCCAAAGGGGGCGGCCAAGTTTGGGAGGAAACGCCCCGGGAGGGGGGCTGCGACATGCAGGAGGAGAAAGCGATGTCGCACTGCAACAATATGCTATGCTGCATATGCGAAGGCAAGGCCTAATATGGTCCTAATTGCCGCAGGGTCATTAAAATTAAATTACAGAAAATCGGCTGGTTAATTAACGATAATTGCGAATTTTTTGCGTTGCAGTATAAAGCCCTCCAGCTAATGGCTGGACTTACGAAATCATCACGCAACCGCCACACGGGAGTCACACGAGAAAGGCAGGCAGATAGGGACACAGCAACAGGCGATTCGCGTATGCTGAGTGCCCTCGATCTTCCGCCCGCTTTCCGCGCCACCAAGCGCGTGGCCGTCGCGCCCCATCGCAACCGGCATTACCGGACGATCTTCATTTCGGACACCCATTTGGGCTTCCGCGGCTGCAAGGCGGAACTGCTGGCCGACTTTCTTGCCCACAATGACTGCCAGACTCTTTATCTCGTCGGCGACATTATCGACGGATGGCAGATCAAGAAGGGCTGGTTCTGGTCGGAGCATCATAGCCTCGTACTCAACCTCATCCTGAAAAAGGCCAATGAAGGCACCCGCGTCATCTATGTGCCGGGAAACCATGATGAGGCTTTTCGTGACTATTGCGGTCTCTCCATCGGGGGGGTGGAGCTGAGGCGAGAGGCGATTCACGAGACCGCCGATGGTCTCAAGCTCCTGGTCATCCACGGCGATCACTTCGATGCTGTGGTCACCTGCGCGCGCTGGCTCGCGCACCTGGGGGACCGCGCCTATGATTGGGCGCTTTCGCTGAATGACTGGTTCAACGCGGTCCGGCGGCGGGTTGGCCTACCCTATTGGTCGCTATCAGCCTATCTGAAGCACAAAGTGAAGAATGCCGCGTCTTTTATCTCGGATTTCGAGCACGCCCTGGCGCGAGAGGCCAAAACCCGCGGTCTGGACGGTGTGGTTGCCGGTCACATCCACCACGCCGAGACCAAGTGGATTGGCGGCGTCTTGTATTGCAATGACGGGGATTGGGTTGAAAGCTGCACCGCCCTGACTGAAGATGCCCGCGGCCGGTTGGAGATCGTCCGGTGGACGGAAGCGGCCGCTACCGACGCGACCGGTGTTAAGGACGTGCCAGCTCATGTTCCGCCTTGTTCCGTGGCAGCGTGATATCGGTCCGGCTCAAGGCAAAGATATGAATGCATACCGAAATCGGCACACCGCCGGCCAAATGCGCGCGCAGGCGCCCTCCGGCGGGGACGCGATCAAAATTCTGATCGTCACTGATGCCTGGGCGCCGCAAGTGAATGGCGTGGTGCGTACGCTGGAGAAACTGGGCGACGAACTTCGGGCCATGGGACACCTCGTCCGCTATGCAACGCCGGAAAACCACACGACGCTTCCGCTTCCGACCTATCCTGAAATCCGGCTTGCGCTTTTTCCGCGCCAAACCATCGAACGCGCGGTCGATGAATTCGAACCTCACGCAATACATATCGCCACCGAAGGTACCATGGGCCTTTCCTCGCGCTCGCTGTGCCTTGAACGGGGGCTACCGTTCACGACCGCCTTTCACACGCGCTTTCCCGATTACGTGCACGCACGCTTTCCTTTCATCCCGGAAAGTGCGGTGTTCGGTGCGCTGCGGGCATTCCATGCGCCAGCGTCGGCAACCATGGTTTCAACGCTTTCGCTGAAGCGCGAGCTGGAGGGCCACGGCTTCGGTAATGTCGCGCTTTGGTCGCGCGGCGTGGACGTTGCACAATTCCGGCCACGCCCGAGAACGGGGCTGCGAGCCTTTGGCATCGAAGCGAGCGGGCCCCTGTTCCTTTACGTTGGCCGATTGGCGGTCGAGAAAAATGTCGAATCGTTCCTCACCCTGGACCTTCCCGGCACCAAGGTGGTCGTAGGTGAGGGGCCAGATCGCCTGAGCCTCACGGCGCGCTTTCCCAACGCTCGTTTCCTTGGCCAGCGGACAGGGGAGGAACTGGCCCGGATTTATGCGGAATGCGACGTTTTCGTATTTCCCAGCCGGACAGACACGTTCGGGTTGGTCCTCTTGGAGGCATTGGCCTCGGGGACGCCGGTCGCGGCCTATCCGGTGCAGGGGCCACTGGATGTGCTTGGTGAAGCTCCGGTTTCCGTCCTGGACGAGGATCTCCGGGCTGCCTGCCTCCAGGCGCTTGCGGTCCCGCGCGAGGCCGCCCGTGCGTTCGCGGTCCAGCGGTCTTGGCGTTCCTCTGCCGAACAATTTCTTGCCAATCTGGCGCTTGCCGGGCCTTGATAGGGCCTTGGTGCCATTGCGGGCGCGAAAGCGCCCCTATATAAGCCGCGGCCCCCTTCGTCCCAGGTGCTTATGGAAATCCGCAATATCGCCATCATTGCTCATGTCGACCACGGCAAGACCACGCTGGTCGACCAGCTGCTGAAGCAGTCGGGCTCGGTGCGAGACAACCAGCACATGCAGGAGCGCGCGCTCGATTCCAACGATCTGGAGCGCGAGCGCGGCATTACCATCCTGGCCAAGTGCACCAGCGTCGACTGGGGCCCGACCCGCATCAATATCGTGGATACGCCTGGTCACGCCGATTTCGGTGGGGAAGTGGAGCGCATTCTCTCCATGGTAGACGGCGTCGTGTTGCTGGTGGACGCCGCCGAATCGGTGATGCCCCAGACCAAATTCGTGCTCTCCAAGGCGCTCAAACTTGGGTTGAAGCCGATCGTCGTCATCAACAAGATCGACCGCCAGGATGCCAGGCCGAAGGAGACCCTGGAGGAGATTTTCGATCTGTTCCTGGCGCTGGAGGCCAATGACGACCAGCTTGACTTCCATGTGCTCTACGCCTCGGGCAGGCAGGGGTGGGCGGTCGCCGACCTGAATACCGAACATAAGGACTTGTCGCAGCTCTTTGCCCGTATCGTCGCCGACGTGCCGCCGCCCAAACCAATGGCCAAGGCTGGTGACGGCTTTCCCTTCTCGATGCTGGTGACGACGCTGGAAGCCGATCCGTATCTTGGGCGCGTGCTGACAGGACGCATCGAATCGGGCGCCATCACGCTCAACCGTCCGATCAAGGCGTTGCGCCGGGACGGCAGCGTCATCGAGCGCGCTCGTGCCACCAAGGTGCTGTCCTTCCGGGGCCTTGCGCGCGTGCCGACCGAGCGTGCCGAAGCCGGAGACATCGTTGCGATTGCGGGCCTCCAAGATGCCACCGTCGCCGATACGCTTTGCGACATCGAAGTTGAGGCGCCGCTTCCGGCCCACCCGATCGATCCGCCGACGCTCGCCATCACGATCTCAGTCAACGATTCACCGCTTGCGGGCCGTGAAGGCGAGAAGGTTCAGAGTCGCGTCATCCGCGACCGGCTTTTGCGCGAGGCTGAAGGCAATGTCGCCATTCATGTGCACGATTCCGGTGAGGCCGCCTATGAAGTGGCGGGCCGCGGCGAACTGCAATTGGGCGTGCTGATCGAAACCATGCGGCGCGAAGGCTTCGAACTTGCGCTCTCCCGCCCGAGGGTACTGTACCAAACCGATTCCAAAACCGGCCAGCGCCTCGAACCGATCGAGGAAGTCACCGTCGACGTCGATGAGCCTTATGCCGGCATCGTCATCGAAAAGGTCTCCCAGCGCAAAGGCGAAATGCAGGACATGCGCCCTACCGGCGCGGGCAAGACCAGGATTGTGTTTCACGCGCCCTCGCGCGGACTGATCGGGTATCATGGCGAGTTCCTGACCGACACACGTGGAACCGGCGTGATCAACCGCATGTTCTATGGCTACGCTCCGCATAAGGGTACAATCGAAGGCCGCCGGAACGGTGTTCTCATCTCCACCGACGATGGCGAGGCGGTTACCTACGCCCTTTGGTATCTGGAGGAGCGCGGACGGCTTTTCATCACGCCCGGCACCCGCGTCTACGAAGGCATGATCATCGGGGAAAATTCACGGGACAATGATTTGGATGTGAATCCCCTGCGTGCAAAGCAGCTCACCAATATCCGCACCCATTCCAAGGATGAGGCGCTTCGGCTGACCCCTGTAATGCCGCTGACGCTGGAACAGTCCATGGCCTACATCCAGGACGACGAACTGGTCGAGGTCACGCCGAAATCGATCCGCCTGCGCAAGCGGGCGCTGCTGCCGCATTTGCGCAAAAGGGCCAAGGTCGAAGCGGAATAATTCGCTCCCCTTCCTCCCAAGGGTTGCATTAAAATGCGTTCGTATATCGCCTCGGGGAGGGAAACCCATGCGCCGAATGAATGTGTTCGCCATCATGGCAACGATTGCGTTGAGCGTACTTGCCTCTACTGCTCCGGTAGGCGCGCAGGTCACGGCCTATGAGGGCGCACGACTGATTGTGGGCACAGGCGCAGCGCCAATCGAGAACGGCACTATTCTCGTCAACGGGACGCGGATCGTACAGGCGGGTCCTGCTGGAAATGTTCAGGCACCCGCAGGCGCCCGCCATGTGAGCCTTGCCGGCAAGACTGTGATGCCCGCAATTCTGGACACCCATGTTCACCTCAACACGACCCACGACGGTATCGTCAATGATTTGAAACAGCGGGCCTATTTCGGTGTTGCGGCGGCTCAGAGCATGGGCACCAACGGCTTCGACCTGTTGCCGATTCGCAATGAGAATATTCCCGGCGCCGCCCGCTATCTGAGCGCCGGTCGAGGCATCACCCGGCCCGAGCCCGGACGGGACGACACGCCATACTGGATCAACACGGAAGCCGAGGGCCGCGCGGCAGTTCGCGAACTCGTCAAGAACAAGGTCGACATCGTGAAGATCTGGGTGGACGATCGTGACGGCAAGTATCCGAAGCTGACGCCAGCCCTCTATGGCGCGATCATAGACGAGGCGCACAAGAATGGACTGCGCGTCACGGCGCACATTTTCACGCTGGAAGACGCGAAGGGACTGCTCAAAGCTGGTGTCGATGCCTTCGCCCATAGCGTCCGCGACAAGGACGTCGACGATGAGTTCATGACGCTGGCCAAGCAGCACCCGAATCTCGTCGTGAATCCCAATCTGCCGCCTCGCGGAGTCAAGACGGACGTCTCCTGGTTGAGGCCGAGCCTTCCTGCCGCCGAAATGGCGAAAGTCGACAAAGATAACGTGGACGACGCAAAGGCTAGGGCGTTCTACGGCATTCAGTCGCGCAACCTTGCCAAGCTGAACGCGGCGGGCGTTAAGATCGTGGTCGGGACTGACGGCAACACCCCCTGGGCTCCCCATGTCGAAATGGAAGACATGGTGATCGCCGGAATGACCCCGATGCAAGTTATTGTGGCATCAACGAAAAACGCGGCTGAATTCCTGCGGATTGCCGATGCCGGCACCTTGGAAGCAGGCAAGAGCGCGGATTTCCTGGTGCTCGATGCCAACCCGCTGGACGACATCAAGAGCACCCGCAAGATCTCGGCGGTGTACCTGAAGGGCGTTGCAATCGACCGGGGAAAGCTGCCCTGAGGGCCCCGTGCGGAATGGCGTAGATTGATGTGGAACGGGGCCGGTTTCCCCCTTTCAGACGGCCATCAATCCCTGTATAATTTCGTTAAACCTGACCGTGGAACAATCCACCGGCGCAACAAGGGGACGACTTATGAAATCGGTGAAGCTTTCCGCCATTGCATTGGCCCTGGGGCTGGCTGCCCTTTCCGGCAGCGCTTACGCGCAATCGCGCACGACGCCCGCCGGCAAGCTGTTCTTCGAAGGCGACATCGTCCGTCACGCGCTAATGGGTCAGCAGGGACCGTTCTGCATACTGAACAATCGCTACACCCGTGGCGAAGCGGTGGCGTTCCGCCAACGCGTTCTGAAACCGGATGGCACGCCGGCGACGAACATGGATCTCAAGAGCGTTGAAGTCGAACTCGGCAATGGCACGAAGCTGCCGTTGCATTACGGCGGTCACGGCATGCCCGCGACGGATTTCTTCTGGTCGACTTTCTTCACGATCCCGATGGACTACCCGACGGGATCGCTCGGCTACAAGGTCAACGCGACCATGAACGACGGCAGCGTTGTGACGTGGCAGCCTTTCACCCGCGACACCACAATGCTCATGGTGGTGGCGGGCACTCCCAACATGGCGCCGCCGAAGTAAGTTCGTTCTGATTTCTGGGAGGGACCCATGACGACCAACAGCCGTCGGCTGAACGCTTTGTCATGGGCCCTTGCCCTGTTTGCGCTTACCTGCGGCGGATACGCTTGGGCGGCTCCCCCTTCCGCCTTTGGGCCTGAAGTCAAGATCGGCGAAACCAAAGGCGGCTATGTCGGTGCGCTCGACATCGCTCCCGCGCATGGTAAGGCCGGGACGCCTTTCACAGTGAAGGGCGACAAACTTCCCCCAAATCAGGAATTCCAGGTCGTGTGGCGCACCGTCAACGGCCGGTGGAAGACAACGGACACTGAATATAAAGGCCGCGAATTCATTCCCGCCGATTACCAGATGGGGAAGGTGAAGAGCGACGCGCAGGGGCGTTTTACCGCTACCTTCACGACCCCGGACGATTTCGGATTCGACCATGACATCATGCTGCAGCAGGGCGACCGCCTGCTGAATCAAGTCCTCTATTCCGTCGACATGACGGTCGATTATGCGCCCAAGACCGGTCCTGTCGGAACGCCCATCACCTTCACGGTGAAGGGCATCGGTTGGCGTTCGCTCTATAATTCTTGGGATCTGCTCTACGACAACCACTTCACCGGCTGGATGTCGGCGGTGACAACGCACGGGACTGCAACGTTCACGATTCCTGCTGCCGGCAATATCGGTGATCACGTCATCCAGATCATGCACGGCGCGCTTACCTTCCCCTATTCCAATCCGGAGCAAAATCCGGCGCAGGGGCGGCCGCGCTTCGATCTCGTTTTCAAGGTGACGCCCGGTGCGCCAGTGCTGCCGGCATCACCGGAGACCCAAGCTCAAATGACTGTGCGCCTCGCACCGCCAGAGGGTGAAATCGTCTCCACTCCGCGCTTCTCAGGCGTTGGCGAGCCGATCAAAGTGAGTGCTGCGGGACTGGAGCCGAACAAGACCTATAAACTGAACTGGTCACGTGCAGTGGGCAGTCGCGTCTCCGGTCGCGGCTTCGGGGTGGACGCAATGCCGATTGCGGAAGCCAAGGCAGACGCTTCGGGCCGCATTGAGTTCGCGATCAAGACGCCCGACGACCTCGGCGGCACGCATGGGCTGTTGATCGACATGGGCGGCGGCAAGAGTAAGATCGGTACCCATTGGATTAAGCCGACCGCCCTTCCGCTTGACGTTGCCAGGGGACCCGTGGGCACTAAATTCACGGTTCACATCAAGGGCTGGGGCTGGACCGAAACGTCGAACATCACCCATGTGGTCTACGACAACGCCTATAATGGTTATGCCTGCGCCTTCAACAGCCAGGGCGACATGCAGATCGTCCTTCCCGCCACGGGCGCCCCGGGCTGGCATTTCATCGATCTCTATCCCGGCATCTACAAGGGCGTCGAGGATGACGCGAACCTGACCAATTTCCGTATCCCGCAGCTCACCTATGCGGCCGATCATCCCAACGAAGATCTGCCGGCCTTCCGCTTCGCCTTCGAGGTGACCGCGGACGGCATGGTGAAGCAGGCCCAGGCGCGGTAGCCGTATTTGCGCTAGACCTGCTCTCATGACGCAGGAAATCGATCAGCGCTTGGCTTTCTCCCACCGTCTTGCCGAGGCGGCCGGCGCGGTGATCCGTCCCTATTTTCGTAAGCGCATCGATGTGACCGACAAGGGCCCCGCGGGCTTCTACGACCCGGTCACCGCGGCTGACCGGATCGCGGAAGAAACCATGCGCTC
>Ga0265334_10001321_pt1 | contig 11966 bp, 8 predicted proteins | sample 42023metaG_FD_192442 | JGI IMG/M metagenome (GOLD analysis project Ga0265334, IMG submission 192442) | Rhizosphere microbial communities from Carex aquatilis grown in University of Washington, Seatle, WA, United States - 4-20-23 metaG | ecosystem: Host-associated > Plants > Roots > Rhizosphere >...
ATCGGCGTCTATGGCCGTCCAGGTCCACACGTTCCCGGCATTAGGATTAGAAATTTGGGCCGCTACTTTCTGTTTTGCATAACAGAACGACCATATCTCATCGCATTGCACCCGTAGGCTTTTAACCTCGCGTACGCTCTTGTCGTGATGGCCCGCACAGGCCTTCCCGGCATCCACCAGGAGCTTAGTAACCGTATTTATTGAAACTCCGGTAACCCTTGAAATGGACCGCATAGACGCTCCTTCGCAAAGGAGGGTCAAAATCTGAACCCTTTTTTCAATCGGTAGCATATTCATACTGAACTTATATAACGTGGCTAAGCATCATTCAATCAAAATATTTCAATGACTATTAACGAAATGCACCTTGCACATTCTCGTTTTATCATGTAAGATCGGGGTAATAAAAAACCCCGGCCAGTTCGAGCTGGTCGGGGTTTTAAGAAGGGGGGTGTACGGTATGAACCTACCGCGCGGCCCAACACCTTAAAGATTGGTTGAGGCGGGAGGGGGACGAGAGTCCCTCTCCCTAACCTCAAAACGCATTATACACGTTTTATTACAGCCTGTAAAACTGGGGGTGGGTGCGATGGAAAATGAAGTCGATTATGAGGCCGTATTGGCCGATCTTGAGGCCAAAAAAGCCAAAATTGAAGCGGCGATTGCCGGAGTTAAAATGATGCTGGGTAAGGCCGTTAGTGCTTCTGGTGGGCCTTTGGGTGTTGAAAAAGCCCAAACCTCCATTAGCTTTGATACTTTTTACAGCATGACTGTTATTGATTCGGCTAAAAAATATTTAACAATGGTTGCCAAAGACGCCAAGTCCACCAAGGAAATTTTAAAGGCGCTCGATAGCGGGGGGTGTAAAACTACGTACTCAACCCTATCGTCGAGTTTGAGTAGGGCATATACGGCGGGAGAAATCGCCTGCCCCAAGCGTGGAATGTGGGGGCTTCCTGAGTGGTATCCTGGTAACGTTCCCAAAAGAAAGAAATCTTCAAAGGATTCCGAAGAAACCAAAGAAGATAAAGCTAAAGAATAGATTTATCGACGTTTTTTGTTCCAGCGAGCCTTGGCGGCATTCATGGCTCGCTGTTTTCTTTCGTCTTCCGAAAGGTTTTTTCGAGCCGCAAGACCACCATTCTTCCCGCCAATTCTCTTTGCCTCGTGCGGGTCTTTCATAACGTCCGACTCTTGCCCGGTAGCAATTTTAGCCACCATAACGGCGGCTCCAATTACGTCTGCTGGTCGTTTTTGGCCCTGCGGTCCCTTTGGCATGGGTTAATTATGGCATCTATCTTTGGTTCAATCTAGGGGCTAAAAAGGGCCTTAGGTTTCAAACTGAGACACCGCCGATTATTTAAAGACCTTTGAAAAGGACGGCCGGCGGTGGAGCATGGGATCAGGTCTTGGGATTGCAGTTAAGAAAACCTGATTTAGCGTCCATTATCAAGAGTCAAAAATGGAACTAGTCTTTGAGATGTGATTAATGAAGCCTGGGGCCAAGTCTTGAATTGGGAAGTTATACAGGTCGCCAACCGCCGAGATCCACCAATACTCCAGGGTTGCAACAGTTCCCCCTAATCCTTTAAGCCATAGGACTGCACCACTCGGCGTGTCCGGGAAATTGATGAAACCCTCCTACCGCAGGACACCAAATTTACACTTAAAGTGGATTGGACCTTTCTCCGATTTGGCTAGAATTTAAATGAAATCAACCCATAACGACCCGAAACGAGGCGATGATGAAGAATCGAATATTGGTTTTCGGGCTTCTCTTGTTCGCGGTTGGCCTGGGGCTGGTGGGTTGCGGTTCAAAATCCACCCCCGCCGCTCCCAGCGCGCCCGCTCCAGCGCCTCCCCCTTATGGCTACACCTTATCGGCCTTTTTTGGGAGCACAGGCACCATCCCGATGAATGGCCCCTTCTCCCCCCGGGTTTCCGGGGATACCCTTTGGGTCGGCAACTTATCCGCGGCGGGGCTGCAAGGCTGGACCCTCGGCGGCAATTTGTCCCTGTCCGTGACGTCCTACGCTTCGCATCCCCTGCAATGCAACCGGGTCGCCGTCGGCCCGGATGGGTATATCTACGGGGGAGACACCAACTTGAACCAGGTGGTGGAATTCAACGCCACGGGGTCCTATGAGGGAGTGTTCGGAACCACCGAGCTGGCTGGGGGCACCCCCACGGGCATCGCGGTGAACGCCACGGACGCCTATGTGTCCCGGTTGAACGTCGTCTTCCATTACACCGTCAGCGGGGCGGGAAACTCCAAGATCTTCCAATACCAGGGTTTATTCGGGAATACCGGCGCCGGGACCTTGATCGGCGCGAGGGGGATGTGCTTGAGCGGCAGCAACCTGTGGGTCGCGGATAGCAGTAACTCTCGGCTGGTGGAGTTCAACCAGGTCGGCGTTTACCAGAAGGCCGTCACCGTCGCGTCGTCGGGGTATCCCGAGGACGTAGCGGTCGATTCCTCGGGTAACTTGCTGACGGCGGACCTGATCAACCATGAAATCCAAGTGTTCAATTCCTCCGGCGCCCCGGTGACCGCGTTCGGAAGCAACGATTTGTCTTGGCCGGTGGGCCTAGCCGTGGACCCGCAAAACAACCTCTATGTGGCGGACTATTATTCCAACCAGGTCGTCGTGTTTAAGCGAAATTAACCGGACTGATCCCATCGAGAGAATAATGGGTCAGATTCCGGCTTCGCTTTCAGACACGCCGGGCAAGTGGGATGGCGGTTAAGAAAACCTGATTGGCGTTTTATCCCTCTTACCTCAATACCAACAGCTTCCTGATCTCGCGGCCCGCATCCGACGTCACCACCACGAAATAAAGGCCATTGGCCAAAAGACCGCCCTTTCCGTCGTTCACCGGCAGGGATAGGGCCTGCCCGGGTAGAACCCCCCGGAAAACCAAGTCCGAAATCCTCCGGGAAGCCATCGTGAAGAATTGGACTTCCACGTCCGAGGGTGTGGCCAGGCCTGGGGCCAGGGTACAGCCTTCATTGCCCCGGATGGGGTTGGGGTAAAGGCCCGATCCGATGATGGGCGAGGGGAAGGCGGTTACCGTCCTGCTTGGGGTAGCCGTCACGGTTGGACTTGGGGTTGGAGTCCCGCTCGGGGTGGCGGTGGAGGTGACCGTGAAGGTTGAAGTCGCCGCGACCGATGGGGTGGAGGTGGGGTAGGCGGAATCGGTGAAATGCAAAACGGTCAGGGAATAGGGCTTGATGGTGACGGGGAACGAGCTTGAAACGCCCGTCAGGGTCATGGGGCTGGGGGGCAGGTCAGGGTTGGCGTGGTAGGGCACGCTCGAGGTGTCCCAGGCGTAATTCGAGGGATCGAAGGTCCAACCATCCGCCGTTGAGTTGGGGGTAATGCCAGACAAGCTAAGCGTGACGGCGTAGGTGTTCGCCGGGTCCTTGTTGACGACCATGAGCGACAAGACATGATCCGGCCGGTAGTCCGCGTAGGCGCCCAGGAGCGGCTGGGAACTGGTGGTGGATATGATCGGGTGCGGGGTGGTATCCGCGCTTGTGGCCCAGTCGGTCGCCACCATCTTGTAGGCCCAATAGGTCCCCCTTTCCTGGTCCTGGTAGGGGCCGGGTTCCACCTGCAAATAACCCAGGTCGCCCTGGGTGGCGTCCGTCAGGTCGCTCGCCCCCGCGATGATGCCGAAGAAATTCGAGAAGGCCCTGGGCCCGAAGGACTTGGTGTATAGGCCCAGGCTGTCGGCCAGCCAGAGGCCGTCCACCCATTGGTCGAGCATGGGCAGGCCCCCGGGGCCGATGTTGTACTCGCTCATGAAGACCGGCACCTGGGGGTTGACCGCCGTCCCGGAGATCCACCCGGCGATGCTGGAGGCGATCCCCGGCACCTGCGAGGTGGTGGCCAGCACCGAGGCCTCGGGCTCCGGCTGGAAGGTGGGGTACCAATGGTAGTCCAACGCATCCACATACGACGCCTTGCCCCAGGCGTCGAGGTAATAAACGAAGTCCTGGATGGAGGACTTGCCGTCGTACAGGTTCGACGAACTGTAGGGGCTGCCGTTCACCGGGCCGGTCAAGATGATGGAAGGGTCCACCGCCTTCATGGCCTCGTAGTATTCGATATACCGCCTCGCGTAATCCCTCGTGTTGAGCGGCCCGCCCCATTCCCAGTCGCCTTCGATCTCGTTGCCGAGCTGCCAGTACTTGATGCCGTAGCCCTTCACCAGATTGGCGTAATGCACCCAGGCGGCGGCCTCCTGGGGCGTGCCGGTGCCGAGGTTGACGGACAGCACGGGGGGCACGTAGGGCGTGAAGGACTTGGCGAAGGCCATGAAGGACTCGAAGTCCAGGTCCGGGGCGTAGCCGAAGGCCGAGGCCGGGTCACAGCTGGACGCCACGGCCTTGGTCTGGGTCGTGGCGACTGGGCTGTTCACGGTCAGCTGGGTGGCGCCCTGGTAGGCCCTCAGCTCGGCGATGGCGTAAGCCGGGCCGGTGACCGTCACGCTCCCTAGGTCGGCGGTGACCGGCCCCGAGGCGGCGGACAACAACAGGCGAAGGTACCGGCTCGACACGGCGGTAAAGGTCACGCCCTGGGTGCCGCCCGTGCCCACGACGGCGGAGGCGGTGGTGTCCAACCAGTGGCTGGCGGTATCCAGGTAGGGCGCCCATTGGTCGCTGGCGGTGGAGTCCCAATACTGCAAGGTGAACTGGGTGGCGTAGGGGGTGCCCCATACGATGGTGACGCCGTCGATCGCCTTGTTCACCGCGAAGTCCAGGTAGACCCATTGGGCGTTGGGGAAGTCCGTATCCGGGTTGGACAGCCAAGTCGTGGAGGTATCCCCGTCCAACAAGCGGGAAGGCAGGCCGTATAAATAGCTGGTCCCCAGGTGGGGGATGGCGGCATTAAAGCTGGGCATGTACAGCGTGTCGTCCGGTACCCAATAGTGGTTTGCGTTGTAGGTGCCTTTCCCGTTCCAATGCACGTCATCCGCCGACCCGCCCGGCCAGCGACAGAAGAAGTTCCCGGCGGCCTGCACCTTGGGTTGGGCGGCGTTGTGCTCCGCTTTGGTTTGCCAGGCGGCCGTGTTGATGCCGAAGGCGTTGACGGGGATGAAGGTCGTGAGGGTGGTGGCCGCGTCCAGGGTGATCGAGGCGGGCACCTGGGCGGGGGAAGCCGTGGGCCAGGCCGGTAGGGTCATGAGTAGAACCCACCCCAGCCATCGCCTTGCCATTCCCATGTCCCCACCCCGCCGTTTCGGTTGTCCGTTGGTTGCCGATTGGACGACGCTTTGGGCGGGTGGGGTCACGGATTTCCAAAGAATGGGGTCAGACATGAAAATTGAAACCCTATTGAATACACAGCATTCGTAGGGGCGCCATTCATGGCGCCCGTGGGCTCGATGAATCGAGCCCTTACCGAGAATCGGATACGCGTTCCGCAGAACGCCGGAAAAACCCTGATTTTGCCCCATTGACAATCATGGCCAGATCTGGCCATCATATAGCCATGAAAAAGAAACCCGCCGACCAGGTGAAGATCTCGGAGTTCAAGGCCCATATGGGCCAATACCTCCAGGACGTCCGGGAGGGCCATCCGGTGGTCCTCTACGACCGCAATACGCCCGTCGCGACACTGACGCCCTACGTCCGTGAGGGATCAAGCCTCCATGTCCGAAAGGCGACCATGAGTCCCAAGGACCTGGTGCTCCCTCCCCTTTCAAAACACCGCATCGATTTCATGAAGGCCCTGGATGAGGAGAGGCAGGACAGGTTTTGACCGCTTACCTTGATTCTTCGGTCATCTTGGGGATCCTCCTGGGCCAAAAATCCCCTCCTCCCGCCTGGGAAGGCCATTCGACGCTTGTGGCCAGCGTATTGGTGGAAGTGGAGTGCCTGAGGACCTTGGACCGGATCCATTCCTCGGGTGATTTGGATGAAAAGGCCTATTTGGAAAAATGCTCGGGCCTCCATAAGTTCTTATCCGCCGTTCACCTAGTCCCCCTGGAACCGCCGGTCATACGCCGGGCCTCCGGGGCGTTTCCCGGGCCCCTTCGGTCCTTGGATGCCCTCCACTTGGCGACGGCGATCCTCTACCAGGATGGGAACGGGGAAAGCCTGACGTTCCTCACCCACGACAAGGGTTTGGCGAAGGTCGCGGCGGCGATGGGTTTGCCCATCGGCGGAATTTGAGTCTCGCCTTACCCCGGCTTCCTAAAACCCGGATCGCGATGGGGGCCGTCCTCGGCTTGGCGGGCCTGTTCCTGGTCCTGCGCTACACCCCGATCCCCGACGCGAAGCTCAGGGGCGACTTCTCCAAGGCCTTCCTCTCCTCCGAAGGCAACCTCCTCAATATCCAACTCTCCCAAAGCGGCAAAATCCGTATTCCGATCCACCTTGAGGACGTGTCCCCCGAGTTGGTGAAGGGCCTGCTGGGGTACGAGGACCGTTGGTTCTACTGGCACCCGGGGGTGAACCCGGTGGCCCTGGCGCGGGCCCTGGGGCTCAACCTGCTGCACCGCCGGGTGGTGTCGGGCGGGTCCACTTTGACGCTCCAGCTCGCCAAGCTCCTCTCGCCCCGCCGCCGCACCGTGGGGGCCAAGGCCATCGAAATCGTCCGGGCGCTCCAGCTGGAGGCGCGGTACTCTAAGCGCCAGATCCTGGAGGACTACCTCAACCTGGCGCCCATGGGCGGCAACCTGGAAGGCGTGGCGGCGGCGTCCCTCCTCTATTACGGCAAGATGCCCCGGGACCTTTCTTGGGGCGAGGCCGCTCTGCTCATCTCCCTGCCCAGGTCCCCCTCGCTCCGCCGCCCCGATGTCCGGCCCCTCAAGGCGAAGGAAGGGCGTGACCGGGTGCTGGACCGCCTGAGGGATTCCGGCGCCCTCCCCCCGGACCGGGTTGCGGAGGCCTACGCCGCGCCGATCCCCGAGAAACGGCAAATAAACCCAAAGCTTTGCCCGCACCTGGTCAATCGCGTCGCGGAGCAGTCACCCCCGGGGTTCGCGCGGCTTTCTGTGCGGTTGCCGGTGCAGGAACTCGCCGAGCGGGCGCTTAGACGCGAGTCCGGCGGGCTCCAGTCCCTGGGAGTCCACAACGGGTCGGTGGTGGTGGTGGACAACCGCACGATGGAAGTGGCGGCCTACGTGGGCAGCCCGGACTTCAACGACCGGGCCGCGGGCCAGGTGAACGGCGCGGACATCCTCCGGTCGCCCGGGTCGGCCCTCAAGCCGTTCCTCTATTGCCTCGCGGTCCAGCAGGGGCGCCTGACGCCCAAGGACATGGTGTACGACCTGCCCCGGGACTGGGGCGGCTACAAGCCGTCCAACTTCGAGGCCACGAACACCGGGCCGATCCGGGCGGGGGACGCCCTGGCCGAGTCGCTGAACCTGCCGGCGGTCTGGCTGGAGGCCTCGATGCACGCCTCGGGCGAGGGGTTGGATCGGTTCATGGCCGACACGGGCTTCACCGACCAGGGCCGGGACCGGCTGGACCCCGGCCTTTCGCTGGTCTTGGGCGCCTACCCGGTTTCGCTGGAGGAACTGGCCTCGCTCTACGCGATCTTGGCGAGGGGCGGCGTCCTGTCCGAACCGCGCTTCACCCCGGCGCCCCAAGACGGGTCCCAGCCCCCGGGCAAGCGGCTTTTGAAGGAAGGCCCGGTGTTCATCGTGGATGACATGCTGGCCCAGGTCACGCGGCCCGACCTGCCCGCCACCTGGGAATTCTCGCCCCAACGATCGAAGGTGGCCTTCAAGACCGGCACGTCCTTCGGCTTCAAGGACGCCTGGTGCGGGGCCGTGACCCCGAGATGGACCGTGGCGGTTTGGATGGGCAACGCCAGCGCCGAGGGCAACAGCGCCCTGACCGGCGCCAAGGCGGCGGCGCCCGTGGCCTTTGAGATTTTGAACGCCCTTACGGCGAAGACCGACGAGTGGTTCCAGCCGCCGCCCGGGGTGTCGCGCCGCGAGGTCTGCCGCCTGACCGGGAGGCCCCTGGGGCCCAACTGCCCCCAGTCGGAGGAGGACTGGTACCTCCCCGGCATTTCCCGCACCGACCCCTGCCCGGTGCACCAGAAGATCTGGATCCGTAAGAAGGACGGCAAGGAGGTCTGCCTCCACTGCATGACGGGCAAGCCCTCGGAGTACCGAAGCCGCGTCGTGGAGATCTGGCCGCCCGAGGTGGCGCAGTTCCTGAAATCCTCGGGTCAGCGCTACGAGCCGATCCCCGAGCACAACCCCGATTGCCCCGACCCGCCGGAGCGGCCGGCGCCCCGCGTCGTGAGCCCGGACGCGGGCGGGCGCTACGTCTTGACCGACGCCCTGCCGAGGGACGTCCAGCGGTTGGGGCTCGCGGCCCAGGCCAGCCCCGACGCCAAGGCGCTGTACTGGTTCAAGGGGAAGGAACTGCTGGGGAAGGTGCGGCCCGACGGCATGCTGTTCTGGGCGCTGGAGCCCGGGGAGCAGGTGTTGTCGGTGGTGGACTCGGCGGGGAGGGCGGCGGCGGTGACGATCGAGGTCGAGGATTTGAGGAAGCCGGCGCCGGAAGAAAATACAGCCCATCCAAAAGCAAAACCCAATTACCACAATGGCCACAAGGGTCACAATGACCACGATGGACAGATGTAATAAATTCGGGGCATTAATCGACATTAAAACATCAAACCCTTGGGTCCATTGAGTCCATTGTGGTGAAGATGTTTTCTTTGGGGATTTAACTTAGGAAAAACAACCCAATTACCACAATGGCCTCAAGGGTCACAATAACCACGATGTTTAAAAGGTTTTGGTTTTAAAACATCAGACCATCGGATCCATTGAGTCCATTGTGGTGAAGAGGTTTTGTTGGTGGCACCCGGGCGTCCGGTGTTTCGACCGACTGAATCAACAACCGCCGTGCACGCGGGGACCCGGTTCCTGCGAGGCCAGGATCTCCGCCTCCTTCCCCTTGAGGCTTTCCCACCGCTCGGCGACGGTGGCCTCGTCCTCCAACAATAGGGCCAGCTTGAGGAAGGCCGCGTGGTGGCCCTTCTCGCTCTTCATCAGCCCCCCATAAAACCCCCGCAGTTCGGCGTCGCCGCAGGCCTCCACCAGCTTCCCGAACCTCTCGCAGCTCCTCGCCTCGATCAGCGCGGACACCAAGAGGCGGTCCAGCAGTTCCTTCCGGGCCTGGCCGCGCCGCACCAGGCCGTGGAGGCGCTTGGCGTAGTCGTTGTGGTGGATGCGGTCGCTCTTCCCGCCGCGCTTCTCCAGCAGGCGGAGCACGGAATGAAGGTGGCTTGTCTCGTCCCGGGCGATACGGGCCAGGGGATGGGTCCAGGCCGCCGGGACCTTCGCCTCGGGCCAGCGGTTCATGAGTTCCAGCGCGTTGCCCGCGGCCTTGCGTTCCAGGTGCGCGTGGTCCGACAAGAGGGCCAAGGGGTCCCTCAGGGCCTGGGGGGCCCAACGCGGGGAGGTGGCGGAGGCCAGGGTCGGGTCGAGACTGGAGATCATGGGTGCATTATGTGGTAAAAGCGAAACGAAAACAGCTCATCCACAAGCAAAGCCCATTTACCACAATGGTCACAAAGATCACAATGGACAGATGGAATATAACCTTGGAATTCTTCAGCTTTAAAACATCAGACCCTTGGGTCCATTGAGCCCATTGTGGTGAAGAGGTTTTGTGGGGGGTCTTAAACTTAAAAACGACAACCCATTCACCACAATGGTCACAAAGAACGCAATGACCACGATGTACAAATGGCTTCGGCTTAAAACATCAGACCCTTGGGTCCATTGAGTCCATTGTGGTGAAAAAGGTTTGGTTGTGCCGTTCGTCGTGCCAGAATGCCCCATGGCCAAGGCCTCCCAAACCCTACCCCCCGCCTTCGTGGAGCGGATCCGCCGCGTCTACCCGGGCCGCGACGGCGAGACCGCCTTGGCGGCCTTCGAGAAGCCGCGCCCCACGTCCTTCCGCCCCAACCTGCTCAAGATGGATGCCCGCGCCCTCAAGGCCAAGCTGGAGGAGCAGGGGTTCAAGCTCGAGGCGGTGCCTTACCCCACGGGCGCCTTTATCCTCCGCAACAGGCGCCAGCGGGACCTGGAGGACACCTTCAGCTACCAGAACGGCGAGCTGTACGTCCAGAACCTCTCCAGCATGGTGCCGCCCCTCCTCTTGGACCCCAAGCCCGGCGAGATCGTCCTGGACATGGCCGCCGCGCCCGGGAGCAAGACCACCCAGATGGCGGCCATCATGGGCGACCGGGGGAAGATCCACGCCATGGAAGAGAACCTCATCCGCGCCGAGAAGCTCAAGGCCAACCTCAACCGCCAGGGCGTGAGCATCGCCACCGTCGAGGTGGTGGACGGCGCGGTGGCCGCCAAGAAGACCCCCGGCCTGTACGACAAGGTGTTGCTCGACGCGCCCTGTTCCGCCGAGGGGCGGTTCCAGTCCGAGGAAAGGTCCAGCTTCGGCTATTGGAAGGAGGACACGCCCGCCAAGGCGGCCAAGCTCCAGCGCCGTTTGTTCCGCGCGGCGGTGGAGGCCCTGAAGGTCGGGGGACGGATGGTCTATTCGACCTGCGCCATTTCCCCCGAGGAGAACGAGGGGTTGGTGGCCTGGGCCCTCGCCGAGTTCCCGGGCCGGTTGGAGGTCCTTCCGGCCACCGTGCCCTTGACTGCGGCCCGACCAGGGCTGGGGGCTTGGGGCGCAACGCCCTACCACGAGTCAGTCCGGAAGACCCTTCGGATCATGCCGACCCCCCTCTTGGAGGGGTTTTACGCGGCGGTCCTGCGGAAAACGTCCTGAGATAAGCTTCCTTCCCCGATTCAATTTGATAGTCCCGACAAAAGCGCTTTTTTTTATTGAAACCGCCGGACAACCTGTCGAACATCAGAATAGGTCTTTATTTAAGCAATCTAGGCGCTTTGTAGGGGCCGGAGTAGAATGTTAAACGGTTGACTTGGTATTGCCCGCGGTGCCCCGCCGGCCTTCACGTGAAAATCCTAATCTTTCCGAGGGTACGCTTATGGCGTCATATTACCGAACGGTTGCGCTTCTTCTTACGCTGGCCCTCATCCCCTCCAAAATATTCTCGCAGGACCAAAACCTCCAAAACCTCGCTTCCATGTCGCTCGAACAACTGATGAATGTCGATGTTTCCATCGCGTCACGGAATGACCAGACCTGGACCAAGGCCCAGGGCGCGGTCTATATCCTGACCCACGACGACATCGTGCGTTCGGGCGCGCGAACCATCCCCGAAGCCCTGCGGTTGGTCCCGGGCCTCATCGTGGCCCAGATCAACTCCAGCACCTGGTCCGTGGCCTCCCGGGGTTTCCAGGACCGGTTCTCCAACTCGCTCCTGGTCATGGTGGACGGCCGGGTGATCTACAACCACCTCTTCGGCGGCGTTTTTTGGGACCAGCAGGACCTGTTGATGGAGGACGTGGACCGCATCGAGGTGATCCGGGGCCCCGGGGCCTCCCTCTGGGGTTCCAACGCGGTCAGCGGGGTGATCAACATCATCACGAGGTCCGCGAAGCAGGTCCAAGGGTTCCACACCTCCGTGGGTTCCGGCACCGACAACAAGGCCGACCTGGCCATCGAGTGGGGAGAGCCGTTGGGGAAGAACTCCTGGATCAAGGGTTGGGGCCAATACTTCAAGAAGGACCCCACCACCCAGCCGGGGCTGCCCGCCGATTCGTCGGACGGTTGGCAATACCGGCGGGGCGGGTTCCGGGCCGACGGGGAAAGGCCCTCGGGGGCGACCTGGACGGTCCAGGCCCAGGGGTCCCAAGGGGTGGTTGGGGACGACCTTTATTACCCTGTCCTTTCGCCGCCAGGGACCGTGGCGATCCCGGGGGATACGAGGGTGGAGGATGGGAGCCTTCAGTTCGGGTGGAAGTCCCCCAAGGGACAAGCTTGGGAGTGGGCGGCGTCCGCCTACGGCGAAACCAACCAGAGGAAGGGGGACCTGCTCAATGGTAGTTGGGCGACC
>Ga0265334_10001322_pt1 | contig 11960 bp, 8 predicted proteins | sample 42023metaG_FD_192442 | JGI IMG/M metagenome (GOLD analysis project Ga0265334, IMG submission 192442) | Rhizosphere microbial communities from Carex aquatilis grown in University of Washington, Seatle, WA, United States - 4-20-23 metaG | ecosystem: Host-associated > Plants > Roots > Rhizosphere >...
AACAACTTCGGATGGTGCCTTTACCTGGACAAATGCGGGGCAAGGCTTTGCTCTGGCGCAAGCGGGCTATGAGTACGTTTATGCGCTGCGAACGATCTATGGGAATCTGAGCACCGCTTCACCGTCAACGCCATCGACCGGCCCGATTCTTGGGCCTCAACCCTCGAATGTGACGGCTTACGCCATTGCCTCCAATGTCGTCACCTTCCAGGCGGTCAACAATTTTCAGGCTGGCGATATTGTCCAGAATGAAGGATTTCTGACCTCGACCTTCCTCAATAATGTTCCCCTGACGGTGCTTTCATCGGGCCTTTCGGCTACTCAGTTCTCAGCTAATTTCACCCATGCGGACGTGGGCAGCATTTCGGAAAGTGCGATTGCCACAGCCGAAATTGCCAACCTTACAGGCCCCGGTTTCAATAACCCGCTGCTCAATCAGGTGGTGACGCTAACCAGCGTTCTCATTGTCGGAAACATCGCCACCATCGGCTTCAGTGGCGGCAGCCTTCCGAAGCCTTTCCCTGTTGGAGGATTCGTCACGCTTGCCCCTACGGTTGCGAGCTTCCTTGCCGGTCAGTACCAGGTGCTGCAATGCACTCAGATCAGCTTTCAAGTGCTGATTGATCATGCCGATTATGTTTTGTCGGTTGAGAGTGGCACCGCGACCTTTAACGGAATTGAGATTTACCGCACGGCAGACGGTGGCGGCATCTATTACGGAGATGGCGCGGTAACGAATCCCGGGGCCGGCGTGAATTGGACATTTAATGACTTCACCCCAGATGCTAACCTCTTGACGGAACTGATTGCCCCCCTTGCTCATGCCAATGACCCTCCGCCGAATGCTCCTGGTTCGACCTATGATGGCGGCCCTGGAGTGATCTATGGCGTCAAGTGGTGGCAGGGGCGCATCTGGATTGCCATTGATAATTACGTAATCTTTTCGGCTGGCCCCGACTGTCTCAATGGCGATCCTTACTCGACCTTCCCACCTGCCTATGCGTTCAAGTTTGCGGGTCCGGTGACAGGTGGCATTGCGCCAACCGACCGAGGCATGGTGGTTGCCTTGGCCGATAGGTGCGCTTTAATCCTTGGAGGCCCGCAGACCTCGACCTTCTATTCTTGGGATTTCCTGAAGCATACCGGAGTCTCAACGCCCAATTGCATGGTGCAGGATGGCCAGACGATTTGGGTTTACACGACGCAGGGACAATTGAGGAAGCTGGACGGAACCGAGGACGGAAACGATGGCATCTACATTGCCAACTTGCTGCAATCGACCTTTCCGCCGGCCAGTTCCTATCTGACGATTCACCGTCAAGGGTTGGATGAGGGACTCTTTCTATCGAATGGCACCGATAGCGTGATACGCTTGGGCGTTAACATACCGGCCTGGAGTCCGATTGCCAAGCCCGTGGGCGGAGCGCATGCGCTGCAATCGGTTGAAACTTCGGTCGGCGCTTACAGTCTGATGCTCGGACAATAAGATGGCACTTGCGGCAACACTCACGATCAACAGCGTCCAGACGCCTTTCCTTGGCGCATGGCAGGCAAATCAAACCTATACGTCTGGAAATGATGGCAGTTATATAGGCCAGTACACCGATGTCATCGTGGACAGCAATGGTAACTATCAGGTGCGCTACCAGTCCGGGACTTCGGGTTCGTCTATGCCCGACTTCGCAGCGACAGCTCCCGGAGATTTCACCGCTGATGGGGCCAATCCTTCCGCGTGGGTCTGTTGTCAACTCTATGACACGGGACAGAACCTAATTCCCTATTTCGGAATCATCACTTTGGGAAGCTCAGTCAATATGACATGGACTTCCACCGACGCCGTATCGGTAACGCTGAATGGAAATGACATTGCTCTCAATGGAACTGGAGATTTTACTCCAGGACTTAATCAGTTTGACCCATTCTTTGATACTCTTTACCTCGGATTCATTTCAGGGTTTTCGCTTTCCATCCAACTCTCGCTTACAGTTGCGTGCAGTTACGTTCTGGTGGCAACGGATAGCCTTAGCAACACTTACACGGTGAAGCAATATTTTGCCTTATGCGGGGCGGTGTCGCTAGTTCAAACCGATGTTCCGGTACCGGTTGATATCGTTGTGACAGGTCCGCAGGGAGATTCGGGAGCTTCGGGTAACACTGGCTTTTGTGTTCAGCGCGGGTTCGGCCCGATTTGGAATAATCCGTCATCGCAGATTGGGTGTAGTTTCGCGGGTTTACCGATTCCATCCTCGGCTATTGCCCCGGCCTATGCGGACAGCACGAGTTATGCATTCGGGGATATTGTGTCGCTGGGGTGGGATTTGGATGCTCCCGGCATCCCTCTTCTCTGCTGCGTTCAAGCTGGAACATCCGGGACTGGAGGAGTTGGAAGACCATTAGGAATTATCGGTAGTCTTTTCCCTGATAGTGCTTTGCATAATCCGAGCGCGGGAGGAACAGCAGTATGGCAGGAGTTGGGCTCAATTCTTATCACCCTCCAATGGACAGGCTCCTATGTTCCCGCCCGTGATGGATACCCCGGGGGTCCAGACCTTGACATGTCCAATCCCACTGGTCCGCTTGGACGTCCTGCTGACGGGATTCCCGTGGAGATCACCAAATACGGAGACGTCAATAATTTTATCGTGAACCCGGCAGAGGCAGCCACCTACTGCGAACCCTTTAATACCGCCACCATCCCTACCCCGGGGCCTTGCGGGAGTTCACTGACATGGTTTGTTACAGGACTAGGCAGCGGATACATCAATCAGGATTGTGCTCTTGGATTCAGAGTCAATATCGCAACCTCGGTATCGTCGTTCTTTGTGCCCCAATCGGATGTGACGCCGCCACCGACAAATACCGGCTTGATTGTGGTGCAAAAAGTAACGCAGCCTTCGGGCTCGCCACAATCTTTCAGCTTCAGCGCTTCATGGGGAGAATCTTTCACTCTCTTGGACGGCGAGTCGCATACCAGCCCCGCGCTTGATCCCGGAACGTATACAGTTCAGGAAACCGCTGTCGCCAACTGGCTCACGACCACCAGCAGTGACCCGCTCAACATCAACGTAGTGGCAAATGAAACCACTACAATTACGTTTACGAACCGCAAACAATCCGGCTATCTGCTGGCAAGGGATTTGAATACCTGGGGCGACCGAGGCACGCAAGGCGACCCAGCGGCTAATGACGCCGACCTTTATAGCCAATGCTTTGTCATCATCGGCAGCATGCAACTCTCGACTCCCGGCGCTCAGTTGATGGAAGTCCGTCATGTCGTTGGGTACTTCGATGCGGTTGGAACGCTTGGCATCGGCGGCGGTCCCTCGCAGCCCTTTGTGTCCGTTTTGCCGAATGAGATTGCGGCAACCAATGGGGCGCAGTTTATTAACCTGCCTGAGACGGTGACAGAGCCGCCCTATGGGGCAACTGCCAGCCGTTCGTTGCAACAATTACGCTGGCCGCTGACACAATGGGCCGATGATCAGACGTCGCTCTTAATGCACCATTTGCAGGTTAAACTGCTCTTTGGCCCTGAGAATGCGCCGAATACGATCAAAATGATTGCGATTAAGAGTGACCAGGAATGAGACAGCCGCCTATCTTCGATTACGGGACTGAGCCACCCCGACCGTGGGTGACGCCCAAACGCTCGCTCTCCTGGCCTGACGCTCAAGACGATCAGAACCAGCTTCAACAGATTAAAGGCGCGGTAGACTCGCCTCACGCGAACGTCAATCAAGTCGTGCTGAATCCATCTTCGCCGCAAGTGGTTTCGGGACTGACTATCCATCGTTTGCAAGGTGAGACGACGCACCAACTCACGGTACAATTCAAGCGCAATACGCAGGATCAGTATTTTCAAGGCGTGAACGTCTTCTTGCAATCCGGCAGCAACCCTCCGGTGCAAGTTGGCTCAGGAACGAAGTCACCTATCAAAGTATCGGTAGCGCATACGAATGAGCCGTCAACCGTATTCGTGCAGTCCATCGGCAGGTGGGGCAACACGCCACTCGATAACTCGCCAGCGCAGGCGGTGAATCTCTCGGGGCCTTCCAATGGTACGACTTCCAGCTCCCCTCTTGTTGTTTGTTGGGGGGGGGGGGGGGGGGGGGGGGGGGGGGGGGGGCCAGGAAGTTCTAACTTCGCTGATGCTGAAGTTCCTATTCCCGCTGGAGGAAGCAATTATACGCTTGCCCATGCTCCTAGTCCTTTGGGAAGTTTGGAGCTTTTCAACAATGGGCAGTTGATGACCCAAGGCGCAGGAAGCGATTATACGCTTTCAGGTTTAACAATTACGCTGGCAGTTCCGGCAGGTGCTTTGATCAGTTGGTATCGGTATTGAGGCTTCTATGAAAATGAAAACAAGGATTCTGCTGCTTTCGATAGTAACGGTCGCTTGGGTGGCTAGCCTTACTGCGGCATCTACAAATTCCCAAAGTTGCGGATACACGATTACGAACTACTGATATGACCCTCATTGAAAAAGGTTATTCGATAAGATTCGCGGAGGCCAAGGATTCGGAGGCTTTTGTCAAGTGGGCTGTGGAAAACCCGGCGATTGACCCGAGGGACATTGCCGACTCGCTCAAAGAGAATAACCCAACCTGCGTGGTGATTGTGGTTGAGCGCGACGATGTACCGATATTATTCGCTCCTATATTTTGCACAATGCAACTAGCCTATTTAGGGTTTAATCCTGATAGGGATGATGCCCGCGAAAAGGCCGAGGCTCTGAGCGAAATGTTGATTGTTTTGCAAGCCTTTGCGACCTTGCATGGTGTACGCCAAATTAATACACTAACGTCTGAGGATCAAATGGTGGCAAAATGGGCTCGCAGGCACGGATTCGAGCCGGAAACAAGGCAACTGTACAAGCATAAGGTGGTGCCCAATGTGCTGTAGCGGCGACCAGAACGCACAGAATCTTGAGAAGACCCAACTGGCAATGACACAGACCTTAAACGCCAGCTATACGACCATGTTTGCAGAGCAACAGGCGCTCCTCAAGCCCTTGCAGGCGCAGCTTCAGCAGATGGTGACGAACCCGCAAGGATTCAGCCCGCAGGAGCTTGCCGCCTTGCGAACCTCGTCAACCGACCAGACGGCGCGGCAATTCAGGAATGCGGCGGTAGCTGCGGCCACAATGGGGGCGGCTCATGGCGGTGCCGACTTGTCATCGGGGGTACAGGCGGGAATCGAGGCGAATGTGGCGGCTCAAGGGGCAGAGGCTCAGGCCGGCAATCAGCAGCAGATTACTCTGGCCAATGAGCAACAGCGTCAGCAGAATTACTGGCGCTCGATTAGCGGCCTTGAGAACGTGGCAGGTCTTGAGAACCCGACGCCGATAGCGGGGGCCGGGGCCGGGGTTGCCAATAGTGCCACTGATGCTGGAAACTTGCTCTTGCGATCCCAGCAAGCCTCATGGGGAAACATCGGCGGTATCATTTCGGGCGTGGCGGGTCTGGCTACCGGGATCCCAGGGATTGTAGGGGGTATCAGTGGCCTTTTCAATCGAGGCTCCGGTGGCTCAAACATCAGCACAAATCTGAATGATCCAATAGCGGGGTAACTATGGCAACACCGACCAACATGGCGCAACCGCCTGAAACCGATCAGCAGACGATCCAGCCCGTTGCACCTCCGGCCCCGCCTCCACACGGGCAGCTTCTCAACATGATCCAAGGGCTTGCCGTGGGGCTTGGTGCATTCGGCAAGTCGATCGCCACCGGCGGGCGCGAGGGTGGCGTTGCCGACGTGCAATCCTATCAGGAAAAGCAGCAGGCGATGGACCTGCGGGAGCAGGAAAACCAGCGAGCCCAGCAGCGCCAGACGCAGGAACTTTCCGAATCTCAGGCGCGGGTTGCCTACAATCGGGCCTCGACCAATCACATGATTCTGCAAGATCAAATCAACTTGCAGAAGGCTCCTGATGAGATTCAGATGGCGCATACGCTCAACCAGAAGGCCATGATTGACCTCTACAAAGAGGCTGGTTTGTCACCGATGGCAGCCGTACTGATGATTCAGGGGCAAGACCCACAAGTCCACATGCAAGCAGTGAGTTCTGCTGCCAACGGGGATTTGGTCAACAATACTGCGATTCCAGTGCATGACAACAAGGCTGGGCAGGGCGGGATGACCAACCTGTTTTCCTCAGATTCAATGTCGCATATCACTTTCGCTAAGGATAAACTGGCCCCTGTCTTCGGGCAGGAAAGCAATATGTTGGCTGTAACGGCGGCGCGGCTTGGGCCCGACGATCCAAGCGTCAAGCAGGCCAAAGTCATGTTGGAGCAGGCGCAACAAGCGCCACAGATGAACGGGGAGGATTTTTTTCGGCACAACGTCGCCTTCACCAACATGCTGAGTAATGCTGTCGCCCGCAAGGAAGCCATGTTGCAATCTCAGAAGGAAATAGCGGACACCTCGAAGGCGCAAAGCGAAGCCGTCAAGTCAGGCGCAGAGGCGGCGGTTGCGGCGCCGCTCAACGCTGCCAAACTAACCGAGCAACAGGCCAAGGCATCCACGGCAGGACCGCTCGCCCGGGCGCAACTATCGGAGGCTCAGGCGGGCGCAACACTCAAGACCGAGCAAGCAAAGCAACTTCAGGCTCAAGGCAATCTTGGCGTGACCGGAGACGCTTACCTTCAGAGCCTCGACCCGACGCATCGGGCACTTGTCAGTTCCATTGCCAAGGGGCAAATCGAGCCGGGAAGAATGAGTTATCTTCTGAGCAAGAATCCTGCGTTAATTTCTGAAGTCGTGCAGGCGGACCCGACATTTGACACTTCCAAGGTGGCAAGTTACGCCTCGACTTACAAGGAGTTCACCTCGACCAAGGCGGGAACGGCAGGGGGCCAGATCAATGCCGGAGAAACTGCCCTCAAACACTTGGCCGAATTGAAGGATCTGAATACGGTCGCCAGTCACATCCCTGGCACTCCGGCTTACAACGCTTACAACAATAAGGCGGATACTGTCGCTTCGGAACTGGCAAAGTTCTATGGCGATGCGACAATTCCGGCAATTGCTTCCATCAAGGGAACTTTGACCAAAACCCTGCCGGGAAATCGAGATGCCGCGATTCAGACGCAGGCGCAGTCAATGTCTGACAAGTTTGACTCATTCAAGCAACAGTGGAAGAATGCAGCTCCGAGTGCGGCTTATGAAGCCAAGATGCCCTATATTGACTCCGCTGCACAGGAAGCCTTGCGGCGGCTTGACCCGCGCCAATCACAGCAATCCGCAACTCCATCTGGCGCTGATAATGAAGTTTATGTGTCTGGAAAACTCGTCGGCCATACGGTCGCTGGGAAGTATGTTCCCCTTGGACAATAATCATGGGTGATACAGGACAAATTCAGGGATTGCCCCCGGGAGCCACGCTCAAACCGATAGGAACTCCATCTATCGAAGGACTTCCCCCTGGTGCAACGCTGAAACCGATAGCATCGACGAATCCCGATGACACAGTAGGCCAAGGTGTCAAGGAAGGTGCTGGGGATGTCTGGTCGCAAGTAAAGGGCGCGGCCATGCAGGGGGGAGGCGGGGGCCTCGTGGGGTCTGTTGTGGAGGGCTATGATGCCATCCACCAGATGATACCCGTGCTGCACGCTTATGAGACAGCGCGAGCTGGCGGAAAGGGGGTGATCGATTCCTTATCGGCGGCGAACGATCAGGCCAAGCAACAGAATCAGGCATTGCAGACCGTCAAGGACCGTGCCGACGAGTTCAAGAAGACACCCACGGCGGCAGGAGTTCGGGCCTTGGTTGATGCTGGGGCCGTTGCTCTTGCCATGTGGGGAGGCGCAAAGCTCGGAGCCAAGATTGGCGGTGTTCCCGAGGAAGCGGCATTGCCGGAAGAAACCGCTGCTACTCCTGCAAAACCGGGAATCGTTCAACAGGTCTTGAAAGGTAAGGACGTGGCCCAACCGCAGGCTAAGGCTACATTACAGGCAATGGGCGACACGACGGCATCGATTCGGGACACATTGGAATCGCGCATTAAGGACACCTACAAAACTGCGAAAGAAAGTTATTCCGCTGTTGATGAGGCAGCAGGGACCGACCTCAAGGGCCTGAATGACAAGCTGAATAAGGCTGTACGTCAATCAAGGATGGCAGCAACCCCGGAAGCAGCGGATCAGTGGGAGCAGAAGATTAACGACATTGCCGCGACGATTGATGAGAGCGAGCAGAAGGCGATTGCGGCCGGCATTGACCCGAAAACTCTCAAGCAAGCCGACGCTTCATTCCGACAGGCGAAGGCGCTGGAGGAAGTCAACCAACGGGTATTCAAGAACGTCAACGTAGTGCAGGGTAATGTTGGAGCCGGAACGCCTGAAACCGTCAATGTAGATGCGGCCATTAAGAGCCTTCAGTCCTTACAGAACAAAGACAAGTTCGGATCGCCTCGGCTAGAGGATGCTTTTGGCAAGCAGGGAGCCAAGGAACTGCTCGATAACTTTTACGAGGCGCAGCGCAATGGAGTTCACGCGATGAAGGTACAGCAAGTCGCCAAATGGATTGGCGGGATCGTGGCCGGCGGGGCAGTCGTGCGCGGAATTGAATCAGTACAATAGGAGCACATCATGGCGGGAAAAGGCGGCACTTTCAGCGATTCGGGTTCAAGCGGTAGCGGTGGCGGCGGTGGAACTCCCGGCTCCCCCAGTCTTTCCATCCAAGGCAACAGCGGCGGGAGCTTTGTCGGCATCCCCAACAGCAGCTTTGATGCTACCACGGGTGATGTGACGTTGGATGCGACATTGAATATAAATTCCGCTGCAACAAAGAATGGTTTAATAATTCAGTCTACTGGTGATGAGGATATAGCAGCGTTTGGCGTTAAGTCTGATGCCAGTGGAACTCCGGGGGTATGGCCTTCCCCAGCCATTATTCAGGGCGATGGAGCAGGTTCGGCGCAAATACACGTCTTAACTGTAAACGGTTCACTTGCAGGCGCTGTTACGGGTAGTGGAGGCTTGCAACCTATCGTCGTAAATAAAGGCGAGGATTGGACGAGCGGGAACCCCGTTATTGATATAGGCATAACAGTTGAATCTGGTGGAAGTCCTCCTGGATTTCCAGCTCAGTCTGTCGCGGGAATTTTAGTAAACGACCAAAACGAATATGCCGAACCAGGAACTAGTGTTCAAGCTGGATTGTATATAAACGACCAAACTGCTCCGGGGTTAGCCATCAAAACCGGACTGGGGCCGGTGAGTCTGGGTGACACTACGACGGCCCCTAACCTTTCATCCAATTTCACAGCGACCGCGAATGCCGATAGCACGATTCCCCTGCAAAAGAGCGTCATTTTAGCGACAGGCGGAACGCTAGGGATTACGCTTTCAATGCCCACCCTGGTTGCCGGCCTTCCGCCCATCACAGTCAAGAAAGTAGATTCAGGAGTAGGCTCTGTGACCATCAGCGGCACTATTGATGGCGATGCGGGCGGGTACGTACTAACAAATCAATACCAATTCGTCACGCTCGCCACCGATGGCTCGTCGATCTATGTAATCGGCAAGAACTGAGGAAACCATGAAAACACTTCTCGCTATTCTGCTGTTTGTCTCTCTGGGGTTCGCCCAGGGGGGAGAGACGACAATCATTCGGAACAATCCAACTACTTTGCCCACTGTCTGCAAGGTTGGCGATGTGTTTATGAAGGCTGGGGTGTTCTACATCAATACCGGAACATCGGCTGGAGCCTGTGTCTGGAGCGCGGGTATAAGCAATCCGTTCACTGTTGCCGTGACTGCGCCTTCATTTATCAGCAACGGCTCCGGCCCATGGACCACCCTCACCGAGCGAGCTGTCAACATCACGCCAGCGGCAGGGTTTGACATTGTGGACACCGATTCCACCAAGCATTGTATTGAGGGCTCACACAACGGAGATACGGCTGCATGTTACGAACGAGAGACAGCCGCCAGCACCAATACCGGGTTTGTTTGGAAGCCTAGCGCTACTTCGGGGCAGATGACCGCAAGCGCGATCACCAATACCCAGATTCCCAATGGGCTTTCAAATTTCAACACCAGTAACCAGAATACTGGACAGTTGACTGCGGCGACTTCCGTGTACATTGCTGGCAGCAATCTATTGACACCAGCCACGCTGCTCGCAGGATATGTCCAAGGCACGACATGGACCTGGCGGGTGTCTGGGATTACAAAAGATACGAGCGGAACTGGAGCGCTAACTTTCCTAATTTATTCCGGGACAGCCGGCACAACCTCCGATGCGGCGCTAGCGACTCAAGCATGGGGTACAGCGCAAACAGCGGTTATTGATGTTGCGGAAGTGGATGTAACCGTAACCATTACGGGAATTGTGACGGGCACGGCTACGGTCTATTGGACCATCTCTCCAACCCATCATCTTGCGATTACGGGGTTCTGCACAACGGCAGTCGGTGGATATTCGGGGACAGCCACTTTCAATACGGCAACCTCCAGCCTAATTTTCGGTCTGGGAATTCAGAGCGCGGCGGGTGGGACAATGGAAACCCTGCATATAAACAGTGTAGTGGCACGTGCATTCAATCTTTACTGAGGGCCTATGATGCGAAAATATTGGTCAATCTTAGCTTTTCTGATGGTCTGTTCTCCGCTGCAAGCTACAACCTACTACGTTGCGAACGCTGGAAGTGACGCGGCCAACGGGACGAGTATCGGCACGCCCTGGCAAACAATTGCTCATGTCCAAGCAACCTTAACCGGCGACCAGCATAGCAACAGCGTTCTCTTCAATCGTGGTGATAGTTGGCGTGAGCAGTTTTCTCCCGGCATGTTCGGAACCGCTGCTGGCCAGTTCACGATTGGAGCATACGGCGCCGGAGCCTCTCCAATTATCAGCGGTTCAGACCTCTTGAATTCCGGCTGGAGTAATGTCGCAGGAGGAAACTCGGCAATTTTTAAGCAGTATACCTATGTGCCGGAAAGAAACTCTGCATCAATAGCCAGCATTACGAGTCCATCGATTGTTTTGGCTGCCGGAGATTTCGTTGTAGTTTCTTGTGGTACTCCGGAAAATCTTACATCTTCCGTTGCTACGAGTACCCCTGCAAATACTTTTGCTCCCCTAACATTTGCCAACAATGCAAACGGTACTGGAATACAGACTTCCTATGCAATGAATGTTTCGGCAGGATCAACGACATTCACCTGTACGCCTAACGCCTCAGCCGGTTACCAGTCTATGGTGGTTTTAGACTACAGCGGAGTCGCTACCTCCGCCGCCTTAGATGTGAACATTGGGGATGGAAGCCAATGGGATCCAGGGTATGTGTCTGCACCATTCTCGACCACCAGTTCAGCTACCGAATTGATGCTTTTGTGCGGTCGTTGGGGAGACTTCACTAAGACGTTCACGGCTGGAAGCATGGGTGCAGCCAGCGCGGTTTTGCGTGGGGTATCGGGTTCATCTATTACCGGAAATGCAAACCAAGCATGTGAAGAGGTTACAACGACAGCGACCCAAACAAATATTACCGCGAGCCTGACTTATGGCCAGTCGAACCCAATCGCCGTAAATATAGGGACATTCATCAGCGGAGTCGGGACAACCAATGTTTGGCAGCGAAGTATGACAACCCAACCTCACCAGGTATTTTTCAATGGCGTTCCCGGAACTCTTGTGGCCTCGGCTGGTGCGGTTTCTGCCCCCGGCCAATGGTACTGGGCAGCAAACGTCATCTACGTTTACTCGACATCCGATCCTGCAACGGCTTTTACGAATCCGGGAGTTGAGGCGTCCCAGCGCCAGTATGCGGTATATCTGAGTGCCAAAAACTATATAACTATCCAAGGGTTGAACCTTACTGAAACAAATAATGCAGGCGTTTTCGTCTACTCAGGCAGCACCAATTTCCTCATTACCGGAAACTCCATAAATTATTGTGGCTATCAGAATTACGATGCTGGGGTCGAGGTCATGTGGGGGTCGAACGGCAT
>Ga0265334_10001329_pt1 | contig 11921 bp, 11 predicted proteins | sample 42023metaG_FD_192442 | JGI IMG/M metagenome (GOLD analysis project Ga0265334, IMG submission 192442) | Rhizosphere microbial communities from Carex aquatilis grown in University of Washington, Seatle, WA, United States - 4-20-23 metaG | ecosystem: Host-associated > Plants > Roots > Rhizosphere...
CTGGTGGCACTCGGTATCGACTACAACATCTTCCTGATGACCCGGGTCCGGGAGGAGGCCTCCCGGACGAGCACCCGCCGGGCCGCGGTGATGGGCCTCGCCGCGACCGGTGGCGTGATCACCTCGGCGGGTCTGGTGCTCGCGGGAACGTTCACCGTGCTGGGGATCCTGCCCGTGACCGCGTTCGCGGAGATCGGGTTCATCGTGGCGTTCGGCGTGCTGCTCGACACCATCGTGGTGCGCTCGATCCTGGTCACGGCCCTGACCCTGGACATCGGTCGCCTCATGTGGTGGCCGAGTGCCCGGTTCCGCCGCGAGAACGAACCCGAGTGGGACGCCGCGCTCGCGGGTGAGTCGCCCGTCCCGGCGTTGGCCGAGGCCGACCGGCCGGTGTGAGGCGGGCTGACCCGTCACGAGGCGGATCGACCTGCATGAGGCCGGTCCACCGCAGGGGAGCGTGAGAGGCGAGGGGCGACCCGACCGGGTCGCCCCTCGTCGTGTTCAGACGGCGAGATCGCGCCAGGGTGTGGCCCGGCGGTCGCGGGCGAGCGGCCTGCGCGCGCGGGGCAACTTGTCGACGACCAGGTCGTACGACTCGGTCACGAGCTCCTCGAGCAGGCCCTCCGGGAGGTCACCGGGGATGTCCACGGTGATCCAGTGCCGCTTGTTCAGGTGGTAGCCGGGCTGCACGGCCTCGAACCGCCGTACCAGAGCGGCCGCCAGTTCCGGGTCGCACTTGAGCGAGACCCGGTCCGGGGACTCCACCGTGCCGTGGCCGCTGAACAGGGCGAAGATCCGACCGCCGATCTTGAAGACGGCGGGCTCGGGGCCGAAGGGGAAGGTCAGCTCCGAGGCCAGGAGCTGCTCGCACCAGTCGAACAGGTCCTGTACCGCCTGGCCGGGGGCCAGATCATCACTGAGAGCAGAGCCATCCCGGAGATCAGGAGCATCACTGCGGGCCGGGTCATCGCGGAGAACGGGGTCTTCCCGGCGAACAGGGTCCTCGCTCGGGGCAGGACGGCCGCTGGGCTCGTACCGGGCCGCTCCGTGCCCGTCCCGCTCGGACGGGACGGGCACGTCACCTGCCGCGGCTCCCACACCGTGCGGGTCGTCGTCCCGGAATGGTTCGTGCGTTGCGATCACGAAGCACCTCCTCCGGGGGAGGCTAGCGTCGCGCGGTGACGAATCGGGGGTGGCCCGGCCCTGGGTAGGGGCCGGGCCACCCTCCTCCCACCGGCGGCGCGGTTCCGGCGGAGGTCTCGGTGTGTATCGGACGGATCGTTCGTGGGGCTGGATCGTTCGTGGGATCGGGGCTCGGGTCGGCTGCCCCGGGGGCCAGGGGTCAGGCGCCGGTGCAGGACACCGTGGTGCCGCTGCCCGAGCCGTTGCCCTGGAAGCCGAAGGTGGTCGAGGTGCCCGCCGCGACGTGGCCGTTGTAGGCCGCGTTCGTCACGGTGACCGATCCCGAGGTGCCGGAGGCGACTCCGCTCCAGAGGTTGTTGATGCTGGTGCCGCTCGGCAGCCCCAGCGTCACCTTCCAGCTGTTCAGAGTGGTGCTACCGGCGGTCACGGTGACCGCGCCGACGAAGCCCCCGGTCCACGAACTGGAGATCGAGAATGCCGCCGTGCAACCGGCGGAGCCACCCGACGCGGTGGTGGTCGTGGTGACCGGTCGCGTGGTCGTGGTGGTGGTGACCGGCCGCGTCGTGGTCGTCGTGGTCGTGGTGGTGACCGGTCGCGTCGTGGTGGTGGTGACCGGCCGCGTCGTGGTCGTCGTGGTCGTGGGGGTGCCGTTCAACCCGAGGAAGGCGATCGAGTAGGCAGCCATGCCGCTGGTGGGAATGCTGTGCCCGACACCGGCCACGCTGATCCCCTCGACCGGCGCCTGCACCGTGTTGGTGCCGTACCGGGTGCGCGTCCAGCCGGAGACCGGGCTGTCCGTGAGCACCGGGGTCGCGCTGACCCCGTTGAGGTTCGTCCACTGCTTGATCTCTTCGCCGAAGTTGTGGTAGTTCAGTGTGGTATCGGCGGTTCCGTGCCACAGCTGCATGCGCGGGTAGGAGCCGCTGTAACCCGGGTACATCGCGCGGGCGGCGTCACCCCACTGCTGGGCGGTCTTGGTGATGTTGCCGCCGGAGCAGTCGCTGTTCCAGGTGTTGCTGGCGCTGCCGGTGGCGAAACAGGTGGCGGGGACGCCCATGAACGCCGACCCGGCCTTGAACACGTCCGGGTACTCGGCCAGCAGGACGTTGGTCATCATCGCGCCGGACGAGGCGCCCATGGCGTAGACCCGGCTCGGGTCGCCGTTGTAGTGCTGCTCCGCGTAAGTGACCATGGACATGATCCCCTGGGAGTCACTGCCGCCGTTGCGGGTCAGGCCCTGCGGGGAGTACACGTCGAAGCACTGGCCGCTGCGGGTGGCCTCGGGGAACACCATGATGTAGCCGTAGGTGTTGGCTGCCGCGACCCATTCCGCCGCGTAGCCCGAGTAGAACGCCGAGGCCGTGCCCGTGCAGTAGTGGACCGCGACGAGGATCGCGGGCTTGGCCTGCACGTTCGCCGGGATGTAGACGTACATGTTGAGGTTGCTGGGGTTGGTGCCGAAATTGGTGACCTGCGTCAGGCCGGCGGCGGAGGCGGGGCCGACCGGGCCGAGTCCGACAGCGGCGAGGGCCGCGGTCAGGCCGGCTGCCACCCAGGTGAGTGGCCTGATCCGGAATGTCATCGCAGAACTCCTTGGTCGAGGCTCGTGACCCGGAGGAGGGAGGTCACGTGCTCGGTGGGGTGGCGCGTGGGCGTGGTCGAGGGCGGTGACGTGTGCCCGGACGCCGCGCTGCCGTACCGAGCGGCGCGGTAGCGCGGCGTCCGTCCGGTGGCCCTCGTCACCGGGAGGAGAGGGTCACCCGGGCAGAGGACGTCGGCTCCCTCGACGTCCAGGTGTGTGAGGCATGCGGGAGGTGGGAGCCCACATCCCGCAGTCTCGAGGCCTGGACAGTAGAGCTATCGAGAAGTTTCGTCAAGGTATCGGTATTTCGTTTCAGTGGTTCCTCGCGCAGGGCATCTGCGTGCCCAGGGGCGCCCTAGACTGCCCAGATGACCGCGCCCCCGGAACCCTTCCAGGAGTCCCCGGACCCTGAGCGAGGGCTCTCGGAGCTCGACCCGGAGTCCCTGGGATCCGGGCCGGAGATGCCCCGGATCCGCCCCCGGAGGGGTCCGACCCTGGCCGACCTCGCCCAGGACTGCGAGGTCTCGGTGGCGACCGTCTCGAAGGTCCTCCACGATCGGCCCGGTGTCTCGGAGGCCACCCGGGGCCGGGTGTGGGCAGCGATCGCCCGGCACGGGAAGCCTCGGCTGCAGCGGCCGGGCCGCACGTCCGGGCGCCCGGAGGCACTGGAACTGCTCTTCTTCGAGCTCGAGAGCACGTGGGCGATCCAGGTGCTCTGGGGGGCACAGCAGGCGGCCGCGGAGAGCGGTTGCTCCGTGATGATCTCGGGGTTGGGGGGGAGGTTCTTCCCGCCCGACGAGTGGGTGCACGAGGCGATCGGCCGCCGCCCGGTGGCCGTGATCGCGGCGTTGACCGGGTTCACCGATCCCCAGTACCTGAGGTTCGTCGAGAGCGGCATCCCGGTCGTCGTGCTGGAGCCGCCGCGGGTGACCCGCCCGGAGATCCCCACCGTGCACGCGGCGAACCGGCAGGGCATGTTCCTCGCCACCCGGCATCTGCTCGGCCTCGGCCATCGACGCATCGCTCTGGTCGCCGGCCCCGAGGCGATTCCCTGTGCCCTGGACCGTCAGCAGGGGTACCGGGCGGCGATGGCCGCGGCGGGAGCTGCGGCCGAGGTCCGGGTGCAGTCCGGCAACATGCACTCCGAGGACGGGCTGCGGTGCGCCCGCGCACTGCTCGACGCGGATCCGGGACTCACCGCCCTGCTCGCCACGAACGATCTCCAGGCGATGGGCGTGTACGAGGCGGTGCGCGAGCGCGGGCTGCGCGTACCGGACGACGTGAGCGTGGTCGGGTTCGACAACCTCTCCGTGGCCTCGTGGATGGCCCCCGGGCTCACCACCGTGCATCAACCGGTGCACGAGCTCGCGGTCGCGGCGACGGACCTCGCCCTCTGCCTCGCCTGGGACACTCCCACGCCGAAGCAGCACGTCGAGATGGCCACTCGGCTCGTCGTCCGCCACAGCACCGCGCCGCCGTCCGGGAACCGTCGGGACTGACCCGCGACGCGTGCGCCCTCGTGGGTGAGGGGTGCCGGTCCGCAGTGCGTGCGTCCTGACGGGCGCTGCCGGTCTCAGCTGTGGACAGGGTCACGGTTGCCGGCGGCCGAGGCGGCCGACCGGGGGGACAACTACGGACAACAGCCACTTTCCCAGTGGGATCACAGCTCCCGAACGGCCGGGGACTGCGAGGATATGCGGTCGTGAGAGCGCGACGGGACGGCCGGTTCCCACCGGCGGCGCACGGCCGGAGAGGCCGCTCGGGGACGGACCCCAGTGCGCGAGCCCGGCGTGGCCGGAGGCGGCACCGGCGGGTCGTGGAGCCGGTGGCGGTGGCCGGCCCGTTCCGGCTGGGGGCGGGCTTCGTGCTCTGCGGGCTCCTCGCGGTCTTCTGCGCGCTGCGGGTGTGGAGCGACTGGCAGCTGGACCGGAGCCATGTCACCGTGGTCGCCACGATCACCTCGGTGAGCGGCAATCTCGGCAGCGACTTCGCGGACGTCACCTTCCCCGTCGACGGTTCGCAGAAGTCGGCCCGGGTGGAGTACGAGAAGTTCCCCGTGAACTTCGGGCGGCCCCTCGTCGGGGACAAGGTGACCATCGAGTACCGGCCCGACGATCCTTCCCGGGGCCGGCTGGCGGGTCGGCACGACTGGTCGGCGATCTCGTTCGGCCTGGTTCTCGCCCTGCTCTCGCTCATCTCCCTCCTGCTTCTCCGCCGCGATCTGCGGGACCGAGGGGTGTTGCGACGGCGGCGGCGCTGTGACGGGGGAAGGATGTCTGCCGGGACCGGGCGCAGGGTCGGGGCCGGTTCGGTGGGCACGACCTGACGGGCCGGCTGGCGGAGGCGAGGCACATGAACGAGGACCCGGACGAGGGCTTCGACGACGACTTCGACGACGCGCCGGACGAGGGGGACCCCGGCCTGCCCGGGCTGTTCGACGACCGCAGGCACGACGAACTCGCGACCTCGTTGCGTACGATCACCGCGATCACGCTCGCCGTGGGGGTCGCCGTGGTGGTGCTGGTGCTGCTCCTGGCCGTCCGCTGACCGCCACGGACGACGCCGGGTCACCCGACGGGGCCGCGACCTTCAGCGGGCCGTCGCGATGTCGGCGTCCGTCGTCCCGGTCTCCGTGCGGCCCTCCTTGAGCGCTGTCCACCGGGCGAGCAGGGCCGGCAGCTCCCGCTGGACGAAGAGGTAGTAGTCCCGCATCTCCGCGACCCGCGCCCCGGCCGCGGTCCCCGGACCGCCGAGAGCGCGAACCCCCTCGTCGGCGAGCACCGCCACGGCCTGGAAGACGGTCAGTTTGGTCACGGTGGCCTCGTGCCAGGTGTCGTGCACGAGCCGGTAGTGGTCGCGGCGTGAGCCGGCGACCGGCTCCCGCACCACCATGCCGATCTGGATCAGGTAGCGGACGGCCCCGGAGATCGCCGCCGGACTCACCGCGAGGCGTGTGGCGAGCTCTCCCGCGCTCAGAGTCCGCTCGTCGGCGACGGTGAGCATCATGAGCACCCGCCCGGCCATCCGGGGGAAACCCCAGTCGGCGAAGAGCCGGGCCATGCCCTCGACGAAGTACCGGACCTCTCGCTCGTCGCGGGGGGTCGAGGACGCCGGCTCGAGGTGCGAGGGCACCGGCTCGAGGTGCGAGGGCGCTGACGAGGTGGTGGACGGCCCTGGCTCGGTGGTCGGCGGCACCTCGTCCGTGGCGTGGTCCGGTTCCGCGGGGGCGAGGGTCATGGTGTGCTCCTGGGGCCTGGCTGTGCGTCGGTCGGTGTTCGAGCCATCAGTACGTTCACGATGTTCACAGATGTGTGAAGCAAGCGTACGATCCCGAGCATGTCTGCGGCGATAGCGGTGGCCGGACTGGTGAAGACCTTCGGCCGGGTCCGGGCCCTGGACGGACTCACGATGTCCGTGCGCGAGGGCGAGGTTCATGGCTTCCTCGGACCGAACGGCGCGGGGAAGTCGACCACCCTGCGGATCCTCCTCGGCCTGCTGCGCGCGGACTCCGGCTCCGTCTCTCTCCTCGGCGGCGACCCCTGGTCGCAGGCCCCGGAGCTCCACCGCCACCTGGCCTACGTGCCCGGTGACGTCTCGCTGTGGCCGAATCTCACCGGCGGGGAGGTGATCGATCTGCTCGGCCGGGCACGCGGCGGGTTGGACCAGCGTCGCCGCGCCCATCTGTTGGAGCGGTTCGACCTGGACCCCGCGGTCAAGGCCCGCGCCTACTCCAAGGGCAACCGGCAGAAGGTCGCCCTGGTCGCCGCGCTCGCCTCGGACGTGGAGTTGCTGTTGCTCGACGAACCCACCTCCGGGCTCGACCCCCTCATGGAGGAGGAGTTCCGCGTCTGCGTGGGCGAGGAGCGTCGGCGCGGACGCACGGTCCTGCTGTCCAGCCACATCCTCGCCGAGGCCGAGGCACTGTGTGACCGGGTGAGCATCATCCGCCGGGGCCGGATCGTGGAGAGCGGCACCCTGGCCGATCTGCGCCACCTCACGCGGACGTCGGTGCGTGCGGAGCTGACCCTGCCCCCGGACGGTCTCGCCGAACTGCCCGGGGTGCACGACCTTGTGGTCGAGGGGACGCGTGTGCGGTGCGAGGTGGACACCCCCCGGCTCGGCGAGGTTATGCGACTGCTCGCCGCACTGGGGGTGCGCAGTCTGGTCAGTCAGCCGCCGACCCTCGAGGAGCTCTTCCTGCGGCACTACGCCGACGGGCAGCGGACCGGCGCGGAGGCCGGGGAACCCGATCCTGGAAGATCGTCCGGCACGCAGGTACCCGGCACCGGGGACACGCAGCTCACCGGAACAGGGGAACAGCCATGAGCGCTTCGTCCCGCGCGACGACGTTCACGGACCGGAGCGCGTCTACCGGAAGGGGGGTGTTCGCGGGCACGACGGCGTTCACCGGCACGGCGACCCTCGCCCGGTTGGCCCTGCGTCGGGACCGGGTGCTCGCGCCCGTCTGGATCGGGGTCTTCGTGCTTCTGGCCGGCACCTCGGCCTCGGCCACCTCGGGCCTGTACCCCACCGTCCAGGACCGGGTGCAGGCCGCGGCCAGCTTCAACGGCACGGCGTCCCTGGCCGCTCTGTACGGCCGGGTCTACGACCCGACCTCGCTCGGGGCGATCGCGATGGTCAAGATGAGCGGGTTCGGCACGGCGCTGGTCGCCGTGCTCGCCGTGATCCTGGTGATCCGGCACACCCGGGCCGAGGAGGAGGCCGGGCGGCTGGAACTGCTCGGGTCGACCGTGGTCGGGCGCTGGGCGTCGTTGACCGCGGCTCTCGCCGTCACTGGAACGGTGTGCCTGGTGTTGGGGCTGTTCACGGCCGCGGCGCTGACCGCCGGAGGCCTGCCCCCGGCCGGGTCGATCGCCTTCGGCTTGGGGTGGGCCGCGACCGGACTGGCCTTCGCGGGGATCGCCTCCGTCGCGGCGCAGCTGTCCCGGGGAGCCCGGGCGGCGACGGGACTCACCCTGAGCGTGCTCGCGGCCGGGTACCTGTTGCGCGCGATCGGGGACAGCGCCGACCCAGACGGGCCGACCTGGGCCTCGTGGCTGTCGCCGATCGGCTGGGACCAGCACGTGCGGGCGTTCGCGCACGAGCGGTGGTGGGTGCTCGGGTTGCTGCTGGTGCTCGCTCTGGCCACGGGCGGCGGCGGGTTCGCGCTCGCGGCGAGACGGGACCACGGTGCAGGGCTGCTCCCGGACAGACCGGGTCGCGCCGTGGGCTCGAGGTGGTTGGCCGGGCCGACGGGGCTCGCCTGGCGGTTGCAGCGTGCCACGCTCGCCGGCTGGGCGGCGGCCTTCGTGCTTCTCGGTCTGGTGCTCGGCAACATCGCCGGCAATGTGGGCACCCTGCTGACGAGCCAGCAGGCCCGGGACTTCGTCCTGCGGCTCGGCGGCCAGAAGGGCCTGACCGACGCCTTTCTCGCCACCGAGATGGGGTTCGCCGGCATCATCGCGGCCGCGTACGGGGTGCAGGCCGCGGCCCGGCTCTTCACGGAGGAGGACTCCGGTCGGGCCGAGCCGCTCCTCGCGACCGCCACCGGGCGCGGTCGGTGGGTGCTCGGGCACCTGCTCGTGGCACTGGCCGGTCCCGCGGTGCTGCTGTGCGCGACCGGGCTGTCCGCCGGACTGGCCCGGTGGGTGCACGAGGACGACGCCGGGCAACTGGGCCGGGTGCTCGCCGGGGCGCTGGTGCAGCTCCCCGCGGTGTGGGTGCTGGTCGGCATCACCTTCGCGGCGTTCGGGCTCGTGCCGCGAGCCGCAGTCGCCGGCTGGGTCGCGCTGGTGGTGTTCCTCCTGCTCGCGGAGCTCGGGCCGCTGCTGCACCTGGACCGCCGGCTCATGGATCTCTCGCCGTTCGCGCACATCCCCAAGCTGCCCGGCTCGCCGTTCACCGTCGGTCCGGTCCTCGGGGTGAGCGGGGTCGCGCTGGTGCTGCTCGCCGCCGGGTGGTGGGGCGTGCGGCGGCGGGACGTGCACTGAGGAGCCGCTGGTCCCGACGGATGCTGGTGCTCACGCGCACAGGGCCGGCCTGACGTGCACAGGGCCGGCCTGACGTGCACAGGGCCTGACGTGCACAGGGCAGGATGCACGGTGAGCTGAGGGGATCAGAGCTCGGCGTCCGGTGCGGCATCCCAGCTGTCGCGCCCCTGCCAGGTGCACACGCACGCCTCGTTGCCCTCGGGGTCGGCGAGCACCCAGAACGCCGGTGCGTGCTGCCCGACGAGCACCCCGCCGGCCGCGAGTGCCGCTTCGATGCGGTTCGCCGCTTCCTCGCGCGGCACCGAGATGTCGAAGTGCACCCGGTTGCGCTGCGGTCGCGGCGTGTCCATCTGCTGGAACCACAGCGGCGGGCCCTGGTGCCGCGGGTCGACGAGGGCAGCTCCCGGGTCGTCCGGGACGGTGTCGTCCTCGTAGGCCAGGACCGCCCTCCAGAACGGACGCACTGCCGGAATGTCCAGGGCGTCGATGGCCAGCTCGACCACCTGCACGGAGCGTCCGCCCGGACAGTCGGCGAGGGGGTCGAGGTGCAGTTCCGCGGCGCGGAGTGCGTCGGTGATCAGGGCGGCTTGGGAGAGCACCGCCGGGGTGGGCCGGGCGGAGGCCGGTTGGGCGAGGGAGAGCGTGACGCCGTCCGCACGCAGATCGAGGGACAGGGCGACGGGACCGGTGTCGTCGGCGGCCGCGGTCACCACCCCGGCCACCTGGGCGGCCTCGGCCAGGGACCGGACGGCGACGTGGCTGATCAGCGAGTCCAGGACCAGGCGCCACCCGAGGGGGGCCGCGGCTTCGGAGATGTCGACCCGAGCGAGGGATGTCATGCGGTCATCGTGCCCACGGGCACCGACAGCCGCACCCCCGTTTTCCGGGCCGGTGGGCCGGGTCGTTGCCCTTCCCGGAGGACCGGAGCGTGGTTCCCCGCAGGGACCGGAGCGTGGCTCCCGCAGGGACGGGACCATGCCCCCCGGAGGACCGGATCGTTCCTCCGGGGGAATCGGACCCCTCAGCGGGTCAGGTCCTGGGCGAGTTCCTCGAAGGCGTTGATGAAGGTGTCGCAATCGGCGATCGTGTGCTGCACCGACAGGGTCCACTCCTCCTCGCGGCCCGGGGTCATGAACACGCCCCGGTTCATGTTGTAGAGCCACGCGAGGTCGGAGAGCTCGCCGTCCTGGTGCTGCTTGTAGCTCTCGTAGTCCACGATCTTGGTGGGCGCGAAGGTGACGCATCCCTTGGAGGCGACCCCGATCGCGTATCCCGACAGCCCGTACCGGTCCACCACGCCCTGGCAGCCCTTGACCAGGTGCTCGTTGAGCATGTCGAGGTGGGCGTAGGCGTCGGGTGTCATGACCTCGAGAAGGTTCGCCCGGGCCGCGGCCACGCCCAACGGGTTCCCGTTGTAGGTACCCACCTGGTAGACCGTGCCGTCCTCGACGACCTCGAACACCTCCTCGCTGCCGCCGATCGCACCCATGGGCAGGCCCCCGCCCAGAGCCTTGGCAAGGGTGACCATGTCCGGGGTGACGCCGAAGCGCTCGGTGGCACCACCCGCGGCGATGCACAGGCCGGTCTTGACCTCGTCGAAGATCAGCACGATCCCGTGCTTGCGGGTGATCTCGCGGACCGCCTCGAGGTACCCCGGTTCCGGCAGGACGATGCCGAGGTTCATCATGGCCGCTTCCATGATCACGCAGGCCGGTGGCCGGCCCTCGGCGACCAGTAGCTCGATGCGCCGCTCCATGGCGGCCGCGTCGTTGAACGGCACCGGGATCGTCATGTCCACGACGGACTGCGGGATGCCGCCGCCGTAGGGCAGCGACGCCAGGTTGTCCCGGTCCCCGATCCGGTCGTAGGGCACGCCGATGGACACCATCACGTAGTCGTGGTGGCCGTGGTAGGAACCGAAGATCTTGATGATGGTGTCCCGGCCGGTGCGGGCCCGGGCGATCCGGATCGCGTCCATGGTCGCCTCGGAGCCGGAGTTCACGTAGCGCCAGCGGGGCAGGCCGAAGCGCCGCTTGAGTTCCTCACCCACGATCACGGCGTCCTCGGTGGGGGCGGCGAAGTGGGTGCCCCGCTCGATCCGCTGCTGGACGGCGCGGGAGATGGCCGGGTGGGCGTGCCCCTGGACCATCGAGCCGAAGCCGTTGTGGAAGTCGACCATGCGGTTGCCGTCGACGTCCCAGACGTGCGCGCCGGCGCCTCGCTCGAGGTAGATGGGCCATGGCTTGCGCACCTGGTAGGACGAGGCGACGCCGGCCGACAGAGTCTGCCGCGCCCGCTCGTACAGCGCGGCGGACCCGGGGGTGCGCTCATCCAGCAGGACGGACTCGCGGGCCGTCAGTTCGGCGATCCGGGCGCGATCCAGGGCGACAGGGGTGGAGCTCATGACCATGCTCCTCGATTCGGGGTGCGGGGCGGCTCAGGCCTCCGAGTCTGGCCCAGCACGTCCCGGGGCGGCCACCGCGCGCAGGACGCGATTCCCCGAAGTCACGGACCTCACAGCCCGCCAATCGTGACCAAACGCCATCGACCGGAACTTTGGTGCGCCGCCTCGGCCGTCCCGAACGGTGATCACCAGGAGACGGTGAAGGTGCAGCTGTTCCCGCCCTTCTTCCGGCAGGGCTGGGCGCCCTCGTGCACCACCTGGACGATCGCGCCCGCGGGCTTGAAGCGCTTGGTCGTCGCCTCGACGATCCCGCGGTCGAAGTCGCACGGGTAGGGGTTCTGGCAGACCATCACGCCCGAACTCTTCCCCGAGGATCGCCAGGTGTAGCTGCCGATCGGTCCGCCCCGGTGATTCATGTGATAGGCGGTGTCGATGCTCGCCAGGGCCTTGTCCAGGGAGTCGATCTGCGGCGGGAACTTGGCGCTCTGCGGGATCTGCAGGCCGATCTGGTGCAGGGTGCGGTCGCCGATGCTCTGGGCGATCTTCTCGAAGGCGTCGAGCCAGGCCTGCTGCTTGTACCAGTGCCCGGCGGTCGGTGACTCGATACCCGCGGCAGCGAGGATCTTGAGCGCGTGGGGGCCGAACGAGCCCATGCCGGCGACCACCGACAGGACCGTCTCACCGTTCACCTCGACCGCGGGACTCATCGCCTTGTAGACCGGCACGGGGCACTCCTTCCGGGGATGGCTGGCGAGACTGGAATCGGCATCTGTTACCGAAACTTGACCCCGTGGAGCAGCAC
>Ga0265334_10001330_pt1 | contig 11920 bp, 7 predicted proteins | sample 42023metaG_FD_192442 | JGI IMG/M metagenome (GOLD analysis project Ga0265334, IMG submission 192442) | Rhizosphere microbial communities from Carex aquatilis grown in University of Washington, Seatle, WA, United States - 4-20-23 metaG | ecosystem: Host-associated > Plants > Roots > Rhizosphere >...
ACCAAGCTTATATATAGAGGGCGTCCTGACGGGCGCCCTTTACGCTTAAACGAGAGGTTCCGTCCCCATCGTCTAGAGGCCTAGGACATAGCCCTTTCACGGCTGTAACTGGGGTTCGAATCCCCACTGGGGGCTGTTCTCTGGGGAAGCATTGCTTCACCAGAGAACAGCGACCGGGCAGGGATGCCCGGGCTGGAAGGCGCCAGGGATGGATGAGTCTTTATCCTTTTTTACCAATTCCTGAAATCTAAACTCCCCGTAAACAAATCCTCGCGCCCCATTTCTGCCACCCATTTCTCATCGTCTTGCATCCATTCTTGTGAGAATCGGACCATCACACGGATGGAGATGCACCCATGGCACGCAAGTATTCGAAGAGCGCCGGCAAGGACGTGGAGCGCGAGATGCGCGCTTTCAAGCAAGGCAAGCTGAAGAGCGGCAAGGGCGGGCGCGGCGGCAAGGTCAAGAGCCGCAAGCAGGCCATCGCCATCGGCTTGTCCGAGGCCCGCAAGGAAGGCAAGAAGGTACCCAAGAAAACCACGGGCCGGCGCAAGAAGAAGTCCGGCGCACGGCGCAAGAAGCACAGTACGAGGAAGGCATAGTCATGGCCGGGCATCCGTATTGGAGCGGTCAGATCCGCATCTCGCTGGTGTCTTTCCCGGTCACGCTGCGCAGCGCTCTGCAACGGGGCAGTCAGATACCGCTGCATGAGATAGACCGGGACAGCGGCGCGCGCATCCACCATCTCAACGTCACGGAAGACGGCGAAGAGGTGGCCCGCGAGGACATCATCAAGAGCTACACACAGGATGGCACCGAGATCACCCTGGAACCGGATGAGATCAGCGCCATCAAGCTCCCGTCCAGCGATGTGCTGGACCTCGCGGCCTTCGTGGACCGTGAGGCCATCCCCGTGGCCCAGTACGAACGGCCTTATTTCATCCTGCCCAAGGACGAGGGTGCGGGGGAGATCTACTCGGTCTTCCACCAGGCGCTGGCGGACAGCGGCAAGGCCGGCATCGGTCAGATCGCCATGCGCGGCCGGGAAGAACTCTGCGCCGTGATGGCGGAAGAGGGCGGGCTGATGCTGGAGGTGCTGCGCTATGACCGGGAACTGGTGGATGCAGGAGAGGTGTTCCCTAAGACCGGCCGCAGGAAACTCAAGGGCGACTACGTGGAGCTAGCCAACCAGCTCATCGAGAAGAACACCGCGACGCCGGATTTCTCCGGCTTCCATGATCATTACCACGAGGCCTTGCTGGAGCTCATCAAGGCCAAGAAGGCGCACCGCAAGCCGAACCTGCCCAAAGCGGCCAGGCCGCCGGCCAAGGTGGTGGACTTCATGGATGCGCTGCGCAAGAGCCTGGATGCCAAGGGCAAGGCGGGCGGCGGCCGTACCCACGCGGCGGCCCGGCGCAAGCCTGGCAAGCGCCGCACGGCACGCTGATGCCGCCTCGCCCGAAGCGCAAGAAGCGCAAGCTCGCGGCCTACCGCTCCAAGCGTGACTTCAAGAAGACAGCGGAGCCCACGGGCGACGAAGCGGGAAACACTGGTCATTCCTATCTCATCCAGAAGCATGCCGCGCGGCGGTTGCACTATGACTTCCGCCTGGAGATGGACGGGGTACTGAAGAGCTGGGCCGTGACCCGGGGCCCGAGCCTGGATCCGGAGGACAAGAGGCTTGCGGTCCACGTCGAGGATCACCCGCTCGCCTATGGCGGCTTCGAAGGCACCATCCCGCAGGGCGAATACGGCGGTGGCACCGTCATGCTCTGGGACAAGGGTGAGTGGCTGCCCTTGGGCGATCCCGAGTTCGGTTACCGCAAGGGCCATCTCGGCTTCGAGCTGAAAGGCGAACGCCTCAAGGGCCGCTGGGACCTGGTGCGCATGGGCAAGGCCAGCACCGGCAAGAAGGAGAACTGGCTCCTCATCAAGGCCAAGGACCAATACGCCAAGCCCAAGCGCGGCGATTTTTTACTCGAGCATCACCTGCGCAGCGTCACCACCGGCCGCACCATGGAACAGATCGCCGGCCAGCGGGGGCGTGCGGCGGCCAAGCTGAAGGCGGTCAAACCGAAGCGCAAGCCCGCGCCGCGGGCACGGCGTCCGACCTCGCTGCCGGCCTTCGTGGCGGTGCAGCTCGCCACCCTCACCAAGGCGCCGCCCAAGGGAGAGAACTGGGTCCACGAGATAAAGTTCGACGGCTACCGGCTCCTGGCCCACATCGAGGAAGGTAAGGTCCGGCTGCTCACCCGTGACGCAAACGACTGGACCGGACGCTATCCGCCCATCGCTGCCGCCCTCAAGGGCCTCAAGGTGGGCAATGCACTCCTCGATGGGGAAGTGGTGCACCAGGAATCGGATGGCAGCATGTCCTTCCATGCCCTGCAGAATGCCTCCGGCGAGGAAGCCCAACAGCGTCTGCATTACTACGTCTTCGACCTCCTGTTCCTGGACGGAGAAGACTGGCGCGACCGGCCGCTCCTGGAGCGCAAGCAGAAGCTCCGGGAACTGCTGCGCCGGGCGCCGTCACGGCTGCATTACAGCGAACACTTCGCCGCCCCAGGGGACGAGGTGCTGGCCCATGCCTGCCACATCGCGCTGGAGGGAATCGTCTCCAAGCGCGCCGACCGTCCCTACCACTCGGGCCGCAGCCTGGACTGGATGAAATCCAAGTGCATACAGGAACAGGAGATCGTCATCGGCGGCTACACCGTGCAGGCGAACTCCTCCGGTCAGCTCGGCGCCCTGCTCACGGGCTATTACCAGAAAGGCAAGCTCGTCTATTCCGGCAAGGTCGGCACCGGTTTCGACCAGGAGGAGGGCAGGCGGCTCTTGCAGCATCTGAAGGCGCTGCGCCGTGATTCGAGGCCCTTCGTCTCCGTGCCGGCGGAGGCCGCCCACCAGGCCAACTGGGTGACGCCTAAGCTCGTGGCGCAGGTCAACTTCAGCGAGTGGACTCCGGAAGGCCGCATGCGCCATCCTTCCTTCCAGGGCTTGCGCGAAGACAAGCCGGCGGACCAGGTGATGCGAGAGAAAGAGCGACGCCCCTCCGACCGATCGAAGGTACGGCCCCTGCGCAAGGCCAAGCCCCGCCGTGCCGAGACCGCGGCGAAGCATGTGGTGGCCGGAGTCGCGATCTCCCATCCGGAGAAGGAGCTGTATCCGGACGCCCACATCACCAAGGGCATGCTGGTGGACTATTACCTGAAGATCGCGCCACTGATGCTCGCGCAGGTGGCCGGCCGGCCCATCAGCATGCTGCGTTGCCCGGGTGGGGAAGGGCATGGCTGCTTCTTTCAGCGGCACGCGGGCGAGGGAGCCTCGCCGCATCTGCAGCCGGTGAAGGTCGCCACCAAGGGCAAGCCTGAACCCTACGTCATGATCGAGGACCTGCAGGGGCTCATCGCGCTCGTGCAGCGGGACGTGCTGGAGATCCACATGTGGGGCTCCCGGGCGGATGCGCCGGCTTCGCCCGACCGGGCGGTGTTCGACCTCGATCCCGCGCCGGACGTGGCTTTCGCCGCCGTGAAGCGCGCCGCCTTGGATCTGCGCGCGCGCCTCAAGCACCGGAAGCTGGAGTCCTTCCTCAAGACCACCGGCGGCAAAGGACTGCACGTGGTGGTGCCGTTCCAGAAAGGCCCGTCTTGGGATGAAGTCAAAGCCTGGTCCCGCGCGCTCGCCGCCGAAGTGGTCAAGGATGCGCCGGATGAGTTCACCATCAACAGCCGCAAGGCGGAGCGTCACGGCCGCATCTACATCGACTATCTGCGCAATGGCCTCGGCGCCAGCGCCATCGCGCCTTATTCCACGCGCGCGCGACCCGGTGCGCCGGTATCCCTGCCCATCGACTGGAAGGAACTCACGGTGCTGAAGCGGGGGGATCAGTTCGGCATCAAGGACGCTTTGCGCCGACTGCGCAAGGACCCCTGGCGGCGGATGGCAAGCATCAGGCAGCGACTCCCTCTATCCGATCGCAGCAAGTGATCAGAAGCCCTATTTCATCGGCCTGACCTCCATGCTCTAATGGGCCTCACGCCCAAAGGCAGGGAAGCGCATGTCGCCCGTCACGCTATTCCTGGTCTGCATAGCGGCCATCTTCCTCATCGGCACCTTCGGCGAGCTGGTGTTCTCCCGCACCAAGGTGCCGGATGTCATCTGGCTGATCCTGGTGGGCATATTCATCGGCCCCGTGTTCGGGTTCGTGAGCCGCGCCCAACTCCTCACGGTCGCGCCTTATTTCTCGGCCCTCACCCTGGTGTTCGTGCTGTTCGAGGGCGGTTCGCGTCTCGACATCACCGAGCTATACCGGGCCACGCCCCGTTCCGTGCTGCTCTCGGTCCTGACCTTCCTGCTCTCCACCGTCGCCGTGATGCTGGTGAGCCGCCTGATGGTGGAAGGGGGATTGTTACCCGCGGACTGGACCTGGCACCAGGAATTGCTGGTCGGCGCCATCGTCGGCGGCACCAGTCCCATCGTCATCATGGCGGCAATCGCCCGGGTGGGCGTACCCAGGGAAGCCGCCAACCTCATCAGCCTGGAATCGGCGCTCAGTGACGTGTTCTGCATCGTGGCGGTGAGTTCCCTGGTGGGGATCTTCAAGGGTGGGGCCGAGGTGCAAGGCTCGCCCTGGCTCGCGCTGGTGCGTTCCCTGGGGCTGGGCGTGGTGATGGGCGTCGCCGGCGGCATGCTCTGGCTGATGCTGCTCAATTGGCTCAAGGAGAGGGAGCACGCCTATCCCATCACTCTCTCAGCGCTCCTGCTCCTGTATGTGCTGGTGGAGGCGGCCGGTGGGTCCGGTGCGCTCGGGGTGCTGGCCTTCGCCGTGATGGTGGGCAACGCGGCCCATTTCGGCCGTCTGGCGAACGTGCCCCGTGAACTCTCGCTGCATGATGACGTGCGCGGTTTCCACAGCCAGATGGTGTTCATCGTCAAATCGTTCTTCTTCACCTTCGTGGGTGCCATGCTCGGGCCGCCTTGGGGCTATGCTGCCGCGGGCGCGTTGCTGGCACTGGTGCTCTTGGTGGCGCGCTTCCCGGGCGTCTGGCTCGCCATGCTGCGATCCACCCTGGATCCACGGCAGCGGAACATCGTCTTCGTCAGTGTGCCGCGGGGCGTGGCCGCGGGCGTGTTGGCCACCCTGCCGGTGGCCGCCGGCCTCGGCGGCATGGAGGAACTGCCCACGGTGGTGTTCGCCTGCGTGTTCGGCACCATCCTCATCTTCGCGGTCGGGTTTCCCCTGGCGTTGCGCGAAGGCCCGCGGGAAGACGCGAGCGCCCCGTGATATCGCGGGGTTGCGGTAGGGCTGCCGGCTGCTCTAATGTGACGGCCTCGCCCACCGGAGCCACCCATGTCCCGCCGCCTCCATGCTTTAGCTTCCCTGGTGCTGGCGCTCGCCGGCCTCTCCATATATACGCCGGCAGGAGCCGCCACCGACGATGTGACGCCGCTCTACAGCCAGCTCAAGTGGCGCCTGGTAGGGCCGTTCCGTGGCGGCTGGTCCTCCATGGCGGAGGGCGTGCCTTCCCAACCCAATGTGTTCTACTTCGGCGCGGTAGATGGTGGGCTCTGGAAGAGCGTGGATGCCGGTCTCACCTGGAAGCCCCAGTTCCAGCAGGGTGGATCCATCTCCATCGGTGCGTTGGCCATCGCGCCCAGCAACCCGGACATCATTTATGTCGGCACCGGTCAGCCTGAGCAGTCCCGTTACGACGTGGTGGACGGCGACGGCGTGTTCCGTTCCGACGACGGCGGCGAGACCTGGAAACCCATCGGTCTCAAGGACACCCGCCACATCGGCCGCATCTGGGTCGACCCGAAGGATCCCGACGTGGTGGTGGTGGCCGCCCTCGGCCATGTGTTCGGCTCCAACGAGGAGCGCGGCGTGTTCCGCAGCGAGGACGGCGGCGCCCACTGGACCAAGACTCTATATATAGATGCAGATACCGGCGCCGTGGACCTGGCGACGGACCCCGCCAAGCCCGGCGTGATGTTCGCCGCCACCTGGCAGGGCCGCTCCTGGCCCTGGCTCTCCTACTTCATGCCCCAGGTCGGGCCGGGCAGCGGCATCTGGAAGTCCGGCGATGACGGCAAGACCTGGACACGCCTCACCGGCGGCGGCCTGCCGGAGGGCCCCCTGGGCCGCATCGGCCTCGCGCTGGCTCCCGGCAGCGGCGGGCAGCGCGTCTATGCGCTCATCGAAGCGAAGGACGACGGCCATAACGGCTTGTACCGCTCCGATGACGGCGGCACCCACTGGAAGGACATGGGCAGCGCTGACCTGGTGAGCGGTTATTTCGAGCGCCTCACCGTGGACCCCAAGGACCCGGACACCCTGTACGTGATGAACCGTTCCGTGGCCCAGTCCAAGGACGGCGGCAAGAGCTTCAAGTGGTTCAAGGGCGCGCCGGGCGGCGATGACTACCACTTCATGTGGATCAACCCCCAGGATGACCGCTACATGGTAGTCGCCAGCGACCAGGGCACTGCGGTGACCGTGGACGCCGGCAAGACTTGGTCCCCCTGGTACAACCAGCCCACCGGGCAGTTCTACCACGTGACCACCGACAACCGCTTCCCGTACCACATCTACAGCGGCCAGCAGGACAGCGGCACGGTGGAGACCGAGAGCGCCAGCGACTTCGGTGAGATCAGCTTCCGCGAGTGGCACCCGGTGGGGGGCGACGAGCGCAGCTACGTGGTGCCCGACCCGGTGGATCCCGCCATCGTGTACGTGGGCGGCCTCGGTGGCCACATCAGCCGCTACGACGATCGCACCCATCAGGTGCAGAACATCACCGCCACCCCGCTGGCAGGCTATGCGCGCCAGCCCACCACCGTGAAGGACCGTTACACCTGGTTCTATCCGGTGGTCGCGGACCCGCGCAAGGGCCATACGCTCTACGTGGGTTCCCAGTATGTGTATAAGACCAGCGACGGCGGCATGCACTGGAAGGCCATCAGCGGCGACCTCACGGGGCCGGATCCCAAGAAGGCCAGCGGCTGCGGCGGCGACACGAGTTTCACCCTGGAACAGGCCCGCTACTGCGGGTTCGGCGCCATCTTCAGCATCGCGCCCTCGCCCCTGAAAGAGGGGGTGATCTGGGTAGGCACGGATGACGGACTGATACAGCTCACCCGGGACGGCGGCAAGCATTGGAAGGAAGTGATGCCGCCGGACATGCCGTTCTATGGTCGCGTGGACCAAGTGGAGGCTTCGCCCACGGACCCGGGCACCGCTTACGTGGCGGTGGATATCCACCGCCAGGACAAGTTCCAGCCCTTCATCTTCAAGACTCACGACTACGGCGAGACTTGGGACAAGATCATCGACGGCATCCCTGCGGACCAGTTCGTCTTCGTGGTACGCCAGGACCCCAAGGACGCGCGGCTCCTCTACGCCGGTACCAATGCAGGTGTCTACGTGTCCTTCGATGAAGGTGATCATTGGCAGCCCCTGCAAGGCGGTTTGCCTAACGTGCGGGTGCGTGACCTCACTGTCCACGGTGATGACCTGATCGCCGCCACCCACGGCCGCGGCCTATGGGTGCTGGATGACGTGGCGCCGCTGCGCCGTCTGGAGGCTTCCATCTCCCGCGAATCCGCGCATCTGTTCGCTCCGGCCGTGGCGATCCGCGTGCGCCGCAACGAGAACAAGGACACGCCGTTGCCGCCTGAAGTCTCGGCCGCGCCGAACCCGCCTGAAGGCGCCATCCTCGATTACTGGGTCGGCAAGGACGTCACCGGACCCGTGACCCTCGCGGTCTACGATGCGCGCGGCCGCCTGGTGCGTAGCTTCGCCAGCGACGCGCAGCCGCCGCAGCTCAAGACCGAGCCTTACTTCACGGATGCCTGGCTCTCGGCACCGGAGAAGCTCGACGGCACGCCGGGTGCGCACCGCTTCGTCTGGGACCTGCGCTATCCGCGTCCCCCGGCCCTGGAGTACGACTACTCCATCGCCGCCGTGTTCGAGAAGGGCGAGGCGATCCTGCCCCAGGGTCCGCTGGCATTGCCCGGCGACTACACCGTGAAGCTCACGGCCGGCGGCAAGACCATGACCCAGCCCTTCAAGGTCATGCTCGACCCGCGCGTGCCGGCCAAGGCTGCGATGCAGGCCCTGCCGCAGCAGCTCGCCCTGGAACAGCAGATGGACGCGGCCCTGGCCCGCAGTTTCGCCGCCCACGAGTCACTGAAAGCACTGCGCGCCCAGCTTGCGGTGCTGAAGACCGAAGTGGCCGGCGATGCGGACCTGCAGAAGCAGGTCACGGATCTGGATGCCACGGCTGAGGCGCTCGCCGATACGGCGCCCAAGCATGCCAGCTTCGCCGCCATCAACGGTTCCATCGTGGGTCTGGTGAACGAGGTGGACGACGGCGACCGCGCTCCCGCGGCCCAGTACCACAAGTCCTTCGATGACTACCGCAAGGGGCTGGATGCTGCATTGCAGAGCTGGGACGAGCTGCGCCTGCAGGATCTCGCCGCGCTCAACACAGCGCTCAAGGCCAAGGGCCATGCGGAACTGGAGATGGGTGCACCATGAACCTGCTCGCACAGATACTCATCGCCCTGGTGGCGCTCCTGCACGTCTATTTCCTGGTGCTGGAGATGTTCCTCTGGGACACGCCCTATGGCCGGCGCGTGTTCCGGCTCACGCCGGAATCCGCCGCGGCCACCAAGGTGCTGGCCGCGAACCAGGGTCTCTACAACGGCTTCCTGGCGGCGGGCCTCATCTGGGGCCTGTGCCTGGGGACGGGTGGGGGAGCAGTGAAGATCTTCTTCCTGCTCTGCGTCTTCGCGGCGGGGGTGTTCGGCGGGCTCACCGCCAGCCGCCGCATCCTGCTGGTGCAGGCCCTGCCGGCGCTCTTGGCCCTGGTGCTGTTGCTGGCGGGCTGAAGACCCCAGGGGCGCCAGGGGGTGGCCTGTCGGCCACTCTATATATATGAGAAGGAAGGTCGGGGATGGTGGGCGGTACAGGGCGCGCCACATGTGGCGCGCGGGCCGCCAGGGGCCGAAGCGGAGCTTCGGCGGGCATGCAGGATGCATGCCCTGGGCCGAGAGGCGCAGCCTCTCGGGCGGCACTGGAAGGCACCCCAGGGATGGGTCTGTGGTCGGGATCCAGGGGATAGATGGTGGGCGGTACAGGGCTCGAACCTGTGACCTCTGCCGTGTGAAAGCAGCGCTCTACCAGCTGAGCTAACCGCCCGAAGGGAGCGCATTCTACGGAGGGGGGCAGGCTCAGGTCAAATCCCCAGGCCCGCCAGGGCGGGGGGCGCGGCACCATGCTAGATTACGCCCGGACCAAGCCACTGTCTCAATGGGTACCGCAGCGTGCGGATCGAAGTACAGGCGCACGCCGGGCGCGAAAATAAACAGGCAAGCGGCATCCGGATAGGAGCCCTACTGCTGGCCCTGGTCGCCGGTCCGGCCGCTTACGCCGATACCCCCGCCATACCTGCCGGGGCACCCACGCCCGGTCAGGTCCAATCCACCCTTCCGACCACGGTCGCTCCGCCTGCGCCCAAGGCCGCGCCCCTCATCACCACGCCGCCGCCCATCGCCACCACGGTGCCGCCCGGCGGGCCCACGGTCACGGTGCAGCAGTTCGTCATCACCGGCAACACCGTCTACACCACCGATGTGCTGGAGGCTGAGATCGCCTCGTACGTCGGCAAGGACCTGACCCTCGCCGACCTATATAAGGTGGCGGATGTGCTCACCCGCTTCTATCAGGTCCACGGCTACGGCGTGGCCCGCGTCACCATCCCCGAGCAGGAACTCACCGGCGGCAGTGTCGCGCTCCAGGTGGTGGAAGGGCGCATCGGCAAGGTGAGCGTGGAGGGCGCCACCCGCACCCGTGCCGATGTCATCGCAGGGCAGGCCTCGGCGCTCAAGACCGGGGATGTCTACACCGACCCCGCCATGGACCGCAGCGTGCTGCTGGTCAACGACCTGCCCGGCGTGCAGGCGCAAGCGGTGCTGCAGCCGGGTGATGACTTCGGCACCGCCGACGTGGTCTACAAGGTGAGCGAGGATCCTGAGTATTCCGGCCAGCTCTCGCTGGACGACTACGGCCGCGCCGACACCGGGCGCTGGCGCCTGAACGCCGAGGCGGATGTCGCCAGTATCACCGGCAGCGGCGACAAGCTCTCCGCCAGCATGAGCCATTCCCAGGGCAACCTGCTGAACTTCGGCGGCCTGAACTACAGCGCGCCTTTCGGCGCACCGGGTGGCCGTCTGAGCGTCGACTATAACCAGTCCGAATACCGCGTCGGCGGGCCGGTGTTCACGCCACTCGAACTCAGCGGGAGCAGCAAGAACGGCGGTGTGAGCTACGCCTATCCGGAGGAGCGCAGCCGCGCCGACAACCTCTACCTGACCATCGGCATGCAGCACGAGGGCAGCAAGAGCGCGGTCAAGGGCCAGACTGTGACCGACACCGACATCAACCTGCTGCAGCTCGGCTTCTTCTACAACCTCGTGCATGACGATGGCAGCAGCTTCAGCCTGAACGGCAGTTTCGCCGGCAACGGCCTGCGCAACGACGGCAACCGCAACTCCGCCGAGCGTGCCCGTCTCGAGCTGGACTCCAGTTACTACATGCCCATCGCCGACGGCTGGAGCTTCATCTCCCGCGGCGCCGGCGTGTGGTCGCCGGATCCCCTCAGCGACACCGAGAAGTATTCCCTGGGCGGCCCGGACAACGTGCGCGGCTTCAACTCCGCTGAAGTGCGCGGCGACAGCGGCCTGTTCGCCTCCGCCGAACTGCAACGCTCGCTGGCGCCGGCGTTGCCGTTCGCCCTCGGCTTCTACGTCGACAGCGGCAAGGTCTGGAGCAAGAGCTTCGTGACCCTGGTCACGGGCAAGGATTCCAGCGGCAAGATCGTCACCGTGCCCCAGACCACCCCGGGTTCGGAACGGGTGCTGAGCAGCGTCGGCGTGGAAGCCATCTTCCAGTCATCGGACAAGCGTTGGGAATCGCGTCTCGAATGGGCCTATGCCGTCAGCAGCTACAAGGCGAGCGATGGCGAGAATGGCGGCCACCTCTGGTTCACCTGCGGGATGAACTTCTGAGGAGGAGCCTGCTGTTCATTCCATGACCGGGAACTGATTAAATATTGTCCAGACCGTATCCAGGATGAGATGCATAGTCCCTTTGTATTCAAGGGGATTGCAGCCCTAAGCTAATGCCGTATAGGCGTATCCGCGGCTTAACCTTTGATAAGGTTTGGGAATCCCAAATACATGGGTATTCCCGAGTAATCCCTAACCGACATGCTAGATTGAGTTTAATCACAGCCCGCATGGGCTGGGCGTGGTCTATGTGCCCCAGAGAAACCGATAACATTCAGGGCATTGGGGAGGGGTTAGCGCTTTGAAGCTGCAATCAGGACGCACGACACTACAGCACCAGGCCGGCAGGCCAGGCGTGGATGCACGTCCCCACCACTTCGAACCTTTCCCTCTTCGTATTTATTCCAAATGCCGCCGGCCCGCGTACCGCACCGACGGATCTGAATTCAATTTTGACGTGACTCGCTGAAGGAACTCACCATGTCGTACCGCACCCTGAACAGCCATCCCCTCAACGCCAGCGTGAAGACGCTGTTGAAGCGGGGCGCGCACATCGGCCTGGGTATCGGAGCCTTCACGCCCATGTTGGCCATGGCCAACCCGAGCGGGGGGCAAGTGGTGGCCGGGCAGGCCAACATCACCGCCCAGAACGCGAACAACCTGGTGGTCCACCAGGGGACCCAGAGCGCCATCATCGACTGGCAGCAGTTCAGCATCGGCGCCGGGCAGTACGTCCAGTTCCTGCAGCCCTCCAGCTCCTCGGTCGTCCTGAACCGGGTGGTGGGTGGATCTCCCACCAGCATCCTCGGCAACCTCAGCGCCAATGGCCAGGTCTTCCTGGTCAACACCA
>Ga0265334_10001332_pt1 | contig 11920 bp, 9 predicted proteins | sample 42023metaG_FD_192442 | JGI IMG/M metagenome (GOLD analysis project Ga0265334, IMG submission 192442) | Rhizosphere microbial communities from Carex aquatilis grown in University of Washington, Seatle, WA, United States - 4-20-23 metaG | ecosystem: Host-associated > Plants > Roots > Rhizosphere >...
TCACCGCCGTCACCATGCCTTCAGCGACCGGGAGGGCGACCCCCACTCCCCCTGGCGGTACGGCACCTCGGTGCCGGCCCTGGCCAAGGGACTCGTCTACGCCCACACCGGGTGGCTGTTCGACCGGGAACGCACCAACCCCCGCCGGTACACGCCCGACCTTCTCGCCGACAAGGACGTGCGGCGGGTCTCCCGGGCGTTCCCGGCCCTCGTCGCGGTCTCGCTCCTCCTGCCGCCCGTCGCGGGGGGTCTGCTCACCTGGTCCTGGCAGGGCGCCGCGACCGCCTTCTTCTGGGGCGTGCTCGTGCGGGTGGGACTGCTGCACCACGTGACCTGGTCGATCAACTCCATCTGTCACGCCCTGGGCGCGCAGCCGTTCCAGAGCCGGGACCACTCCGGCAACGTCTGGTGGTTGGCGGTGCTCTCGTTCGGCGAGTCCTGGCACAACCTCCACCACGCCGATCCCACCTGCGCCCGGCACGGAGTCCTGCGGGGCCAGGTCGACGCCAGCGCCCGACTGATCCGGATCTTCGAGCAGCTGGGCTGGGCCCACGACGTCCGCTGGCCCCGGACGGATCGGCTGGCCGCCCGCCGCAGCGGCGGATGAGACACCATCGAGCCGGTGGGTGAGGTGGCGCCGATCGGGGGTGAGACGGCCCCGGTCGGAGCGGCGACGGACCGGCCGCCGACACGCAGGATCACACAGCCACCTGACCGATCAGCGCAGACAGGGCATGATGACGCCGTGACTACGCCGCAGCCGGGCTCCCCACCCACCCGCGGCCGGCCGGGACGCACGGCCCGGGCCCGGATGACCGGCAAGCAGCGTCGGGAGCAGCTCATCGACATCGGTCGTCGACTGTTCGCGGAGAAGGGCTTCGAGGGCACCAGCGTCGAGGAGATCGCCCAGACCGCCCAGGTGTCCAAGCCTGTGGTCTACGAGCACTTCGGCGGCAAGGAAGGTCTCTACGCCGTCGTCGTCGACCGGGAGATCCGGCACCTGCTCGATGCGATCACCGAGTCGCTCTCGACGCCCGCGCACCCGCGGGTGATGCTGGAGCACGCCGCGCTGGCCCTGCTGGAGTACATCGAGACATCCACCGACGGCTTCCGCATCCTCGTCCGGGACTCGCCGGTGGCCCAGTCGACCGGCTCGTTCGCCAGCCTCATCAGTGACGTCGCGAGCCAGGTCGAGTACATCCTGGCCGACGAGTTCCGGGAGCGGGACCTCGACCACTCCTCCGCGCCGCTGTACGCGCAGATGCTCGTGGGCATGGTCGCACTGACCGGACAGTTCTGGTTGAATCACCGCAAAGCGAAGAAGGCCGAGGTTGCGGCTCACCTGGTGAACCTGGCCTGGAACGGCCTCTCCGGCCTCGAACGGCGGCCGATGCTCGGCGAGCCCCCGAGCGGCGGGAGGTGAGGATCGCATCATGGTGAACATCCCGGCCAGGGACGCGACCCACGACGAGGTGGACCGCATCGTCGCCGCCTGGCGCAGGGAACTCCCGGACCTCGACGTCTCCCCGCTCGAGGTGCTCAGCCGCGTCACCCGGCTGGCCCGGCACCTCGACCGGGACCGCGCCTCCGCCTTCACCCAGCACGGGCTCGAGCTGTGGGAGTTCGACGTCCTGGCCGCGCTGCGACGCTCCGGTCCGCCCTACCAGCTCTCCCCCACCCAGTTGACGGGGCAGACCCTGGTCACCAGCGGCACGATGACCAACCGCATCGATCGGCTGGAGGACCGGGCTCTCGTGCGCAGGCTGCCCGACCCCCAGGACCGTCGCGGGGTCATCGTCCGCCTCACGACGGACGGGCGGGACCTGGTCGACCAGGCGCTCACCGGCCTGGTCGAACGCGAGCGGGTGCTGCTGTCGGTACTCGACCCCGCGCGCTGCCGCGAACTGGCCGGACTGCTGCGCCGGCTCGTCCTGCCCTTCGACGAGCCGTCCTGAGGCCCCCGGACGAGTTCGACGAACCGTCCTGAGGACCCTGCGACCGGTGTCCCCGAGGACCGGCCCCTCGGCGGGCGGTCCCAGAACAGGTCCGCGATCGCCTGATCGGTGGATGCCTGCCCAACCCGGCACGAGCGACAGTTCGGGCGGTCACAATCATCCTGGGGCCGGGCGACACCGCGCGCCCGTCCCGTCGAGACCCCACCGCTCCACCGATTGGACAGCTGCCATCCCGGTCAGGCACCCCGAGTCACCGCCTGCCCCGCCGAACCGATCTCCCGCACCACCGGACCGGTCGGATGAGCCTCGCCCTGCGGCGCTCAACTATGGTGACAGTCACCGAACGGACACCGAAGGTTAAATTCCGTCACCCGAGAGGCATCCGTGACCGCGATCCGCGACCTCGCCCGAACCCCTGACGTGCGTCCCCGACCGGCCACCGCGGTTCGGGCAGCCACGTTCCTCGCCGCCGCACTGCTCACCGCCGGCACGGTCTCCGCCTGCGGAGGCGGTCACGGCTCCGCCGCCGGGACGACGGCCGGTACGGGCACGGCCGCCGCGGACACCGGCGCGACACGCACCGCCACCGCCGGCACAGGCAAGACCAGGGGCGGCGGAGGTGGCGGAGGTGGCACCAGGATCTCTGTGAGCTCGGGGCCGAACGGCAAGGTCATCGACATCAGTGCCTCGTCGCCCGCGAACACCACCGAGGTCGAGGGACCGACCACCACGGGCAAGCGGCTGCCGGGAGTGCTCGGCAACGCGCGGGTGCAGGACCTGATCCAGTCGGCCGGGGTGCGCTCCGTCGTGGTCCAGGTCTCGAACGGGGAAGTGAAGATCGTCTCCGGCTCGACCTCGGCCCAGGTCGGCGAGACGGTGCAGCTCGTGCTCGTCAGCGATCGCGCCGGTCGGATCGTCGGGGACGGACTCGGCGTGAACACCTCCGTCACCGCGAACACCCCGATCGGGGTGGACCTGGTCTCCTTCACCGCGGGCACGTTCACGGTGCAGCTCACCGGCGGTTCCTCGACGACCCTGCTGAACCTGAAGGTCGCCTGACCCGGATCCTGCGCGGTCCGGACCTGGGGCTGCTGGGGCTGCTGGGGCTGCCCGATTCTCGTCCTGCCCGGCCCTCGGGTCACCCGGTGACCCGAGGGAACTGCCCGCGAGGATCAGCCGACGATCTCAGCCGCCTGTAGCCACGCCTCCTCGAGTTCCTCGCGCTCGGCACGCAGCGCCCGGAGCTCGGTGTCGAGCGCCTGCACCCGCAGGTGGTCGGTGGCGTGTGCGGCCAGATCGAGGTGGAGGCGCTCCTCCTGGGTCGCCAGGCGGGACAACCTCCGGTCGATCCGGTCGAGCTCCTTCCGGGCGGCGCGCACCTCCCCGGCGCTCGGTGCGGCCTGCCCCGAGATCACGCCGTCCGCGCCCGCGGCCCCACCGTCCGGCTCGGCTCCGGCTCCCCCTGGGTCGGGTCGGGTGGGAGAGGCAGAGCCGGGTCGGGTGGGAGAGGCAGAGCCGGGTCGGGTGGGAGAGGCAGAGCCGGGTCGGGTGGCAGAGACAGCCTCGGCGCGCAGGCGCAGGTACTCGTCCACGCCACCGGGCAGGTCCCGCACCGCGCCGTCGCCGAGCAGGGCGATCTGCCGGTCGCAGACCCGTTCGAGCAGGTAGCGGTCGTGGCTGACCACGATCAGGGTGCCCGGCCACCCGTCCAGGGTGTCCTCGACCGCGGCCAGGGTGTCCGTGTCCAGGTCGTTCGTCGGTTCGTCCAGGACCAGCACGTTGGGCTCGCCCATGAGCAGGCGCAGGAGCTGCAGACGCCGGCGTTCCCCGCCGGAGAGATCCCCGACCCGGGTCCACAGCTGCTCGCGGGCGAAGCCCAGACGCTCCAGCAGCTGCCCGGCTCCGATCTCCCGGTCGCCGATGACCACGGAACCCCGGACCCGCTCGACCGCCTCCTGCACCTTCAGGTCGGCGAACTCGTCCAGCTCGACGACGTCCTGGCTGAGCAGGGCCGAGCGCACGGTGAGTCCTCGTCGCACCCGCCCGGAGTCCGGGGGGAGCAGCCCCAGGAGCACCCGGAGCAGGGTCGTCTTGCCGGAGCCGTTGACCCCCACGACCCCGATGCGGTCGCCCGGCCCGATCCGCCAGGTCACGTGCTCGAGCAGGGTCCGGCCCCCGTCCGGCGCCGCCACGCGCACGCTGACGTCCTCGGCGTCGAGCACGTCCTTGCCCAGACGCGCGGTGGCCATGCGGGCAAGCGCCAGCTGGTCCCGCGGCGGGGGCTCGTCGTCGATGAGGGCGGCGGCCGCGTCCAGCCGGAACCGGGGCTTGCTCGTGCGGGCCGGAGCCCCCCGGCGGAGCCAGGCGAGCTCCTTGCGGAGCAGGTTCTGCCGCCGGTCCTCGGTCGCGGAGGCGATGCGGGCCCGCTCGGCCCGGGCCAGGACGTAGGCCGCGTAGCCGCCCTCGAAGGCGTCCACGACCCCGCCGTGCACCTCCCAGGTCCGCTCGCAGACGGCGTCCAGGAACCACCGGTCGTGGGTGACCACGGCCAGGCCACCTCGCCCGGCCGGCCACCGCGTCCGCAGATGCCGCGCGAGCCAGTCCACGCCCTCGACGTCCAGGTGGTTGGTCGGTTCGTCGAGCAGCAGTAGGTCGTACTCCCCCGCGAGCAGTCCGGCCAGGGCCACCCGGCGCCGTTGACCGCCGGAGAGCCGGTCGAGCGGCGTGTCGAGTCCTTCGACACCCGCGGCGTCCAGACCGCCCAGGAGCCCGGTCACGACGTCCCGCACGCGGGGCTCGGTCGCCCAGACGTGGTCCGGCACGTCACCGACCACCGCGTGGCGCACATCGCGGGCGCCGTCCAGGGAGTCGACCTGGCTGAGCATGCCGACCCGCAGGCCCCGGGCGTGGGTGACCCGACCGGAGTCCGGTTCCTGGATGCGGGCCAGCAGCCGCAGCAGGGTCGACTTGCCGTGCCCGTTGCGCCCGACCACCCCCACCCGGTCCCCGTCGTCGAGACCGAGGGAAACCCGGTCGAGCAGGGCGCGGGCGGCGTGCGCGAGGGACAGGTTCTCGACGTTCAGCAGGTGTGCCATGGCTCCGGTGCGTTCAGATCGGTGGAAGGGCAGGCGGGGACGAACGGGGCGCGGTGGGTGGTTCGGGCGACGACCGGCTCGACGCCGTCAGGAACGTCGCGACGCGGCGTCCGGGGACCGGTGCGGGTCGGCGAGACGGGCACCCGGCACCGGTCCGTGCACCCGGCGCACATCCCGGGCGGTGCCCGAGGCGGTCAGGGCGACCGCCAGATCCAGCGCGTGCTCGGTGTCCCTGGCCAGGAAGAACACGGTCGGCCCGGACCCCGAGACGAGGCCGCCCAGGGCACCGTAGTCCCGGCCCACCGCCAGGGTGTCGGTCAGGGACGGCGCGAGCGAGCAGGCCGCGGGCTGCAGGTCGTTGCTCAGGCTGTCCCCGAGCGCCTGCGGGTCCCCCGAACGCAGCGCCTTCATGAGCCGGTCCGGCACCCGCGGCTCGGGCAGCACCCGCCGGGCACGCAGCCGGTCCAGCTCCCCGTAGACCGCCGGCGTGGACAACCCGAACTCGGCCAAGGCGATGACCCAGTGGTAGTCGCCACGGGCCAGGGCCGGCGTGAGCCGTTCCCCGCGGCCGGTGCCGATCGCGGTACCCCCGAGCAGGGCGAAGGAGACGTCGGAACCGAGTTCCGCGGCCAGTTCCAGCATCTCGCTGCGCGGCAGGCCCAGATTCCACAGCGCGTCACAGGCGACGAGCGCCGCCGCGGCGTCGGCGGATCCGCCGGCCATGCCCCCGGCCACCGGGATGCCCTTGCGGATGTGGAGGTCGACCCCGGCCTCGATGCCCATCCGTTCCGCGAGCAGGCGCACCGCCCGCACCGCGAGGTTGCTCTCGTCCTCGGGCACCAGCGTGGCCTGCACCCCCTCGACTCGCACGGTCACGCCGTCGTCGTCGCGCAGGGTCGCGGTCAGGTCGTCGTAGAGCGAGACCGCGTGGAACACCGTGGCCAGGTCGTGGTAACCGTCGGGGCGAGGGCCGCCCACGGCCAATCCCAGATTGACCTTCGCGGGGACCCGCACGGTGACCTCGAAGGTCGCGGTCATCGTCCCTCCTGTTCGGCGACTGGGCGCGGCGGGTCCGTACTCCGGTCAGCCCACCCTAGCCGCCGGGTTCGGTCACCGGGCGAACAGCCGTCGAGTCAGATCACCGCGAGCCGGGATCGGCCGAGACGGTACCGGGCTCGGAGGTCGCGGACGACGGCGCGCCCCCCGGGGGCAGGACCCCGGCGGGGGCCGTGTCCGTCCCCGAGATGCCGGCCCGCCGCGCGTGGGCCTCGGCGAGCGCGGTGAACTCGACCACGGACAGTCGCTCCCCCCGCAGGGTGGGATCGATCCCCGCCGCCGCGCAGGCCTCCTCGACGGCCGGTGCGGAACCGGCCCAGCCGGCCAGTGCCGCCCGCAGGGTCTTGCGCCGTTGGGCGAAGGCCGCGTCCACGCAGGCGAACACCTCGGCCCGGGACACCGTGGTCACGGGCGGGTCCCGCCGGTCGAGGCGGACCAGTCCCGACTCCACCCGGGGTACGGGCCAGAACACCGTGCGCGCCACTGCACCCGCCCGGCGGACGTGGGCGTACCAGGCGGCCTTGACCGACGGCGCCCCGTAGGCCGGTTCCCCCGGGGCGGCCGCCAGTCGCTCGGCCACCTCGGCCTGCACCATGACCAGGGCGCTGCGCAAGGACGGGAACCGCTCCAGGAAGGTCAGCAGCACCGGGACGGCGACGTTGTAGGGCAGATTGGCCACCAGCGCGGTGGGCTCCGGCCCGGGCAGCGAGGACATCCGCAGCGCGTCGGCGTGCACCATGGTGAACCGGTGCTGGGCGGGGGCGGCCCGCTCGGCGACGGTGCGCGGCAGCGCCGCCGCGAGCACCGGGTCGATCTCGACGGCGACCACCCGGGCCCCCGTCTCGAGCAACGCCAGCGTGAGCGAGCCCAGGCCCGGACCGACCTCCACCACGACGTCGTCCTCGCCGACCGCGGAGATCCGGGCGATCCGGCGCACGGTGTTGGCGTCGACGACGAAGTTCTGCCCCCAGGTCTTGGTGGGCCGGTGCCCGAGGGCGGTCGCGCGGCGCCGCACCTCGGCCGGTCCGAGCAGGGCGATCTCCTCGGGTGACGTCACCCGAGAAGCCTGGCAGATCGTCGGGACGGCCGTGCCACGGGCACGACGAAGCCTCTTCTGCCGCATGGTCGGACCTGCCTCGGACACGACGGAGCCCCTCCCGGTCGCCGGGAGGGGCCCGTCCTGGTGCGCGCGACACGCACGCCGTTCAGCGGTAGAGCCGCTTTCCGCAGACGGGCCACGACGAGTGGCCGCCCCGCGCGAACAGGCGCTTGGCCCGTTCGGTCTGTTCCTCCGGCGAGGCGGACGAGGGCAGTCCCTTGCCCCCCACCGACCGCCAGGTCTGCGGACTGAACTGGTAGAGCCCGTAGTACTTGCCGTTCGGGCTCACCGAGTGCGAGTTCCCACCGGACTCACAGTGGGCCAGGGCGTCCCAGTTCAGCCCCGACCCGGAGTCGGTCCCATGACCGGAGTGCGTCTTCTTCCGCTTCTGGGTGGACCCGTTGTTCTCGCTGGACCCGTTGTTCTCCGTGGACCCGTCGGTCGCCGTGGACCCGGAGGACTTCCCCGTCCCGCCGGAGTCCGCGGAACCGTCCGCGGAGCCGTTGTCCACCGATGCGGACCGCGTGGTCACCCGGTCCGTCCGGTCCTGCTGCGGTGCGGCCGAACCCACCAGGACCTGACGGTCCACGGGGGGCGTGACCAGGCGCGCCGAGACGAGCACCCGGCTGGTCTGCACGCCGTCCTGGAGCACCACCTCGTACACGGCCTCCCGCGCCCCGGCACGGCCGGGAGCGGTCACCCGCTTCGTCCCGAGCGCCAACTTCCCGGACTTGCTCGTCCGGGTCGCGAACTGCACCGGCTCGGAGACGGTGGCCCAGTCGATGTCCACGCGGGTGACCCGGACGGTCATCCCGTCCACCACGGGCGCGGACCCGGGCAGCGAGACGACGTCGTTCCGGTCCACGAGCACACCCTGCTCGGCGAGCAGGGTGGACACCGTCCGGGCGGCCGTGACCACGGTGATCGGCCGTCCTTGCAGGATCAGGTGCACGGTCGAGCTCGTGGTGAGGTCCACCGCGAGCCCTGCCCGTCCCAGTACCTGTGACCGCGACACCGAAAGGGTCGCCCGATCGGCCCGGATACCCAGGTCGCGCAGGGCGGCGTCCACGGTCAGTTCTGTCGTCCACACGGTGCGCCGCGTGCCGTCGACCGTGAGGTCGAGCGGGCGGGCGTACCGGACGACGATCCGGTCGCCATTCCGGAGGGGTTGATCCGCGGCAGGCGCCACCAGGTCCCGGGATCCCACCCGGATGCCCTGGCTGTCCAGCAGCCCACCGACGGAGCCGGCGAACGAGGAGACCTTTCGTATCTTGCCGTCGACGATGAGAGTGACTGATGTGCCGGAGTTCGCGTAGATCACGCTTCCTCCGACGACGACGCCGAGCACCGCAGCCTTGGCTGCCAGGCGCCAGCGTCGACCCACTACGGAGTCGAGCACGATGCTCCAGACCTCGGGCTACCCGGGCACGGCACTCCGGAACGGCATGATCGGTAAAGACCATGGGAACCCACGTGCTGGGGGCCGGCACAGCCCTGCCCATGCCACGCGGTTCCGGAGCGGATGTCCGACACCGGCTGTCAAGGTCACCGTAATAGAAACGCATCGTGTCAGGAAGTGACCGACTGTGATTACGGCGGGCAGTTTGACCACCCGGTCGGCATCACCCCAGGTGGGGGCGACACCCACGGGGGATTGTGAGTCCAGTCACTATCAGTTCATACAATATCACGCTCAGCTGACACCCTACTCCTTGAGATGCCGAAGGTCCCGGTCTCTCGTCAATCCGCCGACCGAGTCCCCTGCCGTCCTCCGTCAGGAGCAGCCCCGCCCGCCGTTCGCCGCGGGCCCTCTCCCCCGACCGGCGCACCGATCTCCCCCCGTCCGGTCCAGCCGATTTCACCTGCTCGGCCCAACCCGTCCACCCGTCCGGCCCCACGCGGTACCGGACCGCACCGGGCCGCTCCAGGTCACCAGGGCCCGTAGAGCCGTTCCGCGGTCGCGTCGAGCCCGGCACAGACCTCGGTCAGGTCCCGGTGCAGGGTCTGCGCGACACAGCGCACGGTCAGCGGCACCAGGTAGCTGGAGTTCACCCGGCCCCGGAACGGCGCGGGGGTCAGGTAGGGGGCGTCCGTCTCGACCGTGACCTGCTCGAACGGGACGGCGACGAGCGCCTCGCGCAGCTCACCAGCGTTGCGGAAGGTCAGTGTGCCGGCGAAGGAGAGGTACCACCCGGCGTCGGCGCACTCCTTGGCCATCGCGGCGTCCCCGGAGAAGCAGTGGAACACCGTGTGCTCGGGGGCGCCCTCGGCCCGCAGGATCCGCAGCACGTCGGCATGGGCGTCCCGGTCGTGGATCTGCAGCACCTTGCGGAACCGCTTGGCCAGGTCGATGTGCCACCGGAAGGACTCCTCCTGGGCCGCCCTGGCCGCCGCGTCGTCCGCGGGGATCCAGTAGTGGTCCAGGCCGGTCTCCCCGATCACCCGCACCCGGGGATGGGCGGCCAGCTGCTCGATCTCGGCCAGGGCCGCCGCCAGCGCCTGCGCCCCGGCAGCACCACCCCCCGCGTCCGTGACGGCACGCGAGGCTTCGGTCGGGTGCAGGGCGATCCCCCCCACGAGCCGCTGCTCGCGTTCCAGCAGGTCGACCGTCCACCGCGCGGACTCCAGCTCGCACCCGATCTGCACGGCTCGGGTCACGTTGACCGCGGCGGCGGCCGCGAGGGCCTCCTCCACCGGCCACGCGCTCTCCCCGGAACGGGCGTGGCCCAGGTGGGTGTGCGTGTCGGCGACCGGAAGGGGAAGCGGTTCGGGGGCCGGCGGTCGTCCGGCCCCCTCACGCCCGCGCTCAGGAACTGCTCTCCCCCTCCAGCCGCGCCAACTCCTCGGCGATCACCGAGTCGTCGAGCTTGCGGAACACCGGGGACGGCGCCGGCAGGGGCGTGCCCGCCACCACCGGGACCGACTCCCACCGGGCCACGGTCTCCCCGAGCCGGTAGTCCCCCTGGATCACCGGGTACCCGGGGCCGCCGTCGAGGTCGTCGACCTCCTCGATCCGCGGCTGCGGCGAGACCGTCCCGGTGCCGCCGAACGCCTCGTGCACCTGCTGCGCGCTGTGCGGCAGGAAGGGCGAGAGCAGGGTGCGGCAGTCGCTCACCGCCTGGGCCGCTACGTGCAGCACGTCCGCCATCCGCGCCGGATCGGCGGTGCGCAGCTTCCAGGGAGCCTGGTCGGACAGGTACTTGTTCACCTCACCGACGATCCGCATCGCCTCGCCGACGGCCTGCTTCTGCCGGTGGGTGCGCAGCAGCTCGCCCACGGTGCCGAACCCGGCGCCGGTGGCCGCCAGCAGTGCGGAGTCCGCCTCGGTCAGCTGCCCGCGGGCCGGGATCGCCCCGAGGTTCTTGTGGATCAGCGAGGCGGTGCGGTTGACGAGGTTGCCCCAGCCCGCGACGAGCTCGTCGTTGGTGCGCCGCACGAACTCCGACCAAGTGAAGTCCGTGTCCTGGTTCTCCGGACCGGCGACCGCGATGAAGTAGCGCAGGGCGTCCGGCTGGTAGCGGGAGAGCATGTCCCGCACGTAGATGACGATGCCGCGGCTGGAGGAGAACTTCTTGCCCTCCATGCTCAGGAACTCGCTGCTGACCACCTCGGTCGGCAGGTTGAGCCGCCCGTACACCCCGGGCTCCCCGCCGCGCGCCCCCTCCCCCGCGTAGCCGAGCAGCTCGGCCGGCCAGATCTGGGAGTGGAAGGTGATGTTGTCCTTGCCCATGAAGTAGTACGACAGCGCCGCCGGGTCGTTCCACCACTGCCGCCACGCGTCGTCGTCCCCGCTGCGCCGCGCCCACTCGATCGAGGCCGAGAGGTAGCCGATCACGGCGTCAAACCACACGTACAGCCGCTTGCCGGGGTTGTCCTCCCAGCCGGGCAGGGGCACCGGGATGCCCCAGTCGATGTCCCGGGTCATCGCCCGCGGCCGGACGTCGTCCAGCAGGTTGAGCGAGAACTTCAGGACGTTGGGACGCCAGTCGGTGCGTGCGGACAACCAGGTCCCGAGGGTCTGCGAGAGCGCCGGCAGGTCGAGGAAGAAGTGCTCGGTCTCCACGAAGACCGGCACCTCGCCGTTGATCCGACTGCGTGGGTTCTTCAGTTCCGCCGCGTCCAGCTGGTTGCCGCAGTTGTCGCACTGGTCGCCACGCGCGCCGTCGTAGTCGCACCGCGGGCAGGTGCCCTCGATGTAGCGGTCCGGGAGCGTGCGCCCGGTGGACGGCGAGATCGCGCCGGTCGTGAGCTTGGGCACCATGTAGCCGTTGCGGTGCACGACCCGGAACAGCTCCTGGGCCACCGCGTAGTGGTTACGGGTCGTGGTGCGCGTGAACAGGTCGTAGGACAGACCCAGGGCGTGCAGGTCCTCGACGATCACCCGGTTGTAGCGGTCGGCGAGCTGCTTGGGCGTCACGCCCTCCTGCTCCGCCTGCACCAGGATCGGCGTCCCGTGCTCGTCGGTGCCCGAGACCATGAGCACGTCGTGCCCCGCCATGCGCATGTACCGGCTGAACACGTCGGAGGGAACGCCGAAGCCGGCGACATGGCCGATGTGTCGCGGGCCGTTGGCGTAGGGCCAGGCCACCGCGGAGAGAACATGCGTCATGGGCCGATCCTAGGGACCTGCGCCACCCGGATTCCCCGCGCCCGGCCGCTCCGGCTCCCCGGGCCCACCCTCTCCGGCTCCCCGGGCCCACCCGCCCTGGCTCACC
>Ga0265334_10001333_pt1 | contig 11920 bp, 8 predicted proteins | sample 42023metaG_FD_192442 | JGI IMG/M metagenome (GOLD analysis project Ga0265334, IMG submission 192442) | Rhizosphere microbial communities from Carex aquatilis grown in University of Washington, Seatle, WA, United States - 4-20-23 metaG | ecosystem: Host-associated > Plants > Roots > Rhizosphere >...
GGACGCCGAAAAACTCTCGCGGGAAAAGAAACTCGATATCATCGGGTTCTATCATTCGCACCCGGATTCTCCTTCCATCGCTTCGAAATACGACCTTGATCACGCCTTCCCGTGGTTCTCGTATATCATTGTGTCGATCATGAAGAAGAAATACACCGACATCCATTCGTGGGTGATGGAAGACGATCGGAGCAAATTCAATGAAGAGCATGTTATTATCGAATAACCAACCATCAATTAAAGGATTAAGAATGTCCGTTCAAATACTGATACCGACGCCGCTCAGACAATTCACCAATAATCTCGAATCCGTGGCTGTCGAGGGAAATTCCGTCGGTGAAGCGATGAAGAATTTGTGCGTCAAATATGCGTCGCTGCAAAAGCATCTCTATTCCGACGACGGTAAACTCAGGAATTTTGTCAATGTTTACGTCAACGATGAGGACATCCGTTATCTACAGAAAGAAGCGACGCCGATATCGGCGAAAGATATTCTGAGCATCATTCCTTCGATCGCGGGAGGGATGTACTAAATGGCGAACGTCGAATTATCTGGAGAAGAAATACGGCGGTACGGCAGGCACCTGATCATGCCCGAAGTCGGAATGGATGGGCAAAAGAAGCTGAAAGAAGCGAGCGTACTTCTGATCGGTGCCGGCGGACTTGGTTCGCCGCTCGGCCTGTACCTTGCCGCCGCCGGGGTCGGAAGGATCGGCGTCGTCGATTTTGACGTCGTCGATTACTCGAACCTTCAACGGCAGATATTGCACTCCACAAAAGATGTAGGGCGGCCAAAACTCGCTTCGGCAAAAGAACGCCTTGAAGGGATCAATCCTTTCGTCAAAGTCGAGACCCATGAAATGCACCTGACCTCCGAAAATGCTCTCGGATTATTTTCGGGATATGACATTATCGTGGACGGAACGGATAATTTTCCAACACGATACCTGGTGAACGATGCGTGCGTCCTTACCGGCAAACCGAATGTCTACGGCAGCATCTTCCGATTCGAAGGACAAGTTTCAGTCTTCGCGACGAAAGACGGACCATGCTATCGCTGCCTGTACCCCGAGCCGCCTCCGCCGGGACTCGTTCCCAGTTGTGCGGAAGGGGGCGTACTCGGAATACTCCCTGGAGTCATTGGCACGCTTCAGGCGAATGAGACGGTGAAGCTTATCATCGGAAAAGGGGAGCCGCTAATCGGACGGTTGCTCCTGTTCGACGCCTTGAAAACCAAATTCCGGGAACTTAAGCTTAGAAAAGATCCGGATTGCCCTGTTTGCGGCAGCCACAGGTCAATAACAACCCTTATCGATTACGAAACGTTTTGCGGCGTGCAAAAGGGGTGGGATTCTTTCACGAGGGAAGAACAATACGAGATCACCGTCGATCAGTTGAAAAAGCGGCTTGACAACAAAGACGACCTCTTCATCCTTGATGTGCGCGAACCGCAGGAATACCAGATCTGCAATCTCAACGGATATTTGATTCCGCTTCGCGACCTTCCAAAGCGAATCAACGAACTGGATACCGCAAAAGAGATCGTTGTCCACTGTAAAGTGGGAGGACGAAGCCGTCAGGCGGTCGAGTTCATGAAGCAGTCTGGTTTTCGAAAAGTTAAGAATCTGGTTGGCGGAATCGATGAGTGGGCAGAAGTCATCGACCCGTCCATGCCGCGATATTAGCTTCGAGGAAAATGCGCAACTAACGTATCCTTTCCTCGTAGAATACCCATCAATAGCTCAAGTATTCTACAGGAAAGGATAATCCAATGAAAAAGCTTCTTACCGCTATCAGCCTCATCAGTTTTGTTGTTCTCACAGCCGCTGCGCAAGAGCAAGATTCTTCGACAGATTTCGGCCAATCCAATCGTGCGAGAGCAAAAGTCGGAGGAGCAGGGGGGTTCACTCCTGCCTGGGGGCTTTTCACTTTTGATGCTATTAATTCCACATTGAAAGGAGCGGGCATGCCCGTACTCAAGAACCAGCCGATGTATCTTGCCGGCGGCGAAGGGTACGGCTACATCATGTTTCTCAAAAATGTGCGGGTGGGCGGCAGCGGCGAGACGGGAACAGTATCTTCGACAAGTTACGATCCGGCGACGAACACCGAAAAGAATGTCGACTACCACGTCTCGTACGGAGGTTTCCTTATCGATTATGTGGTACCCTTGGGAGATCGACTTGACGTGGCAGCGGGCGTAACGATCGGCGGAGGTGGAATTGACATTACCACATCGAGCGACAACGGTACATTCAAGCAGTGGAACTCTCTCTGGTCTGAATTTGGGAACAATGATTCCACGACAAACATCACGCGTCATCTGAACGGGTCCTTCTTTACCGTTCAGCCTCACGTGAGCATCGAATACGCGATCCTCCGGTGGTTCCAACTTCGGGTCGGGGTAAGCTATCCGTACATGAGCGGGGCCTCATGGAAACTCGAGGATAACCAGTCAATTCTCGGAGTACCGGAAAACCTGAAGACGGACGGTCCGGTGATCACAGCGGGAATCATGTTCGGATTCTTCAATTGACGATTGTACGAGAAGAGTCGGGATCCGGAACATACGCTGAGTAACCGAAGCAGCTAGAGCCGCTCGAACCTTGCTTGAAAGAAGCGCAGGTATTTCGGTTCGTAAACCATTTTCATTCCTTTGATCGAGTCGCGCCGTTCGAACACGCTCTCTACGGACTCCGCCGTAACGTCGCAATGCGCCTGTGTGTACACCCGGCGCGGGAACGTGAGACGCACAAGCTCGAGTTTCGGGAGGTAATTCTCGCCCGTTTCCTTTTTACGCCCCGCGGATACGATCCCGCGTTCCATAGAACGAATGCCGGAATCGAGATACAATTCAGCCGCCAGGGTCTGGGCTGGGAATTCAATCTGAGGAATGTGGGGGAGAAATCGTTTTGCGTCGAGAAATATTGCGTGTCCACCGATTGGGACGACGATCGGTACTCCGATGCTTTGAAGTTTCTCGCCGACATATTCGATCTGGCCGATGCGAGCCTTGATATGCGGTTCCTGTACGGCTTCCTCGATCCCGCGAGCCATTGCTTCCATATCCCGCCCGGCCATCCCGCCGTACGTATGGAGTCCCTCATACACAACGACCATGTTGCGCGCTTCTTCAAAGATGGAGTAATCGTTCAAAGCGAGGAATCCCCCGATGTTGACCAGCAGATCTTTTTTGCCGCTCATCGTCGCTCCGTCGCTGAAGGAGCACATTTCTTTGAGGATCTCCGCGATCGTCTTCTTCTCGTATCCCTTTTCGCGGACTTTTATGAAATATGCATTTTCAACTGCCCGTGTCGCATCGAGAATAACTTTAATGTGATATTTTGCCGTGATCGCCCGTACTTGTCGAAGGTTCTCCATCGAAATCGGCTGGCCTCCCGCCATATTCACTGTCGCGGCAACGGTAACGTATGAAATCTTTTTCTCTCCGATTTTCTTGATCACGTCTTCTAGTTTCTGGAGATCGATGTTTCCTTTGAACGGATGCATGCTTTGCGCATCATGCGCCTCGTCGATGATGACGTCGACAAACGTCGCACCAGCCAATTCCTGGTGAAGCCGCGTCGTCGTAAAGTACATGTTCCCCGGTACGAAATCCCCCGGTTTGATAAGCAGTTTCGAGATGATGTGTTCCGCTCCGCGTCCCTGGTGCGTGGGGACAAGGAACTTGTAACCGTAATACTTCTGAACGTTTTCTTCGAGATGATAATAGTTTTTGCTGCCTGCGTATGCTTCATCCCCCAGCATCATTCCAGCCCACTGGTAATCGCTCATTGCGTTGGTGCCGCTGTCGGTGAGCAAGTCGATATAGACATCCTCTGAACGAAGAAGGAATGTGTTGTATCCCGCTTCCTCTATTGCTGCAACGCGTTCTTCGCGCGTGGTCATCTTCAAAGGTTCGACGACTTTGATCTTGAAGGGCTCTGCCCACGATCGGCGTTCTAGTTTTGCCATAGTTGCTCCGGATTCAGTTCGTTGACTTTCGAAATTGATTTTCCTATCATAACCTAAACGAAGTCAATATACTGATTCCCCATCCGATGTTCAACGCCTTCTGCCTGAGGATAAAGCAACTTCAATGATCAGCCCGACCGTCCTTCAGAAACTATCCGAGATCTCCGGAAAGAAACAGTTCCTCGATTCCATCGAAGACCGGATATCGTATTCCTATGACGGTACACCGCTGCTGCATTCGCTTCCCGACGCGATCGTCGTTCCCCAAACAAAAGAAGAAATTTCCTCGGTGCTCGTCCTTGCAAATGAAGAACATTTTGCGGTCGTTCCCCGAGGGTCTGGTTCGGGGTTGAGCGGAGGGTCTATCCCGGTGGAGAATTCAATCGTCATGCTCATGTCCCGCTGGAATAAAATCCTGGAAGTTGATACGGAGAATCTCACCGTTCTCGTCGAACCGGGTGTGATCACGTCAGACATCCATGCCGCCGTTGAAAAACTCGGTCTCTTTTATCCTCCCGACCCCGGAAGCATGAATATCTGCACCATAGGGGGGAATGTTGCGGAAAATGCAGGCGGTTTGAGAGGATTGAAATACGGAGTCACCAAGAACTATGTTCTGGGACTCGAGACGGTACTGCCGAACGGAGAAATAATTTTTTCAGGCGGAAAAGTGGTCAAAGATGTTGCGGGCTACAACCTAAAAGATTTCTTCGTCGGTTCGGAAGGAACGCTAGGAGTCTTCACGAAAATCTTGCTGAAACTTATCCCTAAACCGGAAACAAGCAGGACCATGCTGGCATACTTCCGAACTCGGAACGACGCTGCTGAAGCCGTTTCTGCGATCATCGCGGCACATATCATTCCTGCGACCATCGAATTCTTAGACAAGACAACCATCAAGTGTGTTGAAGAATATGCTCATCTCGGTTTGCCGACGACAATTGAGTCATTACTGCTGATCGAGGTCGACGGCCGGGCTGTGGTCGTGGAGGAAGACGCAGCCAGAGTGGCCGAACTGTGCAGACTGCACAAGTGCATCGAAATGAGAATCGCACAATCTGAAAACGATGCGACCCGGCTGAAAACAGCCCGGCGTGCGGCCTTTTCTGCTCTGGCTCGAGTGAGACCGACGACAATCCTGGAAGACGTCACGGTCCCCAGAAGTGAGATCGCTTCGATGCTCGAACAGATCGATCGGATCGCAGAAAAATATGATGTCACGTTTGGGATCTTCGGGCACGCAGGGGACGGGAATCTCCATCCGACGTGCCTTACCGACGAACGGAACAAAGATGAGATTGGGAGAGCTGAAGCCGCATTTGCGGAAATGTTTGGCGAATCTATCAGGTTGGGGGGGACGATCACCGGTGAACACGGCACCGGTTTAGCGAAAAAGAAATTCCTTGAAGCGGCTGCCGGTATTCCCGCCGTAGCAATGATGAGGTCCATTAAAACCTCAATTGATCCCAACGCTGTATTGAATCCCGGAAAGATCTTTTCGATCAAACCAAAATGCGAGGGGAATCTTCCAAAGAACAGAGACCAGATAAAGAAATTTGAAGAATTAGGTGCATGGACATGAGCGCGATGGCCTCGAGATTTTGCACCGGGCGCCCGTCGATATGAATGGATTTTTGGGCGCCGATATTCCAAGCTCTGATTTCATCACGAACTGCATGCACTGCGGATTGTGCCTGCCGACATGTCCTACCTTCTCGCTGACCGGTCTCGAAAAATCTTCACCGAGAGGACGCATTCGACTTATGAAAGCCGTTACGGAAGGTACGATGGCGATCACCGAAGGCTTTGTCGAAGAAATGAATTTTTGCCTCGATTGCCAGGCATGCGAGACGGCCTGTCCCGCAGGAGTCAAATACGGCGCATTGGTAGAGGCCTCGCGGGCTCAGATATACGAGCAGGGAAGAGCTTCCTGGCTTGAGGGGATACTAAAAATGTTCTTCTTCGGCTATGTGTTTGCGTCGAAAAGGAGATTACGATTGCTGTCGAAGTTTCTGCGATTCTACCAGCAATCCGGATTGGAGAATATATTGACCATGACGGGGGCCATGCGTCTGTTCGCACCGAAGTTGGCTAAGCTTCAACGGCTTTCTCCCCGAATCGATAAAACATTCTTCGACGAATCATTGCCTGAGATTATCAGACCCGCGGGCGAGATCAAACATCGAGTTGCGTTTCTATCCGGCTGCATCATGAACGTTGCTTTTTCAGAGGTCAACAGGGATACTGTTGAAGTTCTCCTTCGGAACGGCTGCGAAATTGTCGTTCCTCGAACGCAGGAATGCTGCGGATCGTTACAGGCACACAATGGAGATATCGAATCGGCAAGAACGCTCGCTCGCAAAAACATTGATATTTTTTCTATGTTCCATTTTGAAGCGGTCGTCATGAACTCAGCCGGATGCGGCGCATTCATGAAAGAATATGGAAAGTATCTTGCAGAAGACGATCGCTACTCAGAAAAGTCCCGCGCATTTTCTGCAAAAGTCAAGGACCTCACGGAGTTCTTGGTATCGATCAATTTCGAAAAGCCATCCCACTCACTGAATGCGCGGGTTGCGTACCACGACGCATGCCATCTGGCTCATGCTCAACACATCACTGCAGAACCGCGAGCTATTCTGAAAGCGATTCCCGGAATAGACCTGGTTGAACTTCCCGAGGCTGCATGGTGCTGCGGGAGTGCGGGGATCTATAATGTTGTACGGCACGATGATTCAATGAAACTGCTGGAACGCAAAATGCACAATATCGGGACAACCGGAGCGGAAATCATAGTCGCCAACAATCCTGGATGTCTGTCGCAGATGAATTACGGACTCAATATCTACAAGATGCATGGAGAGGTGATTCACATTGCAACTCTCTTGAACAGAGCGTATAAGCAATAACGTCGGAAGGAGAAAACAATGGACTCTAAAAGTTCTCGCAGAGATTTCATAAAAACTGCTGCCTTCGTGGGCGTTGGCTCCGCATTACTCTCCCAGAAATCTCTTTCAGCCGTCGGTCCCAACTTCTCGGCACCCGGAAAGGGATTAGTTATTTCAAGTGCGAACGGGCTGAATGCGATTCAAAAAGCACACCAACTCATCGACCAGGGGAATGACGCATTAGACGCTGTCATCGCGGCAGTCAATATCGTAGAAGACGATCCGAACGACATGTCGGTTGGACTAGGAGGATTGCCGAATGCAGACGGCGACGTGGAACTTGACGCCTCCGTGATGCACGGCCCATCCCACCGTGCAGGAGCGGTTGCGGCGCTGAAGAACATCAAGAACCCATCCAGGGTCGCAAAGGTTGTGATGGACCGTACCGACCACGTGCTCCTCGTCGGAGAGGGCGCTCTGAAATTTGCGAAGATGCATGGCTTCAAAGAAGAGAACCTTCTTACGGATCAATCGAGGGAGGAATGGGTGCGATGGAAAGAAACCCTGAGCAACGAAGACGATTATCTCCCTCCGCACACAATCGAGGACAGGGATATCGGAGAAGGAATCAGGAAGGCACTTCAGACATATGGCACTATTAATTGTTTGGGCTTGGACTTAGCGGGAAATCTATCAGGAGTTACGACGACCAGCGGGTTGTCTTACAAGATTCCAGGAAGAGTCGGAGATTCCCCTATCATTGGCGCAGGACTTTATGTCGACAACGAAATCGGGGCCGCCGGTTCCACCGGGCGAGGTGAGGCTAATCTCGTCAACTGTAGCAGCGTCATGATCGTGGAATACATGAAGCATGGAGAGTCTCCGCAAGAAGCCTGTCTGCTGGCATGCAAAAGGATCGTGGAGCACACCAAAGAGAAACGTCTTTGGGATCTGGACGGAAAGCCAAAGTTCGACGTAAAATTTTACGCAATCAACAAGAAAGGGGAATACGGGGGAGCTTCAATTTGGAGCAATGGGAAGTACGCTGTGAATGATGGAGTGCAGAGTAAATTATTGGCATTGGCATACCTCTACGAGCGGCCTGTGAAATATGATAAATAAATTGACGCGTCGATTCGTCGTTATTAGAAGCATGAATACGTACAAATTTCTTCGTATGAAATGTCCTATCTCTTTGTGCTTGCGTTGATGATATGACATAGTTAAACGATATTTTTCAGTTTCTTGTAGAGTTTAAAGAGAGTACGAAATATTCTTGCCTTGCTGAACGAACTTTGCTATATTGTGTGACGAAAAGCCAAAGTGGCGGAATTGGTAGACGCGCTGGACTCAAAATCCAGTCTGGCTTACCCCAGGTGAGGGTTCGAGTCCCTCCTTTGGTACAAATGCCATCAAGCGAATGCTGATGGCGTTTCCGTTTAGCGGCGGAGATGTTCTGAAAAATCCGGAGGTCACGTATCAAATTTTTACGATGTGGATCTATGAAATCTATCATTGTTTCCTTTGAGACTGATTTCCGAAATATTCCATTCCTTTTTTGCCTCGGTTGCATTCCTTCTTGTGATCCTAACGGGAGCAGCCAAAGGACAGACAATTACCTCAATTGCTCCCGCCCTTGAGCAGCACCGCATAGTTCAAAGCGATACTACACTTCAACTTTCTCACCACATAGTTCTCCCCGCCTCCGAGACAGTCTATTTGGATTCGATAAAACTGGACCCAGTGCTGGATTATGCGGTCGACTACGCGACAGGTAACGTACATCTGGCGCTTCAACAAAAGATGGATTTCAAATCATATAAATATGTTATAACTATATTTTACAATTTCTTACCTTTTTCATTTCAATCTGTCTATCGACATAAGAGTTATGCGGTCCGCCGTGACTCAATAACAAACCGGACCGCGACCACAGTCAGCAATGCTTCGTCATCAGCGCCATTCGACAATATCTTCGGCAACGACCTTCAAAAAAGCGGCAGCATCTATCGCGGATTCACTGTAGGAACAAACAATAGCCTCGCGCTCAATTCCGGTTTCCGGCTCCAATTTTCGGGGAAATTGTCTTCGGATGTCGAAATATTGGCCGCTTTGACCGACGAAAATACCCCCATACAGCCCGAAGGCAATACTCAGACGATCCAGGAGCTCGACAACGTATTCGTTCAGATAAAGAGCACCAACTATGAAGCAACATTAGGTGATTTTTATTTGGACATGACTGACGGAGAGTTTGGCAGGTTGAGCAGGAAGCTTGAGGGAGCCAAAGGAACGGCAAATTTCTCTTCAGACGGTATCTCTGGCTCAGTATCGGTGACAGGCGCAACATCCCGGGGGAAATTTAACACGAATCAGTTTGCCGGAATCGAAGGAGTACAGGGTCCATACCAGCTCTACGGCAAAAACAATGAAAACAACATTGTGGTAATCGCAGGGACGGAAAAGGTCTATATCGACGGTATCTTGATGGTCAGGGGCGAAGCTAATGACTATGCGATTGATTATACAAGCAGCCAAATTACCTTTTCTTCCAAGAGGTTAATAACAAGCATTTCACGTATTGTCGTGGACTTTCAATATACCGATCAGGCGTACACACGAAACTTCTTTGCGGTAGAAGCGGATGCAAAAACACTTTCAGACGCCGTAAAATTTTCCATCATGTACGCCCAGGAAGGGGATGACCAAAATTCGCCGATAGACATTTCTCTGAGCGACAGCGACAAAACCTTACTCGCACAAAGCGGAGGCAAGCCTGCTACGCTGACTGGAGTCGATTCTGTCGGGGTTGATTCGCTAAACATCGGTAAAGGGCAATATGCTGCGGTCGATACCCTTGTTCAGGGCGCTGTTATCAGAATCTACGAGTATGCTCAAGGCTCTCACCAGGCTCAATTCAATGTAACCTTTACTTATGTTGGGGCGGGAGCAGGCGACTATGTGCATGTTGTGCTCGGCCAGTACCGTTATGCCGGACCGCGGGGAGGCGACTATTTACCAATCATTATCCTCCCGGCACCGCAGCTTCAGCAAATCGCAGATGTCAATACTTCAATTCATGTTTTGAAAGACCTGACGGTGAACGGAGAATTTGCGGCAAGCAGCCTCAACCCAAATAGATTTGCGGCCAATGACGAAGTCACGGGCAACGCGACCAAGTTCTCAACTGAGTTTACTCCTTCGAACGTGAAACTCGGCGGAGTATCTATCGGCTCATTCAACCTCTCGCTTTCCGATAGGTATACGAACAAGAATTTTTCCCCGCTTGACCGCATCGACGATGTAGAATTCGGAAGGACGTGGAGCATCGACAGCACCGTGACTCTTCAGCCTTCATCGGAAGAGATTCGGGAGGCGAACCTCACATACAGTCCGACAAAGGCGCTCACGTTCGGCGGCTCGGTTGGATCTAACGACATGGGTTCACAATTCACGGCAGACCGTAAAGCAGGCTTTGTTCGGCTTGCCGGCGACTCGCTTCCAAAGATCGATTACAACATCGACGAGGTCAAAAGTTCGCAAGGCGTGGCCGGCGAGGAAAATGACTGGGTCAGACAAAGTGGATCCATCTCCTACGCCATCAAAAAATTCCTCCCCAGTTTTCGGTTTGAGCATGAAGACCGGTTGATTGAAACTCCGGTCCAGGATTCTCTCGACAACGCCAGCTTTGGTTTCACGACTCTCGCCCCGAAATTTGTGTTCAAGGGAATTCTCGGAATGAATTTTTCTACGGAGGTTGAAGTTCGCAACGACAACGGGACGTATGAAGGGAAATTGGAACCGGAGGACCGGACGGTAACTCAAACATATGAGTGGACACTCCCTGAAGTACAGAACGTTTCATCTTCACTCAACGTTGTTCTGAGGGACAAAACGTTCGATGACCAGTTCAGGCTTGCGAATAGCGATGTTCAGTCAACGCTCGTTCGCACAGAGACACGTTATACGCCGTTTCAACGTGGTGTCGATGCTGACGTTTTCTATGAGGCGTCAACGGAGCGGTCCGCCCAGCTTCAACGCGTTTTCGTTCAGGTCCAGCCCGGTCAAGGACAGTATGTTTGGGTGGACGGCAACGGTAATGGCAAGGTCGACGTGACCGATCCGAACGATTTCCAATTGAGCAGGTATGACGGAGACTACACCGTTATCACGATACCGACCGACCAGTTGTATCCAGTCATCAACGTAAAAACCTCTGCTCGCGTGCGACTGGCTCCTGCAAAGATCATTTCATCCCCGTCGGGCTGGTTTGAAAAAGCTCTCTCTGCCGTGACCACCGAAAGTTACGTACGGGTTGAAGAAAAGAGCTCCGACCCCCAAACGAGCGATATCTACCTCCTTCGACTGAGCCACTTCCTGAACCCGGCAACAACAATACTCGGAACCCAGGTCGTGCAGCAGGACCTTTTTCTTTTCGAGAATCGTTCCGACCTTTCGTTCAGGTTCAGGTTCCTTCAGCAGGACGGAGCCGGGCAGTACAGTACCGGCGACGAGCAAAGCTATACGCGAGAGAGGTCGATCCGGATTCGATGGCAGCTGGTCTCGGAGATTTCCAATCAAATAGATTATGCAAATAAAGAAAATAATCTCGCGGCTTCGGTCGCGAGCGGCCGATCAGAAGTCATATCGTCCGACGACATCACCTCAGACTATTCTTACCGACCCGAGCAAAACGTCGAGGTGGGATTTAAAATAGAAGTGTCACAATCCACGGACGATTATACTGTCACACCACTCATCGCGGATCTCAATGCCCAGTCCTTGCGCACTGTCGTTTCTTTCCGTGGGAGTGGTCAAATGAGAATTGACTTTTCGCGTGAGGAGGTTTCGTTGGAAAATAACGTCCCTGGCAACCCGGTTCCGTTTGACCTGACGGCCGGGAGGCTGGAGGGAAAAACATATCTGTGGGGCATAACATTCGACTACAAACTAAGCAACAACCTTCAGTCCTCTCTTCAATATACGGGCCGTTCCGAACAGTCGCACTCTCCCGTTCACACACTAAAAGCAGAGGTTCGGGCCTTTTTTTAGAGCCA
>Ga0265334_10001339_pt1 | contig 11901 bp, 8 predicted proteins | sample 42023metaG_FD_192442 | JGI IMG/M metagenome (GOLD analysis project Ga0265334, IMG submission 192442) | Rhizosphere microbial communities from Carex aquatilis grown in University of Washington, Seatle, WA, United States - 4-20-23 metaG | ecosystem: Host-associated > Plants > Roots > Rhizosphere >...
TCTGATCCGTGCTCGTGTTGTCCCAGTCCCGGGAGTCCACGTCCGCATTGATCTCGGTGAGGCCGAAGCGCTTCTCCACCGCGCGGAGGGCGTCATTGGTGTCGAGATACGGGGGGCGGAACAGGCGGGGGACCACGCCGGTGGTCTGGCGAATGATGCGCTGGGTCTTGGCGATCTCGGCCAGCTGGTCGGCGGTGCTGAGCTGGGTCATGTACGGGTGATCCCAGCTGTGGTTGCCGAGCCACATGCCTGCCGCGACCTCGGCGCGGGCCAGCTCGGGATTGGCCTCGACGTTCTGGCCGATGTTGAACAGGGTGGCCCGCACCCCGGCCGCCTTCAGGGTGGCCAACAGGGTGGCCGTGTTGCCGGCATTCGGTCCGTCGTCGAACGTCAGCGCGACGTAACCGGAACAGCGCTGCGGTACCGGTGGGGTCGCGGCGGTTGCGGACGCTGTTCCCATTGCCGTGACCATAACGGCCACGGCGGCCAGGCTCAACGAACGTCTCAGGTGGCGCGATGTGTCGTGCATCCGAGCACCTCTTCTCCAGGTCGGGCACGTGCTCCCAGGGTGGGGACACCTGTTCCCCGGGTGGGACACCCGTTTCCCGGGTGGGGCACGTGTTCTCCAGGTCGGGCACGTGTTCGTGGAGGCGGGACACGTGCGGCGGACGGTGCGCACGGGCCGCTGCCGGCCCGGGACCCCGAACACCTCGAGAACCCGGGACGGATGGGCGCAGCAGCAGTCAGTGAGGGAACAACCACGGCAATCCGTCATCTAGCGGGTCATACCCTGGCAGTTCGCCCATTGCCGCACAACACCGGACCCGGAACGGCACCGGAGCCGCCCATCTGGTCACTCTCAGTGAATACCCGGTGGACTTCCCGGCCGCTCGCCACTCCGGGGGCGCCACGTCAGACCGGACCGGTTACGCCGATCGGGCACGACGGGCAGGCGGGGGAACCCGGCGATCTCAAGCCGCCGCGAGGGCGCTCCGACAGTGGCTAGGTCTGCACCTGCCGGTTCACGGCCGCGGTGGACGTGATCGAATGGGAGCCGACGAATGATCGACCACGACACCCGCACGCGCCGCTGGTCCCCGGCGGACGCGAGCCTGACCCTGAAGACTCTCGGTCCGGTCGTTGTCCTCGCCCTGTGTGCGCTGACGGTCGGGGTCACGGCGTTCGTGCAGGTCGGCGACATGTCACATCGGGCGCATCAGTTGCGCGAACAGCACCTGGCGGGCATGCAGCAGCTCGCCGAGCTCACGCAGAGCCAGTCGGACATGAACGCGACCGTCCTTGCCTACGTCGAGGCCGAACTCACCCGGAACACCGCGGCCGAGGCCAAGGCTGCCCAGGGGGTCAGCGCAGGCGACCAACAACTGGAGGCCGCGCTCGTCGCCTATGAGAAGACCGCTGGTACCAGCAGCGGCCGCAAGGACGCCGTGGCGAAGTTCCGCCAGAACCTCGCCGCCCTGGCGACTCTCCGCGACGTCTACCTGCTGCGCAAGACCCCGCCCGCCGGATTCCAGCCGCCGACAGATGTCCAGGGGGCCTTCAACCTGGCCATGGCCAACGTCCGGACCGCCCTGACCGAACTGCAGGCCGCGGAAGGCGCCTCGGCGGCCGCGGCGGTCCGTGACACGGACAGCGCGGCGAACAACGCACGGTTGCTCCTCGTGCTGGTTCTGGGACTCGGGCTCGCGGTCGCGCTCGGTCTGGGCCTCGCCGCGATCCGGGCCGTGCACGGGCAGATCCGGCGCCTGTCGGACGCGCTCGACCGCTTGGCGAACGGGGACCTCCGTTCGCCGGTGGATCTCGTCTCACGGGACGAGATCGGTCGGATGGCGTCCGCGGCGAACCGGGCGATGGACAACATCCGCGGCATGCTGGGCACGCTGGTGTCCGGGGCGGACGCCGTCACCGGCATGTCCCGGCGCCTGTCCGGGGTGACCCAGGGCATCGCGAGCGCCGCGCAGGAGACGGACCGGCAGGCGTCGGTGGTGTCGACGGCCTCCGAGGGCGTCTCGGCGAGCATCCAGGCGGTGGCCTCAGGGGCGAACGAACTCGGCACCTCCATCCACGAGATCGCCCGTAACGCCCAGGAGGCCGCAGCGGTGGCGTCGGAGGCCGTCGGACTCGCGGAGTCCACGAATCACACCGTCTCGGCGCTGGGCGAGTCGTCCGCCGAGATCGGCAACGTGGTCAAGGTGATCACCTCGATCGCCGAGCAGACCAACCTTCTGGCCCTCAATGCGACGATCGAGGCGGCACGGGCCGGGGACGCGGGCAAGGGGTTCGCCGTCGTCGCCGACGAGGTGAAGCAACTGGCCCAGGAGACGGCCAACGCGACCGAGGACATCGCCCGGCGGGTGCAGGCCATCCAGGAGGACACCGGCAGTGCCGTGGCGGCGATCTCCCGGATCGCCGCGGTCATCACGCGGGTCAACGAGTTCCAGACGACGATCGCGGCCGCGGTGGAGGAGCAGAGCGCGACCGCCACCGCGATGAGCCGGAGCATCGGTGAGGCCGCCGACGTGAGCACCGGCATCACGAACAGCATCTCCGCCGTGGCCGAGGCGGCCCAGGTGACGAGCGGCAGTCTCCATGAGGCGGACACCGTGGTGAACGAGCTGACCACCGTCGCGGACGAGCTCCACGGCGCCATGGGGAGATTCCGGATCTGAGCGGGACCCGTGCGCAGGACTGACCCGGGTGCCACGGCCGGCTCCGGCCACCCGGTACCGCACCGGGGGCCGGAGCCGTTGTGCCGTCAGCCGGCGGTGCAGGTGACGGTGGTGCCGGTCCCCGTGCCGCTCGCCTGGAAGCCGAAGCTGGTCGACTGCCCGGCGCCGAGGGCACCGTTGTAGGCGGCGTTGCTGACGGGGACGGTGCCGCTGGCCCCGGTCGCGGTGCCGTTCCAGAGATTCGTGACCGCGACCCCGCTGGGCAGCGTCATGGTCACCTTCCAGGCCTTGATCGCGGTGCTGCCCGCTGTCACGGTCACGGTGGCCACGAAGCCGCCTGACCAGGCGCTGCCGATGGCGAAGCCCGCCGAGCAGGTCCCCGACCCACCGGCGGTGGTCGTGGTCGCACGGGTGGTGGTCACGGGTGCGGTGGTGCGGGTCGTGGTGGTCGTCGTGCTGGTGGTGGTCGTGGTCCGCGTGGTGGTCGTCGGAACGGTCGTCCGGGTCGTCGTCGTGGTCCCGGTGGTCGCCGTGAGGACCGCGGTGAGTGCCGGGTACCACTTGGCCGCGACCTTCTGGATGCCCGTCGTGCTGTTGGGGTGTACGCCGTCGCTGGTGTCCGCCGCGTCGTTGAAGCCGGTGAACTGGTCGACCACCGTGATGGGCGACTGGCTGGTGCTGTGCGCGGAGGCCCACCCGGGGATCGCGGCATCGAGGTTGACCACGCCCTGCGCGCAGTCACTGCAGCCGCTCGGGTTCATGGGCAGGATCTGCGCGACGATGAGCTTCACGGACGGATTGCTCGCCCGCATCTGCCCCAGCAGGGTCGTGTAGGCGTCCAGGATGGTCGTCGTGGCCAGGTGGTTCCACACGTCGTTGGTGCCGAGCATCATCATCACGATGTCGGGCTTGGCGGAGGACAACCATCCCGGCAGGTAGTTGCTGCTGACGATGCCGGTGGCCAGGTAGCCACCGTGGCCCTCGTTGTCGCCGTCCCAGCTGGCTCCGCCCCCGCAGCTGCTCTGGTTGTTGAGGGAACCGACCATGTCGATGCCGCTGGTGTACCCGGCGTTGGCGAGCTGCTGCCAGAGCAGTTGCCGCCAGCAGCCGGGGGAGCCGGTGATCGAGTCGCCGAGCGGCATGATGCGCACGGGGGTGGCCGCCGATGCCGGCTGCAGGACGAGCATCGGCGACGCGATGACCGCGGCGGACAGGCCGAGGGCGAGCAGGCTCCGGAGTTGTCGTCTCAGAGGTGTTCTCACGATCTCATCCCAAGGTAGGTGTGACGGGGGGCGTTCCCCCGGGCGGGCTACGTGCGGTACCCGAGGCCGTGCCTGGTGGAGTGGTGGGACCCGGGCACGGACAGGTGGGGCTGCGGGTGCGGATCGGCGAGGTCGGGATCCTCGGGGCACAGTCCGAGGATTCGCATCGGATTGGAACGTTGCAACTTCGAGCATGCTCAAACCCCGGGAACCAGGCGGGCAACGTACGAGGACGGGCCGGGCCTGTCAAGGGTTCGAGGGATCCCGGCGCCCGGATCGGACCGGGGCCCCGTCGGGAGGTGCAACCCGTGGCGGGAAGCCTGGCCGACGGCGCGCGGAGCCGTTGAGCGGCCCGGATCTCCTGGCGACCCTGTCCCGGCTGGATGTCCGGTTCATGGTGCCCTGACCACTTGTGCGACCGGGCGTGGCCGTCTAGATTACCGCTCCGGAGTACGAAACGATCTATCCGAAAATTGTCGAGACTATGATCGGCGCGGCGCCCGTCCTGCCGCACGACCCTCCCGTCCTGCCCTCGATCGCACCCGACCTCGATCACACCTGACCTGCGAAGGCATCCGACCGGCCAAGGCACCCGCCCCGGCGAAGGCAGCGCACTCGAAGGCCGCGTTCCTGAGGACCGCGTGTTCGCGAAGAGCCGTGGGTCCCTGAGCACTGCACCGTCGAAGGCTGCGTCGTCGATGTTCGCGCCGCCGGAGGTGGTGTCCACGAGGCGGGTGTCGTCGAGGGCCGCGTCCTCGATCGCCGGTCCGGAACGGGGCCGGTGCTCGGCCGCACCGGTCCGGGGCAGCCAGGGAGCCGTGCGGAAGATCGGCACCGGCCGCCGGACCGTGGGAGGTAGCCGCACCATGAGCAGCAGGTTCACATCTGTCGCAGGGGTCACCGGGGTCGCGGGTCTGATCGCCGTCCTCGTCGTCGCGTCGCCGGCCTGGCAGGCGGCCGGATCCCAACAGGCCGAATCGCCGCAGTCGGGAACCGCGTCGGCGGCGGGGGTCGTCTCCGCCCTCCGTGCGGGGGATCACTGGGTGCACAGCTGGGCGGCCATGCCACAGCTCACCGAGCCCGGCAACATGCCGCCGGCTCCCTTCACCGGCGACGGGCAGGTGCTCGTCGACACGACCCTTCGTCAGACGATCCACGTCTCGGTGGGCGGGGGCGAGGTGCGGTTGCGATTCTCCAACGCCTTCGGCGGTGCCGATCTCCCGATCACCTCGGCGGCCGTCGCTCTGCCCGTGGACGGCCAGGCCGGGGTCAGCGGGATCCGCTCCGGCACCTCCCGCGCGCTGACCTTCGGTGGTCGGTCGGCGGTGGTCGTGCCGGTCGGGGCCGAGATGGTCTCGGACCCGGTGCGCTTCTCGGTGGCCGCGCGGTCGAACCTCACCGTCACCGTCTATCTGGCCTCCGGGCAGAGCTCCACGAACATCACGTCGCACCCCGGCTCGCGGACGACGTCGTACCTGATCGCGGGTGATCACGTGACCGACCCGGATCTGGTGGGGGCGACCACGGCCACGCACTGGTACTTCCTCAGCGGGCTGGAGGTCCGGGAGCCCGCGGACACGGCAGCCGCGGTCGTGCTCGGTGACTCACTCACCGATGGGCGTGGCTCCACGACCAACGGCAACGACCGGTGGCCGGACCAGTTCCTCGACCGGCTGCAGACGACGGTGGCCGGCCAGCACGTCGCAGTGATCAACGAGGCGGCCGGGGGTAACCGCGTGCTGCACGACGGACTGGGACCCAATGCGCTGGCCCGCTTCGACCGCGACATCCTGGCCACGAGCGGGGTGCGGTGGCTGGTGGTCTTCGAGGGCGTCAACGACATCGGGACCGCGGACGCCACGCAGGCAGCCCAGGACCAGGTGGCGGACGATCTCATCGCCGCCTACGAACAGATGATCCTTCGCGCCCATGCGCAGGGCATCGCGGTGTACGGCGCCACGTTGCTTCCCTTCGGGCAGAACGCCTCCTACGACGACGCCCAGGGGTACCGGGAGTCGGCCCGGGAGAAGGTCAACGCCTGGATCCGCGCCGCGCATCACTTCGACGCCGTGCTCGACTTCGACCGGGTCGTCCGGGATCCCGCTGCACCTCGCGACCTGCTCGCCTCGATCGACACCGGGGATCACCTGCACCTGACCCCCGCGGGCTACGGGATGCTCGCCGGTTCGATTCCCCTGGACCTGTTCCGGCCCGGGCGGTGACGACCGGACCATGAACTTCGCGGTGTCCTGACCGTGAACTACCCGGCGTCCCGTCCACGGGACGGCACGTCGGGATCGAACTCCGGCAGCTGGGCCCGGTCCGTCGGGCCGATCGGGCACGGTGCCGGACACGGGCCGGCCGGGAGACTCTCCCGGCCGGCCCCGGCCCGTGGCCCGGGCACGCGCGGGGTGGCCCGGGCACGCGCTGGGTGGCCCGGGCGAACCTCGCCCGCCACGGTCAAGGCGACCTCCTCCCAACGTCGAGGGAGTGGGTGACGAACGCCGACACGGGACTCGGGACGGCACCGGGCCGGAGCATGCCCCCGCGCGAGGACGGGCGGAGCTCGGGCGGTCCCGCCGCACCTGTCCCCGCCACCGCGGACCGCACCGCCGTGGCGAGGGAGTTCGGCGCGGCCCTCGGGGTCGAGGTGCTCGAGGAGCTCGGGCGCGGCGCCCGGACCGCGGTCTTTCGTATCCGCCGGGACGGCACCGGCCCCTGCCCTGCGCTGAAGGTGGCGGTCGGGCCGGTCGCGGACGCCGACGAGCTGGAGGCGGCCTTCCGCCGCGAGGCGGTGCTCCTGGCCGGGGTGGACCATCCCCGGGTGGCCCGGATCCAGGAGGTCGGGCGGGTCGGGGGGCGGCCGTACCTGGTGATGGACCTGGTCGAGGGCCGCACCCTGCGGGTGCTCCAGGCTGCCGGACCGATGCCGTGGGCCCGGGTGGCACAGCTGGGCGAGGACGTCGCGGGCATGCTCGCGGTCGCCCACCGGCGCGACCTGGTGCTTCGCGACGCCAAGCCGCAGAACATCGTGGTCACCGCGGACGGGGAGGGCGTCCTGATCGACTTCGGGCTGCTCAGCCGCGCCCGCGTGCCGCAGGACGAGGCGGACCAGGCCGTTGCCGGCACCTTCACCTACTGCGCCCCGGAACAGTCCGGCTACCTGGTCGCCCGGGTCGGGGCCTCGCCCGAGTGCGCCCGCACCTACGGCGGGGTGGGCTACCTGCTGCGGATGTCCTGGCTGGACCGGCTCGCGCAGGCCGCCTTCCGCCGGTCGACCCGCGTGGCCCGCGAGGTCGGGGACCTGCGCCTGGTCGCCCAGGTGGCCTGGCACGACGCGATCGCCTGGTACCTGCGGGGCGCGGACGACGGCGAGCGCCTTGCCCGGGTCGCCGCCGAGCGGCGAGGTTGGCGGAGGCCGTGGGTGCGAGTGGATGTCTGGGGCGGTACGGGGAGAGGAGTTCGCGATGCTCCTGGTGTCCCCGCGGGCGATCGCCCCCGCCGAGGTGGATGCGGCCCGGGCCCGGATCGGGGCGAGGCCGATCCCCACCCGGAACGGGGGTCCGGTGCCGGTGTCCCTCAGCGCGGGCCTGGCCTGATGGACGCCGGGCGACGACCTGGACCGGCTGCTCGGTCGTGCTGACGCGGCGCTCTACCGGGCCGAGCAGGAGGGCCGGGACCGACTGGTCGTGGGGTGAGCCGGTGGCGTGGAGCGGGCGGCAGGTCGTGCGGGGGCGGGCGAGCTGTGCCGGCCGCGCGGGGGCCCGGTCGGGCCCACGAGGCGGAACATCTGGGTGAATATAGATACGCTACGGTTGCGTATACTAATTCGGCGTCGTAGCGTGCCGCCCATGAATCTCGTCGCCTCCAGCGAACCGGAAGCGGTGCACCGGCGCCGCTGGTTGATCCTCGGCGTCCTGGTCCTGTGCCTGTTGATCGTGATCCTCGACAACACCATCCTCAATGTCGCGTTGAAGAACATCCAGCAGTCGCTGGGGGCCACCCAGAGCGACATGGAGTGGGCCGTCAACGCCTACTCGCTGGTCTTCGCCGGCCTGTTGTTCACCTGGGGGGTGATCGGGGACCGGCTCGGGCGCAAACGGGTGCTGCTGACCGGGTTGGTGCTGTTCGGCGCGTTCTCCGCGGCGTGCGCGTTCTCCGGCTCGCCCGCGGCCCTGATCGCCACCCGGGCGCTGATGGGGATCGGTGGCGCGGCGGTGCAGCCTCAGACGCTGTCCATCATCAGCAATGTCTTCAGTCCGGAGGAACGGCCCAAGGCGATCGGTATCTGGGCGGGCTTCAGCGGTGTCGCCCTGGCGATCGGCCCGGTGACCGGGGGTTTCCTGCTGGACCACTTCTGGTGGGGATCGGTGTTCCTCGTCAACGTGCCGGTCGTGATCGTCGCCGTGGTCGCCATCGGTGCCGTGGTGCCCGAGTCGCGTGATCCGCACCCGCGCCGGGTCGACATCCCCGGGGTTCTCCTGTCGATCGTCAGCCTCGTGCTCCTGGTCTACGGGATCATCAAGGGCGGGCAGACCACGGACTGGGCGGCCCCTCAGGTGTGGGGCACCATCACGGCCGGCCTCGTCCTGCTCGGCCTGTTCACGGTGGTGGAACTGCGCAGCCGCAACCCCGCGCTGGACGTCACCCTGTTCCGCAAGCCGCAGTTCGCGGCGTCCACGGTGGCGGTCGGGCTGACCTTCTTCGCCCTGATGGGAGCCACCTTCTTCCTGTCCTTCTACTTCCAGGCCGTCCGCGGGTACAGCCCGTTGCAGACCGGACTGTGCCTGCTCTCCATGGCCACCGGGCAGATCATCGCCGCGCCACGCAGCACGCGGCTGGCCGAGCGGCTCGGCACCCGCACCGTCGTCGGAGGCGGCCTGGCCCTGGTCGCCCTGTGCTTCCTGTCCTTCACCCAGGTGGACGCCGACCTCCCGCTGCCCTGGCTGGAGGTGCTGCTGTTCCTGATGGGCCTGGGGATGGGCAACATCATGGCGCCGGCCACCAATGCGGTGATGAACGCCGTGCCACGGGAGCGGGCAGGAGCGGGTGCCGCGGTGAACAACACCATCCGGCAGGTCGGGGGAGCCCTCGGCGTGGCCGTGCTCGGCTCGATCCTCTCCGCGACCTACCGGAGCAGGCTCGGGGACGCGGCGCAGGTGCTGCCCGCGCAGGTGCGGGGCAGCGACACCTCCGAATCCATCGGCGGCACCCTGGCGGCGATCGGGCGCACCGCGCAGCAGGTGGCCTCGGGGGCGATGCCGCGGTCCGCACTCGCGCCGCTGGGGCCGCTGCGCGAGTCCGCTCTCTCTGCCTTCGTCCACGCCATGCACGTGACGGTTCTCGGCGCCGCAGCCGCGGACGTCGTCGGTGTGCTCGTGGTCGTGGCCTTCCTGCCGGCATCGCTGCGGCCCGGGCTGCGGGCACGCGGCCAGGCCCCGGCCCGACGGTGAGCGAGGCTCCGGTCCAGCGCCGGGGGCGGGGTCGACCCCGGAGCCGTCAGGCGGACGAGGCGATCGTGGAGGCGACTCTGGAGCTCCTGCAGCGTCATGGCGTCACCGGCCTGTCCATCGAGGCGGTGGCGCAACGCGCCGGGGTGGCCAAGACCACCATCTACCGGAGGTGGCCCGGCAAGGCCGAGCTCGTGCTCGACGTCCTCACACATGTGCGGGGCACGGTGATCCCGTTGCCACAGGACCGGCCGGTGCGCGAGGTGCTCGAGATCATGCTCGAGACGGTGTGGGAGGAGCGGCGGGATCCACGTCGAGGCGGTGGCGCGGTGCTGCGTCGGTTGATCGCGGAGATCGACGTCCACCCGGAGATGGCCGCGCAGTACCTGGCCCGGGTCGTGGTCCCGCGTCGCGCCCAGCTCATGGAGGTACTGCGGCGGGGGGTGCGCGAGGGGGAGATCCGTCCGGACGCGGACCTAGACCTGGTCGCCGAGACTCTCATCGCGCCCGTGCTGCTCGGCGCCTGGATGCACTCCGGCACCCGGATCGAGCGCTACTCGCTGCCCGGACTGATCGACCTGGTGCTGACCGGGGTGGCCCCCGCGGCAGGGCCGGGCGGGTGCGATGACCCGCCCGGCCCTGCCCGGCCGTCCGCTTGATCCGTTCTCCGGTCGATCGTGCGGTGCTCGGTTCGATCGTGCGGTGCTCGGTTCGATCGTGCGGTGCTCGGTTCGGCCGCGGTGCGTGCGGTTCGGCCGCGTCGTGCCCGGTTCGATCGACGGGACCCTCAGGCGCCCGGCGTGGTGCCCTCGCTGACCGGGGCGAAGACGATGCCCGTGCAGGTCTGGTTCATGTGTCCGAGCCAGCTCTCGCCGTAGGTGTGGAAACCTGCGGTCGGCAGATCGGCCAGGAGCTCCAGCCAGGCCTGGTGCAGTCCGTCGGCGTCCATCTGCAGGCGCCGGAGGATGCAGTTGAACAGGACCGCCCCGCCCGCGGCCCCACCGAGGTCGGCGCGGACGCCGTCCAGCGCGGTGCGCATACCCGCGATGAGGTCGGTGTTCTCCATGACGCTCAGCGGCATGCCCTCGGGGATCTGGCAGAAGAAGCGCAGACCGCCGTCCGGCAGTACCTCGCGAGGACTGCGCACCCACGGGTCGTCCCCGACCATCACCCCCCACGGGTGACGCATGAAGACCTGCGAGTCCAGTTCCTCGGGCGGGATGCCGACGGCTTCGGCATAGGCCTGGAGCACAGGGCGGCCGTCCACCTCGTGGACCACGCGCTGGGTGACGTCCGCGCGCGTCACCGTGAAGTGGTGCGGTCCGGGCCGCAGGCTGCACGTCTTGAGGATGACGAACGGGACGCGTGCCTCGAGGACGACGAAGACCGCACCGTGGTCGCTCTCCCGTCCGTTGCAGAAGACGCGGGTGCGGGTGAACTCCAGACCGTCGCCCGAGGAGCCGCCGACGAAGGACAGCGACGGGGCGTGGAAACCGAGCCGCTGGTTGACCAGTTCCTCGTCCCCGTGCATGCCGTCGACCATCAGCAGACCGATGTGGGTACTGGGTGACAGATCGCGGAGTTTGCTGCCCAGCCCGGACTCCAGGCGGGCGATCGCGGCGTCGACGCCGTCCGAGGTGCCCTGGCGGAAGCCGGCGATCTCCGCAGCCGCGTTCGTGATCACCTCGCCCGACAGTGCGAGTGCGACGGTACCGCCCTGACCGGCGTGGGTCTCGGTGAACTCACCCGCGGTCGTGCAGCCGACCACCTGGGCGGACGGCCAGCGCTCGGAGAGCAGTCCGGTGATCTTGGCGCCGTCGGCGTCGTGGTGGAAGAACGTCAGCACGAGGCGGGGGTCGCAGTCCTCGCCGAACTGAGCCACCAGGTCCTCGACGATCTCCCGGGACTGCGTGGCCGCGGTGTGGGCGCTGCGGAATCCGCGCGCTGCGGCGGTGTTCGTGGTGGATCCGCTCATCAGACCGTCACTCCCAGATCGGTCAACGCCTTGCGTACCTGCTGGACTCGGGCAGGATCACTGTCGTGTTCCGGCTTGGGATCCTTGAGGCTCACGCCGGTGGCGACCATCACCCGCATGCTCAACATCACCAACTCCCCGGATCCACGAGAGGCCACCACGGCGTCCCGGATCTCTGAGATCTTGCGCATTGCAGACCTCAACCCCTTGCCTCGATATCTCGTGGGAAACCCCGATCCTTCTTCGGTTCCGGTCCCAGGACGGTTGAGCGGCGAATGACGTCCGCCAGGTCACACCGGCGGGGTGGCCCGAGGTCGAGCCCCCGACGTGGTTATGCGCGTGCCTGTCCGTGCGTCTCCTACGCATGTGGGCGAAGGCGTCGGGCGCAGGTGGGTGAGGGCCTCGGGTCCCGCTGGGCTGCGCGTGCCGCACGTGGTGTGGCCGGGCCCTGGTCCCGTTCCGGTGGTGGACAGCCTTGCCGGTGGCGCAGCCATGCCCGTGGGTAGTCGTTTCGGTGGTGGGCAGTC
>Ga0265334_10001341_pt1 | contig 11898 bp, 4 predicted proteins | sample 42023metaG_FD_192442 | JGI IMG/M metagenome (GOLD analysis project Ga0265334, IMG submission 192442) | Rhizosphere microbial communities from Carex aquatilis grown in University of Washington, Seatle, WA, United States - 4-20-23 metaG | ecosystem: Host-associated > Plants > Roots > Rhizosphere >...
GCCGAACAACGACTCGAAGAGCGCCGTGACGTCTTGCAACGCGAGCGGCTCCAGGCGGATTTCCTCGGCGTGCTTCCTCGCGACCTCGACGGCGGCGTCACCCTGGCGGGCCGGCAGCGCCGCCGCGTATGTGAGCGAGTGGCTCGCCGCTCGCGACGTGAGCGAGGCGAAGAGCGCTGCTGACGGTTCGTCGATGCGTTCGAGATCGTCGACCGCCATGGCGACAGGTCTCTCGTTGGAGAACTCGAGAACGAACGTCCGCAGAGCGGCCTGGAGCTCGGCGCGATCGATCTCCGGTCGCGTGATGTCGGCGAGCTCCGGGGTGCCGTCGTGCGCATCTGCATAGAGGAGCGCGTAGGTGCGCGGGTGAGCTTTCGCGGCGCGCACGGCAAGGGCGGGAGCCGCGCGATGGAGCTGGCGTACGAGTGACGCGGCGACGCCGAAAGGCCGTGTCGCATCGGCGTATCCGGCGCGAATGGCCGTCGTGCCAGCGAGCTTCGCCTCCAGCACGAACGCGTCCAGCACGCGGGACCGGCCCGTCCCCTCGGCGCCGACGACGGCGAAGCCCCCTCCGCGCCCTCGAACGGTGGGCATCATCTGCCTGCGGAACTGCCCGACCACCTCATCGCGCCCGACGAGCTCCGGCGTCACCAGATATGCCCGGGCCGCGCGAAGCTCGTCGTTTGGCGGGCTCGGCAGCAGCGGCAGGAGGCATTCCATCACCTCCGCTGCGCTTTTCGGACGGGAGCCGGCGTCTACCCGCAGCATGCCCAGAATCAGGTCGTCCAGGGCCGGCGGGACGCCGGGCGCGAGACTCGAGGGGCGAACCGGGTTCGAGCGCCAGGCGTTCGCGAGCTGAGCGAAGGACCGCGCTGCATAAGGCAGGCGCTTGGTGAGCGCGTAGTAGAGCGTTGCACCCAGCGAGAAGAGATCGCTCCTCCCGTCGAGCGACATCGTCCGGACGAGCTCGGGCGCGACGAACGACGGCGTTCCGGCAATGAGAGTGGTCGCGCCTGTCGTGGACAACAGGCCGAAGTCGATGAGCTTCGCCTGTCCGGATTGCGTCTTGCGCACGTTGCGCGGCGTGAGATCCCGGTGCACGAGGCGGCGAGAGTGCAAGAGACTCAGGGCCGAACAGATCTCGTAAGCGACGGTACAGACGTCCTGCCAGGGCATCGGCGCGAGCTCCTTCAGATCGCCGCCGTCGAGAAGCTCCATCGCATAGTAAGGCCGCTGTCCGTGCAGGCCGTAGTCATGTGCCCGAACGACGCGCGGGTGCGAAAGATGTGCGAGCGTATGGAACTCCCGTTCGAAGAGCTCGCGCGCGCGGACGGCGTTCTTCTCGTCCGCTTCCGCGTGCGAAAGCTTGAGTGCTACCGCGGTGTTCGTCGCGTCGTCCCAGGCACTGTAAACACTGGCCATCCCTCCTCGACCGAGCAGTCGCTGGATCTCGTATCGCTCGGCGACCCGCAAGGGAGGGCCCCCTTCGCGGATACCGTCAGTAGTGCTCTGCGCCATCGTCGTAGAGCGAGCAACGGCTCGCTATTCAACACGTTTCGAATTTTTTAGCGTAGCACGCGACCGACCGTTCCGGTCCGGCTCGCCTTCTCCTACCCGCGCTCACGTGGGACATGGTGGGTGCGCCACGACCATCCGCGGCTCACGAGCGAGACGACGCGGGTGGCGCACGCACGCGCATGCGAGGGCGTCCACCCACAGCGTGTTCTGCGAGGGCCTTATGTCGTGCAACCGTGCACCCGAAAAACACATTGGGCGAGCAGCCATCGCGGCAAAGAAGCCTGGCCGCAAGCAGCGCCTACAGCGCCTTGGTTGCGCGCGCGCTCGCGCGAGGTCGTCTACGTGTCCTGAAGGGAGAGCCGTGACAGTCCGTCGTCCGCTGTGGCCGTGTTCGAGTGCGCGATTCACAAACAAATTCACGCTCTTGACGTCAGCCGGGTCGACACGGTGCGATGAATTGATTCGCGCGCCATCTGGCGGCGCCGTGCGGTACTCGCGGTTTACCTCTCCACGCGTGCGGCCGAGTTCGAGGCACTGGAGTGGACGGACGTCGACGTGGAGCATGGCGTGATCCACATCCACAAGGCGGTGGATCCACTGAACGGAGGCGTGAAGGAGACCAAGACGGGAATCGCGCGCCGCTTCAGCATCGAGCCGAATCTGCTCTCTCTGTTGAGCGATGCGGGACGAAGCCGGTGGTGTGGGGCGCGTCATCCACATGCCCGGCGACACGAATCTCGCGCGCGGTCTACGTCACTACCTCGAGCGCGCCGGCGTCACACGGCCCGAGCTCCACGCGAAGCCCGATGACCCCACGCGCAAGCCCATCAGCTTCCACGATCTGCGCGCGACGGGCATCACGTGGATGGCCGTGCGCGGCTACGAACCTCTGCGCATTCAGCACCGTGCTGGACACACGGAGTTCAAGACGACGCAGATGTACATTCTGCGAAGCGGAAGCGGTTCGTGAAGGATTCGGCGACGTCTTTCCTGAGCTCCCGGCGCGACTCTTGAGCGAGTCGAATCGTCCCAACGGCTCTCAACGTGGCGGATATTCAGCGGAGAGGGCGGGATTCGAACCCGTCGAGCGGCGTTGGCGAAACCTTCAAGCGGTGCGCGGCCTTGCGAGCCAACGACCTGAAACATGGTGGCGCGGTCTCGGTGCAGCACCGTTTCGGCGGCGCGCTCAACCTGTGCCGCAAACGCCGATGCCCGTCTTCGGGTCGATCTTCGGGCAGAAGCCCTTGCAGCAGTCCGCAGCGGACATGCACGGTTGGCCATCCTCCTTGCACGGCTCGAGCGCCGCGAAGACGCTGATTTTGCTGCTGCCGATCTCCTGGCCCTGCAGGAGGAACGCGGGGTTGCTCGGGTCCATGCCGGGGGGCAGCCCGAGGTTGACGGCGGTCACCCAGACCTTCTTCGACGTCGGGTCGTCCGCGGTCGGCGTCCAGAGGTTGCCGTACGTGCGCCAAGGAGTCCGTCGATGCCCGGGCCGAGCGTATCGACGATCGCGCGCTCTGCGTCCCCTCTTCGAAGCACAGGTGGCGCGGCTTCGGGATCCCGCGGATCACCTCCACCAGCGCTTTCCCCTTGGTCTCGACCACGTGCGAGCCGAGACGTCGAGAGCTCGGACCCATCGATCGTTGCCGGCGCCACCGGGGGGCGCCAGCCGGCGTCTCGGCCTGCCCACGCGATGCACGCCCCCACCCGCAGAGTCCCCGCTTTCCCCGCCCATCGGACCCTCCCGGTCCGAACCTATGCCTCACCGCGCAAATCCAAGCCCTCGCCCTCCACCTGCGCTTCCAGCCGCAGCACGCGATAGCCGGCGCTTTCGAGCGCCGCATCCCGGCGCGCTCCGAACGCCCGCGGCCCCGGATCCGAAGAATTTTCGGAATCCGGTCCGGCGTCCTGCGGCGCCGTGCACTAGGATTGCCTCCCGCATTCGCAGTGAGCGACGTCGCAATGTCGATCGAATTCGATCTGCCCGAAGGATCCGCTGGGCTGGGCGTGAACGGTCGTGGGGTGGCCGACGACGACGCGCCCGACCAGCGCCGAAGTGCTCGAGCGTTTCGTCTCGGCGAGCTCGTGCTCGACGGTGCACGATTCGAGCTGCGTCGAGGTGAGGAGCGGCTTCCGGTTCAGCCCAAGGTGCTGCAATTGCTCTTCTACCTCGTCGAGCATCGCGAGCGTCCGGTCTCCGAAGAGGAACTGCTCCGGGTGCTGTGGCCCGACGAGCGCGTCACCGAGGCGTCGGTCAAGCGCGCCATCCACGGTGCGCGCAAGGCACTCGGTGACGACGGCGACGCACAGTCCAGCATTCATACGGTGAGAGGGCGTGGCTACCAGCTGGTGCTACCGGTCTCGCCCCATGAGCCTGAACGTGGGACACCAGACGAGGCGGCGAAATCCGAAGGAACGATCGAAGCCCCACGGTCGGGAGGCCTGCCTTTATCGCAGGACACGTTCGTGGGTCGCCGCAGCGCACTTGCCATGCTCGAAGCCAGCATGCGAGACGCGTTCAGCGGTTATTGCCGGCTGTTGCTCTTGATCGGCGACGCTGGCATCGGCAAGACACGAATGCTCACCGAACTCGGGCGTCGCGCCGCGCTGATGCGGGCTGATGTGTGGGTCGGCCGCTGCATCGAAGACGAGGGTGCTCCGGCGTTCTGGCCTTGGACTCAAATCTTGCGGGACGGCAAGCGCGATCGCGGCGCTCGCGCTCTGATCGCATTGATGGGCAAGAGCGTCGCGGATATTGCCGAGGGCATCCCGGAGCTTCGTGAATGGCTGCCCAATCTGCCCATGGCGCCGCCGATCGCGGAGCAGTCGGCTCGTTTTCGATTCTTCGACGGCATGGTCGCGTTCCTGAGGCGCGCCGCCGACCAGCGTCCGATTGCTCTGCTATTCGACGACCTGCAGCGCGCCGACCAACCGACTCTGCGTTTGCTCTCGTTCGTGGCTCGTAACCTCGATACTTCGCGTGTGCTGATCGCGTGCACGATGAGGCCGATCGCATCCCAGCCAATCGCCGTGCGCGAGGCGATGACGAGCTTCATGCAACCGGTGTCAGCCACTTGCGTAGAACTCCAGGGTTTCAGCCGGCAGGACGTCGACGATTTTCTGGAGCTACGCGTAGGTCAGCGTGGGCCCGAGTCGTTCGTGACGCGCTTGCACCGGCTCACCGGCGGAAGCCCCCTCTTCCTACAACAGATCGCGCACGGTTGGCAGACGAGCGGTCGGCTCGATGCGGCGATCGATTGGGAGCAGCTGCTTTCGAAGACACAGGGCCAAGGGCTCGATGGCAGCATCGCGCATCGCCTGAGCGTGCTCCCCAGATCGGCGCTCGAAGTGCTGCAGGTCGCGACCGTGCTGGGGTCCGAGTTCACCGTCGCTCGGCTGTCACGGCTTCTCGCGATCGACGCCTCGACGATCCTGGCCGAGCTCAGCGCCGCCAAGGACGCCGGTTTGGTACAGCAGCTGCCCGACGCGATCGGCACGTTCGGCTTCACCCACATGCTCATCCGCGATGCGCTGTACGAGCAGCTAGGGATCGACGCGCGAGCTGCTCTTCACGCCAAGGCAGGGGAGGTCCTCGAGGCCGAAGATCCTTCCGCGGACGTCAATGTGGCGGAGCTCGCGCATCATTTCGCGCAGGCCTGGCCCGCCCACGACGCAGGCAAAGCACTGCACTATGCACTGCGCGCTGCTGCCGCGGCGACGCGACGTCTGGCGTACGAGGAGGCCGTCGGGCACCTCGATCGCGCGTTGCACGTCCAGGCGAATGGCGGCGGCAATCTGGAACAACGTATGCGCTTGCTGCTTGGCAAGGGCGAGGCGCTGAGCCATGCCGCTGAAGTGGCCCGGGCGCGCGCCACGCTCTTCGAAGCGGTCGGGCTCGCTCGCCAGCTCCACGCAATCGAGGTGATCGCTCACGCAGCGAAGTTGATGGCCGTCTTGCCCGAGTCGGGAAACGTGGATTGGGAGCAAATCGGTCTGCTGCGGGAGGCCTTGGGGGCGATGGCAGAGGACGATCCCGAGCGCCCCTATCTGCTTTCGTTGCTTGCAAAATGCAGCACCTACTCGACGGATTCTGCCGCGCGCGAAGCGCTCGCGCTCACGGCGCTCGAGCGATCGCCGCAGATCACCTGTCTGCGGCTACGGGCCGAGACGTTGCAACACTGTCATCGCGCGCTCCCCGAACCGAAGCACCTCGGCCAGCGCGAGGCAATCGGCGAAGAGCTGGTGCGCCTGGGTCACCGAAGCGGCGATCACATGACGCTCTGGCACGCGGCGACGGCGCAAGTTCAAAACTGCCTCGAGCGCGGTGACTTCCTCGGCGTCGATCGCGCCGTGGCGCTGATCGAGGGTCTTGCGACTCAGATGCGCGAGCCCATGTTTCGCTGGTACCTCGCAGTCTTTCGCGCCATGAGGCAATACGTCGCCGGACACATCGCCGAGGCGCAAGAACTGGCGCTGAGAGCTCTGAACATGGGCGCCTGCGTTGGCGAAGCGACGGCCCGACACGTCTATTGCATGCAGGTCACGGGATGGCATCGCGTCCTGGGCAGCACATCCGAGTGCGAGGTGCTGGTTCGCGAGATGATGCTGCGGTATCCCGCGCTGAGCGGGTGGCGGCTGATGCACGTCGGGCTCGAGGCCGACCGCGGACACAACGACCCCGCTCGACGGTTCCTTGCGCAGCTCCACGAAGATCCTTCGCTGATGCACGAGCCGTTCACGATGGCGCTCCTGTGCTTTCTCGCCGAACTGGGCAGCTACGTCGGCACGCCCGCGATGACCCGCTGGCTCTATGATCTCATGCTTCCGTACGCCACGCTCTGGGGTAACTGCGGATTCGGGAACACTTATGGGCCGATCGGGCGCCAGCTCGGCGCGCTCGCCATCCGCATTGGCGACCTCGACGCAGCAGAAGGCCATCTCGAGTCCGCGCTCGCAAGTAGCGAGGCCGCGAAGTCACCGACCTTCATCAGCCTGACCTGCATCGTGTACGCACGCACGTTGCTCAAGCGGGAAACCCCCGCGAGCCGGCGCCGGGCACTCGACATGTTGATCCGATCAGAGGCTCTGAACCGACCCAACGCCTGGAACGGTAACTCGAGCCATGTGCGTCACATCGCTAGCCGCGCGGGACTATTCCTGCCCGACCTGGGCAACGCGAAGATCGAGTAGCGCCTCTCGCTGACGCCATCCGGGAAGGGTGACCGCGCGCAGCTCGCGGTCACATACGGTTACCAATGGTAACCACCGGTGACCTGATTGCGGGGTATTACCCGGGGCGCATTGCCGATCGCCCTCGCGGCCGTCGGCTGCGTTTCCGCCGAGTCGGCGCTCCACAGCGGAGCAAGCTCGTCGGGTCAATGGAGCGAAATATGCGGGACGGTGGATCGCGTGAGGCATCCGTGGTGTTGGCATTTCTCTCGAGCGTCGCAAAGGCGCCGCGCCGGGCGAGCTTGCAAGTTAGAGCGTGGCTCGCTGCGTGCGCAGGCGTCGTCATGTGCCTCGCAGGTGGGTCGAGCGCGTCTCATGGGCCGCAACCATTGACAGGACGCGTGAGCAACGGCGCGTCACGCGGAGCGGCGTTAGGACGAATGACGAGAGCAAGCATCGCAACGTTGGTCGCGCTGTTCAGCATCGGCTGCAGCTCGTCTCACGAGCCGACGGAGAGACCAACCGTGGCAGCGACCGTGGGCACCGTTCGTGCTGCGCTCTCGACGAACGACTACAAGTCGATGGTGCTGCAGGACGGAGCGGCGGGGTACTGGCGACTCGGGGATACCGGACAGTATGCGCTGGATTCTGCGCCCCGAGGCAACTTCGGCACCTATTCGAACTCCGTCAGCGGTAGCCCGCCTCCGAATCAGGGAGAGCCCGGAGCGCTACTGGGAGACTCCGACACCTCGGCAGAGTTCTTCATTTACAACAACCCGGGCACCACGCAGAGCTACGTCTCCATCCCCAGCGACGACGCGACTCAGGCGCCAGCAACCGGCCACGCTTTGACCGTCGAAGCGTGGTTTACGATGACGCCAGGTAAGACTCCTCAGACCTACGCTGCAATCTTACACAAGAACGCCGGGAGCCTGCAAAACGGGTATGGGTTCTTCTGGTACAACAACGCGCTGTACTTCTACATCAACAACCGGAAGATCTACGTCAACGTCCCACTCTCGGCGATGGGGGATACGGGCAGGTTCCACCACGTCGTCGGGACGTATAACGGAACTTTCATCAAGCTCTACTACGACGGAGCGCAGGTTGGATCCCGTGCGATAGGGACCAACGAGGGACAGAATCAGCCCGTCAACGCTCCCACGGCACCGCTCTGGATAGGGAGGTCAACCTGGGTACCGGTCGGCTGGCAAGGTCGCATCGACGAAGTCGCGATCTACCCTAACGCTCTCGAGGATTGGCAGGTGTTGGCACACTTCCAGACAGGTCGCCCTCCCGGCCCGCTTTCACGAGCGTTCGTCGCGTACGCTCAGAACAGCTTGACGTTCGGCACGGGTGATCACGTTTCGGGTGGCGACGTCGGGGTTGCGTCGCTGTCTTCCCAGAGCACCGGCTCGCAGCTCGTCATCGGTCCTTCCGACGTGTTCGACGCAAACCGGGGCGTTTTCGCGCCGTCTGTGTCCGTTGGAGCGCAAGCGCAGGTTGGCAGTGTGTTCACCAAGGCCCTGACGAACAACGGGACCGTGGGAACGCAGCAATCATTTCCAACGTCGATGCCGCTCTTGCCCCTGGTGCCGCAAGGCGCGCCGGGCACCGCGAACGTCACGGTTGCGTCAGGCAGAACGTCGGTCCTGGCGCCTGGGAACTACGGGGTGCTCACGGTCAACGGTACCTTGAGGCTCTCCGCGGGGGCGTACAGCTTCTCCAACGTCAACGTGGGCGCTGGTGGCATCATCTACGGGCTTTATATCGGAATGACGACCATCCGCGTGGATGGCACGTTCACGGCGGGCGCCGGTTCGGCCATCGTCAACGTGGATAGCATCGGGGGCGCGCTGTCGATCGCCGTAGCGGGTCGGGATCCGGGCAGCTCCACTCCCGCAGTTTCCATCGGCGCGAACAGTTCGCTCGTGGCGGTCGTCAATGCGCCGCGTGGAACCGTGTCGATCGGTGATGGTTCGTACGTTTCCGGGGCAGTCAGTGCCTTCGCGATCAAGGTGGGGAACAGCGTGACCATGGCGCTGGACGCGGGCGCGACCGCCGTGTCGAACGCGCAGGGCCAGCTGCCTGCGAACATCTACAGCATGCCGCCGACTTCGCCGATTGTCGGCGTTGTACCAGCCGACACCAGGATTGCGTTCAATCTGGCCCTTCCGGTACGCAACCTTAGCGCACTCGAGAATTCCATTGCGCAGGCCTCGAACCCGAACGACCCGAACTACCGACACTGGGTAGATTCCGCGACGTTCGCATCGACATATGCCCCATCGACCAACGACACCTCGCAGGTAGCCTCATGGGCTCAATCGTTCGGTCTGTCGACGTTCACCTATCCGCATAACACCGTCGTGACAGCGTCAGGCACGGTGGCGCAGATCGAACAGGCCCTATCCATCAACTTGGTGCAACAGCTGCGTCCAGACGGGTCGGTCTTCTACGGTCCGGATCGGCCGCCTTCGATCAATCCGGCGAGCATGCCGACCACGCTGCTCGGAGTGAGAGCGATCGATAACTTCTTTCAGATGAAACCGATGGATACCGGTGGGGGCCCGGGCAATAGCTACCTTGCGGGCGATCTCCGTGCGGCATACGTGGGCGCTGTCGGGACATGCTCGACGCTCAACGGGGACGGTCAGTTCGTCGGGCTGGTTTCGGCTGCCGGGTTCAATACGCAAGCCACCAACGCATACGTGACGAACATGGGCCTCGTTGGTACGAAGCCAATCCAGGTGCAATACGCGGGCGATCCGATGGGGCGGTCGCCCGGATGCCCCACCTGCGATAACTCCAAGGGTATAGCACCTCCATTGGTCCCAAATGGTGAATGGAACGATGTCGAGATATATCTCGACATCGAGATGGTTCTGGCGATGGCGCCTGCAGCGCAGATCGTCGTGTTTCAAGGACCGTCGGCCCTCGCTGACATCGCCGCGAACCCCCAGGTCGCGCAGGTCAGCTCCTCTTGGGGTATCCCGGACGATGCCGTCGACGAGCAGCTCTTCAAGGTTATCGCCTCACAAGGGCGATCGTTCTTCGGCGCTAGTCATGACGGCGGGTCTTACCAGCCTGCCGGCCTGGTGTGTCCGGTGCCGGGTGCGACGTTCGATACCTCGGCGCAAATCAATCCAACGGATTTCATTGGGTCGCCTTGGGTCACGGCGGTCGGTGGGACCGTGCTGACGACCAGCGGCCCCGGCGGAACGTGGCAGGGAGAGGTGGCATGGCCGGGAAGTGGCGGCGGCGTCATCAGTGCGCAGCCCATGCCTTCCTTCCAGACGCTCGCGAATCCCACGAACGCTCAGGTATCGACGGTGAACCGAAACGTACCCGACGTCTCCGCGATTGCGCAGAACCTGTCCATCTTTGCGTCCGGGTGCAACGGGAACAACCCTACCTTCTTGATCGGGACGCCGCTAACTCCGGCGCAGTGCGTGGGTCAGGTGTGCGATGCCAGCAACGTGCTTCAAGCGTGTCCCATTGGACAGCAGGCGGCGGTGCAAGTGCCCGTGAATGGCACGAGCGCATCGAGCCCGCTGTGGGCCGGATTCATGGCGCTGGTGAACCAGAGCGGCGCGATGTCAGGGCTTGCGCCGGTGGGTTACGCCAACCCTCTCATCTATGAAATGGGGAAGAATGGCGCCGCATTCCACGATGTCACGCTGCGTACTGCGGACGGCAACCCATGTGGTTTTTCGGAAAATGCGACAGCCGGGTACGATCTGGCGACCGGGTGGGGAACGCCGTCGTGCAATCTCCTGTCGCAGTTGAACAACCGCCCGACTCTGCAGATCACCCCAGCCAATCCTCTGCTGAGCATCGGTCTTCGTGACATGTGCGGGGTAGATCCACGAGGTGGAGTGGAATGTTGGGGTTTGGATTCGGAAGGAGAGGATGGGACGGGAAGTAGTAGTGTCGATATAAATCAGCATCTGAGCCCCGTGTGCACACAAACTACCAATCCGGGCGCTCAGGCATCAGCCGTGGCCATGGGTACCGAGCACGCGTGCGCGCTGGTTCCCGTCGACGGGAAGGTCCGGTGCTGGGGAGACAATACCTTCGGCCAGCTTGGCACGGTGGCTGGCGGTCGGGGAGTCACGACGACCATCAACGGCCTTCGGGCAATCGACAACCGCACCCAGATCGCCGCTGGAGGAGGACTCACCTGTGTCCTTTACGCCGACCTTGGTGACGTCTGGTGCTGGGGGCAAAACAATTTCGGACAGCTTGGTATCAACACCACCAACAACGGTCCGAACGCCGTCCCCGCCCAAGTCCAAACCTTGCCGCCGGCCAGGCAGATCGCGATCGCGCCGTCGGGAGCGTTCGCTTGCGCTCTCTTGCAGACGGGCGGCGTAGATTGCTGGGGCCTCAACACGTGGGGTAATCTCGGCAACGGCACCACCACCTTGGCGTCGACACCGCAGCAGGTACTTACGACGCTACTTCTCGGTAATACGCCGCTGGCGAATATGGAGGCCATCGGAGTGGGCGACATGCACGCCTGCGCCATCGGTGTATGCTCCAGTTCGCCTCCGGGAAGTCCGTGCACGACGCTGACGTGCTGGGGCAACAATAGCTCGGGTCAGCTCGGAGAAGGATTGCCTTCGAGCACCGTGCCACAGCAGGAGCTAACCGCCGTCCCAGCCACGCAATTGACCGGACTCAATCCGATCTCGGTAGTAGGAGCAGATAGCTCGACGTGCATCATCGACGGGGGAGGGTTTGCTAGCATCTATTGCTGGGGCGACAACAGTCTGGGCGAGCTCGGCGATGGGACTCAGACGCGGTCGGCGACACCCGTGTTTGCGCAAACCGGCGTTACGGGAGCGAGCGCCATCGTTGCGGGTGAAACGCGTGTCTGCGCCCGGTTCGGAGGTGGTGCAATGTGCTGGGGTGGCGGTCCCATTGGAGACGGAACGAACAATTCAGTGAATTCTCCAAAAGACGTACAGTTCGCGGCTAGCTGCCCGTGAAGGGCCGAGGAACGTTCCCCCCCCAGGCCACTCATGGTCTTCGAGCAATGCCCATGCCGCCTCGAAGCGGCGGCTTTTTCCGCCGAAGACCCGAGAATCGGGGGTGACCAGATCGGTCATGGATGACCGATCTGGTCGGGGGATTTCCGGGCGACGTGATCGAGCCGTTCGCTCGCGCGCGTCAGTCGAGGTGGCTCGCGATGAGCTGTATGAGATC
>Ga0265334_10001342_pt1 | contig 11896 bp, 12 predicted proteins | sample 42023metaG_FD_192442 | JGI IMG/M metagenome (GOLD analysis project Ga0265334, IMG submission 192442) | Rhizosphere microbial communities from Carex aquatilis grown in University of Washington, Seatle, WA, United States - 4-20-23 metaG | ecosystem: Host-associated > Plants > Roots > Rhizosphere...
GGGAAGTGCTGCCCCTCGGCGATGCGGCGATCGGGCTCGCCCGCTCGCTCGGCGCGAGCCTGATGCTGCCGGGAAACGTCTACAACTACGGCGATCCGATCCCGGCAGTGCTGACGGAGTCCACGCCGTTCGCGCCCAACCATCCCAAGGCGCGGCTGCGCATCGCGCTCGAGGGCAGGCTCGAGGCCGCCACCGATGTGCGCAGCATCGTGCTGCGCGCCGGGGACTTCTTCGGCGCCGGGCGCGGGACCTGGCTCGATGCGCTGATGCTCAAACCCTTAAGACGCGGCCGCATCCTGTACCCGGGACCGGTGGAACTGGTGCACGCGTGGGCCTATCTGCCGGACCTGGCGCAATGCTGCGTGCGACTGGCCGAGCGCGCCGATACGTTGCCGGCGCACACCGCGCTGCACTTTCCGGGACACGCCGTGACGGGCGAGCGGTTCGTGGCGGCGTTATCGGCGGCTGCGCTGGATCTCGGGCTGATCAGCGCTCCGGCGCGTATTGGCGGCGTGCCCTGGAGATTGTTCCGGGCGGCCGGAATCGCGATGCCGCTGCTGCGCGAGCTGACCCGCATGAGCTATCTGTGGCGCCAGCCTCATGCGCTGCAGAGCGAGCGGCTCGCCACCGTGCTCGGCGAGCACGCCGGCACGCCGTTGCCGCAGGCATTGCATGCGACGCTGGCGGGGCTCTACCCCGCCGGCTCGGTTCAGCGGCAGCATGCAATCCACGGGGACAGCGCATTGACCAGCAGATCGAGGTGCTCGTAGAGCGCGCTCACGTGGCCGCCGCGGCCATCATCGTAAGGCGGCGTCAGGGTGAGCAGGCGCTTGGGCTGATTCGCGGCCGCATAGAGTGCCAGCGCATGATGGTAGGGAATCAGCCGATCACCGAGGCTGTGCGCAATCACCACCGGAGTGCGAACCATGCCGATGCGCGTTCGCGAGTCGAAGCGCACTCCGACCAGTGCGCGCACCGGCAGGTAGGGATAGGTGTCAGCGGCGGCATCGGGTACGGAAGTGAAGGCGCCGAACAGCACCAGTGCCGCGGCGGCATGGCCGCTCGCGAGCTGCACTGCCGGCCCCGAGCCCAGTGAATGGCCCCAGATGATCACCCGATCCGGGGCCACGCCGCGGCGCATGAGTTCCTGCCACGCCGCTTCGGCGTCCGCGTCGATCGAGGCTTCCGAGGCAGTGCCAGCGCTCAGGCCGAACCCGCGATAATCGATCGCGAGCACGTGCAGCCCAAGGGCGCGCAGCGCCTCGACATGGTGCAACTGCTCGCCGGAGAACGCCGAAACCGCATTGCCGTGCAGATGCAACACCCAGTAGCCGTGGTCCGTCGCAGGATCCGGGCGCAGCAGCAGGGCTGCGAGCCGCTCGCCGTTGGCCAGCGGGATCGCGATGCGCTCGGCGCCGGCGGGCAGGGTTGCACTCAAGTGCCGGTGGCTGGCGGCGGTTGCGAACACCAGGTCCGCCTCGTGAAGCTTCAGCCAGCCGAGCACCGCGCCGAACCCGCAGCCGGCGAGCACGAGCGCCACGGCGCTCCAGCGGACGGCGCGGCGAGCACGCAGCGGGGGTTCGTGAGGCATGGAAGGCAATGCTATCCTGAACTCCCGGCCCGCCAGGGCTGATCGCCACAGCACACGAGCGCACGATGGAGCAACTGATCCAGGGTTATCACCAGTTTCGCGCCAACCAATGGCCGGAGCGCCGGGCCATGTTCGAGCGCCTGGCCACGCGCGGCCAGGCGCCCCTGACCATGGTCATTGCCTGCTCGGACAGCCGCGTCGATCCGACGATGATCTTCAACGCGCAGCCGGGCGAGCTGTTCGTGCTGCGCAATGTCGCGAACCTGGTGCCGCCCTATCAGCCGGATTCCGCATTCCACTCCACCAGCGCCGCGCTGGAATTCGCAGTCCGCGTACTGAAGGTGCGAAACCTGATCGTGATGGGCCATGCGATGTGCGGTGGCATCCAGGTGCTGCTCAACGAGACCGCGGCGCCGGCCGGTGACTTCCTGGTCCCGTGGATGCGCATTGCCGAGCCGGCACGGCGCCGGGTGCTGCAGCGCGCTCCTCAGGATCCGCAGGCCGAGTGCGAGCGCGAGTCAGTGAAGCTCTCGCTCGAGAACCTGCGCAGCTTTCCGTGGATCGCCGAGCGGGCCGATTCCGGCGACCTGCAGCTCGGCGGCGCCATCTTCGATATCCGCTCGGGGCTGCTGCAGACGCTGCGGCCGGACGGTCACTTCATACCGGTCTGAAGGGGGCGTATCGGTCCGGGCGCTGCGGCGCGACTATGCGATACTCCCTGACGACGGAGTGCTCGGCATCGCCATAACAAGGAACGCATCATGGCCTGGGTCGAACTGATCACCCTGCTGGCAGCGCTGCAGGCGCTGTTCTTCGGCGTGCTCGTCGGGCGTGCGCGCGGCCTCTATGGCGTGCCGGCTCCGGCGACGAGCGGCAATGAGCTGTTCGAACGCTACTACCGCGTCCAGTGCAACACGAATGAAACCCTGCTGATATTCCTGCCGTCGCTGTGGGTTGCCGCGCATTACTGGATCCCTGGGTGGGCCGCCATCCTGGGTGCGATCTATCTGGTCGGTCGGATGCTCTACCTGCGCGGCTACGTGCGCGACCCGAAGCAGCGTGGCGCCGGCTATGCCTTGAGCATGCTGCCTACGATGGCGCTGCTGCTGATCGGATTGTTCGGCGTGGTGCGCGCATTGCTGCGGGGCTGATCCGGGCGCGTCCATTGCCGCGCTACGGCTCACGCGTCACAATCCGGCGCGTCACAGATTTCAGGGGAGCATACCAATATGTCCAGCAACCTCTCTCACACGTTCCTGCTCGCGGCGCTGTGTGCCGCGGCCGCTGGCTGCGCCAGCGTCGGCGGCAACGCCCAGCTTGCCGGCACTCCAGCCGCCCCGGACGCCAGCGCTGCCGCCCCGGCCAAGGTCTGGCCCGGCATGAATGCCTCCGGTGAAGTCATCGATGCCTCGAAGGTCGAAGCCGGGCACGGCCAGCAGGTCAAGGGCATCAATGACTATTCTGGCGAGATCACCGGCAAGCCGGCGCCTGGCAGCAAGTTCACGCAGCTGCAGATCGGCATGGGAATGCGGCAGGTGCAGGACCTCGTCGGTCCTCCGACGGACCAGGGTGCCTACGTCACCGGCAAGGCATTCATCCCGTTCTACTTCGGCAGCGACCGCACGCGCTTCGAGCTGATCTACAAGGGCCAGGGGCGGCTGATCTTCGCCGGGGGCGGAGTGGGGGACTTTTCCTCCGGCAACCTGATCTGGATCATCCACAGCGCCACCGAGCCTGGTTATCGCTAGCCACTCCTTCAGCGATCCGCCGTGGCACCGGTCCACGGCGGTCTGATGGACAAGATCCATATCAGCGCCGAGTCGCTGTTGCGCGACTCGATGGAGCTGGCGATGCGCGTGGTGCGCAGCGGCTACCGACCTACCTTCCTGGTCGCCATGTGGCGCGGTGGCGCGCCGATCGGCATCGCGGTGCAGGAGGTGTTCGAATACCACGCCATCAGCGCCGACCATATCTCGATACGGACGTCCTCCTACACCGGCATCGACAATGCGGCCAGGACCGTGCGCGTCCATGCGATCGACTACCTGGTCTCGCAGCTCAGCGCCGAGGATGCGCTGCTGCTGGTGGACGATGTGTTCGACTCTGGTCGCAGCATCGAGGCCGTGCTCGCCGAACTCGCGCGTCGTTGCCGGCGCAATCTGCCGGAGCGCATCCGGATCGCCACCGTCTACTACAAGCCCTCGCGCAACCGCAGCGCGCTGGTCCCGGACTACTACGTGCGCGCGCTCGATGAGTGGCTGGTGTTCCCGCACGAACTGGTCGGCCTCACCCGGGAGGAGATCCTGGCGCACAAGCCGGTCGGGGAAGATTTCTTCGACACCGCAGCCGCGCTCGCGGCACGGTCCAGCGGATGAACTACCGCCTCAGCGAGACTGCGGACGCGGTGACGCTGGCACCGGAGGGCGGGCCAGCCAGCGCCAGCGTGGTCTGGCTGCATGGCCTGGGTGCCGACGGACACGACTTTGCGCCGATCGTGCCGCAGCTTCATCTACCGGATACGCTCGCGCTGCGTTTCGTATTTCCGCACGCACCGCGACGCGCGGTCACGATCAACCAGGGTCTGCCGATGCGGGCCTGGTACGACATCCGGACTCGCGGCACGGGTCTGGTCGAGGACGCGGCGGGCATCGATGAATCCACCGCGCTGGTGCAGGGGTTCCTGCAGCGCGAAGTCGGCCTTGGAATCGCGCCGCGGCGACTGGTGCTGGCCGGGTTCTCGCAGGGTGGCGCCATCGCCCTGCATGCCGGGCTGCGCGCGCAGGCGCCGCTCGGCGGCATCATGGGCCTCTCGACCTACCTGCCGCAGCGCGAGCAGCTGGATGCCGCGACAGTCGCGGCTAATGAGCGCACACCCGTGCTGCTCTGCCACGGACGCCAGGACACGGTGCTGCCGTTCCCGCTTGGCGAACTCGCACGCGATACGCTGCGCGGCCTCGGCTACACGGTGCAGTGGCAGGCCTATCCGATGGGGCACGAGGTCTGTGCAGCGGAAATCGACGACATCTCCGGCTGGCTGGCGCGAGTGCTCGGCTGACTGGTAAGCTCATCGTTCATGCACCGGCCCGGCGATGAAACCGTGATGGTCGCGGGGGGCTCGGGGTTCCTCGGCTCGCACCTGTGTGACCACCTGATCGCATCCGGCCGCGACGTGCTGTGCGTCGATAACCACTACACCGGCACGAAGCAGAACATCCGCCACCTGCTTGACTCCAACCGCTTCGAGTTCATGCGGCACGACGTGACTTTCCCGCTGTTCGTCGAGGTCGGGCAAATCTACAACCTCGCCTGCCCCGCCTCGCCGATTCATTACCAGCGCGATCCGGTACAGACCACGAAGACCAGCGTCCATGGCGCCATCAACCTGCTCGGCCTCGCCAAGCGGCTCAAGGCGCGCATCCTGCAGGCCTCGACCAGCGAGGTCTACGGCGATCCCGAAGTGCATCCGCAACCGGAATCCTACTGGGGCAGCGTGAACCCGATCGGGATCCGCTCGTGCTATGACGAAGGCAAGCGCTGCGCAGAAACGCTGTTCTTCGACTACTACCGGCAGCACCAGGTCGACATCAAGGTCGTGCGCATCTTCAATACCTATGGTCCGCGCATGCGGCCCGATGACGGGCGCGTGGTGTCGAACTTCATCGTCCAGGCGTTGCGCAACGAGGACATCACCGTGTTCGGCGATGGCCAGCAGACGCGTTCATTCTGCTACGTCGATGACCTGGTGCGAGGCCTGGTCGGGATGATGGGCACCGACAAGGGCTTCACCGGCCCACTGAACATGGGCAATCCGAATGAATTCACGATCCTCGAACTCGCCGAGACCGTGCTGCGCCTGACTGGCAGTCGCTCGCGTATCGTCAACCGCGCGCTGCCGGAGGACGACCCGAAGCAGCGGCAACCCGACATCACACTGGCGCGATCGGCGCTCGGCTGGGAGCCGGTCACTCCGCTGACGGAAGGATTGAAACCGACGATCGACTACTTCAGGGCGCTGCTGAACGCCTGATGGGCGCCGCCGTGCGCCAGAGCATCAGGCCGCCAATCCCGGACAGGAGCAGCCATGCTGCCGCCGGCAACGGCACCGGTGTGAACGTGACCAGGTGCTGCGAGACCTGCATCCCGCTCGACCACGTGGGGTCCTGCAGGAAGGTCAACTGCTCGGTGATCGCTCCGCCGAGGTTGCCGAGATACTGCGCGACCAGCGTATTGACGGCCGACGCATCGGCACCATTTGCGCTCGCGCTGAAGCCGCTGCCGAACGTCAGGTCCCACACGGCAATCTGGAACGCGGCCGAGGCGTCCGTGCTGTTCACCGACCCCAGCCAGTTGGACGCCAGATGTTCGAGATTGCTGACGATCGTGGCGCCGTTCGCGCCGGTATAGACGCCGGAAAAGTAGTTGATCGTGCCGGGACTGCTGTCCGACATCAGATCGTAGGTTGCAGTGCCGCCGCTGCCGATCAGGAAGTGCGCGACGTCGACGCAATAGGTCTGCAGCGCGCTGCCGGGCCCGGGCGATGGGGTCAGCAGGTCGGCGCCAGCTCCGACGACGGAAGCCACCGGCGTCGAACCTCCGGCCACAGAATTGCCCGGGGTGGTGTTGCTGATCGCGACCTGATCGTAGCCGGCAGCACCGTAGTCACCGACCTGCGGGTAGTAGCCGCCACTGTAGACGTACATCTGTCCCGCCTGCGCCTCGGCGGCGGCGATCAGCAGCCCCAAGGCCGCGGCGGCGCCAGTGACGAATTTCCGAGGGTCGCGCACGAAGTACCTCCACCCGCAGCCACGAAGGGGCGGCACTCGATTATCTCTGACCTGATGACCCGGCGTGTGACCGAAATGTGAATTTTCTTATGCAGAATCGTGCCATACGCCTAGGGTACGAGGCCGAACGCGATGATGTTGGCGCCGGCGGCAACCGCGATCAACTGCTGGCCGTCGAACTGATAGGTCATCGGCGATGCGTGCCAGCTCGCGCCGGCATCGAAGCTCCACAGCGCCTTGCCGGTCACGGCGTCGGCGGCCGCGAATGCGCCGCTGTCCTCGCCGAAGAACACGAGCCCGGTCGCGGTGCTGAGCGTCCCGCCCCATGTGGTCGCCGTTCCGACCTCCGGCAGCTCCCACTTGACCGTACCCGTCTGCAGATCCACCGCGCGCAGGATGCGCACCGAACGGGACTTGCGGTCCCCGCTCTGTGCACCGCCGAGAAATGGCTTGCCGTACTCGAACACGACCGAGCGCTTCATGTAGATCGAGCACATCTCATTGGTCTGCATGTAGAACAGGCCGGTGGCCGGATTGTAGGAAGGCGAATACCAGTTGGTCGCGCCATCCTGCGATGGGCACACACGCGTACCGGCCTCGCTCGGCTCCTGGCCCGGCACCTTGATTGGCTTGCCGTCCGCTCCGATACCCGTGGCCCAGGTCAGCTCGCGGATGAACTGCTTGCCCAGCAGCAGCTTGCCGTTGGTACGGTCGAGCACATAGAAGAAGCCGTTGCGGTTGCCCTGCACGAGCAGCTGGCGCGGCTTGCCCTGCCAGTTCGCATCGATGACCAGCGGCGTCTCGCTGCTGTCCCAGTCCCACAGGTCGTGCGGGGTCGTCTGGTAGTACCACTTCAACTTGCCGGTCTTCGGATCGAGCGCGAGGATGCAGTCCGAATACAGGTCGTCACCGCCGCGCTCATCGCCGTTGTAGTCCTCGCCCGGATTGCCGGTCGGCCAGAACAGCGTATCGGTCTCGGCGTCGTAGACGCCCGTGAACCAGGCAGTCGAGCCGCCGTGCTCGATACCCTTGCCCGCCCAGGTCTCCGATCCTGGCTCGCCCGGCAGCGGAACGGTCCAGAAACGCCATGCCTCGCGTCCTGTCACCGCATCGAACGCGGCCAGGAAACCGCGCGCGCCCTCTTCGCCGCCGGCGGTTCCGATGATCACGAGTCCGCCGACGATCAGCGGCGCAGACGTGGCGCCGTAATTCTTGTGCCAGTCGGCCAGCTCGGTCTCCCAGGCCAGCGTACCGTCGGCGCGATTGAGCGCCAGCAGGTGGGCGTTGTCGGTGACCATGTAGACCTTGTCGCCCGCGATCGCGACGCCGCGGCTCGCACCGCTGGCCCCGTTGCCGATCAGACCAATCGTCCTCGGACGCTGGTAGTGCCAGATCTGCCGTCCGTTACCGGCATCGAGCGCATAGCACTCGTTCGAATTGGTCACGTACATCACGCCACGGTCCACGATGGGCGTTCCCTGCAGCCCCGGAGTGTTCGGCACACGGAACACCCAGCGCGGCGCGACGCGTCGTACGTTCGCCTTGGTGATCTGGCTCAGGCGCGTGAAGCGGTTGCCACTGACATCGCCGTTGTAGGTGTTCCAGTCGACCTCGGAGCTCACCTCCCGGAAGCGCAGGCCGTCCGTACGCCGCAGCAGATGCAGCTGATGATCGTCGGTGCGCAGCTGCGCGTCCTCGAAGCCCTCCGCGAGCATCAGCCCTGCAAGCTTCTGGCCACCGACGAGCTGCACCTCGGCGCGATAGGGTTGGAAGCCGGGTTGCCGCGGGCGCAACGAGCGCAGATACGCGATCAGCGGCGGCAGCTCGGTGCCGCCCACGTCGTTGGCCGGCATCCCGCGCGTGGGCAGGCCACCCTGGATCGTGATCTGCAGCTGCGAATCCGTCAGAGCAGAGAGGCGCCACGCAATCGCCGGACCGAGTTCGCCGCCATTGCCGTCGGCGCCGTGGCAGCCGGAGCAGCGACTCTCGAAGGTTGCGCGCCCGGCCGCGGGCGGTTGCGGCTCCGGCGCCTGAGCGCCGGCGGTCAGTGGCAGCAGGCATAGCAATCCGAGCGCGACCAGTGCTTTCAAGATTCTCCCCCCCCAGATTCAAGGTCCGCGCGGGCGCGCGAACACGACATCCACCGGCGCCGGCACCGCCACTGCATCGCCCTGCGCGGTGAGTCCTCCGGTGGCAGGATCGATCCGAAACACCGCCACGCCGGACGAATCCTGGTTGGCGGCAATCAGGTAGTGCCCGGAAGGGTCAATGCCGATGTAGCGCGGCGTCTTGCCGCCCGAGGACACGCGGCCCGCCGGCACCGGAATGCCGTCCGCGCCGATCCGGAAGATCGCGATCGTATTGCTGTCCCCGCGATTCGAGGTGTAGAGCGATCGCCCGTCCGGATGCAGCGCAATCTCCGCGCCGCTACGCTCGCCTGCGAAATCCGCCGGCAGCGTCGAAGTCTCCGCCAGTGGCGTCAGCACCCCTGCCTGCGCGTTCCAGCGAAAGCTGACCAGCCGGGCCGCCAGCTCGGTGACCACGTAGAGCTTTTGCGCATCGCGCGAGAATACGAAGTGCCGGGGTCCATAGCCTGAGGGCAGTACTGCCGCCGGCGGATCGTTCGGCCGCAGCGTCCCGGTGCTCGCGTCGAAGCGATACACGAAGATCCGGTCGGCGCCCAGGTCCGCCGCCAGCAGGAAGCGGCCGTCGGGGGAGAGCACGACCTCGTGCGCGTGCGGGCCCTGCTGCCGGCCAGCCACCGGACCGCTGCCCTGCTGCTGGATCATCTGCGCCGCCGGCGCGAGCCGGCCATCGGCCAGGATCGGGAACACGGCGATGCTGCCGGACTGGTAGTTGGCGGCAAACAGCCAGTGGCCGCCCGGCTCGACGCTGACGAAGCACGGACCCTTGCCCATCGACGGCACGGAACCCAGGGCCCGCAGGGCGCCAGACGGGTTGGCGTCATCGATCGCGAACGCATTGAGCACATCCGATGCGGCCGATCCGCCGCCCTCGCTGACCGCGTACAGGAAGCGGCCGTTCGGGTGCTGGGTCAGGAACGACGGATTGATCGTCGGGGCCACCGCGTGCAGCGCATGCAGGGATCCACTGGCGGTGTCCCACTGGAAGCCGTAGATACCGCCGCTGCCGGTGCTGGCGCCCCCACGTTCCGTATAGGTACCGATCCAGCCATTGAGCTCTGCGGCACGCAGCACGAGCGGGACCAGCGAAGCCCAGGCCGTGACGGCAATAGCAGCCATAGAGGCGCGCGGTTTCACGGGTGCTACCAGTTCGTGATCGACCCGTCGGGTCGGGTGTAGTACTGGGCGCGGTCGCTGGTGTAGGTCGTGACCTCGAGGGTCTGCTTGAGCGCCTTGAAGTCGACCTCGACACCCAGACCCGGGCGATCGTTGGGCCATAGCTTGCCGTCCTTGAAGTCGAGGAACTGCGGCAGGTATGCGATCGGGGTCGGACCGTAGTTGTATTCCATCAGCACGGGCCCGGAGAAGGTGCTCAAGGCGCCCACCAGTGCCGCGGTCGCGATCGGTCCGGTGAAATGCGGAATGATGCCGACCGTGTGCGTCTCGCACAGCGCCGCGATCTTCATCATCTCGGTGACCCCGCCGACGTTCGGCAGCGTCGCACGGACGTAATCCAGCGTATGGCTCTCGATCAGCTGATTGAAATCCCAGCGGTTGCCCCACTCCTCGCCGGCGGCGATCGGCACCCGGGTCATGGCGCGGAACTTCGGCAGGTCCTGTCCGAACATCTCGGCGCGCAGCGGATCCTCGACGAACAACGGCGCCAGCGGCTCGATCAGTCCGGCCGCGCGTACCGCATCGATCAGGTCCAGGCGCTGGTGGAAGTCGATGCACCAGTCGCCATTCTTGCCGACGCCTTCGCGCGCCTGCACGGCATCATCGTAGATCTGCAGCACGCGCTCGCGCGTGTTGTAGACGCCTTCCCGGCCAAGGCTAGCAGCGTCCATCCGGAACGCGCGGTAGCCGGCCTCGATGGTGCGCTGCGCGCGCTCCTTGACGCCGAGCCCCGGCGGCATGCCGACGATGCCCGTGGTCGGGTAGCACTCGATGTGTTCGCGCGTCTTGCCGCCGAGCAGCTGGTGCAGCGGCAGTTTCAGGATTTTCCCGCGGATGTCCCACAGCGCCAGGTCCAGGGCACCGAGCGCATCCTCGAGCTCACGGCCCGGCGGATAGAAATAGGAGCGCGACATGTCCTGCCACAGGTGCTCGATGAACTGCGGATCCTGCCCGATCAGCCGTCCCGCGAGCGGCCGCAGCGTGTCGGGGAAGCCGCCTTCGCCGATGCCCGTGATCCCGGCGTCGGTCTCGATGGTCACGACGGTATTGGACTGGGCGAACAGCATGTTCGGATTGGGCACGCTGTAGGCGCGGATCCGCGTGATCTTGAGCTTCGGCAGCGCCGCGTAGGCGCCCGGAATGCGCGCCAGTGAGGCGGCCGAGACGACGGCCAGAGTTTGCAGGAATGCTCGCCTGTCCATAGGTGTTGGCCCCCATTTCTCTAGAATGAATTGGTCCCCTTGAGGCTGAGGATAGCAAATGAGGTCCGGATGAGCACGATACTGCTGCTGACGTTTTCGAACGTGTTCATGACCTTTGCATGGTATGGGCACCTGAAATACGGCCACGACTGGCCCCTGTGGAAGGCAATCCTGGTGTCCTGGAGCATCGCGCTGCTCGAGTACTGCCTCGCGGTGCCGGCCAACCGGTTCGGCTACGGGACCTTCACGGGATTCCAGCTCAAGATCATCCAGGAACTGGTGACGCTGTGCGTCTTCATCGCCTTTGCGATCCTGTTCCTGAAGGAGCGGCTGGCGTGGAACTACCTGGTGGCGTTTCTGTTCATGGGGGTCGCCGCATTCTTCGCGTTCGGCTTCGGTTCCGGGAGGGCCTGAAGCGTCAAAGCTCCACTGGCCGTCAGCAGCGGCGTGGCTGCGCTGGTGTTGATCGCGAAATACCAGGGATGCGCCGAGCTCTTGAGCACCCGGTACTGGTCCGTTCCATCCGGCTTCGAGAGGGTCCAGGTCTCCGTGCTCTGATCGGCCGCGGTGAGCTTCCACTCGATCAGCGGATGGCCCTGTTGCCATTCCGGCTTCGGATCGGTGCCGAACACCTCATCGACGTGCAGGCCGGCGAGCGCGCGCGCGAGTTCGTCGGCTTGGCGCTCGACGGGCGCCTGACCCGGTAGCGGGGCCTGTCCCGGCCGCGACGCGCGCAAGTCCCAGCCGGCCGGCTTGCCCCCCGCCGCGCCGCGGCGCTCGAGGCGCAGCGGGTGGTGATCCCCGTTGTCGATGTCGATCGCCTGCAGATCCTCCGCGCGCCGGTGCAGCAGATCGCCGTCGAACCACTCCTGTGGCTGGATCGGAATCTCGTAGGTCGCATAGTCCACCGCATATACCACGTGGTCAGCGCCGGACCGCGCATCCACGCTGCGAACGCCAGCCGAATTGCCCAGGTAGAGGCTGGCGAGCGTCTTGCCA
>Ga0265334_10001345_pt1 | contig 11889 bp, 3 predicted proteins | sample 42023metaG_FD_192442 | JGI IMG/M metagenome (GOLD analysis project Ga0265334, IMG submission 192442) | Rhizosphere microbial communities from Carex aquatilis grown in University of Washington, Seatle, WA, United States - 4-20-23 metaG | ecosystem: Host-associated > Plants > Roots > Rhizosphere >...
CCGGTTCGGGCTGTGTGCGCTGGCCATGCCCAGGATCCAGGACTGCAGCAGCTCGCTCTTGCCGGACCCGGTGGTGCCGCCGACCAGCGCGTGCGGGCCCTGTTCCCGCAGGTCGATGTGCAGGGGCGCCCCCGCCGCGTGACCGATCAACGCACGCAGGGTGTTGTCGCGGCGCAGCCGTCGCGCGGGCAGCCCCGCCTGCGGCAGCGAGTTGCTCAACCGCCAGCGGTCGTGGATGCTCTCGACCGACTCGGCGATCTCCCGGCCGGCGAGGTCCAGGAGCGACACGCTCGAGGGCAGGTCGCCCTCCTGGTCACCGGCCGCCCCCGCGTCGACGACGGGCGCCAGTTCCCGCGCCAGGGTGAGCGCGGAGTCCGCGTCGATCCGCTCCACCGTGACCTCGCGGACCTCCTGGCCGGGAGTCACGTAGGAGGCGTCCCCGAGCCCGGTGTTCGGGTCCAGGGTCAGGAAGGTGCGGCAGGAGGCGGGCAACCGGGAGACGGTGCCCGCGGTCCACAGGACGTGCACCCCCGCCTTCGGGCCGCTCTCCGCCAGGGCGACGAGCCGGCCCCGCTCGACCGGAGCACCGTCGTCCACCAGCAGCACCACGAGCGGGAGTGCGGGCGCGGCGTTGCCCGCGGCCTCGTTGCGGGCGCGCGTCCGCTCCTCCACGAGGCCCTCGAGCCCGGCGACCACCCGGGAGCAGGAGCCCGGACTGGCCGCCAGGTGGGTCGGACCCAGCGGCGAACGATCGGGCTGGGCATGGGGCAGCCAGCTGAGCCAGTTCCAGGTGGGCACCGCGGTCGGGGGCACCGCCGCGGCGAGCAGCAGCTCTGCCGGTGAGTGCAGGCCCGCGAGCTGCAGCAACAGGGCGCGGACCACCTCCAGACGACCCTCACCCGCCCCGGCCACGCCCAGGGCACCCGCATCGCGCAGGTCGGCCACCACCGGGACGTCCTCGACCTCGGCGTAGCGCTCGGCGACGACCGCCAGCTCACGCCACAGGGCGAGATCGGCGCGTTCGCCCTCCGGCAGTTCCACGACGGTGCGGGAGGGCAGCCGGCCCAGCCCCAGCCGGAGCTGGGCGAAGGACGGGTGCTCGGGACGTCGGGTCCACAGCAGCGGGCCGCGCGAGCGGACCGCCTCGGCCACCTCGCCCGCGGACGGGTGCTCGTGACAACGCCCGGCACGTTCGGCCTGGTAGCTCTCCGCGAGCTGGTTCTCCAGGTCGGCCACGGCCGTGCGGAAGGCCGCCGTGTGCCGGCGGTGCTCGCGCCGCCCGCTGACCCGGTTCTCCAGGGCCAGACCGACCATCATCACAGGGCTCAACGCCACGAAGACGATCGACATCATGCTGCGGGTGATCAGGAAGAGCACCAGGCCCATGAGGACCGGGGCGGCCAGCGCGATCATGGGGAAGGGCTGCGGACGCGGCGGTTCGGGTGGCTTCGGGCCGGTCAGCTTCAACCCCTCGAACCGCGGGTCCAGGCGCGGCGCCCGGTTGAACGCGACCACGGCGCCACCGGACCCGCTGCCCACCGAGGCCTGGGCGGCCGGGTCGAGGAGCACCGCGATCTCGCTGTCCCCCAGGATCACGCGGGACTCGGGGGTGAGCACGTAGCGGGTGACCGGGTCGGTGCCGACGATCACCCCGTTCGCCGAGTTCTGGTCGATCACCTCGACGACGTCGGTGACGTTGATCCGGGCGTGCCGCTTGGAGACCAGCGGGTCCCGCAGGCGGACGTCGCAGTCGTGGTCGCGGCCGATCATGTTGCTGCCGTGCCGCAGCGGGTACTCCGAGCCGGTGTCCGGCCCGGTGAGTACCCGCAGGGTCGCGGCCACCACGGCGGCACCGCTGTCCACGAACCGGCGGCTGCCCGCGGTCACCGCCACGCTGGCGCCCGACCGCAGGCCGGCCTCGGCCACGGACAGGTCCAGCGGCAGCGTGCGCCACTGCCCGGCCGAGAGCACGGCCAGGGTCAGGTCCCCCCGGGGACTCGTCCGGCTCGGTCGAGGATCGGCGCGCTGGATCTCGCGGGCCAGATGTCCCACCGACACCGTGGCGTCCACGGTCACGACGACGTCGTCCACGACATCGCCCTGCCGGTGCAGCGCCAGTTTGAGGCGCACCTGCGTTCTCCTCTCCCGCCCGAGCGGGGACTCGTGGGGTCCTTGTCAGCGGTGCCTGAAAAGACTCGACCGCGGTCAGCGGTGCCTGGAAAGACTCGACCGCGGTCAGCGGTGCCTGAAAGAAGCGGTGTTGAGCCGGGCGCGCCAGCGCCTCCGCCACGACACCCGCGCCATCAGGGCCGTGCGGACACCGCCCACCTCGTCCCAGACCGCCCGGACGTCGGAGTCGCCGGGCTCGCCGGGGCCGAAGACGCAGGAGTCCGCGTGCTCGGCCAGGGCCCGGGCGCGTGGCTCTGCCAGGGCCAGCGCGCCCTCCCGCCGGGTCGCCCCCGCCGGGACCGGCTCGCCGAGATCCCGGGCCAGGTCCACGATCTCCCGCCAACCGCCGGCCACCCGGGTGGTGGGCCGGCCCCGTGTGCGCCGCCGACGCCGACGCCAGGCCTTGGCCCCGGAGATCAGCGCCACGACGAGCAGGAGGAGGAGCACCGGCGAGCCCACCGTGAGCACCATGACCACGACGTCGGCCCAGTGCGAGGACGCCTCGGTGGACGGCTTCGGCGTCCGGTGCGTCTGCTGCTGGGAGTGCGCCTCCTGGTCGGGCGCCACCGCGGGCGGGGGTGGGGGTGCCTGCACCTGCGGCTTCGGCTGCGGCCTGGGCTTGGGCTTCTGCTGTTGCATGGTGCGGTTGCGGTCCGGGGTGACGTCGACCGGTACCCAGCCGTAGCCCTCCACCGGCACCTCCACCCAGGCGCTCGCGTCGCTGCCGAGGATCTCCTGCGGGTGCTTGGGGTTCACGACGAAGCCGACGACCACCCGTACCGGCACGCCCACGGTCCGGGTCATCAGCCCCATCGCGGCCGCGTACTGCTCCTCGTCCCCGACGAAGGGAGTCTGGCCGAACATGGTGTCCATGCGCTTGGCGCCGTGCCCGGGGAGCGAGGTGACCTCGCCCTGTCCGCCGTCGCTGTAGTAGCCGTCCACGAGGGCCTTGCGCAGGGCGGTCACCCGGCCCAGGAAGTCCTTGCTGTCCGAGGTGTCCTGGCCGGCGACGCCCTTCACCGAGTCGGGCACCCCGATCAACGGGGGCTGGGTGGCGGACATCACCGCATGCCCTGCCAGCTCGGCCAGGGTCGGTTCCTTCGCCAGGTCGGCACGCAGCAGGAACTGGTCGCCCGGTTGGATACCGGTCGGGGTGGCCGCGGTGTCGGTGACCCGGTTGTAACGGAACGCCGAACGCAGGGTGCCCGCACGGTCGCCACCGAAGTCCAGGTGGGTCGGGGTACCGGCGAGCGGCAACCAGACCCCGGCGAGCAGGCGGTTCGTGATGGTGGCCGTGACGGTGGTGCCGCCCGGCCGCTGCCGGTCCACGAGGTCGGTGCTGGACGGCAGCTCGGAGGCGACCTTGTCGAACCACCCGGAGGAGCCGGCCGAGGGGCCCGACCCGCCGGCCACCGACCAGACGAGACCGTCGTAGGCATCCATCGACGCCAGGCGGATCCGGGTGCCCGCGGGCAGGCCGGTCACCGAGAGGACGGCCTTCTTCTTCTCGTCCGTGACGAACCGCCGGAACCCGGCCAGGGGACTCGGGTAGTCGTGCGGGTCGAAGGGCGGCACCGTCTCGTTCCGGAGCACGTAGCGGTCGTCCGCAGCGATGCCGGGGAGCCCCGGCCCCGCGAACACGCCGACCCCGGCCGAGACCGCCAGGATCGCCAGGCCACTGACCAGCCGGCGGGAACGCCGCCCGTCGCTGTGGACCACGCGCGAGCGCATCCGCTGCAGCACCAGCCAGGCCAGGGCCAGGACGGCCAGGCCGCCTCCCTGCAGCACGGGCGCGGCCGCCTCGGAGGTGCCGAACAGGATGCCCACGGCCAGCAGCGCGATCGGGGGCAGGACGGCCAGGCCGGGCCAGGCGCACCGCCGGGCCAGAACGTAGCCCACCGCCACGCACACCAGGGTGGCGAGGTAGACCGCGGCCAGCAGGTGGTACCCGTCACCGACCGGCGGGACGACGCTGAGCAGCTCGACCCAGCCGTGGACCCCGCCGTCGACCAGCGCGGACAGGGTGGCCGGGGTGGGCACGACACCGGCCACCGCGGTGTCCGGGAGCACGGGGCCCGACAGGAGCAGGGCCGCGGCCAGGACCAGCAGCGCCACCACCACGGCCCGCTGCCGCGTCGCCGCGGCCACGTACCCGACGAGCAGCCCGCCGGCCAGGCCCATGCCGGCCGCCAGGGTCCACCCCCAACCGCCGTAGACGGTGCGGAAACCGACCACCGCGACCGCGGCCAGCGCCGCGGTGAACGTCAGGTCGACCAGTTCGTCCCGGGAGACCCGCAGCGCGCGCACCCGGCTCACCCCCGTCCCGTCGAGCGGATCAGATGCGGCAGATCGCTGAGCGCGTTCAGCGTGACCAGTGACAGGGCGCCGACCGACTGGCGCCCGGCACCGGACCGGGAGGTCGCCCGCACCCCGACGACCCGGGGATCGGTCCCGAGCTGGGCGCAGAGCAACCGGTACCGGCTCGCCGAGACGGGGCTGCCGGCGGCGAGCACGATCACGCTCGCGTCCGGCACGTTGCGGGTGGTCGCCAGGACACCGTCGGCCAGGCCTGTCGCGCCCCCGAAGGCGAGCTCGGCCAAGCCGTCGAGCAGCCGCTGGCCGCCCGCGCAGGGCAGCTCCCGGTCGCCGATCAACAGGGAGAGGGTCAGCCCGTCCGCCAGGGCTCGCAGGCCGATCGAGCCGACCACGCTGATCGCCAGCTCGAACTCCTCGGCGTCGTCGTACTCCGCGGGGTCACAGCTGAGCACCAGCGCCAACCGGGAACGGCGGGTGTCCACGTACTGGCGCACGAGCAGGGTCGCGGTCCCGGAGGCCGAGGCCATCTTGGCCGAGGTCCGCCAGTGCACGTGGCGCAGATCGTCCCCGGGCACGTACTCGCGCAGGGCGTGGAAGGCCAGGTCGCTGACGGATAGCTGTTCGCTGCTGCGGCCCTCCAGGTCGCGGATGAACCCCGCGCCGAGCGGCTCCAGCCGGCTGGTGACCGGGTGCACGTACAGGCGCTGCATGCCCGACAGCTGCACCTGACGCCGGGCGAGACCGAGTGGATCCGTCCGCACCACGCGGGCGGGTCCGACGTCGATGACCCCGCGCCGCGTCGTGGGCAGGCGGAAGGTGTCCTCGTGCCGGCCGCCGCCCGGCAGCCCGGGCACCGGGAACACGGTGATGCGGGCACCGATCGGCAGCTCCACGGACAGCGGCAACTGTCGCCGGCCGGTGATGTTGCTGGCCCGGAGGGTGCCGTACATGGTCTCCCCGGCCACGACCCGCTCCGGGGTGACCGTGACGTCCACCCGCAGGCGCACCCGGCTGATCGTGAAGCCCAGCGCGATCAGCACGGCGACCCCGGCCGTGGCCGAGATCATGCCGAGTTCCTCCCAACCCAGGCGGCGGGCGACGAGCCAGCTCACCAGGGCGACGACCACGACCACCCAGCCCAGGCCCGAGACCAGACCGAAGACCAGCCAGCCGCGCCAGCGGCGGATCGCCGGCAGGCTCGTGCGGACGCGCAGCCACCAGGTGCGGGCCGCGCGCAGGCGCGGGACGGGCATCAGGCGACCCGATCGACGGGCGGCCGGACCTCCGCGAGGGCCTGCTGCAGCACTGCGTCCACGGTGGCACCGGCGAACTCGGCCTCGGGGTCCAGGAGCACGCGGTGGCTGAACACCGGGTGCGACAGCTCCTTGATGTCGTCGGGCACCACGAAGTGACGGCCCTGGGCGGTCGCCCAGGTCTTGGCACACCGCACCAGGGCGAGACAGGCCCGCACCGAGGGTCCGAGACGCACCTGCCGCAGCTCGCGGACCGCCACCGCGAGCTGGCTCACGTACGACAGGACCGCCGGGTCCACAACCACCCCGGCCGCGATGGCCGTCATGTCGGCCACACCGGTCGCGGTGATCAGTGCGCGCACGGCGTCGGCCCGGTCGCGGATCGCCGCGTCCGCGAGCAGGCGCACCGTGCTCTCGTGGTCCGGGTAGCCCAGGCTGGACTTCATCAGGAAGCGGTCGAGCTGTGCCTCGGGCAACCGGTAGGTGCCCGCCTGCTCGATCGGGTTCTGCGTCGCGATCACCATGAAGGGCGAGCCCACCTCGTGGCCCACGCCGTCCACGGTGATCCGGCCCTCCTCCATGACCTCCAGCAGCGCCGACTGGGTCTTGGGCGAGGCACGGTTGATCTCGTCCGCGATCACGATCGAGGCGAAGATCGGACCCTTGTGGAACTCGAACCGGCCGCTGCGCTGGTCGTAGATCGTCACCCCGGTGACATCGCTGGGCAGCAGGTCCGGGGTGAACTGGATCCGGGCGTGCGTGCCCTGCACGGTGTTCGCCATCGCCTTGGCCAGCGAGGTCTTGCCGGTGCCGGGGACGTCCTCCAGCAGCAGGTGGCCCTGGGAGATCAGGCAGGTCAGGGCCAGCCGCACGACGTGGGTCTTGCCGACGACCGCGTGCTCCACATTGGTCACGAGCTTGTCGAAGGTGCTGGCGAACCACGCGGCCTGCTCGGCGGTGGTGCTCACGGTGTCTCCTGTCCGGTCGGTGATGCGTCGGGGCGTTCGGGTCGGGTCAGGGCGGTCCGGGGCCGGTGCTCGCCCAGGTGGAGCCGGTCCGGTCGGGGCCGGGGTCGGGGCAGGGCCGCTACCAGGTGACCCTGCCCGCGGTGTAGGTCTTCCCGTTCACGGAGACGCTCGCCCAGACCTGGTAGTTCGGGTAGCCGAAGACCCAGGGGTCCCCGGACCAGTCGCCGCTGGAGTTCACGGTCACCGACTTCGACGGCATCGGGTCGCTGCCGTAGGTGTCGTGCGGGTCGATGGTCACGGTCGAGTTGGGCGTGAAGTTGCTCAGCACGACGTGCACATAGGCACAGGGCGTGGTCCAGCAGACGCCGCTGATCTGGTGCGCCGCTCCCTTGCTGACGCTCACGCTCGGCGTGATCGTGTAGCCGGAGGCATCGGCGGAGTCCCCGGTCTGGTTTGCGCTGTCCACCGCGCGCACCCGCAGGTCGTAGGTGGTGTCCGCCTCGCCGCCCTCGCTGGAGCTGCCGCAGCCCGAGCCACGGGTCACCCACGAGCCGCCGTTGAGGCTGGTCTCCAGGCGGGTGATGGGCCGCCCGTTCTCGGCCGGCGGGCACCAGGAGAAGTTCACCGTGAAGCCCGACCCCGACCCGGACGAGTTCACCGAGGGCAGTCCGGGTGGACCGTACGGGGTCACCGAGTTCGAGGACGAACTGCCGGAGCCGCAGTAGTCGTTGCAGGCACGGACGGTGAACGAGTACGAACTGCCGTTGTCGAGCCCCGAGACCGTGATCGAGGTGGAGCTCGATCCGGTGCTCACCCACGACCCGCCGTTCACGCTGTAGTCGTAGTTGGTGATCTGCTTCCCGTTGTCGTTCGGGGCGGAGAAGGCCAGGGTCGCGGTGCGGTCGCCCTCCGTGGCGTTCACGCTGCCCACCCCGTCGGGTGCGCCGAACACGTCGACCGCCTGGGAGCTGCTGCTCGCCGGGGAGGTGCCCGACTTGTTCTTCGCCGCCACGGTGAAGGTGTAGGAGCTCGAGTTGCTCGCACTGACGGTCTGCGAGGTCGACGAGCCGGACACGGCGAGGGTGTTGACCTTGGCACCGTCCTTGTAGACGGTCAGGTCGTACTCGGCGATGTCCGCCCCGTTGTTCGCGGGGGCGGCCCAGGAGACGTCCACCTGACCACCGAGGGCTCCGCCGGAGTTCACCGCGGTGGGCGGAGAAGGCTGGTCGGGGATGCCCGCCGGGATCTCCGACGCGGAGGCCGCGCTCAGCGGACCGTCGCCCTTGCTGTTGGTGGCCCGCACCGAGAAGGCGTAGGCGGTCCCGTTCGTGAGCCCGGAGACCACGGTGGAGGTCACGTTCCCCAGCGGGATGACCGAGCCGCCCGCGCTCGGCGGGGAGATGGTCAGCTTGTACCCGGTGATCGGGGACCCGTGGTTCACCGGCGCCTGCCAGGTCACCGTGATCTGGCGCCCGGCGCCTCCGGCCACGAAAGCCGCGGTCGGTGCCTCGGGCTGTTCCGGCACCTTGTCCGGGGTCACCGTGGCCGACTGAGTGCTCCAACCGCCGGGACCGACCTCGTTCACCGCCCGGTAGGTCAGCCGGTAGGTGTGCCCGTTGGTCAGCCCGGTGAGCCGGCAGACCTCGGTGGCGCAGCTGTGGATCGCGCTGGCCCCACCGGTCGAGTCGCTCCCCTGGACGTCGTACCCGGTGATCTCCGCCCCGTTGTCGGCGGGCGCGGACAGGCGGAGCACGGCGTACTGGTCGCCCTGGTCGGTGACCGTCGGCGCCGCGGACGGGGTTGCGGGCCTGCCCCGTACGGAGACGCTGATGCGTCCGGTGACGTGCCGGGACGGGTCCTTCGTGGCGTCCGCGACCTGGTAGGTCAACTGGGCGGTGCCCACGAAGCCGGAGCCCGGGGTGAAGTCCACCTCGTCGCCGCGGGTGCTCACCGCGCCCTGGCCGGCGACCAGGGTGGCGGAGAGCAGGGTGAGCGGCGTGCCCGGGAAGGGATTCGCGTCGTTGGCCAGGACCTTGATCTTGACGGTCTTCCCCTGGGAGGCCTTGGGCACCACGTCGTCGTTGGCCTGGGCCAGCGGACGGGTGCTCTTGATCACCCGGACGGTCACGGTGCCCGGCACCGCCGGGTTCACGCCGTCCTTCACCTGCAGGGTGAGGCGGCCGATCGTCCCCTGGGCCGCGTCCGTGGCCGCCGAGACGACCAGGCTCGTGCCCTTGATCGACGCCGAGACGCCGCGCGGAACGCCCTTGAGGCCGGAGAAACTGTGACCGTCGCCCGGGTCCGGGTCGGTCACGAACTGGCCGAGGTCGACCGTGGTGGGCGTCTCCCCCGGGGCGACGGTGAGAGCGGGCGCGTGGAAGGTCGGGGGCTGGTTGTTCGACGAACGCACCTCGATGGGGAGGGTCAGCACCGCCTTGTGACCACGGGGGTCGTCCGGACCGGTGCCGTTCGTGACCTCGAAGGTGAGGGCGGCCGGGCCGAGGTAGCCCCTCGCGGGCCGGAAGACCAGCGTGGTCGCGTTGCGCACGAGGCCCGAGCCGTCCGAGTTGGTGGCGCTGACCTTGTTCTCCTGGGTCAGGCGGACCGCGTGGCCCAGCGGGTCGACCACGTAGTCGGCCAGGCGGACGGTCAGGGTCGCGCCGGGGGCCACGGTGACCACCTTCGCGGGGTTGCGCAGCCGCGGCAGCTGGTCGGCGAGTCCGGGAACACGGACGAACGCGGTCGAGAACTGGTGGTCCACGTCCGTCACCCGGTAGGCCACGGCCTGCGCATCGTCGGTCACGGCGACCCGGACGAACTGCGAGGGCAGCACCGTCCCGGCCGTGGCGTTCGGCCCGGTCGTGGTGACCACGAGATCCTCCAGGACCCCGTCCGCGTCCTCGTCGTTCTTGCGCACGTCCACGTCGACGACCTTCTTGCCGTCCACCGTCTTCATCGTGGACAGGTCGGTGAGGACGTCGTCGTGGGCGACCGGCGGCAGCAGCGGGGCCTCCGGGTCGACCTGGATGGTCAGGGTCGCGCGGTCACGTCCGCCCATGCCGTCGGTGATCGTGTAAGGGATGTTCAGCGTGGTGGCCTGGTGGGGCAGGGTGAGCGCGATACGGTCCCCGACGATCTTCGGCTGGACCCCTGCGGGCATCGCGCTCAGGTCGATCGGACTCATCGGGTCGAAGCCGATCGGATCGCCGTCGGGGTCGCTGTCATTGGCCAGCACGGGGACCGCCACGTCCTTGCCCGGCCGGGCACGCAGGATGTCGGGGATGGCGACCGGGGGCTGGTTGTCGTCCGCCCGGGGGGCCACTCCCACCCGCACCGTGGCGGTGGCCCGGGCCCCGAGCTCGTCCTGGACCGCATAGGTGAACGAGTCGGTGCCGCGCCCGTTGGGGAACGCCTGGTAGACGAGGGTGTCGCCGTCCTCGACCCGCAGTACCCGGCCCAGTCGGGGCGAGGAGGCGATGCCGAGGAGGGTGACCGTGTCGCCGTCGGGGTCGATCCCGTTCAGCGGCACGGTGATGCGGGTGGTCGACCCGGCGAAGACCCGCGCGTCCGCCGGTGACGGGGCCGGTGGCTGGTTGTGGCGGGCGTCCGGCGGGCGAACCGTGATCGTGACCTGGGCGGCCGAGCGGGCACCGTGCGAGTCCACCGCGGAGTAGATGGCGGTGAGCGTCAGCGGGTGACCCGGCGTGGGCAGGGTGGTCGGGGACTGGTAGCGCAGCGAGTCACCGGCCGCGAAGAGGAGTCCCTGCGTGGGGCCGACCCCGGTCACGGTGTCGCTCACGTGCAGCGGGTCGCCGTCCGGGTCGCTGTCGTTGGCGAGCACCGGGATGGTCACCACGTCACCGAGCCGCACCACGGCCGTGTCGTCGCGGGTGAGCGGTGCCTGGTTCACGGGCGCGATCGGCAACGTGCGGACGGTGATGGTGCCCTGGCTCTCCGCGACTCCGTCCGTGACCACGTAGGTCAGGTGCGCCGGCTCGGACAGGGCGTGACTCGCCACCACCCGCACCACGTGCAGGCCGAGCACCGAGACGGACAGCCCGGAGTCAGCGGGAGCGTGCACCGAGCGCACCAGCAGGACGTCGCCGTCGAGATCGAGGTCGTTGGCCACCGCGTCCACGACGCCGGCACCGTTCTCGGGGACCGCGAGGTTGTCCGCCACCGCGACCGGCGGCGAGTTGCCGGCCGCGCCGCGCACGTCCACGCGCACGAGCGCCCAGGCCGTCTGGGTCCCGTTGGTGATGGTGTACTGCATCACGTACGAGCCCACCTTGTGGGCGAGGAAACCCACCGTGCCGTTGCGCTGGTTGACCGTCACGTCCGCCCCCGCGGGGTGGTCGATGTCGATCATCTGCAGCGGGAGACCCTGCGGGTCCGAGTCGTTGGCCAGGGGGCGCAACGTGGTCGGTTGCCCGACCCGGGCCACGAACAGGTCGTTGTTGGGGCTCGGCGGCAGGTCCTTGTCGGTGATGTCCACCTTCACGAGCAGCGTGCCCGCGACGGGCTTCGACCGGCCGTCGCTGATCGACAACGTCACGGTCTTCTTGGCGTTCCCGGTCTTCGCACCACCGTCGATGAAGGTGACCAGGCCGGCCGAGGTCCAGCGGACGTTGTCCGCGGCGTTCGGCTGCGAGGCGGAGACCAGGGTGAGGGGATCACCGTCCGGGTCGATCCAGTCCGACAACACGTCGCGCTGGGCGCTCTTGCCGCTCTTGACCGTCACCTGGCTGGCGCGGTTGGGCTTGAGATGCGGCTTCTGGTTCACCGAGAACGGGCGCACCGCGACGTGGCATTGCGTCGAGTCGGTGCCCCCACGGCCGTCGCCGACGGTATAGGTGAAGGTGACCCCGCCCTGGACCCCGTCCCCGGGGGTGAACTGCAGGGCCGCACCGTTCTCGATGAGGTCCAGGTGGCCCTGCGAGGCCGGCAGCGTGGGCAGCTTGGTGATCGCCAGGACGTCGCTGTCGGGGTCGGTGTCGTTGTCGAGCACGCGCAGCACGGTCGACTGCCCCGGCCGGGCGCCGAGTTCGTCGGGCACCGCGTGCGGCGGGTGGTTGACCTTGCTGTAGCGGCGGTGGGGATCGGGGACGTCCTCGTGGGTGTTGTCCTCCCGGTTCTGCTCCTGCTCGTGCTGGGTGACGTCCTGCCAGTTGGAGACCTCGCGG
>Ga0265334_10001348_pt1 | contig 11856 bp, 13 predicted proteins | sample 42023metaG_FD_192442 | JGI IMG/M metagenome (GOLD analysis project Ga0265334, IMG submission 192442) | Rhizosphere microbial communities from Carex aquatilis grown in University of Washington, Seatle, WA, United States - 4-20-23 metaG | ecosystem: Host-associated > Plants > Roots > Rhizosphere...
CAGCAACGCCGCGACGACGCTGACCGGCAACGTGACGTGCAACAACAACACCCTGATCGGCAACGGCACCCTCTTCACGTCGCAGGTCATCGTCGGGTCGACCCTGCAGGTCGGTCCGTTCCTGAACGACGTGGTGTCCGTGACGAACAACACGTTCCTCACAGTCGTGATCCCGTGGGGCAACCAGGGCGCGACCAGCCAGACCTGCTACCAGATCGCTCCCCCGGGCGTGACCTACGTCAACAACAACTACTCCTACTTCGTGGGCTACCAGTCGTTCCAGCTGAAGATCGTCCTGCAGGCCAACAACAGCGCCAACCCGGTGACCGTCAACACGGTCACCGCGACCGCGATAGTCTCGTCTTGAGCGACGAAAGTAAATACCTCAAGACCGAGGTCCCCGGCCTCGTGAAGGATCCCGGCAACGGGGCTCTGCTCTACGTCGACGCCGCCGCGAGGGCCGCCTACAAGCGACAGGCGAGGCGGAACGCGGCTATGGACCTGGCCGTCAACAGGCTCAGCGTGCTGGAGGCAGACGTCTCTGAGATAAAGGGCATGCTGAGGGAGCTCCTGAAGAGGTAGTATGGCACAGCCGGTAGCAAACACGCCCCTGACGGCCACGTTCGGGTACCTGGTCAACCGAGTGAACGAGCTCGCGAACTGCGTCTCGAACTGGGCGCTGACGACCGACGGCAACGGCTCCGTCATATCGGCCGCAGGCAACGCCGCGCTGACCGGCACGCTGACGGCCAACAACCTGATGGTCGGCAACTCGACCGGCAACGCCGTCGTCTTCGGCGTCAACAGCTCGATGAGCATCAACTCGATCGCGATCAAGAACGGGCTGACGTACAACGTCGCGACCGGAAACACCAGCCTGACGATCGGCAACTCTACGACGAACGCGGTCCTGAACCTGACGTCGCTGGCGATCTCCAACTCGACGGCGAACATCGTCATCAGCTCGCCGACCGCGACGCAGGTCGCGAACAGCCAGTTCTACCTCAACGCCAACGGCTCCTGGGTCTACGTCGCGACCGCGATCAACCAGACCAACACCAGCGGCACGTCGACGCAGGTGATCGACTCCTGGCTGCTGACCAGCTTCAGGACCGCCGACTACATCGTGCACGTCAAGGACAACGTCAACAACAACCACGTCTCATCGAAGCTGTTCGCGACCCACGACAACACGAACGGGTACATCACCGAGTACGCCAAGATCGTGACGAACACGGCGATCGGGGCCTTCACCGTCTCGACGAACTCGACGGCGCTGATCCTCAACTACACGCCCAACGCCGGCTACACCAACAACAGCGTCACGTACATCAGGACCCTGCTGACCTAATGGCGACCAGGACGAACCTCGTCATAGACCAGGGGGCGGCCTACAGCACGATCCTGAACCTGACCGATCAGAACGGCGACGCGCTCAACCTCGCGGGGTACACGGCCTCCGCCCAGATGAAGAGGTGGTACACCTCGGTGAACTCCGTGTCGTTCGGCGCCGCGATCAACGCCGCGTCCGGACAGGTGACGCTCTCGCTGACGGCCAACCAGACGTCGGCGATCTGGTCGGGCCGGTACGTCTTCGACGTGCAGGTTACCGACGGCTCCGGCACCCCGTCTAGGCTGATCGAGGGCTTCGTGACCGTCACCCCCGGCGTCACCAACGAGCTGCTCCAGACGTGGGACAGCAACACCTCCTACGAGAACTACTTCACCACGCCGGCGACGACCAACTCCACGCCTCCCCCGTACCCGGGGTACATCTACAAGGCCTACGCGTCGCAGACACTGATAGAGGGAACGATTTACCTCGTCATGACGCCGGGGGTGACGCTGCAGCTCCCGCTGCCTTCGCTGAGCACACAGAACGTCGTGGTCCAGGACGCGACCGGCAACGCCAACCCCAACATAACTGTCCAGGGCAACATCAACGGGCCCAACACGCAGGTGGTCATATCGACGCCCGGCGAGGGGATCCTGTTCGTTCCGGCCGAGCCGGCGCTCGACATCTGGATACCGGGCAGCGTGCCGTGAGCAACAACGTCATAAACGTCGTCGTCGCGAGGCAGCTGCCGAGCGGGACTCTGGTCACCGACCAGCCGGTGACGCTTAGGACCGTCAGCACCATCGCTTCGACCGGCAACGGCGGCGGGGGAGCCGAGACGCTCCTCGAGCTGCTCGACGTCGCGAGCAACAGCAGCATCGCGAACGGGTCGACGATCGTCTACTACGCCTCGAACAGCACGTTCGTCGTCGAGCCCCTGCCGCTCGTCGACGTGGCCAACCTGGACTGCGGCACCTTCTAATATCACTGAAAATATGTGAAAACGATGGCCCCGCGACCCGGGGGACCGCCGGGTCATAAATATGCTATAAAAGAGCAGGGGGTAACCGCCGTTGTCTAACACCGTCTTCCAGATAAGGCGATCGAACACCACCGCTACGCCGACGACGACCCTGTTCGGCGGCGAGCTGGCGTACTCCTACAACACGAACTCGCTGTTCATCGGCGCGCAGACCGGTGTCGGGGGAACCGGCTTCAGGATCGGCGGCTCCAACTACTCCTACCTCTTCCAGTCTGGCGCGCCGGGCGTCCTGACCGCGAACGCGGTCCCGATCACCGACTCCAACTCCTACATGAACAACACGTTCACGCAGGGCCTGGCTATCCAGACCTCGACCGGCACGGCGCCCAACCCGTTCATCTCCTCGCTCTCCAACGTCGGCACCTCGGTCCTCGGCGCAAACGGGTCCGGCGGCGGCTCCGGCACGGAGCTCGTCACCTCGGCGGCCATCGTCGGGTACGTCACGACCAAGCTCGGGGGGTCGTCGATCGGCGGCGCGAACACCCAGATCGAGTTCAATGACTCCGGCTCGTTCAACGGCCTGCCGGGATTCACCTACACCAAGACCACCAACACGGTCTTCGTCGGCAACACGCTGACGATCGGCTCCACGACCACCCTCGCCAACCAGTCGCTGGTCCTAATCGGGAACGTCGTCGTGGGCCCGACCGTCAACACCACCGCCAACGCGGTTCTCTACGCCAACTCGACCGACAACGCCCTCCAGCTAAACTACTGGAACGGCAACTCGTCGGTCAACACCTACTCCAACACCTGGGTAAACGCCAGCGTGGTCATCGTCGGCAACTCGGCGAGCAACTCGCGCGTCAACTCGACCGCGTTCGCGGCCGGGCAGAACGCCTACCTGTCGACCACGCAGCTGTTCATCTCGGCCAACGTCGTCGTCTCGGGCATCATCAACACGACGGTCAACACGATCGCCAACGGCGGCGTCCTCGAGCTCAGCTACTGGAACGGCAACTCCTCCGTCAACACCTACTCCAACACGTGGATCAACGCGACCTCGATCATCGTCGGCAACTCGGTCGGCAACGTCGTCGTCAACACGGTCGGCTTCTCGGTCAACGGGGCGTTTACGGCTAACTCGACGCTGGTCAACGCCGCGGCACTGAACGTCGTGGCGCAGACGAACTCAGCTACCCTGTTCGTCACCACCACGGCCAACGTCGGCACCGCCGTCCAGGTCAACACCACCGCCTACGGCGTGTTCGGAACCGCGACTGTCGGCAACGCGACGATCAATTCGACCGTGATGTCGATCGGCAACTCGACCATCTACAGCACCGCGAACCAGACGACCGACATCTGGGTCGGGGCGGCGTCCAACGCGATCGTCAACAACACGATCATCAGCCTGGTCGGCACCGCGACCGTCGGCAGCGTCGTCCACAACACGACAGCAATCAACATCGGCAACTCCACCGTCAACGCAACGATCAATTCGACGTCATGGAACGGCAGTCAGCTGACCGCCAACGTCACGATGTCCGGCGCCAACGTCCTGATCTCGTCGACCAACGCGACCTCGACCGCCAACACCACGCTGGCCGGCACGAACACCGTGATCTCGTCCAACCTGACGGTCACGTCGGGACTGATCACCGCGGCGTCGTCGAACCTGTCGATCCAGAACATAACGGTCTCCGGAAACCTGACTGTCTCCGGCACCGTGACGACGATCAACACGGCCGAGCTCGTCGTCAACTCCAACTTCATCCAGCTCGCCGACCTCAACAAGACGACCGACACGGTCGACGAGGGCTTCTTCGGGACGGTCGGCAACACGACGGCTACGTACTACCCGTTCGTCGCCAGGATCGCCTCGCTCAGCACCCTCCAGAACCCCTACTTCTACCTCGGCGCGACGAAGAACAATCCCAACACCGCGTCGACCATCGACCTCTCGGCGGCCAACACGTTCACCGGCACGGTCGCGGCGTACCTCGCCCCGTTCGGCGCCGGCGGCGGGTTCGTCGTCAACTCCAGCACGTTTAACGTCCAGTCCAACGGCACGTGGTCAGCCACGCTCGCCGTCAACACGCTCGCCCTGACGACCGCGCTCAGCCCGTCCTACGGCGGAACCGGCCAGCTCGGCGGCTACAGCTCCGGCGACGTGCTCTACGCCACCGGCGCCTCGGCGATCAGCAGGCTGGGCATCGGCACGAACGGGTACGTGCTGCAGGTCACCAGCAACCTCCCAGCCTGGGGAGTACTCGACGGGGGGACTTTCTGATGGTTGAGCTCACGCCCTACCTGATCTCACACTCCCAGGAGATCGACTTCGACAAGCTCCTGACCGGCTTCGAGCTGCCCGGGCTGATCATGGAGTTCGGCGTCTCCAGCGGGGCGACGATCAAGCGGCTCGCCTCGCAGACCAGCCGGCAGATATACGGGTTCGACTGGTTCAAGGGGCTCCCGGAGAAGTGGGGCGACCACGACATCGGGGCGTTCGGCGTGGAATCGATCCCCGACGTACCGGGGCACGTCGCGCTCGTCGTGGGGCTCTTCCAGGAGAGCCTGCCGAAGTTCCTCCGGGACCACACCGACGAGAAGGTCGCGTTCCTGCACATGGACGCCGACATATACTCCGCGACGAAGTACGTGCTCGACCAGCTCCGCGACAGATTCCAGGACGGCACAGTCATCGCCTTCGACGAAATCATAAATAACGGCGGAAACCTGGCGCTCCTGCACGAGTTCAGAGCCTTCAAGGAGTTCCTCGCGGAGACCGGCTTCGGCTGGGAGATCGTTGGGATGCACGGCGGGGACAAGGCGACCTTCAGGATATACCCAAGCGGAGAGAGGTGATTATGGACGTGAACGAAAAGTTTGTGAACCGCTACATCGAGAAGCTGACGAAGCGAGCGGAGGACGCCGCGAAGACCGAGCTGATGGCTCTGACGCACCTCGAGCTGTTGACGGAAGCGAACGCCGAGCTCAACAAAAGGATCGAGCAGCTCGAGGCCGAGAAGCAGCAGCTCGTTAGCCAGCTGAGGATGGCGATGAACACGTTGCCCGGCTCGAGCCCGGGCAACGTAGAGAAGAAGCTCAAGCAACACATCAAAGAAACGACGTAGGATGTCAATCCAGATACTCACTGTCTCTGGCTCAGGGTCATACCTGCTGATCAATTACACTATCGCCAAGCCACCGTATACCGCCGAGGACGGCGTCACTACGTACACAGCCGAAGATGGTGCCACCGCATACACGATAGAGTAAAATATGGCAAAGCTCTCCAGCATAGCGAGCGCGTCGGCAAACCCCGCGCTCACTGACCAGGTAGTCGGCGTCGGCGGGGGCACCACCGACTACCTCTATTCAGTATCGCAGCTCAGCGCGGCCATGAGCCCGACGCCGCCGAACACGCAGACGGGAACCAGCTACACGCTGGCGCTTACCGACCTCGGCGGCATCGTAGAGATGAGCAATACCTCAAGCTGCACCGTAACAATCGCGAACAACGCGACTGTAAACTTCCCGGTCGGAGCGACGATCGACGTCGTCCAGTTCAATACCGGATCGGTGACGATCGCCAACGCCGCCGGCGTAACGATCCTCTACAACGGCAGTCTTACCGTGCCGGCTCAATACTACAGCGTCACTCTATACCAGCACGCTAACAACACCTGGGTGCTCTTGCTTTGAAGAAGTTCATCGCGGCCGCGGTCATCATCGTCCTCAGCGGCGTGGCCTCCCTCGCCGGCCTACACCGCCCGCCGATCATTCACTCCCCCCCGAACAAGCCGTTCGTGCTTCCGGTCGGGGACGTCATGCACTACATTTCTCCGACCGGCAGCGACAGCAACAACGGCACGTCCCCGGCGACTCCCTGGCTGACGCCCAACCACGCCCTGCACTGCGGCGACGTGATCATCGCCGCCGCCGGTGCCTACAGCTCGGCCAACTTCGACAGCTACACCAACGGCTCGAGCCTGTGGGGCACCGTCTCATCGTGCCCCTCGACGAGCGGCGGGATCGACGGCGCGGGCGGCATCTACGTCGCGGCGATCGTCTGTGCCACGGCGTTTCAATGCACGATCAATACCTCGACGCAGTTTGGCGTATTCATCGATAAGTCAAACTGGGCTTTCGAGGGGTTCACCAGCACGAACACCAACAACGGCTTCGGGACGTGCTTCCACGCCTCGCCCAACTCGGGCGCGTCGGCGAGCATAGGGTACGTCGCCTTCATCAACGACATCGCCACTAACTGCCCTCTGGCGGGCTTCGAGAGCACTGGGATAGGGTCGTACTCCACGGACGAGGCGGCCTTCGTCGGCGACATCGCGTACAACGGTGCGCAGGGCGTCGACGAGTGCGGGAGCGGGCTCAGCGTCGCCGGCCCTAAGAACCTAGACTCCCTCCCGGGCACGCACGTGTTCGTGTCGCAGGTGTTCTCCTACGGCAACATCAACGGCCCGTGCAGCCCCAACTCCATCTTCGAGGGGGCGTTCACCACGGCGTCTGCGGCCGGCGCCGGCGCCTCGTCGATCACCGTGGCGGCGGTCACCGGGTGGGGCGTCGGGTGGCCGATCGCTGACTACATCTCCGGCGCCGGCCCGTACACGAGCTCAGCCATAGTCACGAGCGGTTCGATGCCGACGCTGGTGTCGTCGGTGAGCGGAAATACGATCGGGCTCAGCAGCAACGTGGCTGCGCCCGGCGTCACGAACGGCGACGGCATCGTCGTCGGAACGACGACCGACGGCGAGGGCATCATCTTTGATACCTGGGGGCTGTGGCCGTACACCGGCCAGGCGGCGGTCGAAAACAACATCACGTGGGGAAACGGCTCGTCGGGGTTCGAACTGTTCTGCAACGTGAACTGCGCGGCTGGGCTTAATGTCTACGTTTTCAATAACACCTCGTACGGCAACCTTCATGACTACAAGCACGACGGGGCCGGCTGGGACTTAAACCTCTCGAACCTCGGGACCACCAGCTTCACTTTCTCGGTGACGAACAACCTCATGCAGGAGGATGTGATCAAGCCGCTCCACTCCACGACGTACTCCGGGTGGAACGGGACGTCCGGCGTGGGAGAGGCCGGAACCGGTCAGCCGGTGGTCGCTGCGGTCTTTGGAGTAAGCTGGCTGACGATCAGTGGAAACTTCTTCGATTCTGCGGCCAGCGCGACGTGTCCGGGAGGAGCAACGTGCGACGGCGGCGACAACATCGCCGACTACAACGGCGTCAACTACGCGTCGGGAAACACCCTTGGGACCGCCCCGGGTTTCGCCTCTCCGGGATCCCTGCCTACATCGGCCCCGTCCTGCTCGGGATACGCGACTACGTACGCCTGCATGCACGCCGCCGGCGTGGACACCGACGTCGTCCCCAGCGCGCCCGGAACCTCCGGCAAGGGCTATCAGCCCCCGGGCAGCTGCAGGGCCGACGCGTTCTATCCGACCTGGCTAAAGGGCATCGCCTACCTGTCGTGGAACGGAACGACGCTGACGGAGAACGCCGGCCTCGTGACTAAACCCTGCGGGATGTAACGTGGCCGTCGTCAACATAGGAACGGCAGACATAAACGGCTCGGGTGTCGCGGCCGCGACGGTCGGCAGCGCGATCGCCGCGGGCTCGCTCGTCGTAGTCTTGGTCTCGGACTTCAACAGCAGCCTGTCGACGTTCTCCGTCACTGACACGCAACACAACACGTACACGCTGGCGACCACCCCGCAGAACGCGGTCGGAGTTGGATCGGCACTGATATTCTATAGCTTCGTGACCACCCCGCTGACCACGAGCGACACGGTGACGTACTTGGGAACCGGGTCGAGCTTCGGTGCGATGACGGTGGCCGCGACTACCGGATACGGCTCGATAGACAACGCGACGACAAACACGGGGTCCGATTTCAATAGCGTGTGGTCGATCTCCGGGGCAGGCACCCCGGCCGTGGCGAACGAGATTTATTTCTGCCTGATGGTCGTCAACGGCTTTAGCATCACGGGCAACGGAACCGAGCTTAACATACAGTCGGGCGACACGTACATGTATCCGGCCTACATCGTTAACAGCGGCACGGGAAACGAGACGTTCTCCGGCACCTGCACGCTGCAGGGGCTCGTGAACTCGATAGTCAGCTTCAAGCCGACGGTCGTGACCTCGGGCAGCTACGACGGCGGGGCGGCGCCGCTGCAGATGCTGTTCTGGATGTAAGTAAATAGGCGACACAGATTGTCCCCTCGGTATATACCGAGCAAGCGGGGAGGCTAGATAGCCATCGCAAATAATATCATGCAGCAAGTTCGCACCAGCGTCTCAGGACGCGTCGCGAACTCCACCACGCTCCCCAACCCCGGCCAGATCGCGATCAACATCACCGACGGTCGCATGTTCTCGACCAACGGCACGAACTACTTTGAGATCGGTGGAAACGTCGCGACGATCAACGTCAGCAGCGCGGTTTCTATCGGCAACTCGACCGTAAACACGGTCATCAATTCAACCTCGATCTTTTCTGCCGGCGCTCCCGAGCTCCTGATCGTCGCCAACGTCGTCGTCTCCGGCGTGGTCAACACGACGGCCAACGCGATGCTGTTCGGTAACACGACCGACGTCGCGCTTGACATCTCGTACTGGAACGGCAACTCCTCCGTCAACACGTATTCTAACTCGTATCTCAACGCCTCGAGCCTGACGATCGGCAACAGCGTCGCCAACTCCCTCGTGACGCCGACCTCGATCGTCGCGTCGAACGGGTACGTCAGGTCACAATTCGTACAGACCGCGTCCCACACCGGGACGTCTTACACGACCGTCAACAGCGACTCCGGCACCGTCGTGCAGTTCACCAACGCCAGCTCGGTCACCGTCACGGTTGCCAACACGATGGCGCCGAACAGCCGGTTCATCGTTACCCAGCTGGGTGCCGGGATCGTCACGATAGCCAATCAGGCCGGACAGGCGCTGAAGTCAAGGTCGGGCACGTACGTCATCGGCAACCAGTACGGGTCCGCGAGCGTGTTCGTCGTCAACTCGTCGCTGGTTCTGGTCGACGGCTGCCTGACGAACACCGGCGGCGGGGGAGGGGGCGGCGGGACGCCCGGCGGCTCCGACACGCAGCTGCAGTTCAACCAGGGCGGGTCGGCGTTCGGCGGAGACGCCAACCTCGCGTGGAACTACACGTCCGAGATACTTATCATCGGCGGGAGCGCGGCGACAAACGCGGCCATAAGCGCGTCTAACATCACGCTTGCGTCCGCCGCTACCAACTCGATGCTAAACGCCGTGGCCCTGTGGGTCGGTAATTCCACCGTTAATTCGATCTATCACCGAACGGGCATAACTCTCAACAGCCCGCTGGCCAACGCGACAATAAACGCCACGTGCAGCACCATGTGGGGCGCGCAGTACGCCATATCGGCCGGCTTCGCTCTACCATAACTCAAGCAACAGGAGACTAACATCGCACAGGGCAACGGCAACCCGACCCCGATATTCTCGAGGGTCGGCAACATCCAGGGCACGCCGGGGATACTGACGCAGGCGCTGGACTACAGCGGCAACAACAACCTCAACCAGATCGTGTTCATAGCCGACCAGAACAACGGCTCCTACGTGCAGAGGATCCGCTTCAAGGCGCTCGGCACGAACATCGCGACCGTCGCCCGCGTCTACATCGGCGGCACCGCGGTTCAGAACAGCGTGTCCTACGACCACCACAACTCGATCATACCGACGCCCGGCGCCCCGGCCGGCGCCGCCGGCACGACCGGCGGAACACTGGCCACGCAGAACCTGTTCTGCATCGTCGTGGCGCAGGACCAGTACGGCAACTGGACGGCCAACTCGACCGAGTCGTCGAACGTCGCCGTCACGGGGCCGACCGGCAACGTCACGTGGACGTGGAACTCCTCAGCGGGCGCCGTCGCGTACAGGTGCTACGTCGGTCCGATCTCGGGCGGCGAGTCCAACTGGTTCCAGAACACGGCTGCTCAGACGTGCGTGCAGACCGTGGCGTTCGTCGCTGGGCAGCAGGGCGACTGGAGGTCGCTGACGGCCAGCCCGTTCTTCTACGGCGAGGTCTCCCTCCCGGCGACGACGATCGCCTCGCAGTCGGCGACCGCCGAGGTGGACTACCCGCTCAACTTCGCCCTGCCGCCGGGCGGCAGGATACTAGTCGGACTGGGAAACACGGTCGCGGCGGGCTGGGCGACGACCGTGCTGGGCGGAAGCTACTGAGGGCCGGGTGCTCGACCTCTACAACCTCATCGACTCGCCGGGCGTAGACGTACAGTACTTCGAGGGCGGCACGCCAGGCGTCGCGTACACGGCCTTCCAGTCGTGGAGGAAGCCGCGCGGCGCGTCGATGGTCTACATGCTCGCCGTCGGCCCCGGCGGGGGCGGCGGCACCAGCAACAACTCCGGGACGACCTGCTTCGGGGCGTCGGGGGGCGGCTCCGGCGCGATGTCCGTGCTGTTCGTGCCGGCCCCGCTCCTCCCTGACGTGCTGTACGTTCAGACGCCGCCCGGGGGAGCCGGAGCGACGGCGAACGGCAGCAACGGCCTCGCGTCCACCAACACGATGATCCTGATCGAGCAGGCAGCGGGCAGCGAGCCGTCCCTCACTCTTCTGTCCGCCGCGAGCGGCGGGGGCGGAGGCACCGGCACCGGGTTCACCGGAGGCGGCGGCGGCGGCTCCGCGCCGGCGACTTCGATAGCCAACACGGTCCTGGCCGGGCGCGGCTACTCATTCTTCCTGGCCGGACAGGCGGGGATAACCGGCGGCTCTCCGGCCGTGAACGCCGCGTCGCTGACGATACCGACGACCGGCTTGATCGTCACGGGGGGAACAGGCGGGGGGTCGACAAACGCTGTCGGCGGCGGCAACAGCAGCGGGCCGATAGTGGCCCCGGCCACACTTGGCACCAACTGGTTCTACAGCGTCCCGGGCGCCGCGGCGGCCTCCGGGGCGACGCCGGCGCAGAACGGGACGCCGGGCTTCAAGCTGCCCAACTTCATGATGAACTACGGCGGCACCGGCGGCGGCGGCGCCTCGACGACGACCGGAGGGCTGGCCGGCGCGGGCGGCGCCGGAGCTCCAGGCTGCGGGGGCGGCGGGGGCGGGGGCATGGGCACCACTAACAAGCAGGTCGGCGTCGGCGGGAACGGCGGCCCCGGGTTCGTCCTGATCGTGAGCGTGATGTAGTGCTGGACTTCTTCAACTTCGCTGACGCGGCTCCCGGCTCAGACGTCAAGTACTACGAGAGCATCGGCAACACCGCGTTCCAGACCTGGTACACGTGGACGAAGCCGCGCGGCTCCCGCATGGTCTACTTCTTCACGGCCGGCGGGGGAGGGGGAGGCGGCAGCTCCAACAGCAGCGCCTCTAACACCGGGGGCGGGGGCGGCGGCGCCTCGGGAAGCTCGTGCGTCCTTCTGGTGCCGTCGCTGTTCCTCCCGGACGTGCTCTACCTAGCCCCGGGGGCGCCCGGCGCCGGAGGCTCCGGGGGAACGGCCGGCGGAA
>Ga0265334_10001349_pt1 | contig 11846 bp, 9 predicted proteins | sample 42023metaG_FD_192442 | JGI IMG/M metagenome (GOLD analysis project Ga0265334, IMG submission 192442) | Rhizosphere microbial communities from Carex aquatilis grown in University of Washington, Seatle, WA, United States - 4-20-23 metaG | ecosystem: Host-associated > Plants > Roots > Rhizosphere >...
GGCTGCCGGGTACAGTAACTTCCCGCAAATAAGAACGGACGGAATAAGAATGTGGCCACCTTTTTGGCCAAGATAGAGTTAAGAACGTCCTCAAATAAGAATGTTCAGGCTGGTTTGCGGCTTAACATTCTTAACGCTCAAGAAGAGGCTATGGAGAGAGGCTCGGTGCCGGTTGCTTGGAGACTGGATTGCCAACGTTGTTTCCCTTCGTTGTCACCACCATGCATAAGTATCACACCTTTCTTTCTCCGGTTTCCCTCCTCCCGCCTCTTGGGGAACAAGAATGTGCCCTGGTTATTGAAGCGGCTCCCCCTTTAAGAATGTTGGGAGCCTGGGTCCCGACGCCCCGCGTTCTTATTTGCGGCAGGTTACTGTAGACGGGCCGCGGACGCTGAGAAATTCTTTGCCTGCGCATGTTCGCGCCAAGTGGTCGCCTTGTGCTCCGTGTTCCTTCCTTTCTCATTTCGAGGAGCCCCGTGTGCCAACAAGAGATCACGGTGCACCTCGGGATGGGGTTCACGGCCGCAGGCGGGAAACTCGCCCTGAGACACGGAACCGTCCAGACTTACATTCACGTTCTTTTGGGGCGAGTGCAACGATACTGTTCGTCTTCGCTTCTCGATTTCGACGGTGATGCTGCGGTCTGCGATCGAGCTGAAGGAGGCGCTGGAGCGGGCGCCCCTGAAGCTGCGTTCCATCGGCAGAATTGTCAATGACGAGCTCACGTGGATGGCTGAACACAGCGTGGAGGACAGCGCGGAAGGCGAAGATGCCGACGACGACGACTGGGAGAATGAACAAGGCGTCGGGGACGAGGACGACTACGATATCACCGATGACGATGGCGACCGTCCGGCGCGCACCAGCGCTGCAGAGGCTCCGGCCCCGATGGGCCGCGCGGTCCGCGCTGTTCTGGCGTCGGCTTTCTGCGACCTCGGGAAAAAACTAGACAAACTCGCTTTGCGCTACGCGAGCGGCCTGGCCGTGATCAAGAGCAAGGCGCCGTTGGCGCGCTTCCACGAAGACGGCTACAGCCCGCGCTTTGGCGACGTGGACGAGGACACTGTCGTTGCCTGGAGCAAGCAACGCGCCGTGGCCGCGACGTTCGGCGACCTGCGTGTCATGGAGACCAAGGTCGATGCCTCTGTGCGCCTGGCCAGCGACATCCCGGCCGACCGCTTCGGCGTTCCGGACCCGGTGTGCCGCGAGGTCGAGAGGCTGTGGGCCGGCGACTTCTGGCCCCGGGCGGTGCGCGCCGTCCCGCACAAGATCAACTTATACGGTCCCGGCGGGCACTTTGTCGAGCACCGCGACACGCCAGCGAAAGACCTCGTCGGCACGTTCCTCCTGTCTCTTTTCGACAGCACCGACAATCGGGCGGGACTCGAGCTGAAGGACGAAAAGGGCGCCGTGCTGTTCACGTGGTCCCCGCACAGGCAACGCAGCAGAGCCAAGGACCGGGTGCCGTGGTGCGCCTTTTACACGGACGTGCCGCACCGCGTCAAGCGGATCAGGACGGGCTACCGCGTCACGCTGTCCTTCAAGATCTACTCGGGCTGCTGTGCCCCCGAGCCCAGCGCGGGCGGGAAAGCGGTTACGCCGCCGGCCACGTCGCTCGAGACAGTGAAAGTCGCCGGTAACGGCGGCGCGGCCAGGTCCAAGAAGCGAAAACGTCCAGAACCGAAAGCTGGCGAGAGGGCGTCGGAGAGGCTCAGGGAAAAGAAACAGCGCGCGAGTGCGGCTGCTGGTGCTGCAACCGCGCTCTCGGCGGCGACATTGCTGGCGAACGAAGATGTCGAGAGCGATCAAGGGGAGATGGGCGACGATCTCTCCCTATCGGGCAGCGAAGAGAACAGCGAGGCCTCCGTTTCGAGCGACGGCGACGACCCAGACGACGGCGCTTCGTCTCTCTCTGCGGCCGCGCAGCGCCACGTGCGCTCTGCCGTGCGCAAAGTGCTGGCCGAGGGCGTGCGGGTATTCGGTCTGGTGCTGTCGCACCGCTACAGCCTGCACAGCGACGAGACGAAGGGCGCGGACGCGCTCTGCGTGTCGGGACTCCTGGCGCTCGGGCTGCAGGTGACGGTGCTGCCCGCGGTCACCACTTTCCACGCCGAGTGGATGCCAGACGATGGGGGAGAGGAGGCCATCGCCCGCAGTCGCGTGTATCCCATGACCGACGCGCACGCCGACTTCTTGCTCGGGAGCCGCGCCGAACCACCGGAGCCCGTCACTCTCTCGGGCGTGGTCTCGGCCGTCTCTGCAGGGACGCCCTTGCCCGCCGTGCTCGCGGATCTCGTCGCCGCCTACTGCCCTCCGCGAGACCCTCGAGTGCCCGTCGACTTCTTCCTCTGTGCCGCCGATGCGCGCTATGCCTGGCGACAAAACGACCAGCGCTACATCGAGCACACTGGCAACGAGTGCCAGCCGGAGGAGCAGGACTCGCTGTACCTGCACCGCGTCGCCATTGTCGAACTGTGAAAGACGTATGAGCGACGCCCAAACACGCCGGAAAGAAACGAAAAACGGGCGCAGAGAGTATCCAAAGTGCGCCAGCCAGAACGTTCCGGTTGTAGAAGACACGTACAATGGCCACGTCTGGGATAGTCACAGCTCTTGGCAGCGTACTAAACTGAAGAAGGCCGAGGGCTGCCACTCATACACCGTCGCTCAGCGGTGGAGGCGTTCACTGATTTCGCGCTTTTGGGACACTGGTGTTGTGGGACGCTTGCCAGCGCTCCAAGACGCGTTTTGTTTTCGGCTCGCCGAGTCGGCGCGAGTTCCCCTGTTGCGCTCACCAAGTGGTGAGAGATCGTGGTTTCGGCTCCCCTTGCTAGAATGGGCGGGAGAGAGTCCTCCATTGGATTGGAGCACGCGCAACGGCAGCTGCCGGAAGACATCATCGGCGAGGCCATTGACTACGGGATCGGCCCGTGGTTAGTCGACGCTGCGCGGAGTTTGCAGCCGCTGGCCACCACGGAGCGGTGGCCAGATGTTCTGGGAAACAGGTGCCTGGTGGCACGAGCGGGGCCGGCCTTTGCGTGGTGCTGTCGGCGCCTGCCTGCTCCCCCGCCCCCCTGGCCAGTGAGACTCGTGGCCGGAGCCATTGGACCTGCGAACGACGCATACGAGCTCGCCTTCTCTGCCATCCGCTGCTGGCCCGACACGGCGAGGCAGGTGAGCCTCGAGCCGGTCCTGACGCGCCGACTGTTCCGAGCGGCGCTCGAGGACGACGCCGATGACGTGTGTGCCTCGCTCTACGTCCACGGACGCGACACGCTCTTCGACAGTGGGCGCGCAGTGTGGTGCCGTGGCATGATCCTGGCCGAACCCTCTGTTGGCTTTCGGCGTCTCGTTTCCATCGTCGGGCCGGTCGACGCGCGTGCCATAGCCCAGCGGCGGCTCTGGGCCGCGGTGGAGGCGAGCGACTCTGTCGAGGCTGGTCTGTGGGAGACGTGCTGCCCCCCTGGTCCCGCACCTGGACGCGCCGTGCTGGCCGAGTGGCTGCAGGAGGCATGCGAAAGGGGACGCTGCCAGGCCGCCATGTGGGCGGTGGAGCGATTTGGCATTGTCGCGTCCGACCTGCCCCTCGCTTCCCAGTTGGTAACGTCAGTCGTACACGAGCACGGACAGGCTGCCACCGGATGGTGGTTGCTGCACCGGGTCTATCGCCTTGACCCCCCGGCGTCTGCGCTCTGGTCACGTTGGTCCAGCACGGCAGAACGACGTTCTTTTCGGCTGTGCCTGCTCGAGTCCGAGTGTCTCGCATCAAGCGGCCAAGGCACAAACAGCCGACGAAGAAGGAGAAGAACGAGGTGAGTAGTGGCACAAACCACAAGGGTACCGCATCATTTCGGCGGTGAGCTCGCGGCAGGAAAACCCGTCATGGCCATCCCCGCCCACCCGCAGAGGACAACAAAGAAAAAGGACAGGCAATGCCGGGCCGGAACGACCACGGGACCCAGCCGGAGAATGACCCGCATCACGTTGTCCTGACGTACCAGAAAAACCGCAACAACCAGCGGCACCAGTCCAAGTACAACAGCGGTCCCCAGGCAGACGCACGGGCCAAACGGCCATCGCACGCCGAGCTGCAGCAGCGGGGGCACAACCTTGCGCTGGCACAAAAACACGCCGACGACCAGCTGACCTCCGTGGTCGTGCTGCACGGCAACCGTTGCGTCCTGAGGTCAGACGCCTTTGTTCGACTGGAGGGCAGCAGCGATGTCGTGCTGCTGCTTCCGGCGCCCCTCCCTTCCTCCTGAAGTGTCATCAACGTGAGGGGCACAAAGCCGGGGAACGAATCCCAAACCCAGAAAGCTGCGACCGTGCAGTTTGCGTCATTCACGAAAAACGTGTCGCTTGCCTCTCCTGAAAACCATGTCGAACGGAAACGAAGCTGGCGATGGCAAGGAGCTCGAGCGCTGCAAGTGCTGTGGAGCGGAAGAGAGGGTCGGTGGCCAGCTCGGCGGCGGCCTCTGCACTTCCTGCGGAGGACTGATGATCGGACTCCGGACGCTGGACGCCTTCTTGTCGCGGCTCGACGAGGACGTCGCCGATCCCATGGCCCAGCACCTCATGTTTGTCCAAACGCTCCTGCTGCTGACCGACACGGCGAGCAGCCTGACCCGCACTCTCGGTCCGCGGCTCGCGCAGGAGTACCGCGCCGAGGTGGATGTTGCCTTTGGGCGCCTGAGGAAACGAAGCAAGGAGCTGATGGTGTGGATACAGAACCCGGTGTACGCGCCGAAGCACCCCTACGGCCAGGAGATGTTCCGCGAGTGCAAATCTCGGTTCCCGGCGTCCACCCAGGGATCGCTGACCGACTGATCGCACTCGTGTGGGTTGCCGCCGCCGTACCCCGGGCCAATGCACGCCTCCCGGGGAGGCTACACGCAATACATGTATACGTCCCAGACAACTTAAAGTGACCCAGGTTCGTGTTTAGCGTGACTCTACTCGCGAATGGGGATGGCAGGAGCGCCCACGCAAGGAACGCTCAAGGCAATTATTTGGGCACAACATAGACACAGATTTGCTGTCAACAGCTTAGGGTGCTTCTTCTGTAGTACACGTTACCAGGGGGTGACGGCGTGCTGCTTTTCGCACGCGGGTACGGGTAACGCCTCAAGCGCATCGGCACGCACCGGCGTGTCGTCCGCGAGGTAGGCTCGACCGAGGTAGTCTGCGGTGCTGTGCCTGGCAACAGGGTAGGGCATCGCGTAGCGGTGACTCTGGCACCCGTGGCCGTCGTGGACGAGAGCTTTGGTCACCGCGCCGGGCCACACTTCCGTCTCCAGAAAGAACTGGTCTCCACCCGACGAAAAAGCCAGGTCCGGCTGGGCCCGGACGTAGCGCGCGGCCGCCACCTCGATGCCGAGGGATGCCCGACCAGCGCCGACCGTGGACGCCATGGCCGCCGCCACCTCGCCGCGATGGGCGCCCCACAGGCCCGCCATCAAGGGCATCCCGTGGTACGGGCTGTCGCGCATGCCGTGGAAGCCGCGACCGCTCGCGAGCCACTCGTCGACGGCGCCGCGCTCCCGGAGGCTCGGCCGCGAGTCGGCGTCGCGCACGGCAAAGTACTCCACGTTCGGGTCGTCTGCCACGAAGAAGCGCCAGAAGGTTCCCGGCACACCGTCCCCGACCGCGCCGACGGGCCAGAGGTCGGCGCCTGCGCCGCGCAGCAGGTCCAAGGCCGGGCCGGGCACAGTCTCATCGTGGTAGACCCGCACGGTCCACCCGGGGTAGAAGGACGCGGCCAGCTCCGCGTTGCGCAGCGCCCCGACGTAGCGCGTGTCGTTGCCAAACAGCGAGAAGCTGAGCACGCGCGCGTCTGGCAGCCTGTGAAGGCGCCCCGCGAAGACGCCCGGCACGCGGAGCTCGGGTACAGTGGCACGTCCACGAAACGTCTGGTACAAAAGCCGCACTCCGATCGTGAGTTGCACCGCGTAGGCGCTGGGAATCCTGCCAGTGCCGGGACGTGTCGATGACAGACGAACGCGACGCGCAGCGCGTCTTCCTGGAGTCGGAGGCCGGACGGTTCGAGGCGACACAACGCATAAACCGCGGCCTGACCAGGGAGCTGCTCGCATCGACACCGCTCGCGACAGAGCTCTGCGACCTGTGTGCACGGTACGCGTGGCATTTCTTTCTGAGGAGGGCCCGTACCGGGCTGGACATGGACATGCGATCCGTGGACAGGCGCTTTTGGCCGCTTCTCTTCGCCCACCTTCCAGAAGAAGACCTGACGCCAGACGACAAGCCAGAGCCCCTCGTGAGGTCCGAGCTGGCGCTGGGCGACGAGACGCTGAACGAGTCGCCTCAGCTGTATTGGCCGCAGCGACCTTATCGCTTCCGCGCGTGGCTGAAGACGGAACGAGTGCTCACCGACGTGCTCGAGGTCGATTTTGCACGGCGCCAACTCGCTGTCGAGGCACTGTCGAAAGTTCGTCCGCGCCGCCTGCGCGCCGACATCTCCGACTGCGTCGTCTGTCCACTGACGGAGGTTCGGTGTCAGGCGTCGGACGCGCACGGCGCATGCCGCGAATTGGGCCACGGTGACGTTGTTTCCAATTTCCCTGGCGCAGAACCGCTGACCCGGAGCATGGTGTGCTGGTTTCGTGGGTGGTGGTGGGCTGTATGCCCCGAGGGTTCCTTCAAACACCTCGTCGCCGCAAGTCACCTCATCTGGCATGGCAATGTGTTTGAGGAGCTCGCCGGTCCGGCAACTTCTGGCGCTGTGCCGGACGTCTACGCCGAAGCGCTCTCACGAGACGAGCCTGAGCTGCGCAGGCTCCTCGGTTGTCGAATAGACGCCGCGGTGGGTCTGGGTCCGCGCCCGCCCGTGTTCCATTCGCCGTCTTCTGTGCTTTTGCGGGTAGACCTCGAACGGCGCCTTGCGACGCTGAGGATTTGCATCGACGGAGACGAAGGAGAACCGCAGGCTGAATCCACATGGCCCTTTGTGACCCGCCAGACGGATTTGGTGCCGCCAAGCGTAAGCGAGCGTTCCGCCCGACAGTCCCGATGGGTAGCACTGCTAGAACCCGCGACTGGTTTCGCGCCACCTGCTCCCTGCCACGCATCCGAACGCTTTCTCCTTCATTATTCCAGAAAGCTGTGGTGGGAGGTGACCAAGTACGTCGGCGGCTACGCTTTCTACCACGGGAACGGCGGCATGAAACCGATGTACAGATACTTCGCATGGCCTTCTTGAGTGTCTTCGCTGTGAAATGAATTATCCGTTTTCATTCGGCCCCGTTTTCGTTCGTCTCCGCGATGATCGCCAGATTGCGCAGCCGGCGACTGTGCTGCTTCTCGCGCTCTTCGTGGGCCGTCAGCGCAGCCTCGAGGAGCGCCCCAAAGTCGTCAAAGTCGCCGCCACCCGCCGCCTGGTGGAGCGCCTCGACCAGCGCCAGTGGGAAGACGCCTGCCTTGGAAAGCGCAACGAGCAACGGCTTGGCCTCGGCGAGGCCCTGGTCCGCCACGGCCACGTCGCTGGCGTGCCAGCGCAAGAAATCGTCCTCGAGGGTCGCCGCCGACGTCGCCCGGTGCTGCGCGTCCAGCTCTTGCTGGAACTGCCCGTGCTCCGTCGTCATGTGGGCGAACAGCCCGGCCGCGAGGGCGAGCAGCGCGGCGTCGCCATCCGTCGGCGGGGTGACGTCCTCCAGTTTCAGTTCGTCGACGGCGTCCGACGCGCGCATGTACACGGACTGGGTCCGCTCGCACAGACTGTCCATCTGCTTGCGGGGACGGAGGGCGCCGTTCTCGTACACCAGCTCCCAGAGGGCCTGCAGCTCCTGGGCTTCGTCGAGCAGGTCTTCGACTCTCTCCGGCAGCTGCTCGCTCTCGGCGCCCTCTGGTTGCGGGAACACGAACTCCTGGGTCGCCAGCGTGAACAGCTGGACCAGGGCCATGTGCTCGGCGTTCTGCCCAGCCCAGAAGTGCACAATTTGAGCTCGGTCAGACATCGTTCAATGTACTCGCGTCGTCGGTGTCGTCTCTCTGGTGTTTTCTCGTGTATCTGTTTTTTCTTCTCCTCGCCGCGGTCTGCCTCGCCGTCACGGGATCCAGTTCCAGAGAGCAATTAAAAAAAATCTCGGTGTTTAGCGAGCGCCTGTGCCACATGGGTCCCCCCGCTCCTGGAAAAAGGCCGTGTCGACGGCAGTCAGGGCGCGGGAAGCCGTCACTCGGCTGCCGCTTTGCATGGCCGGCAACCGGACGGACTTTCCGACTTGCTGTGGTCACTGCGGGCTGCGACTGGGACGAACGCTTGGATGCGCGGCTTCGCGGATCCCACCCATCACCCCCTGGCTATCTGGTGGTGCGGTCCGGATTCTTGTATGATCGGGACGGTCGACGGCAAACCCTTCGAGCTGAACTATGATGGGGCTGCTCTCGGTTGCTCTGAACGAGACATTTTTGTCCGTACGCGTGTCCGATCTGTCGCTCGGCGATCGCGAACAGAGTCACGCCGATTGCCGCATAGTGCGCACCCATCCGTGGGGGCAACGCACGAAATCCTCTCTGTAAACCTAAACCTTGCACGTGCGATGGAACGTCCCCCGCCCTCTGTAGGTAAAATCTTCGCAGCGACTCACAGACGAACGGTAAAACAGTTCATACACACAGTATTCTTCTCGACTAGCGTCACCATGGTCTACCGACGAGCTCGAATGCCGCGGTCGTGTTCCGGGACCGTCGCATTCCCCAGTGGAGGGCGTTCAGCGGCGAGGCCTCGGGGTCCAGCCAAACAAAATCGACCAGCCGCGAGAGCCGCTCCTCGCGCTGTCGTTGCCGAGCCTCCCACTTCTCCTCGGACCACGGTTCGTCGTCGTCGTCGTCGTCGTGATCGCCCGGCGCGACGGGAGGACGCACCTCGGCCATCAGGGAAGCGTCGAGCGCTTGAGCCGCCACCCTGTCCTGCATGTACTCCAGGTCGATGTACATCGTCACGCGGTACGCTCGTCCCGCGGCGACCTCGTGGCAGGTCGCCGCAGCAATGGGCTCGATGGCCTCCTCACCAGACAGGTAGCCGGGCAGCGTAAAGTGCGCCCCATACTCCCAGCCGCCTCCGCGGTTGGCATAGTGGTGCCAGTGTTCGTAGTCCCCGTGATCGGCGACAGTGAACTCTTGGGTGTAGGAGAAGTCAAACGGCACCGAGTACTCGTGTCCCGACGCGGGGAACCCGAGCCGGACGATCGTTGGCTCGCGCTCCGTGTACGATCGACGGTTCAGCGATTGGATGGCTCGCAGCACGCCCGAAACGATGCCTGGACACGCGGCCGCGCAGTAAGCGTGGCAACGGCGACGAACAAAGTCGTCGACGTTGCTGCAGCGCGTCCCGTCGGCTGTCCATGCCGCGCAGAGGGTATTGGCCTGGGACAACCACGAAGGCTGCATGTTGCGCGTCGTCAGAGAGTAGGCGTGCGCCTCCTTCGGGGACAGCCACCTCGCGGCGTAGGCGCTCATACTCGCTGGCAGACGACCGAGAGGTCCGGTGGCCGGCGGCAAAGCGGGCTGCGACTTGCCATTCTGCTTATCCGCTGTCTCCTCCGCGAGCCTGGTCCTCTTCATGAATTCAGCAGACGCAAGCGGACAGTGGCCGCAGAGAAAAGCAGACGGCTGGAAAATGTGTGGCGTTTTCTTTACCCTGCCGCTGGGCGGTTTTCCGACACCGACAGCTTTGTTCTGCCCGGGTTTTTTTTGCTGTGGTGACGTGCTCACGTCGGCCGCTCCCATTGACTCTGTTGCGTGATTGAGTTCCAATAGTAGACATTACCATTGCCGTCCAGCTGTTCTGTCCAACCGTCTGGTAGCACGCCGGGCACGGGGCTCGGCGGTGATCCGGCGTTCCACTCTGCATTGCGCGCCGCCTGCTGCCGCTGGAGCGCCGCTTCCTGCGCGGCGGCAACGCGCTGCTCAAACGCCTCGCGTTGTGCCGCCAGAGCCTCCTGCAGCTCGGCGTACTCGCCCTCGAGTTGCTGCTGCTTCCGTAGCTCCTCGTCCGCGTACTCCCTCTCGCGACTGTTGAACTCCAGCCGCGACTGCTCGAGTTCGCGGCGGAGCTCTTCCACTCGGGCCGCTGCCTGTGCCCCGCGCTGTGCCGCCTGCGCGGTCCACGGACCGCTCTGCGACGGATTCGCCAGCGTCGACGCGTTCGTCGGCGTCGTCCAGTCGAACGACCGCATCCACGGCAGCAGCTTGACGGGGGATGCCGAGTGCACGAGCCTGGCGCGGTAGCCCGAGGCGCTGGCGGCCGCGCACAGCTCGGCCTCGCTTGGACTCACGACGATGACCTGGTTCGGGAAGCACAAGGGGTCGCGCGCAACGTCCTCGCACCTGAAGACGCGCTGCCAGTACTCGGCCGCCGACTCGCCGGCGCCGAACCAGGTCTTCGCGGCGCGCGGGACGACCGACACGGGCACGTCGTCCGGGAGCGCGGCGCGAAGAACGTTGAGGACCGCCTGCTCGTCCGCCTGTTCGACGCCGACGACGACGTGCCGCACCCGATCGCGCCTGAGCGCTCCGACCACGCGCAAGAAGTCTGGACTCAGCTGGAGCCGCGCGCGGAGGCACGCCAGGTTCTCGATGGCGCCCTTTGAGGGACCCGGCGGCCAGTAGTTCATGATGGACGGGAGCGACCAGACGACGGTCTTCCAGATTCCAGCGTCAAAGGGCGCGAGCACCGAGGGCCACAAGGCAGTGGCCTCCAGCGTCTCGCCGACCTGAGCCAGTTCCGCCTCAATCGCTGGCCGTTGGCCCGGCTGCGCGCGCAGGCGATCCATGAGCTTTGTCTGGCTCTGCTTCAAGAGCGCAACATTCGCTGGGCTGGCGACAGCTTGCGACAGCTTGCCATAACAAGGCTTCAGCTCGACGGTTTGTGGTGTCGGACTGTCCATGATCGCTGTTTCCGTGTCGTTTTTCCGAGCGACCCCGCGTCCCCCCTTGCAGAAACCGTCGGGGAGGTTCTTTCCGTTTCTTTCTCTCTGTCGGAGCTCATCCGCTTTCTCCCGGCGACAGCACACGACAAGGATAAATATATTTCTGGGAAGGGTCCACGCACGCTTGCCGAAAAAGCGCAATGAATCGTTCTCTGGTCCAGGGTGTGCCTGGAGGCTGGTTAAAGCAGCCGGGGAGTGGCCACAGAGAAGCGTGGCGAGCAAAAAGTCCAAAAAAAGAAAAATTCAAGTTTTCTGAGGTCTTGAGGTCTTATGCCTAACGAATGCACGACTGTATTGTACATTTATTGTACAGTATGCTGCTAGCAGGATTTTAGAAATCGAGTCGAACTAAGCCTGCAAATTGAGAAACTATTTCAACATAAGATTGTATCAGAGCCGCAAAACGATCTGGCTAGCTATTGAGCGAGTGAGAATTTTATATACTTACCTTCAGTTTCCGCTTATTTGGCTTCAAAAACGTAAACAAAAGTGAAACTCAAAATCGATTCTGGTCGATTTCTGCAATGGATCAACGCATGACAGACAAGAAAACCCGATGAACCTGAAGTATATGTTAGTTCCAATATACTGCCTTGAAATTTCGAGAGAATATCGCCTGTTGGTGATGAAAATCGAAAAAAACCGGGGCACCGGAGTTTGTCACCATTCCTGAATGATCGCAAAAAGTAAAAAGTGCAAAAGGATCACTTACCAAATGGCAAAACTATGGCATCGTATGATTTGCTTCAGCTCCTAAAATGATGACGTGCAAAATCGCGAGAGGATAGGGAACGAGCGAATTACTTGATGAAACTTGAAATCCTTTCGAGGGGAATTTTACTCATTCATTAGGATTGAGCACATAAGATTTCAGAAAGATCGCTTGGTTAACGAGAACGAAAA
>Ga0265334_10001350_pt1 | contig 11840 bp, 8 predicted proteins | sample 42023metaG_FD_192442 | JGI IMG/M metagenome (GOLD analysis project Ga0265334, IMG submission 192442) | Rhizosphere microbial communities from Carex aquatilis grown in University of Washington, Seatle, WA, United States - 4-20-23 metaG | ecosystem: Host-associated > Plants > Roots > Rhizosphere >...
GGCTCGATCGCCCGCGGATCCTTGATATCGATCATGAAGCGGGTCCGCGGGAACTCCTCCAGCAGTTCCTCCAGGCGGGGGATGGGCTTGGTGCCCCCCACCCGCAGGTCGCCGAGCGCCGTCCACGGGACGTCGGCCACCCGCACCCGGCGTCCCGTGACCCGGCGCAGGTCCGGGTCGTGCGCCGCGACGCAGACGCCGTCCGTCGTGATCTCGACGTCCACCTCGAGATGGCGTGCCCCGGCCGCCACCGATCGGCGTGCGGCCGCCAGCGTGTTCTCCGGCGCCAGCCCGCCTCCGCACCGATGAGCGATGGCGTAGCGCTGGCCCGGCTCCACCGGATACCGCGGCACGGGCGACTCCGAGATGCGGGACGGCCGACCCGCCACGGACAGCGGCAGGGCCACGGTCGGCGGAACGGCGGACAGGGACAGCATGCCGGACGGCGACCGTCCCGGGGCAGCGACGGGCGGGAACCCGGACGCGACGAGGGACGGCGGGGCGGAGGCGACGCGCGGCGTCCCGGAGGTGGAGCTGCTGATGGTCACGGGACGAGCGTGCGACGGGACGGGCGCGAGGGCCATGCATCCGGGGACACTTCAGCGAGAATTCCCAGCTCCTTCACGGTTCCGGGCCCGGCGTTCGTCAGCTCGTCATCGGCTTGTCAAACCTGGGGGGACGTACGACCCTACGGTGACGTAACCTTAGGTGCGACGCTACGACACCGAGCGCCGCCACCGCCGTTGCCCGCTCCGCCGGCCCCGAACGCCGAGGTCCGCGGCCCGTCCCCACGGAAGGTTCGAGGATGGACCCGAACACAGCGGAACGTCTGCCCGTCGTCATCCAGGGAGGGATGGGGGTGGGGGTCTCGGCCTGGCGCCTGGCGAGAGCCGTGGCCCGCGCGGGGCACCTGGGAGTGGTCTCCGGCACCGCCCTGGACGTCACCCTCGCCCGTCGCCTGCAGGACGGCGACGTCGACGGCTCGGCCCGGCGTGCCCTGGCCCACTTCCCCCTGCCCGAGGTGGCCGCGCGCGTGCTGGACCGATGGTTCCGGCCCGAGGGACGCCCGGAGGGCAAGCCCTACAAGCCCACCCCGCGACCGGGCCTGCGTCCGAACCTCGCTCGTGACGAGCTCACCGTGGCGGGGAACTTCGTCGAGGTGTGGCTCGCCAAGGAGGGGCACGACGGCCTCATCGGGATCAACTTCCTCGAGAAGATCCAGGTGGCCCTGCCGGCCGCCGCGTACGGCGCGGTCCTGGCCGGGGCCGACTACGTGCTCGTGGGCGCCGGGATCCCCCGCCTCCTGCCCTCCCTGCTGACCGAGCTCTCGGCGCACCGACCCGGGACGATCCAGGTGGACGTCACGGGCGGTCCCGCCCAGCCGGTGACCCTCGACCCCGCGGAACTGGGCGCGGGGAGCCTGGCCCCGATGCGGCGCCCGCGCTTCCTCGCCATCGTCTCCGCGCACGTCCTGGCGGCCTATCTGGCCCGCGACCCGTTCACCCGGCCCGACGGGTTCGTCGTCGAGGGACCCTCGGCCGGCGGCCACAACGCGCCGCCCCGGGGACGGCTCGTCGTCGACGAGAGCGGGGAACCGGTCTACGGCCCGCGGGACGACGCGAATCTCGAGCAGATCGCGACCATCGGTCTGCCCTTCTGGCTCGCCGGGGGGTACGGCGAGCCCGGCAAGGTCCGCGCCGCCCTGGCGGCCGGGGCCGCCGGGGTGCAGGTGGGCACACTCTTCGCCCTGTGCCGGGAATCCGGGCTGCTCCCACCGCTGCGCGAGCAGCTCCTGGAGCAGTTGCGCGCCGGCACCCTTCAGGTGCGCACCGACATGGCGGCGTCACCCACCGGATTCCCGTTCAAGGTCGCGCAGATCCCGGACACCATGGCTGAGGCCTCGGTGTACGCCGCCCGGCCGCGGCTGTGTGATCTCGGCTACCTGAGGCAGGCCTACCAGCGGCCCAATGGCACGGTCGGCTTCCGCTGCCCGGCCGAGCCGGTCGACATGTTCGCGCGCAAGGGCGGGGACCCCGGGGGCGCGGTGGGATCCAAGTGCCTGTGCAATGCACTCGTCGCCAACATCGGCCTGGGCCAGCACCGTGCCGACGGCTACGACGAGGCTCCGATCATCACCCTGGGCTCCGACCTCCACGGGGCACGTCTGCTGGACGCCGAGCACTGGCTCAGCGGAGGCAGTCCGGAGGGCTGGTCGGCGACGGATGCGGTGAGCTGGCTGATGCGGGAGGCACATGCCCCGGCGGCGGGCACCCAGCCGGTGATCACCGGCCAGGCGGTCTAGCGGTCCGGGGTACTGGTCACGCGAACGACCGGACGCGCCCGGAGGTCAGGGAAGCACGATCACCGATGGATCCGGCCAGGCAGGACCGACGCTGGGGCCGGCCTCGACAGCGGCGAGCGGATCGATGTCCAGGTCGATCACCCGGTCGGAGCCGGTGACCGACGTCCGCTCCGTGGTGGGAGTCGGGCGGATCGGGGACGGCTCGGACGCGTGGTGGTGAGTGGCGAGCGACCCCAGCTGGCAGGCCCCCACGCACAGGCCGCTCACGATGACGATCTGGGCGGCGAACTCACGCCAGGTCACGGGGCGGGTACGCAAAGGCGACCCACACCGCCAGCCGTCGGCGGACCGGGTGCGAGCGCGCTGCGCCCATCCCAACCCTCGCGAGTTCGCCGCAGCCACGGAGGCGGCGTTCGCGGTGGGCTCGCCTGAGGTGTCTCCCGTTGTCCAGGCGGGAGACGGCGGGTCCAGCCGAACCGGCTGTACGGTGTCGGTCACAGATCCACGGTAGGTGGCTGGTCATCCGATCACACTGCGTCGACCTCAAGACGACCTCGGGAGAGCACATCCTGCTACTTGGCGTGACTCGCAGACACTGATTGTCACATCTCCGAGGTTCGACGCTCCGCGTCACCGCGGAGGGTGGCCACCACGCATAGCCCGGGCGACGTCCCGGACCGGCCGAGCTCCTACGCCTTGCCCCCGGAACGCGAGGAGAGATCCGAAGCCCGCGCCGTCGACGTCCGGGCGTTGGAGAGCAGCCGCAGGGTGGCGGTGTTGAGCGCCTGAAGCTCCTCCAGGGAGGAGAGCAGGTCGAACGCCTCCCGGAGCTGGTCGGCGTTCACCCGGTCCGGGGCCAGCGCCGCCAGCTGCAGGATCAGCGACCCGTACTCCTCGGCCACCTCGGGACGGTTCGGTGCCAGTCGTCGTGCCGTCCGGGCGTGCTCGAGCGCCTCCTGCAGGGGTTCCACCGCCGACAGCGGATCGCCGCCCAGCAGGTAACCCAGCATCCCGCTCATCCGCTGCCCCAGGGCGAGGTAGTACGGCCCGTCGGCGTCGTCGGGATCGAGCCGGCGAAGGTCGTAGGCGTGGTCCTGGGTGCGGTCGAACCACACCGCGGCCTCGTCCAGGGCCCCGCAGGCACAGAGCCACTGACCCACCTGCGCCGCGGTCGCGACCACCCGACGGCAGTCCTCGAGCTCGGCGGGATGAGCACGGGCGACCTGGTCCGCGAGGATCATCGAACTCCGCGCGAGCTGCGCGGCCTCCCGCAGCTTGCCGGCAGCGGCCAGGGAGCGGGTGTGCCGGCCCAGCTGGGCGCAGCAGCCCCGCACGCCGTCCCAGTCCCTGGCCTGCGCCAGCAGGGCACCCAGGCGGGCGGTGGCGGCCGGGGACCACCGTGAGTGTTCGGACCCCGCGACGATACGCAGCGCGTCTCGCGCTCCCTCGTCGTCGCCCGCCGCCAGCCGGAGCTCGGCAAGCGCGACGCCCGCCCGCACCGACCACTCGGGGTGGGCGAGGCTCACGCACCCGAGCAGGGCATCGCGGGCTCGGTCGAGATGCCCCTGCCGATACAGGCCGACGCCCACGGTGAAGCGGACCCAGGCGACGTCCCCGACGACGCGTGATCCCGGCCGCCGTGCCCCGTCCACGAGCGGCATGCTGCCGGTCGGAGTGACGGGGAGGCTGCCGGTGGAAGTGACCGGGTAACTACCGGTGGGCATCGTCGGGAGGCTGCCCGTCGGCGAGACCGGCAGGCTGCCCGTGGGGAGGTTCTCCGGCGCCCAGTCCGCCTCCGACCAGGCATGCACCTGGTCATCTGCACCGGGGACACGGAACTGCGAGGTGAGCGCCTCGGGGAGCACCCCGGTGGACGGCACCGCGCCGTGAACGATCGGCGTTCGCGGTTCCGACCCCGTACCTGGCAGGGCCCCCATGAGCGGCAGCCGCAGGGCACCGGTCGCACTCAGCGGCATGGCACCGGTCGCCGGGCCTGCGCCGGTCGGAGCAGCGACACCGAACGGAGAGGCGATGTCGTCCGCGGAGCCTGCCACCGGCACGGCACCCGTCAACGGCAGCTCACCGGAGGAGGTCGACACCCCGAAGGTGGACGACGAAGCCTGCCCCGAGTTCTCGGCGGCACGGGCGCGCTCTCTTGCCGCACGGCGCGTCAGAGGCTGGCCCCCCGCATCAGCCGTCGGCAGAGCGCCTGTCACGGGCAGGGCACCGGTCGCCGGCAAGGCCATGCCCCCGGTCGGCAGCGCGCCCGTCACGGGCAAGGAACCGGTCCTCGGTAGAGCACCTGTCCTCGGGAGGGCGCCAGTCATCGGCACCGCGCCCGTCGCCGGGGCCACGCCTGCCGCAGGCACAGCACCTGTTTCGGGGCCGGCACCGGCCGGAGGCAAAGGCATGCCCCCGGTCATGGACATGTCCGGTCGCAGCACGGGCACTGCCGGGATGATTGCGGTGGGCCGGTGCGGAGGGGGGACGGGCGCACGGTGGTGAGACATTGCGGGCCAGCGTAGGCCAGACGGAGCCAGACGTAACGCGCGTCCCCCGGATCGCCTCGGATGACCCATCCCCAAGGACGTTCAGTCACGATGTCTGACTACGGGTCAACGCAGCGCCCTCCCCGCGTACTCCTGCCCGGCCAGGTCCAGTTCACCGTCCCCCACCGCACGACACAGCCCCGGTCACACCCTCCCGCACGGGTTCCCCGGCGCCCCCACGACCGCCCGCCGCGCGGAACCCGCCCCTGGACGTACCGGCGCCGTCCCGGCGTCATCCCGGCTGTCGGGTGCAGGCGCGCCCGACTAGGGTCGGCAGCACGATGTGATCTGAATCACTCGTCGACCCATGGGGTCACCTGCCCGCCCGGGAAAGACGCGGAGCGAACGCCGTCGACCCGGAACCGACCGCCGTCCGGAGCCGGCCTTCGGCCCGGACGCCGACCCGGAGGACGCCCATGTCCACTCCTGCCCCGTCCGCTCATGACCACGACCTCCCGAGGCCGTCGACGGTGGACGGTCCCACGGCCGGCATCTCGCCCGGGTTCACCGCCGTCCCGCAGACGACCCCCGAACCCGCCACCATCCCGCAGACGACGCCCGAGTCCGCCGCTCCGGTCACCGGGACAGCGGTGCCCACGGAACCCGCCCTGTCGAACCTGCTCCACGAGGAACGACGGTTCCCGCCGGACCCCGACTTCGTCGCCGAGGCCGTGGCCGGGGCCGAGCTCTACGAGCAGGCATCCGCCGACCGCCTCGCGTTCTGGGAGCAGCAGGCGCGAGCGCTCACCTGGGACGAGACGTGGCAGCAGGCGCTGGACTGGTCGGACGCGCCCTTCGCCCGGTGGTTCGTCGGCGGCCGGCTCAATGTCGCCTACAACTGCGTCGACCGGCACGTCGAGGCCGGGCTGGGCGATCGGGTGGCCCTGCACTTCGAGGGCGAGCCGGGTGACCGCCGCACGATCACCTACGCCGAGCTCCACCGCGAGGTCTGCCGGGCGGCGAACGCGCTGACCGAGCTCGGTGTCCGCCGGGGTGACCGGGTCGCGATCTACCTCCCGATGATCCCCGAGGCCGTGGTGGCCATGCTGGCCTGCGCCCGGCTGGGGGCCCCACACTCGGTGGTGTTCGGCGGCTTCTCGGCCGAGGCCCTGCGCAGCCGGATCGAGGACGCCGAGGCGACCCTGGTCATCACCGCGGACGGCGGCTACCGGCGCGGGGCTGCCGCCGCACTCAAGCCCGCCGTGGACGAGGCGGTGGCGCAGACGCCGTCCGTGCGCCACGTGCTCGTGGTGCGCCGAACCGGGCAGGAGGTGACCTGGGACGACTCCCGGGACGTCTGGTGGCACGACGTGGTCGACCCGGCGTCCGACGAGCACACGCCGGAGCCGATGGACGCCGAGCACCCGCTGTTCATCCTCTACACCTCGGGAACCACCGGGAGGCCGAAGGGCATCCTGCACACCAGCGGTGGCTACCTGACGCAGGTGGCCTACACCCACCGCGTCGTCTTCGACCTGCACACCGACCAGGACGTCTACTGGTGCACCGCGGACGTGGGCTGGGTGACCGGGCACAGCTACCTCGTCTACGGCCCGCTCGCCAACGGCGCCACGCAGGTGCTCTACGAGGGCACCCCCGACACCCCGCACCGAGGGCGCTTCTGGGAGATCGTGCAGCGCTACCGGGTCACGCAGCTCTACACGGCCCCGACCCTCATCCGGACCATGATGAAGTGGGGGGAGGAGTTCCCCGAGGCCCATGACCTGTCCTCGCTGCGACTACTCGGCTCGGTCGGTGAGCCGATCAACCCGGAGGCCTGGATCTGGTACCGCCGCGTGGTCGGGGGCAACCGCGTGCCCGTAGTGGACACCTGGTGGCAGACGGAGACCGGCGGCATCATGATCAGCCCACTGCCGGGAGTCACCGTGGCCAAGCCCGGGTCCGCCCAGGTACCCCTGCCGGGCGTGGTCGCCGACATCGTCAACGACGCGGGCGTGCCGGTGCCCCCGGGCGGGGGCGGGTACCTCGTCCTCACCGAGCCCTGGCCGGGCATGCTCCGGGGAATCTGGGGCGACCCGCAGCGCTTCGTCGAGACCTACTGGAGCCGGTTCCCCGGCCGGTACTTCGCCGGAGACGGTGCCAAGCGCGACGAGGACGGCGACATCTGGCTCCTCGGGCGCGTGGACGACGTGATGAACGTCTCCGGCCACCGGCTGTCCACCACGGAGATCGAGTCGGCGCTCGTCTCACACCCGGCCGTGGCCGAGGCCGCCGTGGTCGGCGCCCGGGACGACACCACCGGCCAGGCGGTCTGCGCCTTCGTGATCCTTCGCGGCGGGGTGCTGGAGGGGGCCGACACGGTCGCCGCGCTGCGCTCCCACGTGACGCACGCGATCGGTGCCATCGCCCGGCCCCGGCAGATCCTGGTCGTGCCGGAACTGCCCAAGACCCGTTCGGGCAAGATCATGCGACGCCTGCTGAAGGACGTCGCCGAGCACCGTCCGGTGGGGGACGTCACCACGCTGGCCGACTCCTCCGTGATGGAGCTGATCAGCACGGGACTCTCCGGCCGGACCCGATGACCGCCGCACCCGGGGGCCGGGCCGGGTGACCGCCGCCCGCGGGGCCCGGACCGGGTGACCGGCTCTCGCCGGACCGACCGTCGAGGGCTCCGAAGGCTGCTCACCGGAGCGGATCGACCACCCTGCGGCAACGGATCCCACTAGGCTCAGCCGCGAACCAGGCCGAACCACGACCCGAGCCGCGGGAGGGCAGCGCCAATGGTGGACGCCTCCGACCTGTTGGTCGAGGGTCCCTGGCATCACCGGCTCGTGGCCGCCAATGGCGCACGCTTCCATGTCGCCGAGGCCGGTCAGGGACCGCTCGTCGTGCTCCTGCACGGCTTCCCGCAGTTCTGGTGGGCCTGGCGACACCAGCTCCCGGCCCTCGCGAGCGCCGGGTACCACGCGGTGGCGATGGACCTGCGCGGGTACGGCGCCTCGGACAAGCCACCCCGGGGCTACGACCCCTTCACCTCGACCGCCGATGTCGCCGGGGTCGTCCGCTCGCTCGGCGCGACCCGCGCCGTGGTGATCGGCCACGGCTGGGGTGGGTGGATCGCCTGGTCCATGCCCGGGCTGACGGGATCGCTCACCCATGCGATCGCGGCCCTCTCGATGCCTCACCCCATGCACTGGCGACGGTCGTTGCTCCACCGCGACCGACGCCGGATCGTCAAGGAGCTCCTGCGCCTCCAGGTGCCGATGCTGCCCGAGCGACGCCTGCGGCGAGGTCCCGGTGTGGACGACGCGCTGGCGGCCTGGGCAGGCCCCGGGTACCCCGATGCCGAGACCGCCCACCGGTACCGGTCCGCCATGCAGGTGCCGTTCGTGGCACACACGAGTCTGGAGTACTTCCGGTGGGCCGTCCGCTCGCTGCCCCGGAGGGACGGTCGACGGTTCGCCACCGTCCTGCGTGAGCCCATCCCGGTGCCGGTACTCGCGGCCCACGGCGAGTTCGACCCGTCGTCCGTCTCCGCCTGGTCGGATCCGGCGCAGGGCCGGCATCCGCTGGTCACGGGCCCCCTTCGGTGGGACGTCGTCCCGGGCGTCGGGCACTTCCTGCCCGAGGAGGCACCCGCGTGGCTCACGGCCACCCTCATCGGTTGGCTCGACGAGCTCCGGCCCTGGTGAGGTGGGCGATCGCCGGTGAGCCGGACCGGCCGATGGGCACCCCCAGGCCGGTCTGCGGGTGAGGCCGGCCGGCCCTGTCCCGGAGCCGGTCAGCCCGGGGTGCAGCCCCCACTGGACACCTGCGTGGTCGCGGTGCGGCCGGTCTGCAGCACCGGCATCACCTCGTCGAGGGTGAGTGCGTAACCGGTGTGCGCGTCGTCCAGGGACTTGGCGAAGACCAGTCCGGCGAGCGAGCCGGTGCTGTCCAGCAGCGGGCCGCCGGAGTTACCGGGCTGGACCGTCGCGTAGAGCGAGTACACCTGGCGCACCGCGCCGCCCCGCCCGTAGATGTCATCCCCCTTGGCCCGGATCAGCTCCCGCACCCGCCCCGCACCGGCCGTGAACGCACCGTTGTGCGGGAACCCCGCCACGATCGCGCCGTCGTTGCGGGCGAGGTTGTGGCTGGCGGGCAGGCTCGGTGCGGTCAGTCCGGGGACGTCGAGCACCGCGATGTCCCGCCGCGGGTCGAAGACGACCACGATCGCCGGGTAGTGCCGGCCGACCCCTCCCACCTGCACCGTCGGCTCCGGCATACCCGCCACCACGTGGGCGTTGGTCATCACGTGCTGCGGGGAGATGACGACCCCGCTGCCCTCCTGGCCCCGGTCGCAGGAGGTCGCCTCACCGATCACCTTGACGATGCTGCGCGCCGCGTGCTGGAGCACCGCCTGGCTGAGGATCGCCGGGTCGGGGGTCTGCACCGGTTCGATGTCCTCCTTGCGCAACCCGGCGAAGACCCGGGGGAAGTCCCCACCCGCGACCGCGGAGCGCAGGGACTCGGCGAGCGAGGAGAGCTGCTGAGGCATGATCCGGTCGATGCCCGAGATCACCCGCGAGGACGCGACCGCGCGGGAGACCGACGGGAGGGAACTGCCCCGCACGGCGCCGGCGACGAACCACAGCACCAGAGCCACCGAGACGAGACCTGCCACCGCGCCGAGGCACTGGTCCGCGATCCGGAAGGGCGTGTGTCCGAGGCTGCGCCGCGCCGCGGCTCCCGCATAGGCGCCGGCCACCTGCCCGGCCCAGGCCACGATCATCACGCCACCGAGCACGACCACCGTCCGGCCGGTGCCACCCCCGATGTGCCCGTCCACCAGGTCGGGGATCAACGTCATGGCCAGTAGCGCCCCGCAGAGGAAGCCCCCCAGGGACAGTGCGCCCACGATCAGACCCTGCCGGTATCCGGACACGGCGTAGCCGATGAGCAGCGCGGCGAGCACCAGGTCCACCATCACGAAGCCCCCTCCGCGCCGGTCCGCAGACCGGTACCCGCACCACTCCCCGGCCCACCGTCCACGACGTTCACCCGTTCGTCAACGTTCCCCGGCGGCAGCGGTTCCCACCGGTCCCGGTCCCAGGGGAGTGCCCAACCGGCGCATTCCAGAACCCGGTCCAGCAGGATTCCGGTGAAGCCCCACACAAAAAGCCCCTGCGCCCGGAACGCGGGTCCGCTGCGCCCGTCGGGGAACCGCACCCGGAAACGATGGGCGGGGTCGACCAGATCGCGCACCGGCAGCCGGTCCACCCGGGAGACCTCCGCCGGATCGGCCACCCCCACCGGGGACGGCACCGGCCACCAGGCGAGCACCGGGGTCACCAGGTTGCGGCTCGGCTCCACGAACAGCTCGGGCAGCAGGCCGATCGCCTCCACACCGACGGGGTCGAGCCCGGTCTCCTCCTGAGCCTCCCGCAGGGCCGCGTCGACCGGTCCCCGGTCCCCGTCCTCCATCGCACCGCCCGGGAAGCTCACCTGCCCGGCGTGCCAGCGCATGGTGGCCGCGCGCCGGGTCAGGAGCAGATCCGGACCGCTCGCGCCGTCGCCGAACAGGATGAGAACCGCCGACCGTCGCGCCGGGCCCACCGCGGCGGCCAGGTGTGCGGGCCAGGGCGCCTCGGCCATCCGGCGAGGAACCCCGCGCAGATCCGTCAACCAGGGCGGGACGATCCCCGAGCTCGAGGGGTGCGGGACGGCTTCGGAACGGTGTGAGGCGGCCTCGGGACAGCGGGGGGCGGTCTCAGCCGCCGGATGGGGGACGGCCTGCGAGCGGCGCGGGACGGCGTCACCCCCGGGCGCGGGTCCCTCGGTCACAGCGTGTCGCCCGGCTCCGCCGGCCGGTCGCGCACCAACCGGGCGGCGAGCACGGGGTCGGTCTCGCCCATCCCCCTGCTCGGGCAGAGCGCGGCGACCGGGCAGGCGCCGCAGGCCGGGCGACGGGAGTGGCAGATCCGGCGACCATGGAAGATCAGCTGATGGGAGAGCAGGGTCCAGTCCCGGCGCGGGAACAGGACCATGACCTCCTGCTCGACCACGATCGGGTCCTCCGCCGCCGTCCAGCCGAACCGGCGGGACAACCGCCCGAAGTGGGTGTCGACGGTGATCCCCGGGATCCCGAAGGCGTTGCCGAGCACGACGTTGGCGGTCTTGCGTCCCACCCCGGGCAACGAGACGAGGTCCGCCAGCCGCCGAGGCACCTCGCCGTCGAAATGCTCGACGAGCCGGGCGGACAGGCGCAGAAGGGAGTCCGCCTTCGCCCGGAAGAAGCCCGTGGACTGGATGAGGGCCTCCAACTCGGCCCGGTCGGCACCCGCCAGCTCGACGGCGGTGGGGTATCTCGCGAAGAGCGCGGGCGTGACTTGGTTCACCCGGACATCGGTGCACTGCGCGGACAGCACCGTGGCCACGAGCAGTTGCAGCGGGGTCGTGAAGTCGAGTTCGCAGTGCGCATCGGGATAACGCAGGGCCAGGATCCGCTGGATCCGCCGGGCCCTCCGCGTCCGCGCCAGTGGCGTCTCCCCGGGCACCGTGGCGATCCCGCGGCCTCCCGCCGTCACCTGCCCTGAGCTCACCTGGACAGGGTACGGCGCTGATCTCCCCGGCGCCGGTCACCCCGGAGACCCGGCCGTCCGATATCGCCGGGGGCAGGTGGGTGGCACTGCTCCGCCGGGAGGGTGAGCGCCTGGAGCGTGCCCTCAAGGCGCCTGTGAACAGGGACGATTCCAGCCCTGCAAGGCGAGGGACCAGCACCGGCACGACGGTGGCGGAACCTCCGGAACGCCCCCGGAGGACGGCGCCGCCGTCGCACCGGACGACAGCGGAGGAGCCGGACGACGCGCCGGACACCGCGCCGGACCCGCAAGGGGACGGTGCGCACGACACCAGGGCGCCGTGACCGATCCGCGTATGCGGACAGGAGGGACACGAATGCAGCCGGTCCTGCCTTCGCCTCCTCCGGGCGCCGGGCCTCCCGACCCGGCGGACGGGTCCGCCGACTCGGCGGACCCGATCCCCGATCC
>Ga0265334_10001353_pt1 | contig 11827 bp, 8 predicted proteins | sample 42023metaG_FD_192442 | JGI IMG/M metagenome (GOLD analysis project Ga0265334, IMG submission 192442) | Rhizosphere microbial communities from Carex aquatilis grown in University of Washington, Seatle, WA, United States - 4-20-23 metaG | ecosystem: Host-associated > Plants > Roots > Rhizosphere >...
TTGATCCGCTCCGCGGCCTGCATCAGGACCTCGTCGCCGGCGGCGTGACCGAGCGAGTCGTTGATTCCCTTGAACCCGTCCAGGTCGATGAACAGCACCGCGAACCGGTACCCGACGGTCCGCTGCGCACACCGGATCGACTGCTCCAGCCGGTCCAGGAACAGTCCACGGTTGGCCAGCCCGGTGAGCTGGTCGTACAGCGCCACCCGGCGCAGCCGCTCCTCCTGCTCGCGCAGGGAGCGCATCATCGCCTCCTGGTCCAGGGCGACCGCCAGCAGGGCACCGGACTGGTTCATCAGCTCACGGCCGGGCGGCGTCCGGTCCTGGATCCGGCCGACCGCCGCCAGGAACCCCCAGTCCCGGCAGTCGCTGCGCACCGGCACCACGAAGACGATGTCCTCGGCGGTCTCGGCGGCCGCCGCCAGGAGATCCGGCGGCGGGAACTCACTGATCCGGATGATGCCCTGACCGCGCGGCAGCTCCCGGCCACCCTGCCGGTAGGCGCCGACCAGGTGCACCTCGGGATCCTCCCCCGGGCCGGTCTCGGAGAACCACAACCCGAGGCTGGCCGCCCGGATCGGAGTGCCGCCCAGCCAGGTCAGGAGTCTCGGATCCCGCTCGTGCGAGCGCAGCAGGTCCATCCCCAACTCGTACTGGCCGTTCAGCATGTCCTGCAGATAGGTGATGTCCTCGAACTGGGCCCGCGCATGGGCGTGGGCGACCTGCAGCAGCACCTGTTGCACGTTGCGCTCCACCCGCAGCACCGCCGCCGGATCCCCCGACCGGCCGCCGTAGAGATCGTCCGCGAACGAGCGCAGCGCCTGGGTCACCTCGCCGATGGTCTGCGGCTGCGCACCGAACCGGTACAGGTCCTCCGCCAAGGACTGCGGCAGCTCCTTCGGCGACGGCAGTTCCTCCGGGGACGGCAGCTCCTCCGACTGCAGCAACACCTGCGGCGGGGTGGTCCGGTGCGCGGCGGTGTGGTCGAGCAGCTCTGCGGCCACGCCGGCGATCTGCGCCAACCGGGCCGTCTGTTCCGCCCCCAGTTCCTGCCCCGGCGGCACCACCCGGTGCAGATCGGCGGCCAACCGCTCGGCGGTGACCGGGCGGTGCGGGGCGGGCTCGGCGTCCTCGTCGGGCAGTGCGCTGAACCGGCAGCCGCAGGACTCCCGGGGGACGAACCGGGTCGGCACCAACCTGACCCGCTCGTCCTGGGCGCCCTGGTGGCCGTCCAACCGGCGGCGCAGCTGCTCGACCGCGACCTGGCCGATCAGCGCCAGCGGCTGCCGGATGCTGGAGAGGCTGGGCGTCACGTACCGGGTGGCGACGATGTCGTCGAAGCCGACCAGGGCCAGGTCCTCGGGCAGTTGGTAACCGGCCGCCTGCATCGTCCGCATGATCCCGATCGCGTTCCGGTCGGTGCCGGTGACGACCGCCGTGCACGGCAGTTCGTCGCCGGTCACGCTCCCCAGCAACAGCCGAACCGCGCACTCGCCGCCGGTCTCGTGATTGTCGTCGAGCCTGAGCAACGGTGCCGGGCCGTCCAGGTCGTGCGCGGCCAGCGCCTCCCGACAGCCCTCGTAGCGCTCCCGGATGTCGTCGACGTCGAGGTAGCCGGCGAAGGCGATCCGCCGGTGGCCGTGCTGCACCAGGTGCGCGACCGCCTCCCGGACCCCGGAGCGGTTGTCGGGCAGCACCACCGGGCAGGACACCCCGGGCAGGGTGTGGCTGACCAGAACCACCGGCCGACCGCCGTCCTCGATCGCCTGCACGTACTCGGCGCGGGCCGCTCCGGGCAGCACGACGAACCCGTCCGCATGCCCCCACGCCACCGGACGGCCCAGCCGCGGCACCCCCGACCGGTCGGCACTGTGCGACCCCGGGTCGAGGGTCTGGACGGCCACCACCCGGCCACCGCGGTCGGCCACCGCGCGGGCCACGCCGTTGATGATCGCCCCGTAGTAGTCGCCGCCGACGAAGGGCGACAACACCACCACCCTCAGTGCCACACGCGCCTCCCGCCTCAGGACCTCGGATCGCGCCTGGTCGCGAGCGCCACCACGTCGAACCATCGACGGTTCAGCACCCGCCCTCCAGTCACCTCGACAGCGATCTACGTCACGCTGTTGACGTCACGGTCAGGTGACTCGCCTGCGGCTGCCGGCCCGGGCCGAGGACGACGTCCGCGCCGCGGCGTGGCGTGGTGACGACCACGCGGCACGCCCCACCCGGGCGACGGGCGGGGCGGCAGGCCGCCGGTAGGCTCGGCGCGAGACACCGCGTCCGGCAGACCTGCCGCCCGGGCAGTGATCAGGCGGTTGTCGCCGGCACCCGACGCCGCTCCCCGGGCGGGCGGAACGGACACCGAAGAGAGGACGCGCGGATCACTGTGAACGATCCCACGACCCTGGACTGGACCGACCTCGACCGACGCGCTGTGGACACGGCACGCGCCCTGGCCATGGACGCCGTGCAGAAGGTCGGCAACGGCCACCCGGGCACGGCGATGAGCCTGGCGCCGGTCGCCTACCTGCTGTACCAGCGCCTCATGCGCCATGACCCGGCCGATCCGCAGTGGCCCGGCCGGGACCGGTTCGTCCTCTCCTGCGGGCACAGCAGCCTCACCCAGTACATCCAGCTCTACCTCTCGGGGTACGGGCTCACCCTCGACGACCTGAGGGCCCTGCGCACGTGGGGCTCTCTCACCCCGGGACACCCCGAGGTCGGCCACACCGCGGGTGTCGAGATCACGACGGGGCCGCTCGGCCAGGGCCTGGCCAGCGCGGTCGGCATGGCCATGGCGGCCCGCCGCGAGCGGGCTCTGCTCGATCCGGCCGCCCCGGCCGGGACCAGCCCGTTCGACCACACGGTCTGGGCGCTCGCCTCGGACGGCGACATCCAGGAGGGCGTCACCGCCGAGGCCTCCTCGCTCGCCGGGCACCAGCAACTCGGCAATCTCGTGGTGGTCTACGACTCGAACCAGATCTCCATCGAGGACGACACCGACGTCGCCCTGAGCGAGGACACCGCCCTGCGCTACGAGGCCTACGGCTGGCACGTCCAGACCGTCGACTGGACCGGTGGCCTGGGCGCCGCCGAGGCGTTCGCACGTGGCACCTACCACGAGGACGTCCAGACCCTGTTCGCCGCGCTCGAGGCGGCCCGGGCCACCACCGACCGCCCGTCGCTGGTCGTGCTGCGCACGGTGATCGCCTGGCCCGCGCCGGATGTCGCCAACACCGGCAAGTCGCACGGCGCGGCGCTCGGCGAGGCCGAGATCCGGGCCACCAAGCAGGTCATGGGCATGGACCCCGGGGCCGCGTTCTCGGTGGACGAGACGGTGCTCGCCCGCGCCCGCGAGGTCGTCGCGCGGGGACGCGCCGCCCACCAGGCGTGGCAGGCCGAGTTCGACCGGTGGGAGAAGGCCGAGCCCGAGCGCGCCGTCCTGCGCCGTCGGCTCGTTGCCCGTGAGCTCCCCGAGGGCTGGACGGACGCGCTGCCCACGTTCGCCGCGGGCACCCAGGTAGCCACCCGCAAGGCCTCCGGTGACGTGCTCACCTCGCTCCGAGGGGCACTGCCCGAGCTCTGGGGCGGCTCGGCGGACCTGGCCGAGAGCAACAACACCACAATGGCCGGGGAACCGTCGTTCCTGCCCGAGGTGCACCAGACCCGGGCCTGGAAGGGCGGTCCGGGGGGACGGACCCTGCACTTCGGGGTGCGCGAGCACGCCATGGGCTCGATCCTCAACGGCATCGCGCTGCACGGGGGTACGCGGCCCTACGGCGGCACCTTCATGGTGTTCAGCGACTACATGCGCCCCGCGGTGCGGCTCGCCGCGCTCATGCGGCTGCCCGTCACCTATGTGTGGACCCACGACTCGATCGGCCTCGGCGAGGACGGGCCGACGCACCAGCCGATCGAGCACCTCGCCGCTCTCCGCGCGATCCCGGGCCTGGACGTGGTCCGTCCCGCGGACGCGAACGAGACCGTCTGGGCCTGGCGCACCGTGCTCGAGCACACAGACCGGCCGGCCGGACTGTGCCTGAGCCGGCAGAACCTGCCGGTCCTCGACCGCGGGGCCGACTCGGGTCTGGCCGGGGCCGAGGGTGTCCGCCGCGGCGGGTACGTGCTCGCCGAGGCGGACGGCGGGGTCCCCTCCGTGATCCTCCTCGGCACCGGCTCCGAGGTGCACGTCGCCCTGGCCGCCCGGACGATGCTCCAGGCCGAGGGCGTGCCCACCCGCGTCGTCTCGCTCCCGTGTCGGGAGTGGTTCGACGCGCAGGACCAGGGGTACCGGGACAGCGTGCTGCCCCCGAGCGTGCGGGCCCGGGTCAGTGTGGAAGCCGGCATCGCCCAGGGGTGGCACGAGCTCGTCGGAGATGCCGGGCGCTGCATCTCGGTGGAGCATTTCGGTGCATCCGCCGATTACGCCACGCTCTACCGGGAGTTCGGCATCACCGCCGAGGCGACCGTCGCCGCGGCCAGGGACGCCGTGGCCTCGCTCTCCTGACGGCAGGCCGCCGGCGTGGCACGACCATGGTCCGACCGAGGCCAAGGAACCCGCTTCAACCGAGGCCGAGGAACCCGCTCTACCTAGGCACAGGAGGAGGTCCTCATGAGCGACACCACGGCACAGCTACGCGCCGCAGGCGTGTCCCTATGGCTGGATGACCTGTCCCGGGAGCTGCTCGCCGGCGGCACCCTGTCCGAACTGATCCGCGACCACGACGTCGTGGGGGTGACGAGCAACCCGACGATCTTCGCCTCGGCCCTGGCAGAGGGAGATCGGTACGACGGGCAACTGCACGACCTGGCCCGGGACGGCGTCTCGGTCGAGGCCGCCGTCGCCGCCGTCACCACCCACGACGTCCGCGACGCCGCGGACCTGCTCCGTCCCGTCTGGGAGGCCACCCACGGCCGGGACGGCCTCGTCTCCCTGGAGGTCGACCCCGGTCTCGCCGACGACACCCCAGGCACCCTTGCCGCCGCCCAGCGTCTGTGGGCCACCGTCGACCGCCCCAATCTCATGATCAAGATCCCGGCCACCCCGCAGGGTCTGCCCGCGGTGGCCCAGGCCCTGGCGGCCGGGATCAGCGTGAACGTGACCCTGATCTTCGCCCTGGACCGCTACCGCGAGGTCATCGAGGCATTCCTGGTCGGCCTGGAGGGCGCCCGCGCCGCGGGCCGGGACCTGTCCACCCTCTCCTCGGTCGCCTCCTTCTTCGTCTCCCGCGTGGACACCGAGGTGGACCGGAGGCTGGACGCCCTCGGCACCCCGGCAGCGCAGGCGCTGCGCGGAAAGGCGGCTCTCGCGAACGCCCGCCTGGCGTACCAGATCTTCGAACAGTCCCGCGAGGGGTCCCGCTGGGCCGTCCTCGCTGCGGCCGGGGCCCGACCGCAGCGTCCCCTCTGGGCGTCCACCGGGGTGAAGGACCCCGCCTACCCGGACACGCTCTACGTGAGCGGACTCGTGGCTCCCGACACGGTGAACACCGTGCCGCTGGGTACCCTCCGGGCCTTCATCGACCACGGCGAGATCCGTGGTGCCACCGTCCGGGACGGCTACCTTCAGTCGGCCCGGGTACTGACCGACCTCGCGGAGGTCGGTGTCGATCTCACCGAGGTGACCAGCACCCTCGAAGAGGAGGGTGTGCGCAAGTTCCGGCGAAGCTGGGCCGAACTCACCAGTGCGGTGGCGGACCAGCTGCACCTCGCGTCATCAACCCGTATTGCCGAGGAGGCACAGCAGTGACAGCTCCGGAGTGGCTCGTGGCGTGGGCCGGCGACCAGACCGCGGCGGCCCTCGAGGTGACGGCCTCGGGCGCAGCGGCCGACGCCGTGGCCCGGCACGTTCCGCACCTGGTCGAGGACAAGACCATCTCGCGGATCGCCGCCCGCGACGCGACCGTGTGGGGCCCGGCGGCCGAGGCCGAGTCCTCGGTCCGCCTCGCCTGGGTCGATCTGGCCGAGACCTCCCGGCCCCTGGTCGAGCCCGTCCTCGCGCTGCGCGCCGAGCTCGCCGCCGAGGGCGTGGACCGGGTCGTGCTGTGCGGCATGGGCGGCTCCTCGCTCGCCCCCGAGGTCATCACCCGCACCGCGGGCGTGCCGCTCGTCGTCCTCGACGGCACCGACCCCGGCCAGGTCGCCGCCGCGCTCGTCGACCTGCAGCGCACCGTCGTCGTGGTCTCCAGCAAGTCCGGCTCCACCGTGGAGACCGACTCGCAGCGCCGCACCTTCGAGGCCGCCTTCACCGCCGCGGGTATCGACGCCGCCCGCCGGATCGTCGTGGTCACCGACCCGGGCTCGCCCCTCGAGCAGGCATCCCTGGCCGCCGGCTACCGCGCGGTCTTCCGCGCCGACCCGCACGTGGGCGGCCGGTTCTCCGCGCTGAGCGCCTTCGGCGTCGTGCCCTCGGGCCTGGCCGGGGCGGACATCGCGACTCTGCTCGACGAGGCCGACACCGTGGCCGACCTGATCTGCGAGGACGCCGACGGCAACCCGGCGCTCGTCCTGGGCGCCGCCCTCGGCGGCACGGTGCCGCTGCGCGACAAGGTCGTCTTCGTCGACGAGGGCTCCGGGATCGTCGGCTTCGCCGACTGGGCCGAGCAGCTGATCGCCGAGTCCACCGGCAAGGACGGCACCGGGCTCCTGCCGGTCGTCGTCTCCTCCCCCCAGGCACCCGAGGTCACCCACCCCGCGTCCGACACCCTGCTCGTGCGCCTGGTCACGGCCCGCGACGAGGTGGAGGCCCTCGACGACGCCGCAGCCGGCAGCGTCGCGGACGCCGGGGACGGCGTGACCGTGGCCGGCCCCCTGGGGGCCCAGCTGCTGCTGTGGGAGTACGCCACCGCGATCGCGGGCAAGCTCCTGAGCATCAACCCCTTCGACCAGCCCGACGTGGAGAGTGCCAAGAAGGCGGCCCGCGGCCTGCTCGACGCCCAGCCCGCCCCCGCCGCGGCCGACCTGGTCGACGGGGCCGTGGAACTGCGCGGCACCCCTGGTCTGCTCGACGGGGTCACCGGGCTCGACGACGCGATCAGCACGCTGCTCGCCCGCCTCCCCGAGACGGGCTACCTCGCGGTGATGGCCTACCTGGACCGTGAGGCCGAGGCAGGTCTCGCCGACGTCCGCGACGCCCTCGCGGCGCGTGCCGGACGTCCGGTGACCTTCGGCTGGGGCCCGCGCTTCCTGCACTCGACCGGCCAGTTCCACAAGGGCGGTCCCGCCGTCGGTGTCTTCCTGCAGATCACCGCCCAGGCCACCGAGGACCTGATCGTCCCGGAGCGGCCGTTCACCTTCGGCCAGCTCATCGCCGCCCAGGCGGCCGGGGACGCCCAGGTGCTCGCCGATCACGACCGCCCGGTGCTCCGCCTGCACCTCGCCGACCGCGCGGCCGGCCTCCCGCAGGTGATCCGAGCGCTCACCGGGGCCGCGTGAGCCCGGCCACCGTCGCCAGGGGCAGCAACCCCCTGCGGGACGAGCGAGACCGGCGGCTGCAGCGCATCGCCGGGCCCTGCGGGCTGGTCATCTTCGGGGTGACCGGCGACCTGGCCCGGCGCAAGCTCATGCCCGCCGTGTACGACCTCACCCAGAGGGGGCTGCTGCCACCGGGTTTCGCCCTCGTCGGCTTCGCCCGGCGTGACTGGGCGGACCAGGACTTCGCCGCCGTGGTCCACGACGCGGTGCGCGAACATGCGCGCACCCCGTTCCGGGAGTCGGTCTGGCGTCAGCTCGCCGAGGGCTGCCGCTTCGTGTCCGGGGAGTTCGGCGACGAGAAGGCGTTCGACGAGCTGGCGCGCACGGTCGCCGACCTGGACGAGGTTCGCGGCACGGGTGGCAACCACGCCTTCTACCTGTCGATCCCCCCGCGTTCCTTCACCCAGGTGATCACCCAGCTCTCCCGGTCCGGTCTGGCCGAGCAGAACGGTGACCGCTGGCGCCGGGTCGTCATCGAGAAGCCCTTCGGCCACGACCGCAGGTCCGCGCAGGAGCTGGACGACATCGTCTCGGGGGTCTTCCCCCCGGACTCGGTGTTCCGGATCGACCACTACCTGGGCAAGGAGACGGTCCAGAACCTGCTCGCGGTGCGCTTCGCCAACCAGCTCTTCGAACCGGTGTGGAACGCCCACTACGTCGACCACGTCCAGATCACCATGGCCGAGGACATCGGCATCGGTGGCCGTGCCGGCTACTACGACGGTATCGGAGCAGCGCGGGACGTGATCCAGAACCACCTGCTCCAGCTCCTCGCGCTCACCGCGATGGAGGAGCCGGTCTCCTTCGACGCCCAGGACCTGCGCGCGGAGAAGCAGAAGGTGCTCTCGGCGGTGCGGGTGCCCCAGGACATCGGCCAGCACACCGCGCGCGGCCAGTACGCCGCCGGCTGGCAGGGGGGCCAGCAGGTCATCGGCTACCTGCAGGAGAAGGGCATCCCCGCCTCCTCCGGCACCGAGACCTACGCCGCCGTCACCCTGGAGATCGACACCCGCCGGTGGGCCGGGGTCCCCTTCTACCTGCGCGCGGGCAAGCGGCTCGGCCGGCGGGTCACCGAGATCGCCGTGGTCTTCAAGCAGGCCCCGCACCTGCCGTTCGAGCGCACCGCGACCGTCGAGCTCGGCAAGAACGCGCTCGTCATCCGGGTACAGCCGGACGAGGGCGTCACGATGCGGTTCGGTGCGAAGGTGCCGGGCACCGCGATGGAGGTCCGGGACGTCACGATGGACTTCAGCTACGGGCACTCCTTCACCGAGTCCTCCCCCGAGGCCTACGAGCGGCTCCTCCTCGACGTCCTGCTCGGCGAGCCCCCGCTGTTCCCCCGCCACGAGGAGGTCGACCAGTCCTGGCGCATCCTCGACCCGGTGATCGAGCACTGGGCCGCCCACGGACAACCCGAGTCGTATCCGGCCGGCACGTGGGGACCGGAGTCGGCGGACGCGATGATGGCCCGGGACGGCCGAGCCTGGAGGCGTCCATGATCGTCGATCTGCCCGAGACGACCACCGAGACGGTCAACCGCCGGCTCGTGGAGCTGCGGGACTCCGGGGGTGCGGTGGCCCTCGGGCGCGTGCTGACCCTGGTCATCTCCACCGAGGACTCCGGTGCCGAGGCCGCCATCCGGGCCGCCAACGACGCCAGCCACGAGCACCCGTGCCGGGTGATCGCGGTCGTCGGCGGCAACCGGCGGGGCTCCTCCCGCCTCGACGCGCAGATCCGGGTCGGCGGGGACGCCGGCGCCAGCGAGGTCATCGTGCTCCGGCTCTACGGGCCGCTGTCCGAGCACGGCGACAGCGTCGTCGTGCCACTGCTGCTCCCGGACGCGCCGGTGGTCGCATGGTGGCCCGGGAACTGCCCGGACCGGCCGGCCGAGGACCGGATCGGGCGCATGGCCCAGCGCCGGGTCACCGATGCCGCGGCCTGCCGCAATCCGCGCCGGGCGCTCGAGCTACGGGCCGAGGGCCACACCCCCGCCGATACCGACCTGGCCTGGTCCCGGGTCACCCTGTGGCGGGCGCTCCTCGCCGCGGCCCTGGACCTGCCGCCCTTCGAGGAGGTCCGCTCGGCGGAGGTCACCGGTGCTTCGGACAGCCCCAGCGCCGACCTGCTCGCGGGCTGGCTCGCGGTGGCGCTGGAGTGTCCCGTGAAGCGTGTCCGCACCGCCCCGGGCACAGGCCTGCGCGAGGTCCTGCTCGATCGGGCGGGCGGTCCCGTCGTCCTCTCCCGGCCCAACGGACCCGTGGCCACCCTCACCCAGCCCGGGCAACCCGTGCGTCGGGTCGCGCTGCCCCCCCGGGCGGACAGCGAGTGCCTCTCCGAGGAGCTGCGCCGCCTGGATCCCGACCCGGTCTTCTCGGCCGTCCTCACCCGGGGGCTCCCGATGGTCACGAGCGGACAGGCGCGCCGGGACCCCGCCCGCAACGGTACCCGGGCGTGACCGACACCGGTCCGGCCACGTTCGGGGTACCCGACCCGGCGCCCCCGAGACTCTCCGCGCCACCGCTCCCCGGAGCACATCCCGCCGCACCCCGGTTCGCGGTGCACGGTGACGAGCAGTTGCTCGCCGCGAGCGTGGCCGGGATGTTCCTCGACCGGCTCGCCCGCGTCCAGCAGGCGCGCCCCGTGGTACACGTCGTGCTGACCGGCGGCGGCCTGGGCACGGCGGTCCTGGCCGCGATCGCGGAGAACCCCGGGACGGCGGTCGTCGACTGGTCCCGGGTGCACATCTGGTGGGGTGACGAGCGCTTCCTGCCACAGGGCCACCCCGACCGGAACGCGACTCAGGCGTACGCGGCACTTCTCGACGGGCTGCCCCTGTCCCCCGCCTGCGTCCACCCGATGCCTGCCTCGGACGGGGTGGACGGCCCGGACGTCGCCGCCGCCGCCCGCCGGTACGCGCAGGAACTCGCCGCCCACGCCGAGGCCCCGTCGCAGCCGCACACGCCGCGCTTCGATCTGCTGCTCCTGGGGGTGGGGCCCGACGGGCACGTCGCCTCACTGTTCCCGGGTCGCCCGGACCTGACCGTCACCGCGCCGGATGCGGCGACCGTGCCGGTGCAGGACTCCCCCAAGCCTCCCCCGGTGCGGATCTCCCTGACGCTGCCCGCGATCACCCGCGCCCGTGCGGTGTGGCTGCTCGCCGCCGGAGCGGGCAAGGCGGAAGCCGTCCACCGTGCCCTCGCCGGGGCCGATCCGATCGACGTGCCGGCCGCCGGCGCCCACGGGGACGAGACGATCTGGTTCCTGGACCGCCACGCGGCCGGGGACCACGTCCCGCCCGGGCCCTGACCAACCCGGGCCAACCCGGGCGCTGGCCACCTGAGGTCCGCCCCAGGACGTGCCCGGGGCCCGGACCGGGACTCAGCGAATGATGTTGCGTGCCCTCAGCGCCTCGAGCGCCTCGGACAGGATGGCCTCGCCGTCGGCGTCGCTGCGCCGCTCCTTCACGTAGGCCAGGTGCGTCTTGTAGGGCTCGTTGCGCGGCGGCGACGGCGGGCAGTCCTTGTCCTGCCCGGCGGGGAACCCGCACCGAGGGCAGTCCCAGAACTCCGGCGGCTGCACGCTCACGTCCTCCGAGAAGCTCGGCCGCGTCTCGTGCCCGTTGGCGCACCAGTAGGAGATACGCAGTCGCGGAGCCGCGTCACCACGCTCGGCCTCGCCCATCGGGCCCGCACCCACACGGCTACCCCGGATCGCATTGCCACTGGCCACCGCTGGTCCTCCAGAATCCCACGTTTGCGTTGCCCACAGGTCCCTCGCGCGGGAGGCCCACCGGCCCTTGCCCCGGGCACCCGCATCCCGGCGCACGCACCGGGAGGTTACCTCGCTCAGCCGTTGATCCGCTCCAGAACGCCCAGAAGGATGATCACCGAGGACCAGGTCATCGCGACCGCCACGGTGAAACGGTTGAGGTTGCGCTCCGCCACACCCGAGGAGCCCAGGCTCGAGGTCACGCCGCCGCCGAACATGTCCGACAGACCGCCCCCGCGTCCCTTGTGCAGCAGGATCAGGAGCGTCAGGAAGCCACTGGTGATCACGAGCAGGACTTGCAGGATGATGGTGACGACGTTCACGGCGGGTCCTCAGGTCTCTCGGAGGCGCAGATGGGACGGACATCGCGGACGCGATCCGGTCCGTCCGCCCCCAGCGTAAGCGATGTCGGTGGCCCCTCACGTCGGGGGTCACTCCCTCGGCGTGTGGCCGTGGCGTGACCCCCGACGGAGGGTCGTTCTGACGTGCGGTGACGCGTGCCGTGGATCAGACGTTCGCGGCCTCGCGGTAGCGCACGATACCCGCGAACTCGGCCGCGTCCAGAGCGGCGCCGCCCACGAGC
>Ga0265334_10001354_pt1 | contig 11826 bp, 12 predicted proteins | sample 42023metaG_FD_192442 | JGI IMG/M metagenome (GOLD analysis project Ga0265334, IMG submission 192442) | Rhizosphere microbial communities from Carex aquatilis grown in University of Washington, Seatle, WA, United States - 4-20-23 metaG | ecosystem: Host-associated > Plants > Roots > Rhizosphere...
CCTCGAGCAATGCAGTTGCTCTCGCGCGCACCCTATGAGATCAGGAGAAATGACAATGATGTTCGATTGGAAAGCCTATACGTCGCAAATCAAAGCCGCAGTCAAGGAAATGGCCGCGGCCAATCCGGACATCGTGAAGGCCTATGCAGGGCTACACGGCGCCAATGCCAAGTCTACACGCATCGATGCAAAGACCCGAGAGCTGATTGCGCTCGCCGTTGCCGTGACACTGCGATGCGATGGATGCATAAATGCACACACGGACGCGGCGATCAAAGCCGGAGCGGCCAAAGAAGAAGTCATCGACGCCTTGGGTGTGGCGATCATGGTCAACGCGGGTGCGGCCATGGTTTACTCCGCGCGTACCATCGACGCATACAACGCAAACGCGGATGGAGAGATTCGGGCTTAAGTCCTTAGACGCGCTTGTGGTGAGGACGCGTCTGGTCAAGGCGTCAATTGTTTAGGCGCCAATGATGACGAGTGCCGGTAAGCCACGATGCCGGCAGTTGCGAGCAGCACCGAAGCGAGCCCGAGAGCGGCACTGACTCCGAAGCCGGATATGAGCGCCGCACCAGCTGCCGCGCCGAGGAACATCGCTCCCACAGCCGCCAATCCGCGGGCGGTTTGAGGATTTGTCCTGATCGAGCTGAAGTCTGCGGCTAGCCCTGTAAGCGTCAAGGTCAGCACGGTCGTCGTCAAATTTGGGATTCCCAGGCGACGTGCGGTGGCATTCTGAGCTCCCATGGCAAGGGCGAGGAGCACGATAAGAAGATAACGAGCCCTTTCAGCGCCGGGATCGAGGGTTGTAATCGAAACTGCGACTGCCACGCCTACGAGCACGGCCTCGACAAATGTTGCAACCGTGAAATGAAAGAATGGGCGATCTCCCATCAATGTGCCGAGCCTGCCGGCAGCGAGCGCCCCCGCCAAGAAGGCGGCGATTGCCACGATCGAGACTGGAGACCAGAACTGTTCCACGCCGGCAGCAGCGAAGCCCGCGAACACAATATTTCCCGTCATATTGGCCACAAAGACGTTGCCCAACTTAAGAAAACTGACGGCGTCTACGACGCCGGTTACCATCGTGAGCACAAGAAGGAGCAACGGCAGCGCGCCGTATTTATCGTCTTTCCCGGCGAGCATGGCGTGAACGATGTGGGTGGGATTTGACATTGTTTTTTCAGCCCCATCATTGGGCGGGTTGGGGAGCCGCCGGGGCGGCAGCGTGACGGCCAATCCGTGCGACATTGAGACGATCGAGGTAGAGGTAGATCACCGGGGTCGTGAACAAGGTCAGAAGCTGGCTCAGGATAAGTCCTCCAACCATGGTGTAGCCGAGAGGTTGGCGCGACGACAACCGCGATCAAAGCGTTCATCTCTCCATCCCCTGTCTGTCAGTAGTTTCAGCATGGCCGCGCCGTTGGCAGGACGCCGTTTGGCCGGCAGCGAATTTCAGCTATCTAAAATCTCCCGCAACATTTTGCGGGCGCGTGCGACGCGGCTCTTCGCCGTACCGACAGCGCAGTTTGAAAGCGCCGCAGCGTCGTCATAGGAAAATCCACCCAAACCGACCATGACCAGGGCTTCGCGCTGGTCCGTGGGCAAGGTTTTTATCGCGCCGATCGTATCGGAAAGTTCGACAGCCCAATGCTGTTCATCGGACGGTGCAGGAATGTTCTCCGCCCATTCGGCGTCCCAAGGCGCTTGCCGCCAGGCTCGCCGCTGGTGGGAATAGAATTCATTGCGAAGGATTCTGAACAGCCAAGCCTTGAGATTGCTGCCCGGTGTAAACGATCGGCGGCACCGCCACGCCTTTGCCAAAGCCTCCTGGGTCAGATCCTCGGCAAGCTCCCGGTTGCTCGACATTGAGCGGGCGAACGCGCGCAGACGGGGCAGGAGTTCGACGAAACCGGTTTCCAATTGGGCGTCGGCATTGAGGTCTCCGGGCCGCGCCATTGTGGTAGGTTCGCTTTCGATCAGAGACATATTGTTCTCTCTTTCATGTCGTTCGTTCGCGTCGATGAGATAACCACGAACGCCGGTATCCGCTGAGTGAAGGTCGCCAAATGTCGCCAAATCCTTCCTAAGCCCGGGCATTGCATCGCGTCGTGCCGGACCAGCCGAACGATTGCCATAGTTGCTTTGGCATTTTCACACGCGGTCTGAAGGCATAAAATGCGCATCCTTTAAGTGTGCAAAAATCATTGCATTTTGGTGCCATTTAAATGTTCTTCGAGGAACGGCATGATTGTTACGAGAGGGATTGCATTCATCTGTGTCTGCTTGGGAGCTTGCCTCTTCCGGGCATGGGCGGCCAATCCCGGCGCGGCGCGGGATCATTCCATCGACGGCATTCTTTTGCTGGTGCTGGGCGCCCTTGTAATGGGGTGTTGCTTTTGGGCTTTCGCGGAACGGGCGCGCGCGTCCGTGGCCTTACGTTCGTTGGAGGAACTGCGCGCTCATGGGACTGCGCTGCGCAGCCTTCGCGATGCCGTGCTTGCAGCCTGCCACGAGACGATCCTCATTGCCGGACCGCATTCCGCCAGCTTCAAGGATGCGGCCGGCCTGATCGATGCGTGCAAAGGCGTGACGCTGACCAAGGACATGTTCATGAATCATTTGTAGGCAGGCGTCGACGAACCCGAGTGCAAGATCATCGACGTCTGCATGTGCAAGCTGCGCAAGAAACTCGCCGACGCATGCCGGGGCAAGAATTTCATCGAAACCGTTTGGGGCAGGGGCTACACGTTGTGCGAAGTACAGCAAAGGGTCGCCGCATGAGCCGGCATCCGAACGGGGCAAAAAGCAAAGGAAGATCTATCGCATGCTGTGTGCCGTGGTACCGAGTTCGGGCGGCTCTAACATTTTCCCGAACCGCCGGGATGCCCCGGATACCTGGCGTTCCGAGGCGCGAGACGGCCTAACCCTTTGACTCGGGGACCGTTTGAATCCCGGACGATTCGGACCGGGGTCCGGGAATTTTTGACCCTCTCCAGACGAAAGACGCAGGAAAGTGCCTTATCGGTCTCTCGGCCGGGTGTTATTGTCTACCCGGCACTGCGCTGTCACAGGAGGGTTCGATGACGACCGTCACACGGCTTGGAAATCTTCTTGCGAGCGCGTCCTTCGGCGCGATCGCGGGCATGGGCCTGCTGACTCTGCCGGTCGTAGGGAGCCATCCCGCGATGGCTCAAAGCCACGGGCCGGCGGCGCTGACCGGCACAGTATCCTCACGTGAAGAAGGAAAAATGGAAGGCGTTGTGGTCAGCGCCAAACGCCCTGGCTCGACCATCATGGTTTCGGTCAGCACCAACGCGCAAGGTGAGTACCGTTTTCCGGAAGGCCGGCTTGCCCCCGGTACTTATGACATCACCATGCGCGCCGTCGGTTACACGCTCCCGTCGACCAAGGCGACGATAAGGGCGGATGGCTCCACGCAACTCGACCTTAAGCTCGCGAAGGCCGCCCCCGACGTTCTCGCGCTTCAAATGTCCAACAGCGAGTGGATTCAAAGCGCGCCAGGCACGCCCGCGCAGAAAATAGCGTTGCTGAGGTGTCTGGATTGTCATGGCCTGCAGCGTCCGCTCTTTTCCAAGGACAATGCGTCGGACATGGCGCGCACGGTGCAGCGCATGGGCGCGCATTCCGCGAACGCCTCTCCCAATTTCCCTTTCTTCAATCAGAATGCATCGGAAAGATTGAGCCGTCCGCCGAGCAAACCGGAGGCGGATTTGGCAGCCTATATCGCATCGATCAATCTCAGTTCCGGAAAAACATGGCCCTATAAACTGCAGACGCAGCCCCGGCCGACGGGCAAGTCAACGCAGGCCATCGTCACGACCTACGATCTTCCTGAGGGTGCGGCGCCCCATGACACGCTCCTCGACAAAGCGGGCAATGTCTGGTTCTCCGATTTTCAGCACCAGTTCATTTCGAAACTGGATCCCAAGACCGGCAAGGTCACGCGCTATCCCGTTCCCATATCGAAGCCCGGCTTTCCGACGGGCAGCCTCATGATCACGATGGATAAGGATGGAAACATCTGGGAATGCATGATGGGGCAGGCGCAAATCGCCATGCTCGACCCGAAGACGGAAAAAGTCTCCATCTATCTGGCGCCGGATTGGGACAAGGCCGACACGCGGTTCACCATGATCGACGCCCTGCATTCGAACGTCGACGGGAAATTGTGGACCAAGACCAATGGCGGCCCCGATCCCGACCACGCCAACAAACTGTATCAGTTCGACCTCGCCACCAAGACATTCAACGAAGTCCTCCCCCCCGCCGGAAAGCGCGACATCGCCGTGTACGGAATGGTTTCCGACCTCGACAACAATGTCTACGGCCTCGACAACAATCCGGCCCAACGGCAAATCTGGCGCACGAACGCCAAGACGGGGGAGACGACGTATATCGATCTTCCGGTGGGCGTGGGCGGCGCGCGGCGCGGGCATATCGACTCGCAGAATCGCCTGTGGTTCTCGCAATTCCATGCCAATCGTTATGCGCGGTATGACGCCAAGACCCGCAACATTACTGTGTGGGATGTGCCGGTTGCTTATGCGGGTGCGTACGATGTGCAGTTCGATGACGTGAAATATGCGTGGGGTGCGGATATGAGCACCGACCTGGTTCAGCGGCTCAATACCGAAACCAACGAATGGGACTCTTATCTCCTGCCGACGTCGATCAATACGCGCCATATCGACGTGCAGAAGAGTTCGGATCCGAACGTCCTCTCCAGCATGTGGACGGAAGGCCAGCAGACGGGCCAGATCGTCCATATCGAGCCGCTGGCGCCGTAAAAACTCGTCATCCCGGCCAAGCGGCGCGCGGATGCAGCGTGTAAACGGCGCAGGCGGTTTCGTCCCGCGACTCGCGGGCTGCGAACGCTGGGGCGCCGGTGAGGCGCTTCGCCGGCACAGCGCAAGATGGGTCCCCACGCCGCCTCCGCAGGTTGTATACTGGCGCGCCAGCGCGGGGTTGCATGATCGAACACCGGCGCGGATTTCCGAATGGGAGGACAAGCCATGGAAACCGTCATCGCAAAATTGCTCAATGATTTTGAACAGGGGAAAATGAACCGGCGGCAGCTCGTTCAGAGTTTAAGTGTCGCGGCGGCAGCGGCCGTCGGGATGGCGCCTGCGGCCAGGGCTGCCCAAGCCCCCGCCCCAACCGGCAAGCTCGAGGCCGGCTACGTCAACCATATCTCGTATTCGGTGAACGATTACGCCAAGTGCCGCGACTTCTACGCGGGTCTCTTGGGCATGAAGGTCACCGAAGACGACGGAAAGCAGTGCCGCCTGGTGTTCGGCAACAACATCCTCATCCCCCGCAACCGGGCCAACGGCGGTCCGGCCAAAGTGGACCACATTGCCTACACTGTCATGAATTGGGACCGGGAGAAGGATGCATTTGAAGAGCAGCTGAAGCGCCGGGGATTGCAGTACACCGGAAGCGGCAAGACCAGCTTCCAGGTCAAGGACCCGGAAGGGATGGGCGTACAATTCGGCGGATTGACCCAGTAGTCAGGCCGGATTGTCGCCAACGCACGCGGAAGGGCGGTCTAAAGGCCGCCCCTCCGCGTCTTGCCCGCATCGAGCCGCGATTGGGGTCCGCCGATTCGATTTTTCGCGCCGGATCAGGACAGGATGTGGACCGAAGGCCAGCAGACGGTCCGGATAGTCAATCGCTAAAAATCGGATTTTTCGGCGATTGGTACCGAAAAACCCTCACCGAAACCCGCGGCAGTCTGTTCGGCGCACGAATCTTCTTCGAGCAGCCGCGGCTGAGCGGAGTGCCGATAACGCACAATTCCCGACCACGGAGCGTTGAAGGCGCCAGGGTCGTCGACGGTGAAGTTCACCTCGAGCCCTTTGCCGTCATCGGTCGGCTTGAAGCGTTCGACGATATGCATCTGCGTCGTGTGCGGCACATCGTAAAGATCGTCCACGAACGTCTTATCGTTGAAACCGATGGTATCGACGATCAGTTCATTCCCCTCATAGTGACCGACGGATTCGCCGGAATAGGACGCAGCCACATGCCCGGAATGCGGAACATTCAGGTAGATGTGCCGGGTCTGCGTGTCGGCCTCGGTGATCAGCAGGATTTCTTTTGCCATTTGCAGGAAGTGAATCCCCCCAAACCCCTGGCCCTGCACCAGAAATTGCGGAACGCCCGGCGGCCTGCAACTCGCGCGCGAGGCATAGCGGAGTTTTCCTGCCAGCGCCTCTTCATTGGTCTTTTTCAGAGCTTCGATCACCCAGGGCTTCAGGTTCGGATTGCTCAGGTCGGCAGGGCGCATCCGTCCTTGCACGGTCGTTCGCACCGTTCCAGCCTGCGCACGGTCGTAGGTGACAGGACCCGGACCGGAGGCAGGAGGCGCATATTCGGGGTTGATCGGCACCCACGGAAAATCCCCCGTGGAGAAATCCGGAACCGCGCCGCGCATTACGGCGGCCCCATAAACGTCCGCAGGCGTTAGGAAGGCGCAGAGCAGCCCGCCAGCCAAACCGATCCATCGTATATCGGACATGGTTCTTTTGTGCTCCTTAGCGTGCCGCCGCCAGGCGTTGTCCGGCCTACGCCGGAAGCGTTTCCAAAAGGCGCCCATACCCCCTGATCGGTTCGTGGATTTTCAGGCGCTTCTGGATTTCCCAGACGCGCGCCACGATCGCCTGCACAATTGGCACGCCGAGGTCGCGTTCGAGCGGAGCAATCAAAGGCAGCTCTTCGAGGGCAGCGCCCAGCAGGTAGACGGCGTCCACGCCCTTATGCGCTGCAAAGGCCTGCTTGATGAGAGGGGCACTCGTCGCGATCGGCACAGCCCGCTCGGCATTGAAATCGAGTCTTTCCATACCGGCTACGGAAAATCCGTTTTCCTCGAAAAATTTCGCATACACCTTGGTCACGTCCGCCCCATTCGCGCCCGCGGTGATGCCGAGAATCCTTTTGGCCTTCAGGGCGCGGAACGCATTCATCTGGTTCTCCGGCGCCGTGAAGATGTCGATGTTGTATTTGCGCTTCCAGCCATCGACCATCTCGGCTGCGCGCGCCTGTCCGATGAGCATGAAGGGCGGTGCACCCTCGATGGCGATGAGGTTGCACTTTTCCGACTTGAGATAGGCAATGTGCTCTTCGTACAGGGGGTATATGGCGCCACTGTCCCGCAATTCCGCCGTCACAGGTATGTACACGGGAACAACGCCGATGCCGTCGGGCAAGAGCTTGATCATGTCCACGAGCGAGGAATCGGCCGCCCTGGGCTTGATGTTGCCGACGAGCCCGCGAGAAATCGAAGCCCGGGCAGGCAGATTCAGCGCGGCGGCAAGGCCTGCGCCTGCCGCACTTACCACGACAGAACGGCGTGTAAGGCCGGCGTTCAAAAGCGTGCCCATGCGTTCCCCTCGGATTCAGAAATCCGCCGTCTTTGCTACCGGCATATGGAAGTCGAAAAGGCCGAAATTGAAGTTGCTCTCGGCGCAGATCTCTTCGAGGAATTCTTCCTTCCCCTTTTGACCGTTCACACGAACTGTCCATGGCTGATAGAACGTGTCGGGATCTTCGATCGTAATGGTGACTTCCAGCGTCTTACCTTGATCGATCGTGCGCCAGCGTTCGACCACATGCAGCTTGTCGCTGTGCGGCGTCCGATAAATATCGACCACGGTTTTGTCGTTCAGGCCGATCGTATCGACCACCAGCGTGTCGCCCTCATAATGGCCGACCGATTCGCCGGTCCAGGAGGGTTTGGGATTGGCCGAATGCGGCACATCCAGATGGATGTGCCGGACCTCGTTGCCCCCTTCCCCGAACATCACCACTTCCTTGGCGCCTTGAACGATCATGAGCGGGCCGGGCGATTCCATCATATTGGGGACGCCGGCAGGCACGCAGGACGAGCTTGGCTGAAAGCCGACCTTGCCGTGGTCGATCTCGTCCGCGTCCTTTTTCATCACGTCTTTGGCCCACTGCTTCAGATTGGGGTTCGAGGTATCGCCGATCCGGTAAGCCGTTCCTCGTCCCGGCGTGAAAGGATGGCCGGGGTCTTGACTCACCATGGGGGCCGAGCCGGGAACAGTCCGGAAACCGGCGCCGCGCGCGTGGACCCAGCCTCCATCGCCCCCGGACAAATCGGGCACCTGTGAGGACTGTCCGTTCGCGCCTTCCACCCAGGCGAGCGACAGGGCGATGCTGCCCATGATGCAAAGCTTCGATAAACCTAGCCGTGACATTGTTGTCCCCCGCTCCGTACTTCGAGTGTCTTGCCCTTGCCGGCCAGCCGCCGGGGAGTCTACACGCCTTCGACAGGCCCGTGAAATGGGCATACCGCTTCGAGATAGCTGCAATTCCTCATCCGTATTGCGCGGAGGAGGAGCAGCGATGCTGCCGGGGGGCCGCCTGCGAGATAGTTGGGTCTCGCGGATCAAATCGGGGGATATCGCGCTTCCCGCTCCGTCCGCCCTACTTATGCGCGCCGCGGTCGAGCGGGGAAAAGGTCGTATAGATGGGGCACCAGCCGGACGGGCTGATCTCGCCCTCGACCACGACGCAACTCTTGGGAAAGATGAAATAGGGACAGGTGCCGCAGGCATCGTTTCCCTTCGGGTGGTCCTGATACCCAATGGCGGCCTGTGTGAGCTTCTTCTGCTCCTGAGGCTTGTATTCCTGGGCTTTGGCAGAAGCGGGGCGGCCGCAGGTTGCGGCGGCGGCTGCCGCACCCATTGCTTTCATAAAAGCCCTTCGCGACGATCCGGAAATCGGCATAGCTCTCTCTCCCTCTCGACTTGCCCAACGATATCCGAAGTGTTGTGACCGGCCAATGCGCGGGGCTGTGCGGCGGGCCCGCCTCTATCGGCGCGTTTGGGTCCGGTGCCGCTGATCTTGACAAACCGAGGGCAGGCCCCTTTGCTTCTCATCGGACGTCTCTCGCCCTATTAAAACGCATCGAGAAGAGGAACCCATGTGCGACGAATTCATTCACGCCGGTCTCATTGAGGACACGAGACTCTCGCGGCGCACCTTCGGCTTGGTGACCGTTGCGGCCGCGGCCGCTTCGACAACGGCTTTTGCGCAAGCTAAAGCGGTCGAAAAGGACGTGGCGGTGAAGACTCCGGACGGCACCTGCGACGCCGTTCTTTTCTATCCCGAAGGCCAGGGCACTTGGCCGGGTGTCCTCATCTGGACCGATATCGCGGGCCTTCGCCCCGCCTTCCGCGACATGGGCCGGCGCCTGGCGGCGCAAGGATATGTCGTTCTGGTACCGAACCCGTTCTATCGTTCCGCGCATGCGCCGGTGGTGGGTGCGACGTTCGATTTCAATGACGCTGAACAACGCAACAAGCTGTTTTCTTATCGCGCCGCTATGAAAGACGACGGTATCGATCGCGACGCGACGGCCTATCTCGCCTTTCTCGACGCCCAGCCGCAGACCGATAAAAACCGGAAGGCCGGCGTGCAAGGCTACTGCATGGGCGGGTCACTCACGTTCCAGACCGCGGCGGCGGTGCCTTCGCGCATTGGGGCGGTCGGCAGTTTCCACGGCGGCAACGGGCTGGTGACGAAGGACGCCAACAGTCCACATCTCTTGATTCCCAAGACCAACGCCACGTTCCTGGTTTGCCAGGCGCAGAACGATGACAAGGCGCAGCCGCAACTGAAGGATGAATTGAAGGCCGCTTTCACGGCCGCCCACCGCCCGGCGACGGTGGAAGTCTACCACGCTGATCACGGATGGTGCGTGCCAGGGGGCGCTGTTTACAGCCAGGCCGAGGCCGAGCGCGCTTGGACAGCACTGGGCGCGCTATATAAATCCGCCCTCGGCTGAACCGACCTGAATCGCAAACGCGCGCCGCCAAGACCCACGGCGGTGCGCGGACCGGTTCCATATCGCACTGGGGATGCTTTTAACCCTCCGCTTCAGCCGCAAACCCCAATGTAACCACGGCCCTCCCGAAACGTCGAAAGCGGCTTCGCGGCCATGTCCGTCTCCCAGGCCGAAGATGCAGAAAACCGCGTCGCGCCCGGGTCTTGGGGATTTGGGGGGAACTGGTGCCGCCTGCGTGACTCGAACACGCGACCCCCGCATTACGAATGCGGTGCTCTACCGGCTGAGCTAAGGCGGCAAATCAAGGGCTTAGGCTGATACGCTACTTCCTCCGTCTCGGCAATGTCGGGCGAAAAGCGGGTGCTTTCCGCGCGGCCGGACTTGTAGCAAGGAAAGTCGCCTCAAGAAAGAACCCGGCGGCATCCTGACGCTGGCCCCTCTATCCCGCGCATCGTCAAGACGGCCGGGCTGCAGTTTGGCCCCTTCATCAGACGCGGCGTCTGGCGGCGCCCTCCTGTTCGCTATGCGCGGGCGAAGGCTTTTCATCACGCCGTAGGCCGGGCACCAGTTCCAGGGACGGCGAAACCTGCCGGCGCTCGGCAAACCGCGCCTGGGCCTCATTGATGTTGGCGAGCGTGGGAAGGCTGGCTTCGTTGCCGAGAAATTGGATGGCGTGGGCCGATGCCGCGCGCGCGAATTTGAAGTGCCGCTCCCACGGCGAATCCGGATCCCGCAAATAGGAATAGACATACGCGCCGTGGAAAATGTCGCCGGCGCCGTTTGTATCGATGACGCGGTCGTCGGGGACATGGAGCGCCGGCATGAAACGCTCGGTGCGCGTTTCATCGTACCAGATCATTCCGCGCGCCCCCATCGTGACGGCCCCGACCTTGCAACCGCGCGACCGCAAATAGGTCAGCATCTCTCCCGGCGTGAGGTGCATCTGCTCGCACAAACGTTCCGCCACAACCGCCGCCCCAATGAATGCAAGCAGTTCATGGGTATTCGACCGCAAGCCGCCGCCGTCCAGAGATGTCAGGATGCCCGCGTCGTGACATATCTTGGCATAGTGAATCGCCGCGTCCGCCAGATGTCCGTCGACGTGAAGCGCGCGGCACCCTGCAAGGTTGAGGGTGGGGAAGGGATGCCGGAAATTGTCGTCGCGGCATCTGACGATGGCGCGCTGGCCGCCTTTGGGCATGATGAAGGAGAGCGAAGATTCGGCGACTTTGCGGTGATGAACGGGGATGGCGTATTTCGCCGCCATATCGATGAACATCCGCCCCAGCCAATCGTCGGCAACCGATGCGATGAGGTCTGGCGCCACTCCGAGCTTGGCGCACGCGAACGCCGCCGTGACGGCGTTGCCGCCGAAGGACACGGCATATTTCCGGGCCACGGTCTTTTCGTCGCCGGTCGGAATCTCGTCAGCCAGGAATGTCAGGTCGATGTAACTCTGACCGATGAAAAGTGCTCTCATGCCCTGCCCGTTGCACCGCAGCTCAAATTCGCACGTGCAAGAATTGCGCCTGCTCCGCCGCCTGTGGAACAGCCACAATTGGCGCAAATTGCTTAATTTTTGGTCGCCATCAGCCCAGCATAGAGGCGGGCATATTCCGCGGCGGATCGCTTCCAGGACACATCCGTGCGCATCCCGTTGAGCTGCATGCGCCGCCACTGGCGCTGGTCAGCCCAGATATGGGCGACGCGGCGAAGGGCGCCTTCGAGGCCTTCCCTAGTCACCGGGCTGAAATGAAGCCCTGTCGCCTTTTCACCCCCTGCCTCGCCAGGATCGATGACGGTATCGGCAAGCCCGCCAACCTTTGCAACGATCGGGACTGCGCCATAATGCAGTGCGCACAATTGCGTCAGGCCGCAAGGCTCGAATCGAGAAGGAACGAGCAGAGCATCGGCCCCTGCCTGGATCAGGTGCGCGACGTCCTCGTCATAGCCAATCATGCATCCGATGCGGCCAGGATGGGCGGCAGCCA
>Ga0265334_10001357_pt1 | contig 11808 bp, 6 predicted proteins | sample 42023metaG_FD_192442 | JGI IMG/M metagenome (GOLD analysis project Ga0265334, IMG submission 192442) | Rhizosphere microbial communities from Carex aquatilis grown in University of Washington, Seatle, WA, United States - 4-20-23 metaG | ecosystem: Host-associated > Plants > Roots > Rhizosphere >...
CCCCCGGGCGTGGCCGAACAGTTCGCTCTCCAGAAGGGTCTCCGTGATGGCGCCGCAGTTGACCGCGATGAAGGGGCCGTCGGAGTGGGAGGACTGGTCGTGGACGTACCGGGCCACGCGTTCCTTGCCCGTACCGCTCTCGCCGGTGATCAGCACGGTCGAATCGATGGCGGCGATGGTCTTGGCCAGTTCCATCAACTTCCGCATCTCCGGGCTCCTCGCCAGGAGTTCCAGCGGGTCCTCCTCGATCTTGGAGAGGAGCGCCAATCGCCGGGTCTTCTCGCGGAGCTCGGATTCGGTGTTCTTCAACGAGGCGGTGACCTCCCGCAGGGCGTCGTCGATGCCCACCCGTTTGAAGACGGCGAGCTCGCCCCCGACCGATTTTTCCCATTCCGCCTCGGACCGGATGACCACGTGGCAGGCCGTGTCCCCCCGGCCGACGCACTTGTCCTCCAGGGCGTACATTTCCTGGTTGGTGACGTAACTCAAGTAGCCGCTGATGAGCCCGCTCAAGGTCCAACAGACGGGTTTTTCCGACCGACCCTTGAGCGCGACATGCTGTTCGGCCTCGTAGGACCCGAGCCAGGTCCCCCCCTCGGGACCGAAGGCGTTGGGTCCCTTCGGATCCAGCCGGATGAGCCCCAGGAGCGCGTAGATTTTCGCCCCCGCCTTTTTCCACTCATCATCGTTGGCCCATTTGAACTTCGTCTTGAGGTTCTCGGCCAACCGCCTTCCCTGGACATAGCCGTAACGGCTGAGGATGCCCCGGGCGGTCCGTTCCCCGTAGTTGTCGATGAGGTCCTTGCGGAGGAGGCCATGGGACATGGCGTCGAAGATCAGGGCCCGCTGTCCGGCGAAATGGACCATGCCGCCGGCCGGGTCAAATTCTAACAGTTCCTTCAAGTCGAGGTCTTCGACGCGCATAAATACTCCAGTGGGGAAAAAGACGTATTCCTCGGGTGAGAAAAGGGGGAAGCTCCGAAACGGGCTTCACACCAAAGAGGAGGAGGAGGAAAAACGGAGGCCGAGTTGATTGAACCAAATGGGGGAAGGCGGCTTGGTTCGAATTCCGTCCGGACATTCACCGGGGCCAAACATCAATATGATTGTACGCCTGTGGTTTCGAATAGCTATCAATAACGATCAAATTTATTCGTAACACCCAATTTACGATCACTCTGATCGGCTTCTTCAAGGCATCGGACCGCCCATTTTCGACCGGTTCGAGACCGGTTCGGCCACTTCCCCCATGAATACCGACCTATATCCGCAGGCGTTTCTTGAGTCGGTATTTAGGACCATCGACTCATGGGGCCTCCCTTCCCGGACGACGACGCCTACTCGGGGATTGATCGGCATCCATCCTGGGCGGTCCCAAAGGACTCCTTTTGAGCGGTCCATCGCCCCAAACCAACCGCGTATCACCAAACGGCCCACCCGGAAAGAAAGATTCATTTAGGCCGTAGTATTCCTACCGCAGAACGTCATGATGGACCCGTGACTAAACCGATCGAAAAAAACCTGGGGCGAAAGATCCGTTCCAGCCGCATGAAACGCAAAATGACCCAACAATCCGCTGCCGATTCCTATGGCTGTTCCCTCCGCTGGTGGCAATCGTTCGAGCAGGGCAAGAGCGTCTCCGTGAGAACCCTCCACCGCATCGGCAGGGCGCTGGACATGGAAGCCTGGGAACTCATGAAGGGCTGATGGTTTTGTTCGGTCCCAACGGGTCCTCAAACCAACCGCAACGCTTAAACCCCCCCACAAAACATAGAAAATCGAACATTTTTACCCCGATGGTCACTAGGGACACAATGGATCAAGGGAGTGGGTCCATGGCGATTTCCGTCCGGCCTTTCCGGTTTTAAACATCAGGCCATTGGGTCCATTGAGTCGATTGTGGTGAATAAGTCTTGTTGGCAGCTCTTAAGCACTTATCGTTTCATTCCTACGTCCTGCCCCACTCCACCGAAACCCCGTTGATCAGGACGTCGATCTTCGTCGCGCAGATGAAATCGTTTTCGGACAACCCGCCCAGGTCGTGGGAACTGTACCTCACCTTGCAGGTCTTATATCCCACCTCCAGGTCCGGGTGGTGGTCCTCCCGGTTGGCGATGAAGGCCACGGCGTTGACGAAGCCCATGGTCTCGTAGAAGTCCTTGAATCCGAACGTCCGGACGATTTCCTTGCCCACGAGTTTCCAGTCGGGCAATTGCGACATGAACAGCTTGAGGGCGGGCGCATCCAACCCCTTTTCCCCCTTCGCGTGGGGCTTGCAGTCCATCCACCCGAAATTCTTCGCGGTCATGGCCTTGTTTTTATTCATTCCAAATTCCTTGACCTGCTTATTTAAAAGGGGTCGACCGGCACGGGCCGGGGAACGGCTTGCAGCCGATCCACCGGGGTGACGGCGGAAGGCCGCTATTTTTTCGTGGAAACGGCCGGGTTCATGTTTTGCAGAAGGTTCGCCAAATCGGTCGCGTGTTCCTCTTCCACGGCGAGGATCCCCTCCAGCATCCTCCGGGTGGTGACGTCATCCTCACCCACGTAACGGATCATTTCCGTGTAGGAATCGATGGCGATCCTCTCCGCCACCAGGTCCTCCCGGATCATATCCGTCAACCCGTCGCCTTCCACGTATTCGGAATGACTGCGGTCCAGGAGCCCGGCCGGGTTGTAGTCCGGCGCGCCCCCCAGTTGGGTGATGCGCAGGGAAATCTGGTCGGCGTGTCCCTGTTCTTCCGTCGCGTGCTGGAGGAATTCCTGGGCCGCGTTCGCGGAATCGATGCCCTGGGACATGTAGTAGTGCCTCTTATAGCGCAGGACACAGACGATCTCGCTGGCCAAAGCCTCGTTCAGGATCTTGAGCACGACTTCCCGGTTGGCCCGGTAACCTTCCGTCACGGCCCCTTTTTGGATGTGTTCACGGGCCCGCTTGCGGATTTCCTGCAGGTGTTGGACGAAATCTCCCTTTGACATGAGTCCTCCCGGGTTGTCTCCACGCGAACGGCCCTTGGGAATCCCCGGTCGTCCGGTCTGAACCTTCCGAACCGCGGACCCACGGGGCCCGCATGGGAGCCTGCGGACATTTGAAGCAAGTAACATGCCCGACCGGACCGGATGACCTGTGGATACCCTGCCTTTGGGGTTCTGAAGGCCTCATCCCACTATGGGGAAAACGGGCGTCCAGACCGCTTGGTCCACCCGGTCCGGTCGATCTCCAGCCCTTGAAACGAACGCTGCGATCAGACTGACATCGGACGAATCAATTTGATCGGTCCCGGACTTCAGGAACCGGTTAAACCCGCAACCTTGCATGGCATGTTCCTTGCTTTTTATAGGCCGGTGCGGACCCGATCCGTGATCAAAATGATAGGCGCTTAAAACGCCTCGTGCATCAGCCGCCCATCTTTTGTCCTATCGGACTTCCCAGCGGCCGCGTGTTAGCGTGGCGCTTCATCCAACAACCGGGCCGTCGACGCGGGCCCTGAACCGAACTTAAAACCATGCCTTCCTCAATAGAAGACAAAAAGACCGATGCGCCCTTGGTCCGCCCCGATCGGTCCGGCATCGAGCGCATCGTCCACCCGGATGTGCCTTCCGCGGGGGCCTTCCAAGGAATGGACAACCCGGGTCCCCTCCCCCCCTGGTCGGAGCGCTTCCGTCAAACCTCGAAGTTCGCCGCCTGGGCCGTCATCCTCATCGGGGCCTTCATCCTCATAAGTTGGTCTTTCGACCTATCCCTCCTGAAAAACCTACTTCCGGACCTGAACGGGATGAAGGCCAACAGCGCCCTGGGCTTCGTCCTGTCGGGGATCTCCCTCCTCATCCTTGGGGAGGAGCGTCGGACCGTCGTCAGGACCCGTATCGCCAAGGCCCTGGCGTGGGGGACGGTCTTGATCGCCCTCGCCACCATGTCCCAATACCTGTTCCAATCTGATTTCGGGATTGACCAGCTGCTCTTCAAGGAATCTGCGCCCACGCCCTATATCCCGGGCCGGATGGCCGCCAACACCGCCCTGGGGTTCTTCCTGACGGGGCTGTCGCTCCTTCTCCTGGACGCCGAGGGGGCTTGGTTCGACGTGGGACGCTTCCTCGCCGTGGCGTTGGGTTCCGTCACCTTGATCGCCCTCTTGGGATACGCCTACGGCGTTTCCGCCCTCTATGGTTGGCCCTCCCAGACCCCCATGGCCTTCGATTCGGCCGGGATTTTCCTCCTCCTTTTCGTGGGCCTCCTGACCGCCCGACCCCGCAAGGGGTTCATGGCCGACCTGGCCGACGCGGAGATCTCGGGGACCGTCACCCGTATCCTGGGCGCCTCCATCCTCGTCGTCATGTTGTTGTCCGGCTGGGCGGTCGTGGCCCTCCAAAAACGTTTCCTCTTCGACCCCGCCTTCGAGGTGGCCATCCTGTTGGCGGTCAACATGCTGGTCTCCATGGTCCTCATCCTCACCGCGTCGCGGTACCTTTCCCGATCGGGCCGGGACATCCAGGCGAGCCGGGAATACGCCGAGAACATCGTGGAAACCGTCCGGGTTTCCCTCCTGATCCTGGACCGGGACCTGAAGGTGGTGTCCGCCAACCGGTCCTATTACGAGGCCTTCCAGACCGCCCCGGTCCGCACCATCGGCCGGGACCTTTGGGACCTGGAAAGCGGGTTCCTGGACCCTGCCCCCCTGCGGGAACTGGTCCAGAAGGCCCTCCAAAACAACGAGCCTTTCAAGGATTACGCGATCGAACGCGACCAGCCGCCCCTGGGGCGGCGGAGCCTGTTGCTGAACGGCAAGAAGGTCTTCCGGCCGGGGAACAACACCGAACTGGTCCTGCTGTCCATCGAGGATGTCACCAAGCAGAAGCAATCCCTGGAGGACCGCGAGCGGTTCTTCGACGCGTCCCAGGACCTGATCGCCCTCATGGGCTTCGACGGCAGCGTCAAGGACGCCAACCCGGCCTGGAAGAAGAACCTGGGCTGGACCCGCGAGGAGATGCTGTCCCACCCCTTCTCCTTCTTCCTCCACCCCGAGGACCAGTACAGCACCGAGCTGGCCTTCGAGCGGAGCAAGAACCAGCCCAACATCACCTTCGAGAACCGCTACCGCCACAAGGACGGCTCCTACCGCTGGCTCCTATGGAACACCGTGCCGGCCCCCCTGCAGGGCCTCATCTACACCTCGGCCCGCGACGTCACCCCGGCCCGCGCCGCCGAGACGAAGATGAAGGCCATCTACGCCGAGCTGGAGAAGGAATCGGCCCAACGCGTGACCCTCGCCGGGGACCGCGAGAGGTTCTTCGACGTCTCCCAGGACCTGATCGCCCTCATGAGCTTCGACGGCCTCTTCAAGGACGCCAACCCCGCCTGGGAAAAGGACCTGGGCTGGACGCGGGAGGAGATGCTGTCCCACCCCTTCGCCTTCTTCCTGCACCCCGAGGACCAAGCCAGCACCCAGCAGGCCTTCGAGAAGAGCAAGAACCAGGCGAACATCACCTTCGAGAACCGCTACCGCCACAAGGACGGCTCCTACCGGCGGCTGCTGTGGAACACCATCCCGGAGCCCACCCAGAGCCTCATCTACACCTCGGCCCGCGACGTGACCCCGGCCCGGGCCGACGAGGCCAAGATGAAGACCCTGGTCGCCGAGCTGGAGAGGGAATCGGCCCAACGCCTGTCCCTCGCCGGGGACCGCGAGCGCTTCTTCGACGTGTCACAGGACCTCATCGCCCTCATGAGCTACGACGGCCAGTTCAAGGACGCCAACCCGGCCTGGAAGAAGAACCTGGGTTGGACCCGCGAGGAGATGATGTCCCACCCCTTCTCGTTCTTCCTGCACCCCGACGACCAGGCCAGCACCCAGCTGGCCTTCGAAAAGAGCAAGAACCAGGCGAACATCACCTTCGAGAACCGATACCGCCACAAGGACGGCACCTACCGTTGGCTCCTGTGGAACACCATCCCCGAGCCCAAGCAGAGCCTCATCTACACCTCCGCCCGCGACGTCACCCCGGCCCGGGCCGCCGAGGCCCGGATGCAGACCCTCGTCGGCGAGCTGGAGAAGGAATCGGCCCAGCGCCTCTCCCTCGCCGGCGATCGCGAGCGCTTCTTCGACGTGTCCCAGGACCTGATCGCCCTCATGAGCTTCGACGGCCAATTCAAGGACGCCAACCCGGCCTGGGAGAAGGACCTGGGATGGAGCCACAAGGAGATGCTGTCCCACCCCTTCACCTTTTTCATCCACCCCGACGACCTGAACGGCACCAAACGGGCCTTCGAGCGCAGCAAGAACCAGGCGAACATCACCTTCGAGAACCGCTACCGCCACAAGGACGGCTCCTACCGCTGGCTCCTGTGGAACACCGTGCCGGGACCCCAGCAGGACCTGATCTACACCTCGGCCCGCGACGTCACCCCTGCCCGCGCCGCCGAGGCCAAGATGCAGGCCCTCGTCGCCGAGTTGGAGAAGGAGTCGGCCCAGCGCCTTTCCCTCGCAGGCGACCGCGAGCGCTTCTTCGACGTGTCCCAGGACCTCATCGCCCTCATGAGCTACGACGGGCAGTTCAAGGACGCCAACCCGGCCTGGGGCAAGGACCTGGGCTGGACCCGCGAGGAGTTGATGTCCCACCCCTTCTCGTTCTTCCTTCACCCCGACGACCAGGCCAGCACCCAACAGGCCTTCGAGAAGAGCAAGAACCAGGCGAACATCACCTTCGAGAACCGCTACCGCCACAAGGACGGTTCCTACCGTTGGCTCCTGTGGAACACCGTGCCGGTCCCCACCCAAAGCCTCATCTACACCTCGGCCCGCGACGTCACCCCGGCCCGCGCCGCCGAGGCGAAGCTGAAGTCCCTCAACGCCGAGTTGGAGAAGGAGTCGGCCCAGCGCCTGTCCCTCGCCGGGGACCGCGAGCGCTTCTTCGACGTGTCCCAGGACCTGATCGCCCTCATGGGTTTCGACGGGAGCGTCAAGGACGCCAACCCGGCCTGGGAGAAGGACCTGGGCTGGAACCGGGAGGAGATGTTGTCCCATCCCTTTTCCTTCTTCATCCACCCCGACGACCTCCTCAGCACGGAACAGGCCTTCGAGAAGAGCAAGAACCAGGCGAACATCACCTTCGAGAACCGCTACCGCCACAAGGACGGCACCTACCGCTGGCTCCTGTGGAACACCGTGCCGGGCACCCAACAGGACCTGATCTACACCTCGGCCCGCGACGTCACCCCGGCCCGGGCCGCCGAGGCCAAGATGAAATCCCTGGTCTTCGAGTTGGAGAAGGAATCGGCCCGGCGCATGTCCTACGCCAAGGAACTGGAGACCTTCAGCTATTCGGTGTCCCACGACTTGCGGGCCCCCCTGAGGAGCCTGGACGGCTTCAGCCTGGCGCTCCTGGAGGACGCGGGCGACAAGTTGGACGAGTCGGGCAAGGACTTCCTGCGGCGCATCCGCGCCTCCAGCCAGAAGATGGCCCACCTGATCGACGACATGCTCCAGCTTTCGAGGATCACCCGGCTCGAACTGCACCACCAGGAAGTGGACCTGTCCCAACTGGTGGAGGAGGTCACCCGGGAGTTGGGGTCCCAGCCCGGGGTCCACGCGGTCGATTTCCATTTCGCCCCCGGGTTGAAGGCCTGGGGCGACCCCCACCTGATCCGGATCCTCCTGACCAACCTCCTGGGCAACGCCTGGAAATTCACCGCGAAGATCCCCTCCCCCCAGGTGGAGTTCGGGAAGGACAAGGCCGGGGCCTATTTCGTAAGGGACAACGGCGCGGGATTCGACATGGCCTACGCCGCCAAGCTGTTCGTCCCCTTCCAGCGCCTGCACAGCGAGAAGGACTTCCCCGGGACGGGGGTCGGGCTGGCCATCTGCCAACGCATCGTGGACAAGCATGGCGGCCGGATCTGGGCCGAGGGGACCGTGGGCGGCGGGGCCGCCTTTTTCTTCACCCTGGAAGACATCCCGGCCGAGCCGGGCACGAGGGAGGGATCATGAAGCAGCGCTACATCCTTTTGGTCGAGGACAACCCCGACGACGAGGCCCTGACCCTTCGGGCCCTGAAGAAGAACAGCTACGTCGACAACGTCCAGGTGGTGCGGGACGGGGTGGAAGCCCTGGACTTCCTGAACGCCACCGGGACCCACGCGGGACGGGACAAGAACGACCTCCCCGCGGTGATGTTGCTCGACCTCAAGCTTCCCAAGATCGGCGGCCTGGAGGTGCTCAAGGCCCTGAGGGCCAGCGGGACCCACACCCGGTTGCTTCCCGTGGTGATCCTGACCTCCTCGAAGGAGGAACGGGACCTGGTGGAGGGCTACACCAACGGCGCCAACAGCTACATCCGGAAGCCCGTGGACTTCGACCAGTTCGTCCATGCCATCCAGACCCTGGGCCTTTACTGGCTGGTGCTGAACGAGTACCCCCCCGCCCTATGAGCACCGCGACCGCCGACCCCGCCACGCCGCTCCGGGTCCTCCTGGTGGAGGACTCGCCGGACGACGCGGCCCTCATCGCCCGGGAATTGAAGCGCCAGAACGTCCCGGTCCAATGGGAACGGGTCGAGGACCCGGCGGGCCTGGCCCAAGCCCTGGGTTCGGGGGTGTGGGACGCCGTGCTGTCCGACTTCAACCTCCCGGGGTTCAACGGCCTCGACGCCCTCCGGATGGTGAGGGGCCGCCATCCCGGCCTTCCCTTCATCCTCGTCTCGGGCGCCGTCGGCGAGGATACCGCCGTGGAGGCGCTGAAGGCCGGCGCCAATGATTTCCTCCTGAAGGACCGGTTGGGCCGGTTGGGTCCGGCCATCGAGCGCGCCCTCGAGGAGGGACGCCTGCACCAGGAACACCGGCGGGACCTGGAGGCCCTGAAGGCCAGCGAGGCCCGCTACGCCTTGGCCGCCATGGGCGTCAACGACGGGTTGTGGGACTGGGACCTCGTCACGGACAGGCTTTACCTTTCCCCCCGTTGGCGGGGACTGGTGGGGCTTCCCGAGACGGAATCCGTCGGTTCCCCCGATGAGTGGTTTAAACGGATCCATCCCGAGGACAAGTTTTGGCTCCTGGAGAAGGTGTCCTCCCACCAGAGCCGCGACGCGAACCATTTCGACCACGAGTGCCGGATGCGGCACGAGGACGGCACCGACCGCTGGATGCTTTTCCGGGGGTTGGCGGTTTGGGACGCGACCGGCAAGGCCATCCGTATGGCCGGATCCATGACCGACATCACCCAAAAACGCGCCGCGGCCGAGGCCCTCCAGCGCAGCGCCCTCTACGACCCCTTGACCGGCCTCCCCAAGCCCGTGTTGTTCCTCGACCGGCTCAAGGGCGCGGTCGAGCGCGCCCAACGGGCCGGGTCCGCGCCCCCCGCCGTGATCTGCCTGAACCTGGACCGTTTTCGGACCCTCAACGAGGGCCTGGGCTCCCAAACCGGCAACGAACTCCTCGTGGCCCTGGCCAAGCGGCTGGAGCATTGCGCCGGACCCGGCGATACCGCCGCCCGGCTCGCCGGCGACGACTTCGCCCTTCTCCTGGAGGGCCTCGTGTCCCCTGCGGAGGCCGTCAACGCCGCCGAACGGGTGATGGGCGTCCTGGCGGCCCCTTACCAGGTCAAGGAGATGGAGGTCCACATCACCGCCAGCCTGGGGGTGGCCTGGTTGGAGGCCCCTGACAATCCCGCCCTCCTCCTGGAAAACGCCCGGGACGCCCTGTTCCGAGCCAAGACGATGGGCCGCGACCAGTTCCAGGTCTTCACCCCCGACATGCACCGGGACAGCCACCAACGGGTGCGGATGGAGACCGACCTCCACCGGGCCCTGGATCGGTCGGAATTCGAGCTTTTTTACCAACCGATCTTTTCGTTGAAAAAGGGCAGGATCAACGGGTTCGAGGCCCTCGTCCGTTGGCGCCACCCGGACCGGGGACTGGTCCCCCCCCTGGATTTCATCCCGCTCACGGAGGCCACGGGCCTCATCCTCCCCTTGGGGCAATGGATCCTGGAGGAGGGGTGCCGCCAACTCGGGAAATGGAGCCAGATCACCGCCGGCAAGAACCCCCTCACCATGAGCATCAACCTGTCGGGGCGGCAAATGATCCAACCGGGGTGGGCGGACCGCCTGATGGAGACCATCAGCCTGCAAAAGGTCTCCCCCCGGCAGGTCTCGCTGGAGATCACCGAATCGGAGGCCATGCGGGACCCCGACTCGGTTTTGGGCGACCTGAAGAAGATCCGCGCCTTCGGGTGCAGGATCTCCCTGGACGACTTCGGGACGGGTTATTCCTCCTTGAGCCGCCTCCACCGCTTCCCCCTCGATTGCCTGAAGGTGGACCGGTCCTTCGTATCGAACATGGACCAGGACGCCGAGCGGGCCGAGATCGTCCGGACCATCCTGCTCCTGGCCGGGAACCTCAAGCTGGAGGTCGTGGCCGAGGGGATCGAAACCAAGGGCGAGCTGGACCTGCTGCGTAAGATGGGCTGCTCCCAGGGCCAGGGCTACCTCTTTTCCAAGCCGCTTCCCGCGGCCGACGCGGAGGCCTTCCTGTTGAGGGACCCCTCCTGGTGACGCCCTCACTCCACCCCCCCGAACCGGCCCTGGCGGCCCCCGTTTCCCTCCCGGGCGTCCAACCCGCGGGGACGCCGCTTCGCGCCTTGGTCGTCGAGGACAATCCGGACGACGTCCAACTCCTCGTCCGGGCCCTGGACCAAGGGGGGTTCAACGTGGTTTCCCGCCAGGTCGAGGACACCGAAGGCATGTACCGGGCCCTGGAGGAGGAGGCGTGGGACGTGGTTTTCCTCGACTACCACCTCCCGAATTTCTCGGCGGCGGGGGCCCTGGGAATCCTGAAGACCCTGCGGCTCGACCTCCCCTGCATCGTCATTTCCGGCGCGGTGGGCGAGGAAGCCGCCGTCGAGGTCATGCGGGCCGGAGCCCACGACTTCATCACCAAGGGCAACCTGTCGCGCCTGATCCCCGTCCTCCAGCGGGAACTGTCCGATGCCCAGGAACGGCGGGCCCTCACCCGGGCTACGGATTCCCTCCGCCAATTGGGCCGGCTCCGGGACGACTTCATCGACACCGTGTCCCACGAGCTTAAGACCCCGCTCACCTCCATCCTCGGGTACCTGAAGCTCCTCCGTGGACAATCCAGCGGGGGCCTGACCGACGTCCAGCGGGAATTCGTGGGAACGGCCTACCTGAACGCCGAGCGGCTCCAAACCTTGGTGGAAAACCTTTTGGACCTCTCGAAGCTCGAGGTCCACAACGACGCCCTCTCCCTCATCCAGACCGCCATCGGTCCGATCCTGGATCGGGCGTCCGGAGCGGTCACGGGCCTCATCACCTCCAAGGGCCTGTCGTTCCGGGTCGGGGCGGAACCGTCCGGGCTCCTGGTCCGCGCCGACGTCGCCAAGTTGAACCGTGTCCTCCTCAACCTTTTGTCCAACGCCTTGAAATTCACCCAGCCGGGGGGCCGGATCGCCCTCCGGGCCCAAGCCTACGGGGTGGGTGGGCGGCCGGGGGTCTTGATCCAAGTGGAGGATACCGGGACTGGAATCGCCCCCGGGGACCTGGAGAAGGTGTTCGAAAAGTTCTACCAGGTGGACAACACCGCCACCCGCAAGGTGGGGGGAACCGGATTAGGGTTGGCGATCTGCAAGGGATTGGTGGAGGCCCACTCGGGGAAGATCTGGGCCGAAAGCCAGTTGGGCGCCGGCTCGACGTTCAACGTGTTCTTGCCGGACCATGCTTAAAAACAGCGGATAGCGCTTAGCGGATGGCGGATGGAACTGCCAAAGACGAACCAAAGCCCAAAAACGACATCCATTG
>Ga0265334_10001360_pt1 | contig 11796 bp, 7 predicted proteins | sample 42023metaG_FD_192442 | JGI IMG/M metagenome (GOLD analysis project Ga0265334, IMG submission 192442) | Rhizosphere microbial communities from Carex aquatilis grown in University of Washington, Seatle, WA, United States - 4-20-23 metaG | ecosystem: Host-associated > Plants > Roots > Rhizosphere >...
CAGGTGCCGGTCGGGCTGCCCGCCGAACAGACGATCCGACAGGCGGCGCCCGGCCGCGATGGCGACCGGCGTGAGGCCGGCGTGCTGCGTGCAATCGCCGATCGCGTGCACCGATGGGCAATTGGTGCGCTGGTAGTCGTCGGTCAGCACGTGTCCGGCCGCGTCGCGCGTAAGTCCCAGCGCCTCGATCCCCAGATTGTCAGTCACCGGGCTGCGCCCCACCGCCCAGACCACGCACTCGAAGGGCCCGACGAGCCGTCCGTCGGCCAGCGCGAGTTCCAGCAGCCCGGCGGCATTGCGTGCCAGCGACACGGGAACTGCACCGGTGCAGATCTCGATGCCCTCGTCGCGCATGATCCGCATCAGTGCCTCGCCGAGCATCGAGTCGAACTGGCGGAGGATGTGCTCATGACGCGCCACCAGCGTGGTATGCGCGCCGAGCGCGGAGAAGATGCCGCTCAGCTCGGCTGCGATGTAGCCGCTGCCCACGATCGCCACGCCGTTGGGGCGCGCGTCGAGCTCGAAGAACTGGTCGGAAGTGATGCCGAGTGCGGCTCCTGGCAGAACCGGCACCGTCGGCCGTCCCCCGGTCGCGAGCACGATTTGGGCCGCCGAGTGCACGCGCTCGCCGATCACCACGGTGTGCGCGTCGCGCAGTTTTCCGAATCCGCGCTCCAGCGCGACCCCGCGGCGCTCGAGATTGCTGGCGTAGATGTCATTCAGGCGCGCGATATAGGCATCCCGCGCTCGACGCAGGTGCTGCCAGTCATGCCGCCCGCGTACCAGCTCGAAGCCGTAGTCCGGCGCATCGTGCAGCGCATGGGCGATCTGCGCGGAATTCCACATGATCTTCTTGGGCACGCAGCCGACGTTGACGCAGGTGCCCCCCAGCCGGTGACCTTCGACCAGCAGCGCGCGCGCGCCATGCTCCGCCGCCCGCTGCGCGCAGGCGAGGCCGCCACTGCCGCCGCCGATCACGATCAGGTCATAGTCGAATGTCATGCGTACGGACCCCAAAACACCGCCGTGGAAACTGTTGACTGCCGCGCATGTTACACCGTGCTCCACGCGCTAAAATGCGCACCCTTTCGGCTACCCGGTCGACCCCATGCCCACGCCCGCAGACGACAATCCACTGCTCGAACAGGGGCCTCTGCCGCGCTTCGACACCATCAGGGCCGAGCACGTCCAGCCTGCAATCGCGCGACTGCTCGCCGAGCAGCGCGCGCGCGTGGCCGTGATCGAGGCCGAGCCTGATCCCAGCTTCCAGTCAGTGGTCGAGCCGCTCGAGGAACTGCGCCACCGGCTCGGACGCGTCTGGTCACCTGTCGGCCATCTCAATGCGGTCATGAATTCCGAGCCGCTGCGGGCGGCCTACAACGCCTGCCTGCCGCTGCTGTCCGAGTACCACACCGATCTCGCCCAGAGCGAGCGTCTCTACCGCGCCTACGCGCGGATCGCGCAGTCCGGCGCGCAGACCCTGGACGCCGTGCAGCACGAGGTTCTCGAGCACGCGCTGCGCGATTTTCGCCTGGCCGGCGTCGCGCTGGACGCGCCGCGCAAGGCAAGGTTCAAGGCCGTGATGATGGAACTCTCGAGGCTATCGGCTCGCTTCGAGGAGAACGTGCTGGACGCGACCAACGCCTGGTCGCATGCGGTGACCGACACCGCGCAGCTGCGCGGCATCAACGCCGATATCCTCGAGCAGGCCACGCGCCGGGCGCGCGAACGCGGGCTTCCGGGCGCGCTGTTTGGTCTCGACCAGCCCACCTACGTGGCAGTCATGACCGACGCGGAATCACCGGCGCTGCGCCGCGCATTCTACGAAGCCTGGTCCACCCGGGCGTCCGATCAGGGCCCTGGTGCCGGCCGATTCGACAATACCCAGGTCATGGAAGATATCCTGAGGCTGCGGCACGAAGCGGCGCAGCTGCTGGATTTCCACAGCTATGCCGACTACGCGCTGGCCAACCGCATGGCACGCACGGTCCCTGAGGTCGTAAGCTTCCTGGAGGCGCTGGTGCGCTCCGCCAAGCCGGCCGCCCTCGCCGAACTGGCCGAGCTCGAGGCGTTCGCGGGCACGCCGCTCGAACCGTGGGATATCACGTATTACTCGGAGCGGCTGCAGCAGAGCCGTTACGCGGTCTCGCAGGAGGAGCTGCGCGACTACCTGCCGCTGCCACACGTTCTGCAGGGACTGTTCGAGGTGATCGAGAAGCTGTTCGACGTGCGCATCCGCGAGCGCAGCGGCGTCGCCGTCTGGCACCCGGACGTTCGCTACTACGAGGTGCAGAGCGGCGATGGCGCACCGCTGGCGGCGTTCTTCCTCGATGCGTACGCCAGACCGCACAAGCGCAGCGGCGCCTGGATGGACGACTGCATCGGCCGCAAGGCGCTGACCGGCCAGGTCGTGCTGCCGGTCGCCTACCTGGTCTGCAATTCCCTGCCACCCGCAGGCGATCGCCCGGCGCTGCTGACGCACGATGACGTCGTCACGCTGTTCCACGAATTCGGGCACGGATTGCATCACATGCTCACGCGCGTGAATTATCCGAGCCTCGCCGGCATCAATGGAGTGGCGTGGGATGCGGTGGAGCTGCCGAGCCAGTTCATGGAGAACTACGCCTGGCAGTCCGAGGTGCTGCAGCGCATTTCCTCGCACGTGCGCACGGGCGAGCCGATCCCCGCCGACAAGCAGCGCGCGCTGATCGCGACACGCAGTTTCCAGGCAGGCCTTTCGACGCTGCGACAGGCCGAGTTTGCGTTGTTCGACATGCGCCTGCATGCGCAATACGACCCGGCGCGCGGCGGGCGCGTCTACGAGATCCTGCGGCAGGTCCGGAGCGAGGTGGCGGTGGTGCGGATTCCCGAATGGAATCGCTATCCCCATGGGTTTGGACATATCTTCGCGGGCGGGTACGCCGCTGGCTACTACAGCTACAAGTGGGCCGAGGTACTCGCCGCCGATGCTTTCGGCGCATTCGTGGAACGTGGCACCTTCGACCGACCCACCGCGCAGCGTTTTCTCGACAGCGTGCTCTCGCGCGGCGGCAGCCGCGACGCGCTCGAAGCATTCGTCGAGTTCCGGGGGCGCAAGCCGGATGTCGCGGCCCTGATGCGCCAGTACGGCATCGCCGCCTGAGGGCATGGCCGCCTGAGGGCATGGCCGCCTGAGGGCATGGCCGCCTCCGCCAGGCTTCAGGCGCGTGGCGCGGAACCGCCGAGCAGCGTCGTGACGCCTAGCGCGAGGTAGATCAGTGCGGCCGCGCGCCGTATCCAGTTCAGCGGCAGCGTGCGCGTCAGGTGGCCCGCGAGCAGCACGGTCGGAATGTCCACAAGCATCATGCCGCTGACCGTGCCGGCGAGTACCGGCAGGAGTGTCAGGTACCGGGCCGCGAGGGCCAGGGTCACGATCTGCGTCTTGTCTCCCATCTCGGCGAGGAAGAACGTGACCACGGTGAGGGCGAAGGCACCGTAGCCGGAGCGCGTCGCTGCCTGTGCATCGGCGGCGTCCGGCACCAGCACCCAGCCGGCGAGCACCAGGAACGAAATCCCGAGCGCCCAGCGCAGCAGCTGCGGATCGAGGCGCGCGCCGGCCCATTGTCCAATCAGGCATGCGATCAGGTGATTGGCCACGGTCGCGGCCAGGATGCCGAAGATCACCGGCACGGGTGCGCGCAGCCGGGTCGCCAGCAGCAGCGCGAGCAGCTGCGTCTTGTCGCCGAGTTCCCCAAGCGAGACCGCGGCCACCGAGACCAGGAAGGCATGCATGCCGCTGCTACTCCGGCTGCGCGAGGCGGTAGCCGACACCGGTCTCGGTGAGCAGCCAGCGCGGCCGGGACGGGTCCGGCTCGAGCTTGGCGCGCAGCTGCTTCATGTACACGCGCAGGTACTGGGTCTGTTCCGCTCTGCCCGGTCCCCAGACCTGCAGCAGCAGCGTGCGGTGCGTCACCACCAGGCCGACGTGCTGCGCAAGAACCTCGAGCAGCCGGAACTCGATCGGCGTCAGGTGCAGCAGTTCGCCTGAAGCGTTGCGCGCCAGCCGGGCCTGGAGGTCGATGCGCCACGCGCCGATGTGCAGCATCGCCTCGGGGACGCCGGCACGCGCAGCGCGGCGCAGCGCCACCTGCATGCGCGCGATGAACTCGCGCGGACCGAAAGGCTTGGTCACATAGTCGTCGGCACCCGCCTCGAGCGCGGTCACCTTGCCGAGTTCGTCGCTGCGTGCGGACAGCACGATGATCGGCATCGGCGACCACGCGCGGATACCCTTGATCACCGCGAGGCCGTCGCGATCCGGCAGCCCCAGGTCGATGATCGCGAGGTCGGGCTTGTGCGTGGCCGCCTCGATCAGGCCGCGCGCCGCGTTCTCCGCCTCGATGACCCGGAATTGTTCCAGCTCGAGCAGTGTGCGCAGCACACGCCGGATCTGCGGCTCGTCCTCGACTACGAGGATCACGCGGCTCGCGACAGTCATCGCGCCCGCCGTCAGGACACGGTTGCGGCGCGAGTCGCCGGTGCACGCGGAACGGTGAAGCGGAAGGCGGCACCGTGCGGGGTTCGGTTCTCGGCCCAGATGCGCCCCTTGTGCAGTGCCAGGATGGTGCGGCAGATCGCGAGACCGAGCCCGATCCCCCCGACCGCGCCCTCCGGAGCTCCACGCTGGAACTTCTCGAACAGGACCTCCGGGTCACCGCCGTGGAGTCCTGGGCCGTCATCTTCGACGCTGATCTCGATCTGGCGCGAGAGTGCCTGAGCGCGGATCCGGACCGCGGCGCCCGGCGGCGTGTACTTGCTGACGTTGTCGAGCAGGTTCTCGAGTACCTGCTCGATCAGGCGGCCATCGCCATGGATCAACGGCAGGTCGGCGGGAATCTCGATGCGCACCGGATGGTCGCGCAGCCGCTGCTCGAGCCGGTGCAGCACCGAGCCCACGATCTCATCGAGGGGGTAGAGGTCAAAGCGCGGCTGGATCGCGCCAGTCTCGAGCCGCACCAGGTCGAGCAACGTCGTGATGCGCTCGCTCATGTGCGTCGCCTCCTCGCTGACCGAGTGGGCCAGTGCGTACCGGTCAGCGGCACTGAGTGCGTCGAGGTTGCCGGCCAGCGTCGCCGCACCGCCCGCGATCGTCGCGAGCGGCGTGCGCAGGTCGTGCGATATCGAGGCGAGCAGCGCATTGCGGATGGCCTCGCTCTCGGCACGCACTTCGGCGGCCTGCGCATGCGCGGCCAGGTCAGCGCGCTGCAACGCCAGCCCGATCTGCGCGGCGAAGGTCTCGAGCAGCCGGTACTGCTCGGGAAGGGTCACGCGGCGCGGATTCCCGGGCAGCACTGCGAGCACACCGAGTGCGCGCTCGCCGCCCGCGAGCGGCAGGTACAGCCCGGTCGCGCCGCTGAGAGTGTCGGTGCCGAGCCCGGCCGGCTTGCCATGGTCAAGGACCCACTGCGCGACACCGAGATCGGCACCCGCAAAGGAGCCCTCGAGCCGTTCGGCGCGCGGGTAGCGCACGCGGCCATCCTCGTCGCCGAACAGCAGCACCGCGCGGCTGGCGAACACCTGGCCGACGTGCTGGACCGCGACCCGGGCCATCTCCTCGCGTCCGCGAGTCGCGGCCAGCTGGCGGCTCATTGCATACAGCAGCGCGGTGCGCCGCTCGCGGTGACCGGCCACGCGCGCCTGCAATCGCACGCTGGCGTTCAGGTTGCCGATGATCAATGCCACGATGAGCATCGTCGCGAACGTGATCAGGTACTGCGCGTCGGATACCGCGAAGTCGAAGCGCGGTGGGACGAACATGAAGTCGAAGGCCAGGACCCCGAGCACCGAACTCAGGATGGCCGCCCTCCGTCCGGCGTATACCGCGACCAGAGCCGTGCTCAGCAGGTAGAGCATCACCAGGTTTGCGAGCCCTAGTCCCGGAATCCATTCGTACAGCAGCGTGCACACGCCGGTTGCTGCCAGAGTCGAGAGCACCGCCAGACCGTAGCGTGGCCAGCGGCGCTTCCGGTCCGCGGTCGCCGTCAACGGTCCGGCCTCGCGCGGCGCGGCGGCTCGCTCCCCGTTCGGCGCCGCCCCGATCACGATCACGTCGATCTCGCGCGAGGCCGCCAGCAGCTTGTCGGTCGTGCCCGGCCACAGCAGGCGGCGCCAGCGCGGGCGGCGTGGCGCGCCGACCAGCAGTCGCGTCACATTGCGCGTGCGTGCGTATTCGAGCAGTTCAGGTGCCGCGGCCGGGCCGCCCAGCGTGATGGCTTCGGCACCGAGCGAGTCGGCGAGCCGCAGGATCGCGATGCGGCGATTGCGATCGGCTTCGGACAGGCCGATCAGATCGGGAGTCTCGACGTAGACCACCAGCCACTCGGCGCCGAGTCCGTCCGCGAGCCGCCGCCCCGCGCGCACCAGGCGCTCGGCCTGCGCGTCGGGGCCCACCGCAACCAGCAGCCGTTCTCGCGCCGCCCAGGCGCCGCTGACCGCCTTCTGCTGGCGGTATTCGCGCATCGCCTGGTCGACGCGGTCCGCCGTCTTGCGCAGCGCCAGTTCGCGCAGCGCGATCAGGTTGCCCTTGCGAAAGAAATTCTCGAGCGCGCGCTCGGCCTGATGCGGCAGATAGACCCGACCCTCGCGCAACCGCTGCAGCAGGTCGTCGGGGGGCAGATCGACGAGTTTCACCTCGTCGGCGCGGTCGAACACCCGATCCGGCAGCGTCTCCAGCTGGCGCACCCCGGTGATCTGCGCGACTACGTCGTTGAGCGACTCGAGGTGCTGTACGTTGAACGTCGTGTAGATGTCGATGCCGGCATCCAGCAGTTCGTCGACGTCCTGCCAGCGCTTCTGGTGCCGCGGTGGAACACCGCCGACGCTCAGATTCGCATGCGCGAGCTCGTCGACCAGCAGCAGCCGCGGCTTGCGCCGCAGCGCGGCATCGAGGTCGAGCTCGCGACGCATGCTGCCGCCGACCTCGGCCAGGCGCGGCGGCAGCAGTTCCAGGCCCGCGAGCAGGCGTTCGGTTTCAGGACGGCCGTGCAGCTCGACGTAGCCGACGACGACATCGACGCCCTCCGCGTGGCGGCGCTGCGCGGCCTCGAGCATCGCATAGGTCTTGCCCACCCCGGCGTTGGCGCCGAAGAAAATCGTGAGGCGACCGCGCTCCGCCAGCGCCTCCGTCGCCCGGACCTGCGCCAGCAGCTGATCCGGATCGGGCCGGCTATCGTTCATCCATCTTCGATTCAGTCCTCGCAGTTACCCGTGGTGGGGCTCAGCGCAGCGCATCGAGGGCCAGGTTCAGCTCCAGCACGTTGACACGAGGCTCTCCCAGAATGCCCCACTGGCGCAAGTCCGTGTGGCGCATAACCAGGGCTCGCACCGGTCCCGGATCCACTCCGCGCTCGCGGGCCACGCGCGCAACCTGGTACTCGGCCGCTGCCGGGCTGATCTCGGGATCCAGCCCGCTGGCCGAAGCGGTGACCAGGTCGACCGGGATCGGATCGGCATTGCCGGGGTCGGCGTCCTGCAGGCGCTTGACCAGCGCCTTCACGGCGTCGATCTGCGCGGAGTTCGTCGGCCCGAGGTTCGAGCCGCCGGAAGCCAGCCCGTTGTAGGGCGCTGGCGAAGTGGCCGACGGACGCGGCCAGAAGTAGCGTGGCTGGTCGAAGGGCTGTCCCAGCAGTCGCGATCCGACCACCCGCCCGTCGCGATAGATCAGCGAGCCACCCGCCGTGCGGGTGCAGCACAGCTGGGTGAGTCCCGTGACCGCGAGCGGATAGAGGATCCCGGTGAGCAGGCTGAACACGATGAGCATCAGCAGGGATTGCAGCAGCAGCTTTGCCATGGTCCGAACTCCTTAAGAGCGGCGCCGCGGGACTTCAGGGCAGTCCCTGCAGCACCACGTCGATGAGCTTGATGCCGATGAAGGGCACGATGAGCCCGCCCACGCCATAGATCAGCAGGTTCCGGCGCAGCAACGCATCGGCGCCCACCGGACGGTAGCGCACACCACGCAGTGCCAGCGGGATCAGGGCGATGATGATCAGCGCATTGAAAATCACCGCCGACAGAATCGCGCTGTCGGGGCTGGCCAGGTGCATGATGTTCAGCGCATTGAGCTGCGGATAGGTGGTCGCGAAGGCAGCCGGAATGATCGCAAAGTACTTGGCGACGTCGTTCGCGATGCTGAAGGTGGTCAGCGAGCCGCGCGTGATCAGCATCTGCTTGCCGACCTCGACCACTTCGATGAGCTTGGTCGGATTGGAGTCGAGGTCCACCATGTTGCCGGCTTCCTTCGCCGCCTGCGTGCCGGTATTCATCGCGACCGCGACGTCGGCCTGTGCCAGTGCCGGAGCGTCGTTGGTGCCGTCGCCGCACATCGCCACCATGCGGCCCTGGGCCTGATGATCCCGTATCAGCTGCAGTTTGGCCTCAGGCGTCGCCTCGGCCAGGAAGTCATCGACTCCGGCCTCGGCCGCGATTGCCGCCGCGGTCAGGCTGTTGTCGCCGGTGATCATGATCGTACGGATACCCATGCGACGCAGTTCGGCGAAGCGCTCGCGGATCCCGCCCTTGACGATGTCCTTGAGCTCGATCACTCCGAGCGCATGCGTGGCGTCGGCAACGACCAACGGGGTCGCGCCCGCTCGCGCGACCGCTTCGACCGTGCGCTGCAGCTCGGTGCCGAGGGCCGCGCCATTCCCCTTCAGCCAGCGCCCGATCGCATCCGCGGCACCCTTGCGGATGCAACCACCCTCGAAATCGACGCCGCTCATCCGGGTCTGCGCTGAGAATGGAATGAACTGCGCGCCGAGCGCGCTCAAGTCGCGGCCGCGGATGCCGTACTGCTGCTTGGCCAGCACGACGATCGAACGGCCTTCAGGCGTTTCGTCGGCGATCGACGCCAGCTGCGCCGCATCGGCCAGCTCCTCGATGGTTACGCCGGGTGCCGGGATGAAGCGGGAGGCGAGACGGTTGCCGAGCGTGATCGTGCCGGTCTTGTCCAGTAGCAGTACGTCGACGTCGCCCGCGGCCTCGACGGCTCGTCCCGAGGTTGCGATCACGTTGGCCTGGATCATGCGATCCATGCCCGCGATGCCGATCGCGGAGAGCAGACCGCCGATCGTGGTCGGAATCAGGCATACCAGCAGCGCCACGAGCACCGTGATCGTGATCGGCGTGCCCTGGCCCGCAACCGACACGCTGTACAACGAGTAGGGCAGCAGCGTCGCGGTGGTCTTCAGGAAGATCAGCGTCAGGCCCGCCAGCAGGATCGCGAGCGCGATCTCATTCGGGGTGCGGGCGCGTTTCGCGTTCTCGACCATTGCGATCATTCGGTCCAGGAACGCCTCGCCCGGATCGGCGGTGATGCGGATGCGCAGTGAGTCGGAAAGCAGGCGTGTGCCACCCGTGACCGCGGAGCGGTCCCCGCCGGCCTCGCGGATCACAGGCGCCGACTCGCCGGTGATCGCGCTCTCGTCCACCGATGCGGTGCCGAACACCACCTCGCCGTCTCCCGGGATCGTGTCGCCGGCGTCGACCAGCACCACGTCGCCGCGTCGCAGGCTGCTGCCGGGAACCGTCTCGACGGGCCCGGAAGGATCCTCACCGCGCAGTCGGCGCGCCGGGACGTCGCGCTTGGTCGAGCGCAGCGCCGCGGCCTGCGCCTTGCCGCGACCTTCGGCCAGGCTCTCGGCGAAGTTGGCGAACAGCAGCGTGGCCCACAACCACAGCGCGATCGCGAGCACGAAGGACGGACGTCCCTCGTGCATGAGGCCGCCACCGACCTGCGCGATCCAAAGACCGGTGATCAGCAGGCTGCCGACCAGCACCACGAACATGACGGGATTGCGCCACTGCACCCAGGGCGCGAGCTTCACGAACGAGTCGCGGATCGCCTGGCGGACCAGCGGCGGATCGAACAGCGGACGGGCGCGGGCTATCGTGGCCATGGGGTGCGGGTTCCTTCAATGGGCCTGAAACTGCAGTTCCTCGACCACAGGTCCGAGCGCGAGGGCAGGGAAGAACGCGAGCGCGCCAACAATCACCACCGTGGCGGCCAGCAGCACGACGAACAGCGGCGTGTCGGTGGCGAGCGTGCCCGCGCCCGAGGGCACGCGCTTCTTGGAAGCGAGGCTGCCGGCGATCGCGAGCACCGGCACGATCAGCCAGAAACGCGAGGCCCACATCACGATGCCGAGCATCGTGTTGTAGAACGGCGTGTTGGCCGACAGGCCTGCGAAGGCGCTGCCGTTGTTGCCCGCGGCCGAGGAGAAAGCGTACAGAATCTCGGAGAATCCGTGCGCACCGGGATTGGCGGTGCCGGCGCGCCCGGCGGGGTAGGACACCGCGATCGAGGTGCCCACCAGCGCCAGGAAGGGCGGGATCAGGATCACCAGCGAGGCCATCTTCATCTCGAAGGACTCGAGCTTCTTGCCGAGGTATTCGGGAGTGCGCCCGACCATGAGCCCGGCGATGAATACCGCGATGATCGCGAACACGAGCATGCCGTACAGCCCGCTGCCGACGCCGCCGAAGATTACCTCGCCGAGCTGGATCAGCCACATCGGTATCAGGCCGCCGAGCGGGGTGTAGGAATCATGCATCGCGTTGACCGAGCCGTTCGAGGCGGAGGTCGTGGCTGCCGACCACAGCGCCGAGTTGGCCACGCCGAAGCGCGTTTCCTTGCCTTCCATGTTGCCGCCGGACTGCAGCACGGAGTGCTGCTGCGCGACCTGTGCGGGGTAGGCCGGGTTGCCGCGGCCTTCGGCCCAGGCCGTGAAGCCGAGTAACGGCACGAACAGCACCAGCATTGCCGCGAGCACCGCCCAGCCCTGCCGCGTGTCACCGACCATGCGCCCGAAGGTGTAGCAGAGCGCGGCCGGAATCAGCAGGATCGCGAGCAGTTCGAGGAAATTGCTGAGCGGTGTCGGATTCTCGAACGGGTGCGCCGAGTTGGCGTTGAAGAATCCGCCGCCGTTGGTGCCCAGTTGCTTGATCGCGATCTGGCTCGCAGCGGGGCCGAGCGGTATGGTCTGGGTATCCACCTTGACGGCCTTGGTCTGCGGATTGCCCTGGGCGTCCTTGACCGGATTGCCCGCGGCATCGGTGACCGGCTGGTCGACCATGATGGGTTCGATGAGCGCGGCGCTCTGATAGGGTTTGAAACTCTGGACGACGCCCTGGCCGGCCAGCACCAGCGCCAGGACCAGGGACAGCGGCAGCAGCACGTAGAGCGTCGAGCGGGTCGTGTCGACCCAGAAATTGCCGATCTGGCGCGCCTGGCGCAGCGTGAATCCGCGGATCATCGCGATCACCACGGCGATGCCCGTGGCCGCCGACAGGAAGTTCTGCACCGCAAGGCCCAGCATCTGCGTCAGGTAGCTCATCGTCGATTCGCCGCCATAGCCCTGCCAGTTGGTATTGGTGACGAAGCTCACGGCGGTGTTGAACGACGAGTCGGCCGATACCGCACCAAGCTGCTGCGGATTCCAGGGCAGTACTGCCTGTGCTCGCTGCAATGCGTAAACGGCGAGCGCGCCGAGCAGGTTGAAGGCCAGCATCGCGAGCGCATAGCGCTGCCAGCTCATCGACTCGGCAGCGTCGATACGGCAGAGCCGGTAGAGCAGGCGCTCGAACGGTGCGCACAGGCGCACGATCGCACCATCGCCCGCGTACACGCCTGCCATGTACGCCCCCAGCGGCTTGACCAGCAGCAGCAGCACGATCAGGTAGATCGCGAGCTGGAGCCATCCATTCGCACTCATAGCTAGAAATCCTCCGCCTTGAGCAACGCGTACAGCAGGTAGCCGA